>R14__coassemble_163_pt1 | contig 57563 bp, 46 predicted proteins | sample R14__metabat2_low_PE_019 | metagenome-assembled genome bin R14 | reverse complement strand
ATAGCGGCAACGATAGAGGCGCGGCATTCATGAGTCGTCCGGAGAAAGGCGTGTGGGAACGCCCGGATCAAAGGGACTGCCGCCGAAGGGTATAGCCTTCCCGCAGGCTATATTGCCTGGGCCGACGGAGAAGATCCGGCGGACTGTCACGTAAGTGGAGCGTTATCGTCACCGGCCGGTTTCTTCCCTTGTCTGCGCAGCAGGGTGAGAAAAAGGCATTCGCTGTCGTAAATGCTCTGTGAGCGTTTACGGCTTTTCTTTTTTATCGGAAAAGCACCTCTGTCCCCAATTTATGAAAAGAGGTTCCAAAAAATGAACGCACGCAGAATCCTTTCCCTGATCCTGGCTCTCACGATGGTACTTGCTCTTGGCGCTGCCGCTGTTGCAGACGGCGAGGCCGATCCGCTCGCGGCCCTGAACGGCCAGCTGCGCGTCGGCATGGAATGCGCCTACGCCCCCAACAACTGGCAGGAGACCGAAGCGACCGAGACCAACGTCCCCATTGAGAACGTTCCGGGCGCCTATGCCGAAGGCTACGACGTACAGTTTGCCCGCATCATTGCCGAGCAGCTCGGACTGGAGCTCGTCATTGTCAAGATGGATTGGGACGGCCTCATTGAGGCACTCAACCAGGGCCAGATCGACGCCATTATCGCCGGCATGATGGATACGGCCGAGCGCCGCGAGGCCATCAACTTCTCCGACGCCTACCACTCCACCATCTACTCCATGATGGTCAACCAGGATTCCCCCTATGCCGACGCCACCTGCATCCAGGACTTCAGCGGCGCCAGCGTCCTCGGACAGAAGGACACCGCACTTGACACCGTCATCGACCAGATCGAAGGCGTCAACCACCTGACGGCCGTGGCAAGCGTGCCGGATATGATCGCACGCCTGGCACAGGGCACCTGCGATGCTCTCGTCATCAACTATGAAAACTCTGCCGGCTACCTCGCAGCCAACCCGAACTTCAAAGTGATCGTCTTCGGCGAGGGCGACGGCTTCGAACTCCCGGCACAGGGCGCCTGCGTCGGCATCCGCAAGAGCGACGACGCTCTGCTTGAGCTGGTCAACGAAGCGCTCGCGACCGTTCCCCAGGAGGAGCGCGACGTGATGTGGAACACGGCCGTTGAGCAGCAGCCGGCCTGATCCGCCTCCCTCAGAATGAATAGCCAGACAAAAAGCCGGATCTCCGGCTTTTTGTTATGCTGCCGAACGAACAGAAAGGAAGACTTATGAACGGAAAGAAACAGCCGAAGAAGCTCACGGCCGGGCAGTATGCCCTCTGCGCAATTCTGGCGCTTGGGGTCTGCGCCCTCGCGATCTGGGCGGCGGTCCGCCTGGCGGAGACCGTGAAGCTCTGCAGCGAGATGACGAGCAACCCGCAGAGCTTCGGGCAGTCGATGATCTATATGAGCATCAAGGGGAAGGATATTCTCCTGACCGGCATCTGGACGACGGTCCGGCTGGCGCTGCTCGGAACGGGGATCGCGTTTCTGCTGTCGATCCTCATGGTGTTCTGCCGGATCCAAGAGCCGGGCAAGCGGGACAACGGGATCGTCAAGGTGCTCAAGTGGATCGCAAATCATTTCGCAAGGCTGTATATCTTCGTGATCCGCGGAACACCGATGATGGTGCAGGCGCTGATCTTCTATTATTTCGGCTTCAATCTGTTCAAAAAGAGCGGAATGACCGTGACGGAGATCAACCAGGTCTGGAGCTTTTTCATCTCCGGACTCTGCACGATCTCTCTCAACTCCACGGCGTATCTCGCCGAGGTGCTGCGCGGCGGCATCCAGGCGATCGACGCGGGGCAGATGGAGGCGGCGCGGTCGCTCGGCATGTCCAACTGGAAGGCGATGATCCGCGTCGTTTTTCCGCAGGCGGTCAAGAACTCCATCCCCGCCATCGGCAACGAATTCATCATCAACATCAAGGACTCCTCTGTGCTGTCCGTCATCGGCGTGATGGATCTCATGTACGCGACCAAGTCCGTCAGCGGGATCTACTTCCGCTCACTGGAGATCTACTGCGTGGCGGCGATTTTGTATCTGATCCTGACCTGGCTCTCCTCCCTGCTCCTCAAGTGGATCGGGAAGAAGCTGGATACGCCCGTCAAGGGCATTACGAGTTCGAACTGAGGAGGAGAGAGCAATGAGCGAAACGGTCATCCGCGTAGAAAAGCTGGAAAAATCCTTCGGCGAGCTCAGGGTGCTCAAGGGCATCGATCTGGAGGTGCACAAGGGCGAGGTCGTCTGCATTATCGGAGCGTCCGGCAGCGGGAAATCCACACTGCTGCGCTGCCTGAACCTCCTGGAGGAGGCGGACAGAGGCCACATCTGGTTCGACGGACAGGATCTGATGGATCTGAAGGTCAATCTCAACGCGCTGCGGGAGAAGATCGGCATGGTCTTCCAAAGCTTCAACCTTTTCAACAACAAGAACGTGCTGGACAACTGCACGCTTGCCCCCACGTCCGTGAAGAAGATCCCGAAGGCACAGGCGGAGGAGACGGCAATCAAAAACCTGACACTGGTCGGGCTGAAGGACTTTATTCACGCCGATTCCCGCAAGCTCTCCGGCGGACAGAAGCAGCGCGTGGCCATCGCGCGGGCGCTGTGCATGGAGCCCGAGATCATGCTCTTCGACGAGCCGACCTCCGCGCTGGACCCGGAGATCGTCGGAGAGGTGCTGGATGTCATGAAGGGGCTCGCGGCCTCGGGAATGACGATGATCGTCGTGACGCACGAGATGGCCTTCGCCAAGGAGGTCAGCGACAAGGTCGTGTTTATGGATCAGGGCGTGATCCTCGAGGAGGGGAGCCCGGCGGAGATCTTTGGAAATCCGAAGGAGGAGCGCACGCGAGAGTTCCTGAGCCGTTACCTCGAGGACAAGGCGGTAAAGGAATGAAAGAAGCAGCGGAATTTTATTGCCGCGAGGACGAATATCCCGAGCTCGACGCCGAGGGCGCCGTCCGGCGCCTGTCGGAAGCCGTAAGGTGCGTCACCGTCAACTATGCCGACCACAGCCGGACGGATTTCGGCGAATTCGGGAAGCTGCAGGAGCTGATGCGCCGCAGCTATCCCTGCCTCATGGAAAAGGGAAGCTTTGAAACGATCGGGCACTCGGTGCTGATCACGGTCCCCGGCACGGATGCGTTGCTGCGGCCGTGCCTCTATATGTCCCACCAGGACGTCGTCCCCGTGGTGGAGGGGACGGAGAAGGACTGGAGCTACGGCGCCTTTTCCGGCGCCGTCGAGGAGGGCTATATCTGGGGAAGAGGGACGCTCGACATCAAAAACCAGGTCTTCGGTGTGCTGGAGGCGGCCGAATATCTGCTCTCGCACGGCGCGGCCTTCCGCCGCACGGCGTATCTCGCCTTTGGAGAGGACGAGGAGACGACCAATGAGGGCGCGCTCGCTCTTGCACGAGAGCTGCAGAGGCGCGGCGTTACGCTGGAGTTTCTGCTCGACGAGGGCGGAGGAAGCGTAGGCTCCGGAGCGGGCTTCGGAGCACCGGAGATCGCCGTGTCGGAGATCCGGCTGATGGAGAAGGGCTATGCCGACCTGGAGCTCTCCGCGGAGAACCGGGGCGGGCACTCCTCCAGGCCGTTCGGCGGGACGTCGCTCGAGCATCTCGCGTGCGCGATCGCCGATATCACGCGCCATCCCTTCCCGACCGCTCTGCCGACGGCCCTGCGGGAGACCTTCCGCACGCTTGCTCCCTCTATCACCGAGGAGCCGCTGCGCACGCTCTGCCGGGATGTGGACGGAAACGCGCAGGAGATCGCCGACTACTGCCGCACCGTGCCTGCGCTGTTCCCCTATGTTACGACGACGATCGCCCCGACGATGATCCGGGGCGGCAGCGCCGCCTGCAACGTCATGCCGCAGAACATGGCGGCGGTGATCAACTTCCGCCTTTCGGAGCAGGACAGCGTGGAGTCCGTCTTCCGGCACTGCCGGGAGAGCGTGAAGGACGAGACGGTAAAAATGCGGTATCTGCAGGCGAACAACGCCTCTGCCGTCGCCCGCATCGACGGGCTCGGCTATGCGCTGCTGAAGGAGGCCATGGAGCATTTCTATCCGGAGGTCCGCTTTATCCCGTCGATCACCGCGGGAGCGACGGATGCGCATCAGTACGAGAGCATCTGCGACACCTGCCTGCGATGCACGCCCTTCCTCTCCAACGAGGAGGAGACACGGCGCGGCGTGCACGGGACCAACGAGAGGATCGCCGTGCGCACCTATCTCCAGGGCATCCGCGTTCTGATCCGGCTGATGGAAAAGGCCAATCTGTAAAAAATAAGAGATCCCGGACCGGCTTTGAAAAGCTTCGGTCCGGGATCTTTCGGTTCGGGGGAAAACTTATTCTTCAATGATACGGAAGGCGATCTCATGCCCGGCGATCAGACCTTCCTTGTGGGCAAAGAAGATCCGGCCGCTGCAGGGAGCGAGAAGCTGCTCCTCGGCTTCGCAGGTGCAGGGGTCGAGGATCTCGGCGAGCGGAGCACCGAATGCTACGGAATCTCCGGGAGAGGCCTTGCGGAAGAAGAGACCGCCGAAGGAGGAATGCACGGTCTTCATCTCCTTTTCCACGACAACGGAGGAAACGGAACCGGGATCGGGGACGTCATACAGGGAAAGCCCCTTTCTGTGGAGGAAACGGAGGATCGCGTCGAGGACGGCTCCCGCGGAAAGCGAATCGATATGGTCCGTCTCCGAGCTGTAGAGGGAGACGGCCTGCGTAGACCAGATCTGCCAGTTATAGTTGAGCGTCGTCGTGTCGTAGGGCTGGGGATCGCGGAGAATGATATGCGGAAGAGCAAAGTCCCGCGCGGAATCGAGATCTTCGAAGCCCGTATGCATGACACGCACATGGGGCGCATAATCGCCCGGGAGATAGAAGCTCGCAAGGTGAATGCCGTATTCGTAGCCCTGCAGGGAGTGGAAGAGCCGGTCGGCGATGCGCTGGGTCGTCTCGCCGAGATTGTAGCCGGGAAACATGCGGTTGATATCCGTATGGTCGGCGGCCCAGAAGCGGCTGCCGACGTTCATGGAGAACCGGTTGGCGCAGGGGACGACGAGGATGCCGCACTCCGGGGAGAGCAGACCGTCCGCTTCCAGCTTTTTCAGCGTCTGAACGAGGCGTGCGCAGATGAACATCTGCTGGATCTCGTTTCCGCGGAGCGCACCGACCACGGCGAGCGACCGCTTTCCGGGATCGCCGAATTGCCAGGCCTTGACGGCCAGAGGCTGACGGTAGGGGGACTCGATCGTAAAAAGCGACAGTTCTTTCATTTTATCAGCCTCCCAGGATACGGGCAATCAGAGAGCCCTCATAGACGAGCGGATACTCGCGCAGCGTGAAAAGCAGGCCGGTGGCTGGGGAGACGACCGTGCTGCGGACCGTGCCGGTGAGCGGATCGGCGATGACACCGATCTCCTGCCCCTGCGTCACCGTGACGCCGTGATCGACGCTCGGGAAGAAGATCCCCGGAAAGGCGGCATTGATGAAGGAGACGTGCCCGTCGCGGCTGATGATCGGAGGGGCGACCGGAACAACGGGCGCATCCCACATTTCCAGATGTACCATCAGGTTCAGGATGCCGTTGATCAGCTGCTCGCCGTAGGCGCGCGTGATGCGGTTGCCGACGCCCATTTCCACGACCAGGCAGGGCGTGTCGAGCGCGTTGAGGCTGTAGGCGAGCGTGGACTCCAGGACCGTGGCAGCGGCATGGACCCAGAGAAGGTTCATGTTCAGGTATTTTGCGAGCGGGATGAGCCGGTCGGCCGAGATCTCATTGATGCGCACCTGGGGCACTTCCCGCAGGTAGATGTTGCTGGCGTGAATGTCAATGCAGACATCGGCGCCCTGAATGTCCTGGATGATCTGGCTAGCCACGTATTCCGTCTGGGCACCGTTCTCATTGCCGGGAAAGGTGCGGTTCATGTCCAGGTCGAACTGCGGGATGCCCCGGGTCATCGTGGAGATGCCGAGAGGATTGGTGGCGGGATAAATGTCGACAATGCCGTGAAGATGCTCGGGGGAGGCGTTGAGAACATTTCCGAGCTTCCAGGCAACATATTGCCCCTCCAGTTCGTCGCCGTGCGTTCCGGTGACGATGCAGAGACGCTTGCCGGCTGTCCCAATGCGATTTTTCCGGATCATGAGATCCTCATGCACGGCAAGCGGGACGGTTACAACTTCTTCGACCATGAAGGTCCTCCTCTATTGTGCGTTTTGGGCCGACACACGCATGGAGACCTGCTGGGCCTGCTGCGCGGTGCCGGTGAAAATGCCGCGCTCCATCGGGCAGTCCCGATAGTCACGGCCAATGTTGAAACGGATATAGTCGTCGCCGCAGAGGCAGCCGCGGGTCGGGTCGACGCCAGTCCAGACACCGTCGAGCAGGACCTCGCACCAGGCGTGGCTGGCGCCCTCTCCCAGCACCAGCCCGTTGACATACCGGGCGGGAAGAGAGGCGGCACGGGCAAGGGAAAGGTAGATATGGGCGAAGTCCTGGCAGACGCCCCGGCGGGCGGAAAAGGCCTCGGACGCCCGCGTCGAGATGCCGGTGACACCCGGAAGATATTGCATGTGCCCGTGCACGGCGCGGGCAAGCGCAAGCGCCTTTTCCTCCGGATCCTCCGGGAAGGAAAGGGCACAAAGAAAGCGCTTCATCGCGTCATCCGCCTCGGTAAAGGGAGAGGGATAGCGAAAGACCGGCAGCGGACGCGACGGCAGACGCTCCGCCGTGCAGACGGCGGCCGTCCCGCGGACGGCGTAGCGGAAGCTGCCGTGCGCCTCTCCGATCCGCCCGAGCTGGAGCAGATTGCCGAAACCGTCTCTCTGCACGGAGAAGGGAACGCAGGGATCGAGCGAGAGCTGAACGTCCAGAATCTCCTGCCCGGGAAAGGAGGGCGGAAGACAGCGCAGGAGAAACGCATGCTCGCGTACCGGCTCGGAAAACTGAAGAGCGACCTCGTATTCGAAGTGCAGCAGGCTCATACCGAAAACAGACCTTCGATGCAGGCCGTCAGGCGATAGGGGTCGATTGCGGCTCCTTCCAGAGCGACGCGGTTGATCTCGGAAAGCAGGTCCGGATCATAGGGGAGATCGGTCTTGTAAAGGCGGTTCAGAAATTTCATCAGCTCGGCAGAGAAGCGGTCCATCCGGTAAGAATTGCGCAGCATGAGGCTGAGGCGCTCCACGGACGCGGCCGTTTTTACAATGTTGCGGATATTGTCGGAGCTGACCTCGTCGTCCAGGCTGCCGCGGAAGGCCATGATGTCATCGAGCACCCACTGGAGCTGGACCATCGGACCGTCGCTCTGCGAGGCGGCTTCCATGGCGTTGCGGGCCATCTGGAGATAGGCGAGCGTCGGAGAGGAGAGCGTTTCGCGCAGGACCATGCCATTGCCCAGCATGTTCTCGACGTTGGAGTAGATCGAGAACGGATAGGACAGGTCGAACATAAAATGCTGCGTGAATTCCTCGTTCGTGCTCCAGAGATTCGGAATGCCGTTGTCGCGGCAGAAGGCGGCGGCATCTCTGCCGTGCTCCTCCCCCTCGATCAGACGGTCATACTGGTCGAGCGTCATCTGAATGGTGGTATAGACGCGTTCACTGTAGCGGCCGAGCCAGTACAGCCGGTTCTGTGTGGTCAGCGAGATAGCACCCATGTGTCTTTAAAACCTCCTCCTTGAGATGAATTGACGATAAAGCTGGCCGGATTGCGGGAAAAACGGGTGAGCCCGCAGGGCCAGACCTGCGTTTTGCCGGCTCCGGAAAGAACGAAGGCGCGAAGGTCGGCCTTGCGCTCGACCCGCTCTCCCTGATCCATCAGAGGCAGGTCCTGAAAATCGATGACCTCCTGGGCGATGAACCGGCGCGGCTCGGCGAGCACGAGCTTTTTCAGATCCTCCAGCTTTTCACTCGAGAGCGAGCTGCCGAAAACAACGCCGTAGCCGCCGGCCTCGGCGACGTCCTTAATGACGAGAGAGGCCATGTTCTCCATGACATAGGCCCGGTCCTCTTCATAGAAGGGGAGATAGGTCGGAGCATTGGAAAGGATCGGCTCCTCCTTGAGGTAATACCGGATCATTTTCGGAACGAAATAATAGATGCCCTTGTCATCCGCAACGCCGTTTCCGAAGGCGTTGAGCACCGCCACGTTGCCTGCGCGGTAGACGCTCATGAGATTCGGAATGCCGATGAGGCTTTCCGGCTCAAAGGCGATGGGATCCATATATTCGTCGGAGACGCGGCGGTAGACCGCACCGACCGGGCGGTCGCCGTCGGTGGAGATGTAATAGAGGCGGCTGTCCTTCACGTAGAGATCGCCGGCCTCGGCCAGAACGGCGCCGGCCTGCTCGGCCAGATAGGAATGCTCAAAATAGGCGGCATTGTAGCGGCCCGGCGTGAAGACGACGTTGATGCCGCCGGTGTTGACGCTGTCCATCGTCTCGCGGAGCATCTGGCCGTAGGAGCGGTTGTCGACGACATTGTAGCGGCGGAAAACGCCGGGGCAGACCTTGCGCTCCAGAGAGCGGGCGATCAGAGGATAGGAGGCGCCGGAGGGAATGCGGAGATTGTCCTCCAGAATATACCAGGTCCCGTTTTTCCCTTTGACAAGGTCAATGCCAGAGATGTGGCTGTAGATGCCGCCGGGAGGGAGAATGCCCTCACACTGCGGCAGATAGCCGGGGGAGCGGAAGACAAAATCTTCGGGGACGACACCGTCCTCGATGATCTTTTTCTCGCTGTAGATATCCTTCAGAAAGCAGTTGAGCGCGTTGACACGCTGGATCAGGCCGGCTTCCAGAAGCTCCCATTCCTCCGCGGTGATGATACGGGGAATCGCGTCATAGGGGAAAAGGCGTTCCTGAAAGCTTCCGTTTTTGTAGATGCCAAATTTCACGCCATAGCGGGCGAGCTGGGCGTTGATCGCTTCTTCGTGGCGGATCAGTTCTTCCATGGGCATGCATCTCCTTTTCACTGCAATATATTCTCTAATAATAGCTTAAGAAAGAAAACCTTTCCAATTCATAAAATGGGATAGAAAACATATCAAATTTATATAGGAAACGAAGCAAAAGAAAAAGAATTGCAATCTCAAAGCAGGTGAAGTAATATAACAGGAAAAAGAAGAGAGAAAGAAGAGAGACATGGCGAAGGAAGAAAAGCTCCGGTTCCTTCCGGCCGGAGACCGGGCACTGGTGGCGGAATTCGGGAAAAGCATCGACGAGGAGACGAACCGGAAGGTGCAGCAGCTGTGCCGGACGCTGGAGGAGCAGCCGGTGCGGGGCGTGACGGAGCTCGTGCCGACGTTCCGGTCCCTGATGATCTGTTATGATCCGAAGATCATCACTTACCGGCAGCTGGTGAAAAAGCTCGAGGGAAGGCAGCTCTCCGAAGACAAAAAAGAGGAGAGCGCAAAGCGGATCCTCGAAGTGCCCTGCTGCTACGATGGAGAGGACCTGGAGGATATGGAAACGATCACCGGCCTTTCCCGCGAGGAGATCATATCCATCCACAGCGGGACGACCTATAAGATCTATATGCTGGGCTTCCTGCCCGGATTCGTCTATCTCGGCGGGCTGGACGCACGCATCTGCGCACCGCGCCTCGCTTCGCCGCGGACGAGGATCCCGGCAGGCTCCGTCGGCATCGGGGGGAATCAGACTGGCGTATATCCGATGGCCTCGCCCGGCGGCTGGCGGCTCATCGGCCGGACCCCGCTGCGGTTTTACGATCCTGCGCGCCCGGAGCCGATCCTCTGCCGGGCAGGCGAATATATCCGGTTCGTGCCGATCGGGAGCGAGGAATTTGACCGCATTTCGGCACAGGGCGAGAGCTACCGGCCCTTCCGGAAGGAGGAGAGCGGGAAATGAGCCTTTGCGTGATCCATCCCGGCGCCCTCACAACGGTGCAGGACGCCGGACGCTTCGGGTATCAGAAAAGCGGCATCGGAACGGCGGGAGCCATGGACCGGGAGGCGTATGACGCAGCCAACCGGATCGCAGGGAATCGGGAAGGCGCTGCCTGCCTGGAGATGACGATGCTCGGAGCGGCGCTGGAATTCGATGCTTTTGCCATCTGCGCGCTTACCGGAGCGGAAATGAACGCCCGCCTCGGCGGAAGCCCGGTGAGGAGATATCAGGCGTTTTATGTGCTGCCGGGGCAGAGGCTGACGCTCGGAGCGGCAACGGAGGGCTGCCGGGGATATCTCGCTGTGCAGGGCGGAATCGACGTCCCGATCGTAATGAACAGCCGTTCGACCGACCTCAAGAGCCGCCTGGGCGGGCTGGAAGGTCGGGCGCTGAAGGCCGGAGACCGGCTGCCCGTCGGAGCGATGATCCGGAAGAGAGACCCGTCTCTAAGGCCGTATCCGATCCCGGAATTTCAGAGCGAGGTCACCGTGCGCGTCATTTTAGGGCCGCAGGAGGACTATTTTACGGCCGCCGGGCTCGAGACGCTCTTCCGGGAGAGCTACCGCGTTTCGGAGGCGAGCGACCGGATGGGCATCCGGCTGGAGGGAACACCGGTCGAGGCAAAGGACGGCGTGGACATCGTGTCGGACGCGATCACGTTCGGGTCCGTGCAGATCCCGAAGAACGGCAAACCGATCATCCTGATGGCGGATCATCAGACGACTGGCGGCTATGCCAAGCCCTGCACGGTCGTGAGCGAAGATCTGCCGCGGCTGGCCCAGCTGCGTCCGGGAGACCGGGTACGGCTGGAACGGGTGGAGATCGATGAGATCCAAAGAATACAGAGAAAGAAAAGAGGAAGCTTCCATGGACTATTCTGAAATGTCGCCTGCAGAGGTGCGCGCACTCATCCGCGAAGGAAAGATCACCGGGCCGACGGCCGGGATGTGCGCCGGGTATGCGCAGGCCAATCTCGCCGTTATGCCGCGGGAGCTGGCCTACGATTTCCTGCTCTTTACGCAGCGCAATCCGCGCTCGTGCCCGATCCTTGAGGTGAGCGACACCGGGAGCCGGACGCTGCATTCCATCGCGGAGGGGGCGGATATCGCCCGGGACATTCCGCGCTACCGCGTCTATGAGCACGGCGTGCTGACGGGAGAATATACGGATGTCTCCCATCTGTGGAGAGACGACCTTGTGAGCTTTCTCATCGGATGCAGCTTCTCCTTCGAGGCGGAGCTTCTGGAGCTCGGCGTACCCGTGAGGCACATCGAGGAGGGGAGAAACGTGCCGATGTACAACACGAACATCCCCTGCGCGCCGGCCGGCATCTTCCACGGGAACATGGTCGTCAGCATGCGGCCGCTGCCGCCGGAGAAGATCGTGACGGCCGTGCTCTCCACCGGAGGAATGCCGAAGGTCCACGGGGCGCCGATCCATATCGGGGACCCGGCCGGGATCGGCATCCGGAATATCGGTCGGCCGGATTACGGAGACGCCGTGGAGATCCGGCCGGGCGAGGTGCCCGTGTTCTGGCCGTGCGGAGTGACGCCGCAGAACGTGATCATGAATTCCAAGCCGGACTTCGTCATCACGCATGCTCCGGGGCATATGTTCATCACCGATGTGAAGAACATCAGCCTGAAATATTGAGGAGGGAAAAGCGATGGAACGGATCGACCTCAACTGCGATCTGGGAGAGAGCTTCGGCAGCTATACCTGCGGGCTCGACAAAGAGGTGCTCCCGTATATCTCCTCGGCCAACGTGGCCTGCGGCTTTCACGCCTCCGACCCTCTCGTCATGGCGGAGACGGTGAAGGCGGCAAAGGAGAGCGGCGTGAGCATCGGGGCACATCCGGGATATCCGGATCTCGTCGGCTTCGGGAGAAGAAATCTTGCCGTGTCGCCCAAAGAGCTCAAGGCCATGGTGCAGTATCAGATCGGGGCGCTGCAGGCCTTCTGCCGGGCAAACGGAACTCTTCTGCAGCATGTCAAGCCGCATGGAGCCATGTACAATATGGCCGGGAAGGATCTGACGCTGGCCCGCGCCATTTGCGAGGGGATCGCGGAGACGGATCCCACTCTCATCCTGCTCGGACTTTCCGGAAGCCGGCTTCTCGAGGCGGCGGAGGAGGTCGGGCTGAGGGCGGCGAGCGAAGTGTTTGCCGACCGGGCCTATGAGGAAGACGGCTCCCTTGTCGCGCGCAGCAAGCCGGGGGCCATGGTGACGGATGCGGAGGAGATGCTCTCGCGCGTGATCCGAATGGTGAAAAACGGAAGCGTCGTTTCCGTTACCGGAAAGGAGATCGGACTGAAGGCCGATTCCGTCTGCCTGCATGGGGATAACCCGCACGCCGTGGAATTTGCCGCCCGGCTCAATGCCGCACTGAAGGCGGAAGGCGTGCAGATCGTGCCGCTGAAGGAGAAAATCGGATAGATCCGGCGGATCAAGCCGGAAAGTGCCGTACAGAGCAGAGGCTGTGTACGGCACTTTTTTTAAATATTACCATACAAATTTTGTATAAAATACAAACAAATATTATATATTACGTATGATTGAAAAAGAAAATCAATGCGGATATACTGCTGCATATTCAAGCGAGAGCCTGATGAGACAGAAAAAAGAACGGAGGAAAGAGAATGAAGGGAATTCGCCCGGAATACCTGTTTGCGGATAAGCCATATGACCCTGCCGTGACGCCGGCAGACTATGGAGCACTGGACATTGTCTCGGACGGCTTCCACATATACGGAGAGATCATGTGGCCGGATTCCGGATTTACCGACCGACCGTGTGTCATCCTCTCTCATGGTTATCCCGGAACGGCGCGAAACGACGACCTGGCGCATGCGCTTTGCAGAATTGGCTGCGTTGTTCTGATTCCGCATTACCGCGGAGCCTGGGGAAGCCAGGGAAAATATCTGGTAACGAACTGCATCAGGGATCTGGTTCATATCATTGAATATGTGCAGACCGACCGTTTCTGCGAAGAGTACAGAATCAATAAAGCTCTGATCTTTCTGATCGGTCACAGTATGGGCGGATGTGTCACGGCAAATGCCGTAAAGTATACAGAAGGGATACGGGGCATCGTCCTGATGGCGCCTTTTGATCCGGAAAAGGAATTGGAACTCTGCGGTGCTGACGCTTTTTGGAACTTGATGCAGGACGGCTACTGCCTAAGCAGCGACGGAATTGAAAGCATAGGAAGAGATCTGATCTTTCACAGCAAGGAGCTGTCTCTGGAGGCAGCGATTCCCTGGCTGAAAAGAGTGGACGTGCAGCTGATCCAGGGGAGCTTTGACCGGCTTACACCGCATGAAATCATGGGAAAGCGGTTCTTTCAACAGCTGGTTCGGCAGAAATCAGAGCATATCCGCAATCTGCAGATCTATCCGGCAGACCACGGCCTGCTGGGCTGCCGATGTGCACTGGTACGGGATGTTGCGGAATTTATGGAGGATTCCATAGAAGAACAATAAAAATCAAATAACTAGCGATAAATTATATGCAATTGCGTATGATAATTGGAATGGAAAGCGTATTTTATTTTTATGCCGCAATCCTGTATGCTTTCCGCAAGTTCCGATTCGGCGGAACAATATAAAGAAAAGGTGGAACCAAGAATGAAGAAAAGACTTGTCGCAATTTTCCTGGCATGCCTGCTCGTGTTTTCCTGCTCTGCTGCTGCTTTTGCAGATGAAACGGTGACCCTTGGCGTAATCGGCCCAATGACGGGATCCCTTGCCGTTTACGGCACGCATATCTCTGCAGGCGTTGAACTGGCGGTCTCGGAGATCAATGCCGCAGGAGGCGTTGTGATCGACGGAACCGCATATCAGCTGGAAACTATGACCAAGGACGACCAGGGCGACTCGACCGAGTGCCTGAACGCCATGAACAGCCTGATCGCAGAAGGCATTCAGGTGATCGTGGGTTCTGCAACCTCCGGCTGCACCTCTGCAATTACCGGCGTTGCGAATTCCGAGGAAGTAATTATTGTTACGCCGTCCGGCACGGCGGATTCGCTGACAACGAAAATGGACTATGTCTTCCGTACCTGCTTCGCCGACTCCTTCCAGGGAAAGCTTGCGGCAAAATGGTGCCTGGATAACGGCTATGAGACCGTTGGAATCGTCTATTGCTCGGCAGATACCTATTCGGCAGGCCTTCGCGATGCATTCACCGCCGCCTGCGAAGAATACGGAGTGACGATCGCCGCGGAAGAATCCGTCGCGACAATGACGGAGGTAGACTATACGAACCAGTTCACCAAGATGGTCTCTGCGGGAGCGGAGGTCGTATTCACTCCGTTCTATTATGACGTGATGGGCCCGTATCTTGTGAACCAGGCGAGACAGGTCGGCTTCTCCGGCGTGATCCTTGGCTGTGACGGCGTAGACAATACGGAAGATTATATTCCGCAGGGAGCGGACTTGAGCGCATTTAATGATGTCTACTTTACGAACGTGTATGCGGCAGAGCTTGCCGGCTCCGAGGTGTCCGAGAACTTTGTGACTGCTTACGAGGCAATGTATTCCTCAACTCCGAACGTATTTGATGCAATGGCATACGATGCCGTCTATGTCCTTGCACAGGCAATGGAAGGGTGCGGGTCGGCTGAGGCCTGCGACATTCAGGAGTATATGGCGGATACGTCCAACTATTATGACCGCGTGGGCGGAAACTATTGCTTCGATGAGACCGGCACGCCCATCAAGGACGGCGTCCTCCAGGGTTACAGCTACACGGACGGGGACGAGGCGGTCGTCAAGACGGCTTACGAGATCCTGTCCCTCAGCTGACGGGGAGGATCCTCGCTAAAATTTAAGAAGGGGAAAATACTCCCCTTCTTTTTATTGCCTATGCGGTTTGATAGGAAAAAATGGGAGGAGTGACGGAATGGTAACCTTTATTCAGTTCTTGATTACCGGCCTTCGTCTGGGATCCGTGTATGCGCTGATCGCACTGGGTTACAGCATGGTCTACGGAATCATTAAGCTGATCAATTTTGCCCATGGTGATTTTATCATGGTCGGGGGGTATACGCTCTTTTTTATGATCCCGGTCATGATGCGGATCGGACTGCCGGGCTGGACCGCAGTCTTTGTTGCAATCATCGTATGTGCGCTTGTGGGCATGGCGGTAGAGATCGTTGCCTATCGCCCCGTCCGAAAGCGCGGAACGAATTTGACTTCCTTGATCACGGCAATTGCCATGAGCTTTGTTCTGGAAAATTTGGCGCAGGCAATAACACCAATCGGACCGGATCCGAAAACGCCGTATATGCTCTTTACGAAGATGTACAGCGTAAAGGGAGTCAATGTCAGCCAGGCAACCATAATAACCGTAGCCGTTACGGCAATCGTTATGATCCTCCTGTATCTGTTTACACAGTACACGGCAGTAGGGCGTGCGATGCGCTGTGTGTCGGAGGACAAGGAGGCCGCAACGCTGATGGGCATCAATGTCAACCGGACGATTATTCTAACGTTCGGCATTGGCGCGGGGCTCGCGGCGGTTGCGGCATTGATGTACATCGCGCAGTATCCGAAGGTGCTGACAACGATGGGAGCGACGCTGGGCATCTATGCATTTGTTGCGGCTGTGCTGGGCGGGATCGGTTCTATGCCGGGAGCAATGCTCGGGGGAATCGTGATCGGAATGGTGCAGTCGGCGACAAATACGTACATCAGTTCTTCCATGTCGGATACCTTTGTATATCTGATCCTGATCCTTGTGCTGATGGTGAAACCGGCGGGACTGCTTGGAAAGAATGTGGGTGAGAAGGTATGAAGAAAAAGAAATCTCTCCGGTGGCTGGCCAACCTGCTTGCGATCTGTGTCATTATGGCGATTGCCGTTGCAATCTCCAACAGCACGAGCAAGACAATCAAGCTGAAGCTGGTGCCCTGCGTGTGGCAATGCTGCTATCTGATCATTCTGGCCTGCTCTTTGAACCTCGTGCTGGGCTATCTGGGGCAGCTTTCCCTTGGACACTGCGGATTTATGGCCGTAGGGGCTTATGCTTCTGCTTTGATCTCGCTCGCTTTTCAGAGAGCCGAATTTTTTACGGAAAAAAGCGGGCCGGCATTTGCGGCGGTCCTTCTGATCAGCATTCTTTCTGCCGGGCTGATTGCAGGAGCGCTCGGACTTCTCGTCGGCATTCCGGCACTTCGGCTGAAGGGGGACTATCTTGCCATTATTACGCTCGGCTTCGGCATGATCATCGTGAACCTGATCAACAATATCCCCTGGTGCGGACAGCAGGGGCTCGGCGAAGGCTCCGCATCCTCCTCGCTTTACGCCAACGGACTGGCATTTACGAATGCGGAAAAAATGAAATATATGTGGTTTGCCGTGCTCATCGTGATCGTCTGCGTCGCGTTGATGGTCTTCTTCGTCAACTCCAAATACGGAAGAGCGATCCGCGCGATCCGGGACAATGAGATCGCAGCATCGGCTGCCGGACTGAATGTCAGCTTTTATAAGATCCTGACCTTTGTGGTCTCCGCTTTTTTTGCCGGGGTCACCGGGGCACTGTATTCCTGCGCCAATTCTGCACTTTCCACAACAACATTCGCCTTTACCAACGGCTCGATCCTCAACAGCGTGTTTGCCGTGGTCATGGTCGTAATTGGAGGAATGGGGTCTATGACGGGGTCGGTCGTGGCTGCTATCGGTATGTTCCTGCTGAATTATACGATCAAAAACGGAGCCTGGGTCCAGCTCCTCCCCGGATTTCTGCGGCAGATCTTTACGTATCCGATGCTGGTCTATTCGGTAGCGCTGGTCATCGTTATCCTGTTCCGCCCGCATGGGATCATGGGGAACCGCGAGTTCAGCCTTTGCGACGTGCCGGAATATCCGGGGAGGCTGCGGGACTATTTCCGCTCCATGCGGGAGCGAGATCCGGCGGAAAGGGAGGAAAGCAAAGATGAGTAATACCGGGGCGCCCGTTTTGCGCGCGGAGCATCTGGGAATCCGGTTCGGCGGGCTCCAGGCAGTGAACGATTTCAATCTGGAGGTCCGCTCCGGAGAGCTTGTCGGGCTGATCGGACCGAACGGGGCGGGAAAAACAACGGTATTTAACCTGCTGACCGGCGTCTATGTCCCGACGGAAGGGACGGTCATTCTGGATGGGAAGCCGCTGAACGGAAAGAAAACACACGAATTTGTCGCTGCGGGAATTGCACGCACTTTTCAGAATATTCGCCTGTTCGGGCAGATGTCGGTCATCGAAAATGTGAAGGTGGCTTATACAAAAGATATCGGCTACGGGCTTTTCTCGTCCTTGCTCCGCACAAAGAGCTTCCGCCGGACGGAGGAGCAGCTGACCGAAAAGGCATCCGAACTTTTGAAGATCTTTCATCTGGAGGGAAAAGCGGATGTTCCGGCAGCATCCTTGCCGTATGGAGAACAGAGAAAGCTTGAAATTGCGCGTGCCCTTGCAACGAACATGAAAGTCCTTCTGCTTGACGAGCCCGCGGCAGGAATGAATCCGACCGAAACGGCGGAGCTTTTGGAATGCATTCGCATTATTCGGGATCGGTTCGGAATCGCGATCCTGCTGATCGAGCACGATATGAATCTTGTGATGAACATATGCGAGAGGATCCAGGTCATTAATTTTGGGGAGACCATTGCGGAGGGCCTTCCGGCAGAGGTCGCCGGCAATCCGCTGGTCATTGAGGCCTATCTTGGCAAAGACGAGGAGGAACTGTGATGCTCAAAGTAAGTGATCTGCATGTATCTTACGGGGCAATCAAGGCACTGAAAGGCGTATCTCTGGAAGTAAACGACGGGGAACTGATCTCGCTCATCGGCGCAAATGGGGCGGGAAAGACAACGACACTGCATACCATCTCAGGATTGCTGAAGGCAAAATCCGGTGAGATCCTGCTGGATGGGACGAACCTGCAAAAAGTGCCGGACTACAAGATCATTACGATGGGAATGGCACATGTTCCGGAAGGCAGACATGTATTCGCGCATATGACCGTTCTTGAAAATCTTTATATGGGCGCCTATACCGTCCACAATAAAACACAGATCGGAAAGAATCTGGAATTCGTCTATGCGCATTTCCCGCGTCTGAAGGAACGGTCAAAGCAGATCGCAGGAACGCTTTCCGGCGGGGAACAGCAGATGCTTGCAACCGCTCGAGCCCTGATGACAAACCCGAGCTTCCTTTTGCTGGACGAGCCGTCCATGGGTCTGTCGCCCCTTCTGGTGTCGGAGATCTTCAAAATTATCCGTGAGCTGCATAAAGACGGAATTACGATCCTGCTGGTTGAACAGAATGCCAAGATGGCCCTGTCCGTTGCAGACCGGGCATATGTTCTGGAAAACGGGAAGATCACGATGCAGGGAAACGGGAAAACGCTTTTGAATGACGAACGGGTCAAAAAAGCTTATCTTGGAGCGTAAGGAGCCTGAAATGGGGAAATTTGTGATTACAATTGCAAGAGAGTCCGGGGCAGGCGGACTGGAGGTTGCAAAGCAGCTGTCCAAAGAACTTTCCGTGCCCTATTATAACCGGGATCTTCTTAGAAGAGCATCGGATGTCAGCGGCATCAATGAAAGCCTGTTCGGAGAGGCAGATGAGACGATCGGCGTGAAGCAGATGCTTTCTGCGGCAAAGAAAGTGTATACCGGAGAAATTCTTCCGCCGGACAGCGACGACTACATTTCCTCCGAGAATCTGTTTGCCTTCCAGGCAAAGGTCCTGAAAGAGATGGCGGAGAGAAACAGCTGCATCATTCTTGGGCGTGCAGGAAACTTCCTGCTCCGGGATATGCCGAATGTGCTGAATGTGTTTCTGTATGCTCCGCTTTCCTGGAGATGCGAGCGGGTCGGCGAACGGAATAAGACCTGGTCCAGATGGGAAGCGCAGCGGCATATCAAGCAGGAAGACAAAAGACGGGGAGACTACTACCGGTACTATACGGGCGAAAGCTGGAGAGAGGCGTCCAATTATGACATCTGCATCGATACGAGCCGATATGGAATCGAATGGACTGCCCGGAAAATCATACAGGTTCTCCCGTATTTTACAGAGTACGGAGAAAATGCAGGCTCGAAATAACAAACGGAAAGGAAGATGCTCAAATGAAGGATATTGCATACTATAACGGCCTCATCTCGGAGATCGATAAAATGATGATCCCGATGAATGACCGCGCCAGCTTCCTGGGGGACGGCGTTTATGATGCCACGGGCGTCATGAACCACGTACCGCTTGCCCTGGACGATCATCTGGAACGCTTCTATAACAGCGCCGCTGCTGTGCGGATCACGATCCCGATGGAGAAGCAGGAAATGAAGCAACTGCTGGTGAAGCTGGTTCAGAAGGTAGACGATCCGACTCAGTTCCTCTATATGCAGGTGACCCGCGGCATCGGCCCGAGAAACCATCTGTTTCGCTATGCCGGAGAAAAGGCGAGTATCTGGGTCTTTTCCCGCCCACATGTTTTTGCCGACGTATTTGCGGACTATAAGGCGATCACCGTAGAGGATACCCGCTTTTTCCACTGCAATATCAAGACGATCGATCTGCTGCCGAACGTCCTGGCGTCGCAGAAGGCCGAAGAGGCCGGGTGCCAGATCGCCATCTTCCATCGAGGAGACCGTGTGACCGAGTGTGCCCACTCGAATGTCCATATCATCAAAAACGGAACGCTGATAACGGCGCCTCTGGACAATTTAATCTTGCCAGGAATTACGAGAAAGCATATAATCTCTATTTGCAATGCGGCCGGGATCCCGGTGGAGGAACGGCCGTTTACCGTTGCGGAGATGATGGAGGCGGATGAGATCTTTTCCTCCAGCGCGTCGGCGATCTCCTGCCGCATCTCGGAAATCGACGGGATCCCTGCCGGAAAGAAGGATGAAAACACCTTCGGAAAGATCCGGGATGCCTATCAGAAGGAGATCCTCTCAGAATCCCGCCTGGGCCAGGTCTGCACATGAGCCCGTATTTTAATTTTTCACACTTTCAGCGAGAGAGAGTTCATATGGAATCGATTGAAAATATTATTCTGCGGCATTCCGCACGCGGGATGGATGTCTTGAGACCGTCCCTTCCCGAAGATTTCTGCCGGCGCGCAGCACAGAAGCTGCTGGATCTTCCGCGCGGAACGGTCCTGCTCACGACAGGCTTCTGCGTTTCCGGCGCTGCCGAGACGGACGGACCGGCCGGGACGTTCGCCGTGGCGGTCGCGCTTCGGCTCCTGGGGTTTGATCCCGTCATACTGACGGACGAACTGTGCGGCGGCATTTTCGAGCAGGAGGAATTTGAAACGATCTATTTCCCTCTGGACGGAGGAATCGAGGATGCACGGAGGCTCCTGGAGGAGCGGCACCCGGTCTGCCTGTTCTCGCTGGAACGCTGCGGGCTCAACATGGTCGGAGACTATATGAATATGCGGGGAAAAAGCATCCGCGAGAAGACGGCTCCGGTGGATCTGCTGTTTATGATCGCGAAGGGGCGGATCCCGACCATCGGAGTCGGCGACGGCGGGAATGAGATCGGAATGGGAAACGTCGCAGGGGTCATTGCGCAAAACCTGCAGCTCATCCCGTGCATCGTTCCGGTCGACGAGCTCGTGATCGCTACCGTTTCCAACTGGGGAGGATATGGGATCTGCGCCTATCTGGAGCAGCTGACCGGCCGTGCTCTGACGCCCTCCTATGAGGATATCCGCATTTTCCTGGAGCGCGGAAGAGAACGGGGCTGCGTGGATGGAATTTCGGGGCTTCCTGCCGTTACCGAAGACGGCTTTCCCGGCGAGGTGACAAAAGAGATCCTGGAAGCTTTGAAGATCGCAGCACTGCTGTATAGAGAGAAAAGAGCATGAAAGAAAAAGAGAAAAACACAGCGGAAGTCTTTATTGAAGCGCTGGAGGCAGAGGGCGTCGACACCATCTTCGGAATCCCGGGGGAGGAAACGCTGGACCTGATGTTCGCAATCCGGAACAGCCGGATCCGTTTTATCCCGGTCCGCCACGAGCAGGGGGCGGCCTTCATGGCGGATGTTTACGGAAGGCTGACCGGAAAAGCGGGGGTCTGCCTCGCAACGCTGGGGCCGGGGGCTACCAATCTCGTGACGGGGGTGGCCGATGCCTATCTGGACGGAGCTCCCCTTGTGGCAATTACCGGACAGGTCAGCACGGATAAGATGCAGCTGACCAGCCACCAGTATCTGGATCTGACGGCGATGTTTCAGCCGATCACGAAGCGCTCCAAGATCGTAATGCGGGCGGACATGGTGGCGGAGTTCTGTCGGCTTGCCTTCAAATATGCCGAGGGAGAAAAGCCGGGAGCCTGCCATATCGACCTGCCGAAGGACATTGCCAAGCAGCCATGTTCTGCAAAGGCTCTGAAAAAGCAGCCGCTGCAGGTGGATTTCGCAAGCCCCGAGAGGATCGCGCAGGCAGCCCGCCTCATCAGCGAGGCACGGGCTCCGGTCATCCTTGCGGGCTCGGGAGCGGTGCGCGCCCATGCGGCGGAAGCGGTCACGGAATTTGCCCGGCGGCTCCATATTCCCGTGGTGAATACCATGATGGCAAAAGGGATCGTACCGGCGGATGATCCGTATTCCATGCGGACGATCGGAATTCCGCAGCGGGATCTCGTTAATGATGTTTTTGAAGAAGCCGATATGGTCATTGCGGTCGGATATGACCTCGTTGAGTGCGCACCTCAGAAATGGAACGCACGGGAGGATATGCATATTATCCACATTGCGGCCATGCCGGCGGATATCAACAAGCTGTATCAGCCCGATGTGGAGGTGATCGGAGAGATCAACGACAGCCTCTACCAGATCCTCCGCATTGCGCACCGAACCGAGGAACCGCTGACGGCCTTTGCGATCCGGGAAAAGATCGATGCCAATCATGCGGAAATGGAGGATTCGGACGATTTTCCGATGAAGCCGGCCCGCATCCTGCATGATGTGCGTTCCGTTCTGGGAGAAGAGGACATCCTGGTTTCGGACGTCGGCGCGCACAAAATGTGGATCGCACGCCACTATGACTGCTATAAGCCGAATACCTGCATCATTTCCAACGGATTTGCCAGCATGGGGATCGCGATCCCCGGAGCCTTCGCCGCCAAAATGCTCAACCCGGAGAAAAAAGTCTTAGCGGTGACCGGAGACGGCGGATTTATGATGAACATGCAGGAGCTGGAAACGGCCGTACGGGAAAAGGTTCCTTTCGTTACGCTGATCTGGCGCGACAACAGCTATGGCCTGATCAAATGGAAAGAACAGGAACAGTTCGGAGACGACTGCTATGTCGACTTTACGAATCCGGACTTTTGCATGCTTGCGGAAGCCATGCACTGCAAGGGATATCGCGTTTCGGCGGCAGAGGAGCTGATCCCGATCCTGAACGACGCCTTCGAGCAGACGATCCCGTCCGTCATTGAACTGGATGTGGATTACAGCGAAAATATGAAGCTGAGCCGTATGCTGAGCCGATATGCGGAAGAACATACCGGATAATGCACGAAATTTCGGAGCTTTTGACAAAAAGCACATGTCTGCTCCGTTTTCTTTGGTGAAAATTGCCGAGTTGACAGAACGGCAAAGGATGCGTATAATTACCCCAAACTGAATCATGCAATTAAGAATAGAGGCGCGGACGTCAAGAGTAATCCCCAGTGCCAAGGCCGTTGGAAGGGCTGTTGCTGCGGAGGAAAGGGGCGCTCGCCGAAGGGGAGGCTTTCCACCTTGACCCTGGGAGTCCGGAGAAGATCCGGGCGACTGTCGCAAATGCGTTGAGCTATGTAATTGTAGGTTTCACTCCTGCTTCCGCAGGACGGGATGAGACGATGTGCAGCCGGCCATTTGTAGCCGGCTGTTTTTTTACCGAAATCGAGATTGCGGTTCAGTTAATTTAAAAAAGGCCTTTTCTATGGCCGAAGGAGTTAACTATGGCAGTCTCTACCCCTATTTTCCGCGGCGTTGCAACCGCCCTCATCACCCCGACCACCGCTGACGGCGTGGATTACGAGGCCTTCGGGCGCGTGATCGACTGGCAGATCGAGCAGGGCATCAATGCTCTCGTGATCGCCGGGACGACCGGCGAGGGCGCCACGCTGGACGACGACGAACACCGCCGCGTGCTTGCCTTTGCCGCCGAGCGGATCGACCATCGCGTTCCGATGATCGCAGGAACCGGCTCAAACAACACGCAGTACGCCATCGACCTGAGCCGTTTCGCCTGCTCCGTCGGAGCGGACGGGCTGCTCGTCGTCACCCCTTATTACAACAAGACGACCCAGCGCGGCCTCATCGCGATGTATACGGCTATTGCCGATGCCGTCACGAAGCCCATCATTATGTATAACGTTCCCTCCCGCACGGGGATCGGCATTGAGCCTGCCACCTATGCCGCGCTTGCCGACCATCCGATGATCGCGGGCATCAAGGAAGCCAACGGCGACATCTCCAAGATCGTTGCCACGGCTGCCCTCGTCGGAGACCGGCTCAGCCTCTATTCGGGCAACGACGACCAGATCACCCCGATCCTGGCCATGGGCGGGCAGGGCGTCATCTCCGTCCTCTCCAACATTGCACCGAAGCTGACGGTAGAGATCTGCGACCGCTTCTTTGCGGGAGATGTTGCCGGCTCGGCCGCTCTGCAGTGCCGCATGGTCCCCCTGATCAAGGCCCTCTTCTGCGAGACCAATCCGATCCCGGTCAAGGCTGCCATGGCGGAGATGGGCTTCTGCGAGAATTATCTCCGCATGCCGCTCGTCCCGATGGAGGAGGCACACCGCGAGCATATGTTTGAGCTGATGCGCCGGGAAGGACTGCTCTGAGATGAGAGTAATCGTAAGCGGTTCGCACGGCGTTATGGGCGGGCATCTGCTCCGCATTCTCCGCGAGGGAGGAAAGCATACGGTCGCGGCGGAAGTCAGCCGAAGCAGCGCGGAATATCCGACGGTCGCTTCCTTTTCCGGAGAGGCCGACGTCGTGATCGACTTTTCCAATCATGAAAATACGGCCGCTCTTTTGAGCGCCTGTGTGGAGCGCCGCCTCCCCGTCGTCATTGCCACTACCGGGCAGACGGCGGAGGAAAAGGCGATGATCGCCTCGGCGGCAGAGCAGATCCCGGTGTTCTATTCCGGAAATATGTCCCTCGGCATCGCCGTGCTCGTGGAGCTTGCGAAGCAGGCGGCAAAGATGTTCCCCGATGCGGACATCGAGATCATTGAACGGCATCATATCCGGAAGGCCGATGCGCCGAGCGGGACGGCTCTGATGCTTGCCGATGCCGTCCGAGAGGTCCGCCCGCAGGCGTGGTACCGCATCGGCCGCACAACGGAAAGCGGCAAGCGCACGAAGGACGAGATCGGCATCCATGCTCTGCGTTACGGCAACGAGGTCGGCACGCATGAGGTCATTATCGCAACGCCGAATCAGGTCCTCACGCTCAAGCACGAGGCGGAAAACCGCGCGCTGTTTGCGGAAGGTGCCGTAGCGGCAGCGGAATTCCTGGTCCGGCAGCAGCCGGGGCTCTACGCAATGAAGGATCTGACCGCCTGAGGAGAAGACAATGAACGCACAGGAAATCATCCGGTATATCTCCGAATCGGAGAAAAAGACGCCGGTAAAGCTCTATATCAATGAGCTTGCGCCCATTGATTACGGGACGGCGAAGGTCTTCGGCGGCGAAGGCAGCCGCATCGTCTTCGGCGAGTGGAAGGAGCTGGCCCCCATCCTGGAGGCCAATGCGGAACGGATCCGCGATATCGTCGTTGAAAACGACTGCCGCAACAGCGCGATCCCGCTGCTCGACCTGAAGAACCTTCCGGCCCGCATTGAGCCGGGCGCCATTATCCGGGAGCAGGTCGAGATCGGGAACAACGCCGTCATCATGATGGGAGCTGTCATCAACATCGGGGCCGTTGTCGGAGAGGGCACCATGATCGATATGGGCGCCGTTCTCGGCGGGAGAGCGACCGTCGGAAAACACTGCCACGTCGGAGCGGGAGCCGTGCTCGCAGGCGTGATCGAACCGGCATCGGCGACGCCGGTCATTGTGGAGGACAACGTTCTGATCGGGGCAAACGCCGTTGTGATCGAGGGCGTGCATATCGGAGAGAATGCCGTCGTCGCGGCGGGGGCCGTCGTGATCGAGGACGTACCGGCCAATATGGTCGTGGCAGGATGCCCCGCCCGGATCATCAAGGAGAAGGACGAGAAGACGACGCTCAAGTCGGCGCTGCAGCTGTCGCTGAGAAATCTGTAGGATTTCTTCACTTTTGTGCACTATTTCCCATTGTAGGAAGAAAATATTCATGCTATTATCTATGCTCCGGATCCCCCGGGGCATAGCGTTTATTTACGGGGGAATGAAAATGGAATGGATCCAGGAGGCAGAGCAGGATCTTGAGCACCTGAAAGAGGTGCGCGCCATGATCCATCGGCATCCCGAACCGGGCAACCGGGAGGTACAGACGGCGGAAACGATCGAGCGGGAAATGCATGCTTGCGGCATCGAGACCTTCCGCCCGCTGGAAACGGCCGTCGTCGGCACACTGGAGGGGAAACGGCCGGGAAAATGCGTGGCGCTGCGGGCGGATATGGACGCTCTCCCCATCACGGAGGAGACCGGCTGCCCTTCTGCTTCCGAGGTGCCCGGAATGATGCACGCCTGCGGGCATGATTTCCACATGGCCGCCGCCATTGGAGCGGCGAGGCTTTTAAGCCGGCATCGGGACGAGCTTGCCGGGACGGTCCGCTTTCTTTTTCAGCCGGACGAGGAGGGGAACGGCGGCGCACAGCGCATGATCCGTGCCGGCGTACTGGACGAGCCGTATACGGATGCCGTGTTCGGAATGCACGTCTCTCCAGAGCTCCCGGCCGGGACGGCCGGCTTTCGGAGCGGAAAGTTCTATGCCGCATCGAATACCTTTGAACTTGCGATCCACGGGAAAAGCTGCCACGGAGCCCAGCCGGAAAAGGGCGTGAGCGCGCTGCTTGCGGCGGCAGAAGCCGTGCAGACGGCAGAGGCGCTTCGAAAACAGCTGGAGGAGCGCTTTGGAAGAGTCGTGATCAGCTTCGGGATCCTGCAGGCGGGGACGGCGTCCAACATTATCCCGGACCGGGCAGAAGTGCACGGCATCATCCGCACCCTTGGGCCTGAGGCACGGCGAGAAGTTCTCTCCGCCTTCCGCTCGGCGATCGAGGAGACCTGTGAGCGCCTGGGCGCACCTGCAGACGTGGAGCTCTATGAGAGCTACCCGGGCATCGTCAACCCGGAATGGGAGACGGCCTTTGCCGAGGCCTCCGCTCTGCGGCAGCTCGGGAAGGACCGGATCGTCCGCATTGCGGAGCCAACGATGACGACAGAGGATTTCGGCTTTTTTGTGCAGGAACGGCCGGGAAGCTTCTGGCATTTCGGCGTAGGGGGAGAGCACCCTCTGCACAATTCCCGGTTCTATCCGGCGGACGCGCTCCTGCCGACGGCGGCGGCGCTACATGCCGGGATGCTTTATGATTATTTAATGGAGGAGAAATAAAAATGCGTACTACTGTAGCCAAATTCGGCGGCAGCTCTCTGGCCGACGCCGAACAGTTCCGCAAGGTTGCGGAGATCATCCGGGCCGATTCCGCCCGCCGTTTCATCGTGGCGTCCGCTCCGGGCAAGCGGTCTTCCGATGACGTCAAGGTAACGGATATGCTTTACCGCTGCTATGAGATCGCGAATGCGGGAGAGGATCCGGCCGAGCAGCTCGCGCTCATCGGCAAGCGCTTTACGGACATCGCCGCGGCGCTCGAGATCGAGTTTGACGTGGAGAGCGAGCTGAAGATCATTGCGAATGCGCTCGCCGCCGGCACAACGAAGGACTATATGGCCAGCCGCGGAGAATATCTCAATTCCCGTCTGCTTGCCGCCTATCTCGGATATAAATTCATCGATGCCGCCGACGTGATCTTCTTCAAGGCCGACGGAATGCTCGACGAGAAGAAGACCTACCGCATCCTGCCCCAGGCCATCAAGGGCATCCGCAACGCCGTGATCCCCGGGTTTTACGGCTCGGCTCCGGACGGAAACGTCAAGACCTTTTCCCGCGGCGGCTCCGATGTCACGGGAGCGATCGTCGCCCATGCGGCGGACGCCGACATCTATGAAAACTGGACGGACGTCTCGGGGATGCTGATGGCGGATCCACGCGTGGTCAAGGATCCGAAGCCCATCAGCTTCATCTCCTACCGCGAGCTGCGCGAGCTCTCCTACAGCGGAGCAAGCGTGCTGCATGAGGAAGCCGTCTTCCCGGCGCGCTCTCTCGGCATTCCCATCAACATCCGCAACACGAACCGCCCCTCCGATCCCGGCACGATGATCACGAAGGCCGTTCCTCCGCAGGCAACGGAGAACGACATCACGGGCATTGCCGGCAGCAAGGGCTTCTGCTCCATCCTGATCGAAAAGGCGATGATGAACTCCGAGATCGGCTTTACCTGCCGCATCCTTGAGATCTTTCGCGATTACGGCATCTCCTTTGAGCACCTCCCCTCCGGCATCGACACGATGACCTTCCTCGTGGAGGAGAAGCAGATCCGCGGCCGCGAGGACGCGCTGCTTGACGCCATCGACGAGGCCGTCACGCCCGATACACTCACGATCGAGAACGGCATCAGCCTGATCGCCGTCGTCGGACACGGAATGGCATACAAACCCGGCGTCGCCGCCCGCGTGATCACCTCGCTAGCCAAGGCCGGCATCAACATCCGCATGATCGACCAGGGCAGCAGCGAGCTGAACATTATTATCGGCGTCAACGACGACGACTATGCCGCCGCGATCCGCGCGATCTACGAGGAGTTCGAGGGCTGAGACCTTCGGAACGGAAAAGATCCTTCCTGCAAAAGAGCGGGAAGGATCTTTTCTGTTTTATGCTCCTCTCAGCAGAGCGAGAGAAAATGGCGAAGGACGAGGCTGCCGTCAACGGTGTCCGAGCGAAGCTTATCAAAACACATGCGCTCGGGATGCCACTGCGTGCCGAAGACCGGAGCGGAGATGTGCTCCAGCCCCTCGGCGGTCCCGTCCTCCGCAAGCTGCGTAATGCGGAGCCCCTCTCCCGGCCGGAGGACGGCCTGATGGTGGCTGCTGTTGACGGGAAAGGAAGTGCCGTAAAGAGAGGCAAAAAGAGAGTTTTCCAGGGCATGCGTGAGGTGTACGTTGTCTTCCTCCGGCATCGGACGCATATGGGCGGAGGCCGTCGGCAGATGCTGGATGAGCGTGCCGCCGAAAAAGACGTTGATGACCTGAACGCCGCGGCAGATGCCGAGGATCGGCTTGCCGGCGGCATAGAAGCATTCGCAGGCGCCGAGCTGGAGGGTATCGAGCGCTTCGTCCGGTTCATCGCTTCCGTTCGGCTCCTCCCCGTAGTAATGCGGGGCAACGTCCCCTCCGCCGGGGAGAAGAAGACCGTCAAAGCCCGAGGCATCTGCCCGGTCAAGCAGCACGGGCTCTGCGCCGAGGGCGCGGAGCGCAGAAAAATAATTGGTGAGACCCGATTCCCTACCGGGGATGGCAATGCGAAGCTGCGCAGACATCAGGGAAGACCTCCCAAAAGAATTTGCCCTCAGGGCAGAACGATTGTACCACAAAAATGAAAAAAGAAAAGGGACTTTTCCTATTTGACGCGGCACGGGAAATCCATACGTTTTTTCTTATGATAATGAGAGCGAACGGGTATTATTCATTTTCCAATGTTTCGTATATGATACAAAAACCATGTGAGCAGTATACGAAATTCCGTATGCTCCGGGAGAATTATGAAACAGAATGGAGAAACTACGCATGAATTTACAGAGACCGAATTCCGATGACGCAACCCGCAGCGCCAACCGCTCCCGCAGCGTTGTCCCCTGCAGCGGACTTTGCTCCCGCTGCATCGACGGCTGCACCGGCGGATGCGAGGTATTCAAATCCACGTTCCGCGGCCGCGAGCTGATCTATCCGGGCCCCTACGGCAACATTTCCGCCGGCGGCGACAAGGAATATCCGGTGGATTATTCCCATCTGAACATCCAGGGCTATGCCCAGGGTGCCAAGGGCCTGCCGGAAGGCGTGGAAGGCAACTCCGACACTGCCCTCTTCCCCAACGTGAACACGGAGACGGAGTACGGCTGGGACAAGAAAGTGAAGATGGCTCTGCCTGTCTTTACCGGAGCCCTCGGCTCTACGGAGATCGCCCGCAAGAACTGGGAGCACTTCTCCATCGGCGCAGCTCTGTCCGGCATCACCATCGTCTGCGGTGAAAACGTCTGCGGCATCGACCCCCAGCTGGAGCGCGGAGCCAACGGCCTCATTACCAGTGCACCGGATATGGACCGTCGCATCGAGACCTATCGCCGTTATCACAGAGGCTACGGCGAGATGCTCGTGCAGATGAACGTGGAAGACACGCGTCTCGGCGTTGCAGAATACATCATCAACAAGCACGGCATCGAGACCATCGAGCTCAAGTGGGGCCAGGGCGCCAAGTGCATCGGCGGCGAGATCAAGGTCGGCTCTCTGGAGCGTGCGCTCGAGCTGCAGAGCCGCGGCTACATCGTGACTCCGGATCCGTCTGACCCGGTCAACCAGGAGGCCTTCAAGGCCGGCGCCATCAAGGAATTCGAGCGTCACAGCCGCCTCGGGTTCATCAGCGAGGAGAGCTTCGCGGCAGAAGTTGCCCGCCTGAGAGGCCTCGGCTTCAAGCGCATCACCCTCAAGACCGGTGCCTACGGCCTCAGAGAGCTGGCACAGGCCATCAAGTGGTGCAGCAAGTATCACATCGACCTTCTGACCATCGACGGAGCTTCCGGCGGCACCGGCATGAGCCCGTGGCGCATGATGGAGGAGTGGGGCATGCCGAGCATTTATCTCCACAGCGCAGCAGTCGAGTTTGCCAACGTGCTTGCCGCTCAGGGCGAGCGCGTGCCGGATCTCGCTTTTGCCGGCGGCTTCAGCTCCGAAGACGGCATCTTCAAGGCCCTCGCTCTGGGCTCTCCGTATGTCAAGGCAGTCTGCATGGGCAGAGCCATGATGATCCCGGGCATGGTCGGCAAGAACATCCAGAACTGGATCGCCGAGGACAAGCTGCCGAAGACGGTCTCTGAATTCGGCCAGACCCCGGAGGAGATCTTCGTCAATTACGAGCGCGTGAAGGATATGGTCGGCGCAGACGAGATGAAGAACATTCCGCTCGGCGCTCTCGGCATCTTCTCCTACAGCGACAAGCTCAAGGTCGGCCTGCAGCAGCTGATGGCGGGCTCCCGCAACTTCAGCCTTTCCTCCATCTCCCGCAAGGATCTGATGAGCCTGACGGAAGAGTGCACCAAGGTCACGGGTATTCCTTATCTTATGGACTGCTACCGCGACGAGGCAATGCAGATCCTCAAGGGCTGATAAAAAATCAAAATCGCAAAAAAGAACTGCCTTTGCGGGCAGTTCTTTTTTGCTGTTTGCGGGAAATTATTCGACGTCCTGCAGAGCGTCATAACCTTCCTCGCCGGTGCGGACCTTGACGACGTTCTCCACATCATAGACGAAGATCTTGCCGTCGCCGATATGGCCGGTGTAGAGCGTCTTCTTTGCCGCGTCGATGACGGAGCGGACCGGAACCTTGGAGACAACGATGTCCACCTGGACCTTCGGGAGAAGGTTGGTCTCGACAATGGCGCCGCGGTAATACTCCTGCTTGCCCTTCTGCATTCCGTAGCCCATGACATGGGAGACGGTCATACCCGTGATGCCAAGCTCGGTCATGGCGGACTTCAGAGCATAGAGGCGTTCTTCCTTGCAGATGATCTCAATCTTGGTGAACTTCGGCTCGCCCTCTTCCTGAAGCTTCGGCTCGCGGCGGACGGGGATGGCTTCTGCAGCGGGAACCGTACCGGAGACGGCGATGGGGGCGGCGTCAACATCCACAAATTCCTCCGGCAGCATGGCAAAGCCGGCATAGGCGCTCGTAAGGCCGTGCTCGGTGATATCGAGGCCCTTGATCTCGTCTTCCTTCGAAACGCGGAGGCCGACGGTCTTCTTCAGGAACAGGAAGGTGAGGATGATCGTAACAACGGCCCAGGAGGCTGTGACGGCCATGCCGCCGAGCTGCTTGCCGAGCTGATAGAACCCGCCGCCGTAGAAAAGGCCTTCCCGGATCCCGGCCTTGGCAAAGCCGGGGGCGGATTCGGTCGCAAAGAGGCCAACGGCGATCGTGCCCCAGATACCGTTCATCATGTGGACCGGAACGGCGCCGACCGGGTCATCGACATGCAGCTTGTTGTCGAGGAACCAGACGCCGAAGACCACGAGCACGCCCGAGACAGCGCCGATGACGGCAGCGCCGGCGCAGTCCGTCACATCGCAGGGAGCCGTGATGGCGACGAGACCGGCGAGGGAAGCATTGAGGCACATGGAGACATCCGGCTTGCCGTACTTGATCCAGGTGAAGATCATGCAGACAACGGTAGCGACAGCCGGGGCGACCGTTGTGGTGAGGAAGACGGAGCCGAGCGTCGGAACGTCGGTCGCGGCGGCACCGTTGAAGCCGTACCAGCCGAGCCAGAGAATGAAGACGCCGAGGGCGCCGATGGTGATGCTGTGGCCGGGGAAGGCGTGGACGGATGTGATCTTCCCGTTCTTGTCCTTGCCGAACTTGCCGATGCGGGGGCCGAGCATCCAGGCACCGACCAGGGCGCAGATGCCGCCGACCATGTGGATGCAGGCGCTGCCGGCATAGTCATGGAAGCCCCACTGCGCGAGGAAGCCGCCGCCCCAGGTCCAATGGGCCTCGATGGGGTAGATGATGCCGGAGATGATGGCGGAATAAAGGCAGTAGGTCAGGAACTTGGTGCGCTCCGCCATCGCCCCGGAGACGATGGTGGCCGTGGTAGCACAGAAGACGAGGTTGAAAACAAAGCCAGAATAATCAAAATCGCCGTACTGCGTGAAAACGGCAAAGCTGAAGTCGCCGGCAAAGAGGCCCTTGCCGTGCGTTGCGGGGAGCATGAGCGAGGCGCCGATCAGGAACCACATAACGGTGCCGATGCAGAAGTCCATCAGGTTCTTCATGATGATGTTGCCGGTGTTTTTCGGGCGGGTGAAGCCGGCCTCGACCATAGCAAACCCGGCCTGCATCCAGAAGACCAGCGCAGCTCCGATCAGGAACCATACGCCGTAGACTTCACTGTTGATCGCGGATACGATCTCTTCGATTGACATTGCAGATGTCCTCTCTTTCTTACGGATCCTGCTGCAGGATCGATAATGATTGCGCCAAAAGAGACGGCGCCCCGAAGACCGGCCTTGACCGGATCTCGAAGCGCCTTTGCTTTCGACGGGGTGCATTCTAACGAGTCAGAGAGAAAAAGTCAATACAAAAAATATATAAATCGAATTTAAATATACGAGAAATATATAGCAACGATATCTTTCCCGATCCAAACCCTCCGGGAGAAGAAATAAAAAAGAAGGCCGCGAAGGCCTTCTTTGCATTTCAGAGATAGGGCGTATTTTCCGGGGGCGTATATTCATCGGAATCCGGAGCGGAGCCGCTGATCTCGGGCAGAGCGCGGACATAATCGATGAACTGCTGTGCGGCAGGCGTAATGTAGGCGTCCTTGTTCCAGGCAAGAACGTACTGGATCTGGCGCTCGGGATTGCGGATCACCTTGGTGACGACGAGGTCATTGGGCGTATAGGTCGACTGCGGGAAGATGCTGATCCCGAGGCCCTGCTCTGTCAGCGCGACGGCGTCGAGATAAACGGCGGTCTCGCAGACGAAGTTCGGCTCCGCACCGACCTCGGCAAACCAGGAATAGATGGCCTGCTGGCGGGATTTGCGGGCGGGGACGATCAGCGGCTCGTCCTTCAGGTCGGCAAGGTCTACAAAGGAGCCCTCCTGCCTTGCCAGAGGATGCGAGCGCGGGATGACTGCCGTCCAGGACGCGCGGCCGACGGGGAAACCCTCCAGCGTCTCAAGATCATAGGGCGCTGCAATGACGGCGATATCGGACAGCCCCTGCGTCAGCTGGGAGACGACTTCATCGGTGCTTCCGTTGCGGAGCTTGAAGGTGACGAGCGGGTACTTCTTGCAGAAATCGCGGCTCCAGCGGGCAAACATATACGGCGTGCGCCCGCCGACGAGCCCGACGGAGATATTGCCCGAAACGCCGCATTTGAGCTGGATGAGCTCCTGCTCGGTCTTTTTTGTGAGCTCCAGGATCTGAAGAGCGCGGCGATAGAGAATCGTGCCGGCTTCCGTGAGCTTCAGGCTCCGCTTGCCGCGGATAAACAGCTTTGCTCCAAGCTCGTCCTCCAGGGCCCGAATCTGGGCGCTGAGCGGCGGCTGGCTCATATTCAGCTTTTCTGCCGCATGGGTAATGTTCAGTTCCTGCGCGACGACCACGTAATTCCTCAGCGAACGCAGATCCACAAAGCAGTCCCCCTTGTTGGAATTTAAAAATAACAGAGATATCCTACACGGAAAGCGGCGGAATTACCAATTCTTAAATCTTATGGAAAGCATACGAAAAAACATATGATAAAAGTTGAGAAGTCCGTGAAATTCTTAAGCGTGAGGTATATCAAAATCGATAGAGCAGGGATACAAAACGCGTATAAGCTCTTCCAAAAAAAGAATGATATCATACGAAAATCAAAGAAATTCCGGAGGATGAAATGGAAGAAGAGCGGCATTTTCATGAGGAATGCGGGATCTTCGGCGTATCGGCGGCACCGGAGAGCGACGTGGCGCATATGGCATATTATGGGCTTTATGCGCTGCAGCATCGGGGGCAGGAGAGCGCCGGCATCGTCGTAAACGACGACGGCGTCTTTGTCTCGCACAAGGACTGCGGGCTCGTAAGCGAGGTGTTCCGCGAGGAGACGCTGCGTGCGCTCGGAAAAGGAAACATCGCCGTCGGCCACGTTCGGTATGCAACGACGGGCTCGGACAACCGGAGAAACGTGCAGCCGATCGTTGTGAATCATCATAAAGGAAGAATGGCGCTTGCGCATAACGGAAACCTTACCAATGCCTACGAGCTCCGAAAAGCGCTGGAGGAAAAGGGCGCGATCTTCCATTCCACGAGCGACACGGAGGTGATCGCCTACACGATCGTGCAGAAACGCCTGGAGGCGCCCTCCATCGAGGAAGCGGTATATCAGGCGATGGAGGTCATTGAGGGAGCGTACTCGCTGGTGATCTCTTCTCCGACAAAGCTGATCGCCGTGCGGGATATGCACGGGTTCCGGCCGCTCTGCTATGGAAGAAGAGAGGACGGAAGCATCGTTTTCGCCTCGGAGAGCTGTGCCCTCGATGCCGTCGGCGCGAGGCTGGAACGGGACCTCCTTCCCGGCGAGATCGCCATCGTTGAGGGCGGCGAGATCCGGTTCGATACCCGCCGCTGCGGGAAAAAGAAGCGGGCCGGATGCGTGTTCGAGTTCATTTATTTTGCACGGCCGGATTCCGTTATCGACGGATGCAGCGTGAGCCTTGCCCGGCAGAGGGCAGGGGCTTTCCTTGCCGAGGAGCATCCGGTGGAGGCCGACCTCGTGATCGGCGTGCCGGACTCCGGGCTGGAGGCGGCCATTGGCTATTCCCACCGTTCGGGGATTCCCTTTGCCCTCGGTTTTACGAAGAATAAATACATCGGCCGGACGTTTATTGCTCCGGAGCAGAGCCTGCGCGAGACGGGCGTCAACATCAAGCTCAATCCGATCCGCTCCGTCATCGAAGGAAAGCGCATCGTGCTGGTCGACGACTCCGTCGTCCGCGGGACAACGAGCCGGAGGATCGCAGCGCAGCTGCGCGCAGCCGGCGCCCGGGAGATCCATCTGCGGGTCAGCTCGCCCCGGTTCGTTGCGCCCTGCTTTTACGGGACAGACGTCGACAGCAGCGAGGGGCTGCTCGCCAACCGGCACACCGTGGAGGAGATGGCGGAGATCCTCGGCGTGGATTCGCTCGGTTTCCTCAGCCGGGAGCATGTCGTCTGCCTGACCGGGAAGGACACGGGCTTCTGCACGGCCTGCTTCGGCGGAGAATATGCCGCTGGCGTTCCCTCCTGCACGGAAAAAGACCGCTTTGAACAGAAGATCGGTGCAAAGCAGCAATGACAGAGAAGAGGAGCATTGCGGAGGATCTGACAAAGGATCCGCATCTGGAAGCGCTGATCCGGAAGTATTTTTCCCCGGAGGACTATGCCGCGCTTCAAAGCAGAAAGATCGGCACCGGCAGCATCGGCGGAAAGGCCTGCGGCATGCTGCTCGCCCAAAGGATCGCCGAGAGGGAGACGGAAGGCTTTCACGCCTGCAGCGAGCCAGACGATTCCTTTTATATCGGGGCGGACGTCTTTTCCGACTATATCCGCTTCAACGGCGCACAGGAGCTGCAGCGGAGGCAGAGAACCGAAGAGGGCTTTTTCCCGGAAGCCGAAGCGCTCCGGGAAAAGCTCCGGGCCGGACGCTTCCCGGAAGAAATCCGGGAGCAGCTGCGGAAAATGCTGGAGCATTACGGGCAGAACCCGCTCATCGTCCGATCCTCCGGAATCCAGGAGGACGGCTTCGGGAACGCTTTCGCCGGGAAGTATGTCTCCGTTTTCTGCATCAACCAGGGAAGTATCGAACGGCGGCTGCAGGAGATGGAGGATGCCGTACGCGCCGTATATGCCAGCGCCATGGATCCTTCCGCGCTTGCTTACCGGCGGCGCCGCGGGCTTGACCGGAAGAGCGAGGCAATGGCCGTCCTGATCCAGCGCGTCTCCGGAAGGCAGTATGGAGACTTCTTCTTTCCGGCCGCAGCCGGCGTCGGTTACAGCCGGAGCATTTACCGGATGTTTCCGGACATGGATCCGGCGGCCGGCATGCTCCGTCTCGTCATGGGGCTCGGGACCCGGGCGGTGGAACGGACGGGGGAGGATTATCCGCGCCTTGCCAATCTGGACCGGCCGGAGATCACGCTCTCCCGCTCCAGCGCCGAGCGGCATTGTTATTCCCAGCATGGCATCGATACGCTGGATCTGCGCAGCGGAGCCTTCCGGACCATCCGGCTGCGTGAAGTCTACGCACTCCTGCCGCAGGCGCTCCGAAGCGCTCTGCTGGAGCGGGACACGGAGGCGGAAGCGGAGGCGCGCGAACGGGGCGAGCGGGAGGAGATCCCGTTTATCAGCTGCAGCGGACTTTTGGCACGAGAGGACTTTACCGATGTGATCCGCCGTCTGCTGAAGGATCTTGAGGCAGCCTACGGATGCCCGGTGGATATCGAATATGCGATCAATCTCAGCGAGGCGGGAGATCTTTCCTTCCGGCTGCTGCAGTGCCGGCCGCTGGGGCAGGGGACCAAAACCGAGCCGGAGACCGAGGCGGCCACCGGCTGGGATCGGATCTTCTTTGAACTGGAGGATTCCTCCATGGGGGCCTCCGGCACCCGGAAGGTGGATGCCGTTGTCCGGATCGATCCAGTGGCCTATTACGAATGCCCTTATGCAGGGAAATACGACGTCGTATCCGCGATCAATGCGGTGAGCCGGCATTATGACCGGACCGGGAAGCGGGTCCTTCTGCTGGCACCCGGCCGGCTGGGGACCTCCTCGCCGGAGCTCGGCGTGCCGGTCGGGTTCCGCGATATTGCGGGCATCAGCGAGATCTGCGAGGTCTCCGAGAGCCGGGCGGGCTACCGGCCCGAGCTGAGCTATGGCAGCCATTTCTTCCAGGATCTGGTGGAATCGGAGATCCGCTACCATGCCCTCTGCCGGAACCGGAAGACGCTCTTCTATGAGGAGGATTACCTCGCAGCTCTGCCGAATCTCTTCCCGCAGCTCTGCCCGGAGCTCTCCCGGCTTTCGGGGATGATCTCCGTGACCGAGCCGGAGGATCTGTTCTGCCGGCTGGACGCAAACGGCGGCCACACGGTCTGCGGCCGGCCGAAGGCATCCTGAAAATCCCGCAGAAAGCATACAAAAAAGCTATATTTTTGATTCGAAAGACGTATGCCGGCCTGGCTTGCAATCCAAGGGCAAATAGGTTATTGTTTGACACGATTTTGAGGAAGCAACGGCGCTCCTCTTTCACGGAGGAACGCCGGCTTTTATTTTTTTTCAGGAGGAAAAAGATATGTGCGGATTTGTGGGAATGTTTGACATCAAGGAGGATTCGGCTGCCTGCCGCGACAGCGTGATCGCGATGAGCCGAAAGATCCGCCACCGCGGGCCGGACTGGTCCGGCGTGTATACGGGGAAGGACACCGTGATCTGCCACGAGCGCCTTTCCATTGTCGACCCGCTCTCCGGCAAGCAGCCGCTTTACAGCCCGGACGGGAAACTCGTCCTTGCGGCGAACGGCGAGATCTACAACCATATGGAGATCCGCGAAAGATATAAGGGGCGCTATGAATTCCAGACGGGGAGCGACTGCGAGGTCATCCTCGCCCTCTATGCCGACAAGGGCACCGATTTTCTCGAGGATATGAACGGCATCTTCGCCTTCTGCCTCTATGATTCGGAGAAGGACCGCTACATCGTGGCACGCGATCACATCGGCATTATTCCGCTCTACCAGGGCTGGGATGCCGAGGGACATTACTATGTGGCCAGCGAGCTGAAGGCGCTTGAGGGCGTCTGCACAACGATCACGGAGTTCCTGCCGGGCACCGTCTACGATTCCGCCACGGGAGAAACGAAGGAGTGGTATCACAGAGACTGGGAGAGCTATGATGCGGTCAAGGACAATGAGGCATCCGTGCAGGCTGTGCGCGAAGGGCTGGAGGCGGCCGTCAAGCGGCAGATGATGTCCGATGTGCCGTACGGAGTGCTCCTCTCGGGCGGGCTGGACAGCTCCGTCATCGCGGCGATCACGGCAAAATTTGCCCGCAACCGCATTGAATCCGGAGACACGGAAGCTGCCTGGTGGCCCCGGCTGCACTCCTTTGCCATCGGCCTCAAGGGCTCCCCGGATCTCGCTGCGGCGAGAAAGGCTGCGGAGTATATCGGAACCGTACACCACGAGGTGAACTTCACGATCCAGGAGGCCCTGGACGCCATCGATGATGTGATCTATCATCTCGAGACCTATGACATCACAACGGTCCGCGCTTCCACACCGATGTTTCTGCTCGCCCGCGTGATCAAGAGCATGGGCATCAAGATGGTGCTCTCCGGCGAGGGCTCGGACGAGCTCTTCGGCGGCTATCTCTATTTCCACAAGGCGCCGGACGCAAAGGAATTCCATGAGGAGACCGTCCGTAAACTTTCCAAGCTTCACCTGTATGACTGCCTGCGCGCCAACAAGTCTCTTGCGGCATGGGGCGTTGAGGGGAGAGTGCCGTTCCTCGACAAGGAGTTTATCGACATTGCGATGCGGCTCAATCCGGAGGCCAAGATGTGCCGCAACGCGGACGGAACCCCGCGGATCGAAAAGTGGATCGTCCGCGAGGCATTCAAGAATCTGCTCCCGGAGGAGATCTGCTGGCGGCAGAAGGAGCAATTCTCCGACGGCGTCGGCTACAGCTGGATCGACACGCTCAAGAAGATGACGAGCGAGCTCGTGACGGATGCTCAGTTTGCCATGGCGGACAAGCGCTTCCCGATCAACACACCGTCCACGAAGGAAGAGTATTATTACCGCACGATCTTTGCCAAGCACTTCCCGTCCGAGAGCGCGGCCAAATGCGTGCCGCACGAGGCCTCCGTTGCCTGCTCCACTGCCAAGGCCCTCGAATGGGACGAGGCTTTCAAGAAAATGAACGAGCCCTCGGGCCGGGCTATTGCCGGCGTGCACGAGAGCGCTTACTGAAAAACCGTCTGCAGGGTAAGGATCGGAAAACGGTCTTTGCCCTGTATTTTCGTGAAGAAAGGAAAATCATGAAGCATGGCTTTGTCCGCGCAGCGGCCGTAACCCCCGATCTGCGGGTCGCGGATGTGGAATACAATTGCGAAACGATCTGCAGGCAAATGGAAGGGACGGCAGAAGGAAAGATCAAGATCGCTGTTTTCCCGGAACTCTGTATTACGGGCTATACCTGCGGAGATCTGTTCTTTCAGGATGAGCTTCTGGAGAAGGCGAGAGATGCTCTGGTTCGAATTGCCGAACACAGCAAAGCGCTGGAAGGACTGTATTTTGTCGGGCTGCCGCTTGCCATTGACGGGAAACTCTACAATATGGCCGCGGCAGTCAGCCGGGGCAGGATTCTTGGACTCGTCCCGAAGATCTATCTTCCCAATTACAACGAGTTCTACGAGCAGAGGCACTTTTATTCCGGAAGAGATCTGAACGCGACAGTCGAGCTTGGCGGGCAGCAGGTGCCGGCCGGGAGCCGGCTGATCTTCTGCTGCAAAGAAATGCCCGCTTTGCGCCTTTCGGCCGAGCTTTGCGAGGATCTGTGGGTGCCGTCGCCTCCCAGCATCGGACATTGCCTGGCCGGCGCAACGATGATCGTCAATCTCTCCGCATCCGACGAAATTACGGGAAAGAGCCGGTACCGGAGGGAGCTCGTGGAAGGACAGTCGGCCCGGCTTGTCTGCGCCTATCTGTACGCCTCGGCAGGCGGTATGGAATCCACGCAGGACGTGGTCTATTCCGGGCATAATATCCTTGCGGAAAACGGGAATGTTTTGGCGCAGTCACAGCTTTTTTCCGAAGGAGTCACGGCGGCGGAATTCGATCTGAAGCGGATCGAAGCCGAGAGAAGGCGCATGACCTCTTATGAAAGCCGCGGATGGGAGGCGTACTGCCGCGTCTCCTTTTCTCTGCAGCCGGAAGAGACGGAATTGAACCGGCGGATCGATCCGCATCCTTTTGTCCCTTCGGATAAGAAGGAAAGAGACCTCCGGTGCAATGAGATCCTGGCGATCCAGGCCATGGGGCTGAAAAAACGGCTTGAGCATATCGGCTGCAGGAATGCCGTGATCGGGATATCCGGAGGACTGGATTCCACGCTGGCGCTGCTGGTGACTGCCCGCGCATTTGACCTGCTGGGGCTGGACCGCAAGGGGATTCTGGCCGTGACGATGCCGGGCTTCGGCACGACGGGCCGCACCTACCGGAACGCGCTTTCGCTGATCCGAAGCATCGGCGCGAGCCTCAGGGAGGTCAGCATCGTCAATGCCGTGAAGGTCCATTTCTCCGACATCGGGCAGGATCCGGAAAAGCATGATGTTACCTATGAAAACAGCCAGGCAAGGGAACGGACGCAGATTCTGATGGATCTGGCCAATCAGACCGGGGGAATCGTCGTCGGGACGGGAGATCTGTCCGAGCTCGCTTTGGGCTGGGCGACCTACAACGGCGATCATATGTCCATGTACGCAGTGAATGCGTCTGTGCCCAAAACGCTGGTCCGGTATCTGGTCGGGTATTTTGCCGACACGGCGGAAGACCGAAAGCTTGCGGCAACGCTCCAGGATATCCTGAATACCCCGGTCTCTCCGGAACTCCTTCCGCCGGAGGAAGGAGAGATCTCGCAGAAGACGGAGGATCTGGTCGGCCCCTACGAGCTGCATGATTTCTTCCTCTATCATATGCTTCGCTGCGGAAGTACACCGGACAAGATCTTCCGGCTGGCAAAGCTGGCGTTCCGGGGCGAATATACCGATGAAGTACTTCTGAAATGGCTAAGATTCTTCTATGAGAGGTTCTTTGCCCAGCAGTTCAAGAGAAGCTGCCTGCCGGACGGCCCGAAAGTCGGAAGCGTGGCGCTCTCGCCCAGGGGAGACCTTCGGATGCCGACGGATGCGTGTGCGGCGGTCTGGCTGAAGGAACTGGATGAGATCCGTCTGCAGGAGGCTTCCATTCAAAAAATCTCATGATCCGCATACGATCTGAATATATTACTTTTTCCCCGTTTTGTGCTTATATAAAGGCAGAAAACAACGGAATCGGGAGGAAAAATGATATGAAGGTCTTTATGTACGGATCCGGTGCGGCAGGGAGCGTGTTTGCTTCCTATCTCAAGGCGGGCGGGGCCGATATGGTCCTGGTCGACCGCTATCGCGCGCATATGGAAAAGGTCGCAAAGGACGGGCTCACGATCACGATCCACAATATGGTGAACGGCGTCTATGAAGACACCGTAAAGACGCTGACGGGATACCGCACCTATCTCAACGCGGAGGACGCCGCGGCGGCCGAGGGCAAGGCGGATATTATCATCTATATGACCAAGGCAACACAGCTGAGGGCGGCCATTGAAGCCTCGCTTCCGGTCTGCGGGACGGATACGGTGGCCGTATCTCTCATCAACGGCCTCGGGAACGACGACAACCTGATGGAGTTCTTCCCAAAGGCAAACTGTGTTATCGGCTCAGGAGTCCTGGGAACGGCCCTGCCGGAGCCGGGGCACTGCGTCTCAACTCCCGCAGGCGAAGTCCATATGAATTTTGGCGCGATCGCGCGCTCTCCCCGGAGCGACACCGCCTGCGCCTATCTTCTGGAATGCTTCCGAAAGGGCGGCTGCAATGCCTTCTGGCGGCAGGACGATATCTATACCTATGTCTGGAAAAAGGTGATCGTAAATGCCACGCTCAATACGGTCTGTGCAGTGACACGGCTGACCTGCGGCGAGGTGGATCGGGACAAGTGGGGGCGCCAGCTTTATTTCGGCGTGATCCGGGAAGCCTGTGATGTGGCGCACGAGCGCGGCGTGGAGCTCTCGGCAGAGGAGTTTATCAAGAAAGACTATCCTGCCTTGATCGAGGATCTCGACGATTATTATCCTTCTATGGCACAGGATATGCTCATCAACCACTGTCCGACGGAGATCGATGTGCTGAACGGGAAGATCTCCCAATACGGCAAGGAATACGGCATCCCGACTCCGACCTGCGATATCCTCACCCGCATCGTCCACTGCATCCAGGACAATTACGAGAAGCAGTATCTGAAATAGAGCTTCTGAAATACGAGAAATAGAAAAACCTCTCAGATCCGAAGATCTGAGAGGTTTTTGGTGCGCGAGGCGGGACTTGAACCCGCACGTCCGGAGTGGACACTAGAACCTGAATCTAGCGAGTCTGCCAATTCCACCACTCGCGCATCTTGACGCTCGAATAATATAGCACCCAGGCAGGTATTTGTCAAGAAGAAAATCAAGATTTCTTCCTGCCCTCCGGATCGCGAGAGACCGGAGGGCAGAGGAAAAATCACTCGAGATTGGTGTATCCCATCAGATACCGGTCGACCTCTGCGGCGGCGGAGCGGCCTTCGGAGATGGCCCAGACGACGAGGGACTGGCCGCGGTGCATGTCTCCGGCGGTGAAGACTTTTTCCACGTTGGTCCGGTAGGAACCGGCAGGCGTGAGAACGGTCTTGCCCTTCTCCACACCGAAGGCAGAACAGATGTCCTCCCGGCAGCCGGCAAAGCCTGTCGCTCCGATGAGAAGCTCGCAGGGAAGTTCATCGCCGGCCTTGGTGACCACGGCCTTCAACGCCCCCTTTTCGTCCGCACGGAGCTCGGCGAGAGACGAGGAGAAGAGACGGGGGTCGCAGCCGAAGACGGCATTTGCCTCTTCATGGGCATAATCCATCGGCAGGCGGCCGGAGGCGTCGAGATAATCCTCCCGCGGCCGGCGAACCAGCTGCGTGACGGAGGCACAGCCCTGACGGAGGGCGGTAGCGACGCAGTCGCTCGCCGTGTTTCCGGTTCCGATAATGACAACGTTTTTCCCCTCCGCGGAGGGAACCGCAGGAGAACGGTGCAGCTGAGCCCGCTCAACGGCAGCATGGAGGAAGTCCATCGCGTAGAAGACACCGGTGACACCTTCTGTCTTTACACCGATATCGCGCGGCTGTTCAGAGCCGCAGCAGAGGACGACGGCATCGAACTCCCTCAAAAGGCGCTGTGCCAGCTCCGGGTCGGAGGCGTCGCGGGAGCAGACGAAGCTCACACCTTCCTTCGTCATCCAACGCACACGGCGCTGGACCACATCCTTCGGCAGCTTCATGTTCGGAATCCCGTACATGAGGATGCCGCCGGCGTATTCATGCTTTTCAATGACCGTTACGGAGTGGCCGCGGTGATTGAGCCGATCCGCCACGGCAAGCCCGGCGGGGCCGGAGCCGACGACGGCAACGCTCTTGCCGGAATAGAGCGAGGGGATCCGCTTCGGCATCGTCTTTTCGGCAAAGGCATGCTCGATGATGCTCAGCTCGTTGTTCTGAATCGTGACGCTCTGCCCGTAATTGCCGCAGATGCAGGCCTGCTCGCAAAAGGCAGGGCAGACGCGGCCGGTGAATTCGGGGAAGTTGTTGGTCTTCAAAAGACGCGTGAGCGCGTGGTCGTAATTTCCCGACATGATCATGTCGTTCCACTCGGGGGCGAGGTTGTGGAGCGGGCAGCCAAACTGCCTGCCGTCAAAAACGATGCCGGCCTGGCAGTAAGGGACACCGCAGTTCATGCATCTTGCGCCTTGGAGACGGCGCTCGGCATCCGGGAGAAGGGAGTGAAATTCCTCCCAATCCTTTACGCGCTCAAGAGGGGGGCGCGTGCCGTTTTCACGGCGCTGATATTCCATAAATCCGGTCGGTTTTCCCATGGATCAAACCCTTCCTTTCTTAGCGCTTGGCGATGGCGTAGAAGGCCTGGACCTCGGCCTGCTCGCGCGTCATGCCCTCGGCCTCGGCCTGCCCAATGGCGCGGATCATGCGGTCGTAATCTCTTGGCATGACCTTCTTGAAGCTCGGAAGCCAGGTGCCGAATTCGGCGAGGATCTGCTTGCCCTTCTTCGACCCCGTGGCCTGAACGTGCTCTTCGATGAGAGAGCGGAGAAGCTCAATGTCGTGCAGCTCGGTGACGGCCTCCGTGAAGACCTCAGACTTGTTGAGGCGGGTGTAGAGGTCATGTTTTTCGTCAAGCACAAAAGCGATCCCGCCGGACATGCCGGCTGCAAAGTTCTTCCCGGTGCGGCCGAGAATGACGGCGATGCCTCCCGTCATATATTCGCAGCCGTGGTTGCCGACACCTTCTACAACGGCCGTTGCGCCGGAATTGCGTACGCAGAAGCGCTCGCCGGCAATGCCGGAGATAAAGGCCTTGCCGGAAGTCGCTCCGTAGAGGGCAACGTTGCCGACGATGATATTTTCCTCTGCCTTGAACTTCGCCTTGGCAGGCGGGAAAAGGATCAGCTTGCCGCCGGAAAGCCCCTTGCCGAAGCCGTCATTGCTGTCGCCTTCCAGGCGAATCGTGAGGCCCTTCGGGATAAAGGCGCCAAAGGACTGCCCGCCGCCTCCGCGTGCGGAAATCACATAGCTGTCGTCGGGGAGAGAGGAGCCGCAGAGGCGGGTGATCTCCGAGCCGAAGAGCGTGCCGAAGGAGCGGTCCGTTGAAGAGACGTCAAGCGAGAGGCTGCCTTTGCGCGAGCCGGAGAGAGATTTCTCAAATTTTGCGAGGAGCACGCTGACGTCCTTGGTCTTCTCCAGATGAAAGTCATAAACGGCCTCCGGATCAAAATGGGAGGGGGCAGAGGAGACGGGAGAGGAGAGAATTGAGGAGAGAGAGATCGTCTCGGCACGGTGCGTCGGGCGGGAGGCGCGCTCATAGAGAAGATCGGTCCGACCAACGAGCTCGTTGACGGTGCGGATGCCAAGCTTTGCCATGATCTCACGAAGCTCCTCGGCAACAAAGCGCATGAAGTTGATGACATATTCCGGCCGCCCGGCAAAGCGCCGGCGGAGCTCCGGATTCTGTGTGGCAATGCCGGCCGGGCAGGTATCGAGATTGCAGACGCGCATCATGCAGCAGCCCATGGTCACGAGCGGGGCCGTGGCAAAGCCGAATTCTTCGGCGCCAAGCATGCAGGCGATCGCAACATCGCGCCCGGTCATCAGCTTGCCGTCGGTTTCAATGACCACGCGGGAGCGGAGCCCGTTCATCATAAGCGCCTGATGAGCCTCGGCAACGCCAAGCTCCCAGGGGAGCCCGGCATTGTGGATGCTGGTGCGCGGAGCGGCGCCGGTGCCGCCGTCATAGCCGGAGATGAGGACGACCTGCGCCCCCGCCTTGGCCACGCCTGCCGCAATCGTGCCGACGCCGGCTTCGGAGACCAGCTTGACGCTGATGCGGGCATCGCGATTGGCATTTTTCAGGTCATAGATGAGCTGGGCAAGATCTTCGATCGAGTAGATGTCATGATGGGGCGGAGGAGAGATCAGGGCTACGCCCGGCGTGGAGTAACGCGTCTTGGCGATCCAGGGGTAGACCTTGCTGCCCGGAAGATGGCCGCCTTCGCCGGGCTTTGCGCCCTGTGCCATCTTGATCTGAAGCTCAACGGCGCTGTTCAGATATTCGCTCGTTACGCCGAAGCGGCCGGAGGCGATCTGCTTGATCGCGGAATTGCGCTCGGTGCCGAGGCGGGCGGGCTTTTCTCCGCCTTCGCCGGAATTCGACTTGGCGCGGAGGGCGTTCATCGCCTTGGCCATGCATTCATGGGCTTCCTCGGAGATGGAGCCGTAGCTCATGGCGCCGGTCTTGAAGCGGCGGACGATGGAATCGACGCTTTCCACCTCTTCGATGGGAATGCCGCCGTCCTCCGGGAAGCGGAACTCGAGTACGCCGCGCAGCGTGTGCGGAAGGTCGGCAAAGTCGACCAGCTCCGAGTACTGCTTGAAGATGTCGTACCGGCCCTCCTGCGTGGCCTTCTGCAGGAGCTTGATGGTCATGGGGTTGTACATATGGTCTTCTTTCCCGATGCCGGAACGGAGCTTATGCATGCCGACGGAGTCCAGCGAAGGATCGATCCCGAGGCCGAGAGGGTCGAAGGCCTGGGCGTGGTTCCAGTCAACGTTTTCTTCGATCTCCTTAAGGCCGATGCCTTCCACGCGGCTCACAGTGTTGGTAAAGTACTTGTCGATGACGCTGCGGCTGATGCCGACGCATTCGAAGATCTGCGCCGCCTGATAGGACTGAACGGTCGAGATGCCCATCTTGGAGGCAATCTTCACGATGCCGTTGAGAACAGCCGTGTCATAGTCCGCAATCGCGGCCTCGGGGTCCTTGTCAAGCATATTGAGCGTGACCATTTCCTCGATGCACTCATGCGCCAGATAGGGGTTGATGGCCTGGGCGCCGTAACCGAGGAGTGTGGCAAAATGGTGGACCTCGCGCGGCTCTGCGCTTTCCAGAATAAGGGAGAGCGCCGTGCGCTTCTTGGTGCGGACGAGGTATTTCTGCACAGCGGATACGGCCAGCAGAGAGGGAATTGCCACATGGTTCTCATCCACGCCGCGGTCGGAGAGAATGAGAATGTTGGCGCCTTTGCTGTAGGCGCGGTCGCAGGCAACGAAGAGCCGGTCGAGCGCGCTTTCGAGCGGAGCGCTCTTGTAATAGAGCAGAGAGATCGTCTCCACGTGGAAGTGCGGATCCTTCATGTAGCGGATCTTCATGAGATCGATCGAGGTGAGGATGGGGTTCGAGATCTGCAGAACGGCGCAGTTCTCCGGCTTTTCGCGGAGCAGGTCGCCGCTGGCCCCGACATAAACGGTCGTATCGGTGACGATCCGTTCGCGGATCGCATCGATCGGCGGGTTTGTGACCTGGGCAAAGAGCTGCTTGAAATAATTGAAGAGCGGCTGACGCGCTTCGGAGAGAACGGCCAGAGGAATATCCGTGCCCATGGCGCTCGTCGTCTCGGCGCCGGTGCGGGCCATGGGAAGCATGGCCTCGGTGATGTCCTCATAGGTATAGCCGAAGGCCTTGTAGAGCTTGTCGCGCATCTCCTGGGAGTGCCGCTCGATCTGGTGGTTCGGGATCTTCAGATCGGCCAGACGGACCAGATGCTCGTCCAGCCACTCGCCGTAGGGGCTCTGCGAGGCGTAGAACTGCTTGAGCTCTTCATCCTCAATCATACGCTGTGAAAGCGTGTCGACGAGAAGCATACGGCCCGGCTGCAGGCGCGATTTGCGTACGATATGCTCGGGCGCAACGTCCAGCACGCCGACCTCGGAGGAGACAACGAGCGTGTCGTCATCCGTCTGATACCAGCGGCAAGGGCGCAGGCCGTTGCGGTCAAGAACGGCGCCGAGGCGGTCGCCGTCGGAGAAGACGATGGCGGCAGGGCCGTCCCAGGCCTCCATCATTGTAGCATAATATTGATAGAAGTCCCGCTTGGCGCGGTCCATGCGGTCGTCGTTGGCCCAGGGCTCCGGAATCGTCATCATGACGGCCTGCGGAAGATCGATCCCGTTCATCATGAGAAACTCAAGCGTATTGTCAAGCATGGCGGAGTCGGAGCCGTCGGGACGGATGACAGGGAGGACGCGATCCATCTCTTCGTCGGAAAAGACAGCAGAGTGCATCGTCTCCTCACGGGCGAGCATACGGTCCGCGTTGCCGCGAATGGTGTTGATCTCGCCGTTGTGCATGATGATGCGGTTCGGATGGGCGCGCTCCCAGCTTGGGTTGGTATTGGTGGAGAAGCGGGAGTGGACGAGGGCAATGGCGCTCTCGCAGTCCGGATCCATGAGGTCGTCATAGAAAAGGCGGAGCTGCCGGACAAGGAACATGCCCTTGTAGACGATGGTGCGGCTGGATAGGGAGGGAATATAAGTATTGATGTTGGACTGCTCGAACTCCCGCCGTGCGAGGAAGAGGCGCCGGTCAAACGGCAGGCCGCGCCCGCAGTCCTCCGGGCGGCGGATGAAGCACTGGAGAATACAGGGCATGCAGGATCGGGCCGTTTCGCCGAGGATCTCCGGATGCGTCGGTACCGTGCGCCAGCAGAGCAGCTTCAGGCCGTTGCGCGCGAGAATGATCTCGAACATCTTCATAGCCTGAGCCCGCTTGAGCGTGTCGGCCGGGAAGAAAAACATGCCGACGCCGTAGTCCCTCGCCTCGCCCAGCTCAATTCCGAGAGCAGCGGCTGCCTTGCACATGACCTTGTGCGGGATCTGCATCATCAGCCCGACGCCGTCGCCGGTCTCGCCGGAGGCGTCCTTGCCGGCGCGGTGCTCCAGCTTTTCAACGATCTTCAGCGCGTCGTCAACGGTCTTATAGGAACGGATCCCCTTGATGTTCGCAACGGCGCCAATGCCGCAGGCGTCGTGCTCAAAGGATGGATCATACAAGGGGGATTCAAATTCTTTTGCTTCAAACATGAAAAAACCTCCTGCCGGGATAGCTTGCAGCGCTCGCATTTTAAAGGAATACGAAACGCTGCAAAATGATAACCCCGTTGGGAGGTGAAGTCAATGAGACGCGCAATATGTAATTTGAATGTTAATTATACAGAAAAAATATGATAAAAATCGGGGCGAAGAAGACTCAGCCGAAGAGCTTCTTCAGGTTCAGCGCAGCGGACTTGAGCTCGTTTTTGCTGTAGGAATTGTTCGGGTCGGCGAGGACGGCGGCGATCGCTTCCTTTGTGCCGGTGCCGGAAGCAATCATGGCATCGACAAGCATCGCCTCGGCCGAGACGGTGTGCTCCGCCTTGGTGAAACGGTACTCCTCAAGAAGCTCAAGAATAACGGCGTATTCCCCCTTTTCATAATTGCCTTTGGCGAGAAGCTGCGCCTTCACTTTTTCGGGAGAGCCGCGGAAGGTCATTTCGTGAAGCTTGGTCATGTCGTTGCAGAGGCACATGCGCACGCCGGCATCGTTCTCGAGGAAGAATTCCACAAGATCGAGGATCCGCTTGGGGGACTCATAGAAGGCAAAGGTGCGGGTGTCGGCGCTGCGGAGCTTTTCCAGAAGGCGGCGGCGGTCGGCGTTTTCCCGCGGGAAAAAGCCGTAAAAAAGGAAGGAACTGAGGTCAAAACCGGAGATCGAGAGCGCGTTGACCGCGGCACAGCAGCCGGGCACGCCGACGACGCGGATCCCTTCCTCAAGAGAGGCGCGGATGAGCTCATTGCCGGGGTCGGAGATACAGGGTGTGCCGGCGTCTGTAATCACGGCGACGCTCTTTCCGGCCTGCATTTCGCGGACAAAGAATTTTGCCTTGCCGTATTCGTTGAACTTGTGGTTCGCAACGAGGCGGTTGCGGATGCCAAGCTTGTTGAGCAGGACCATCGAGCGCCGGGTGTCTTCCGCAGCGATCATATCGCACTCGGTAAGGATCTGTGCGGCGCGGGGAGAGAGGTCGCGGGAGTTGCCGATCGGCGTGGCAACGATGTAGAGCGTACCGGGTGAGACGCCTGCCTCGGTCTCCTCATCGGTTTCTGCTTCGGCAGGGGGCTCCGGGAGCTCCTCTGACGTCATGTCCCAAATTTCAGGATCCAATTCTTCCATCGGAAATCGTTCCTCCTTTAATATCCGAATACCCAAAGATGCGTTACGCCGAACGCTTCGCGGATAAACATGCCAAGCGTATAGATCGGGTAGCCGAGCCGTCCGCGGACGCCCACAGCCGTAATGCCGAGAGACCTGGCCATGAGCTTTGCCCGGTAAAGATGATAGCAGCTTGAGAGAATGGCGACGTCGTCCGCGCTGCCGCCGTTTTCCTCCAGGATCTCCTTGGAAAAGCGGAGATTTTCCATCGTGGAGGTGGAACGGTCTTCCATCAGGATGCGCTCGGAGGCGATGCCGTGCTCCGTGAGCCAGTTCTTCATGCATTCAGCCTCGCTGAGATCCTCGCCGGTGCCTTTGCCTCCGCTTACGATGGCTGTGCAGGAGGGATGGGCCTCTAGATAATCGAGCGCGCCCTCCAAACGGTGCACCAGAGAGACCGACGGCTCGGTTCCGCGGACCTGGGCGCCGAGGACGATAAGATAGCTGCGCTCTTCCTCGTTTTTCGGGAAGGCGCTCGAGAGAATCAGCCCCTCTACAAAGCAGAAATAAGCCAGCCCCACCGCGACCGGAACGGCGATGATCCGCTGCGCCCGGACGGGACAGAGATGCCGCACGGCGAGGAGCGCGGCGACGAAGAGAAGCGTATAGGTAATATAGGTGTAGCCGTTCATGCAGAAGAAGAACGCCCCCAAAACGGCCAGAACCAGACAGATCACGATCCATGGCTTCATCCTTCGCTCAACTCCTCCCATTGTGTATACAGCCCTTCCAGCTTTTCCGCCAGCGGTGCCTTCGTGTTTTCAATCTCCATCAGGCGGACGTAATCGCTTGCAGCAGCCTCCGCTTCCTTGGAGAGGGCGGCAAGCTCGGCTTCCAGCTTTTCAATTTCACGCTCGGTCTTGGCAAGCGCCTTGCCGCGGTCCGGCACGCGGGCGGGGCGGTCGGCGCCTTTCTTCTCCGGCGGCTTTTCCCTGCGCTCGCGGGCCCGCTCGGCTTCGGCAAAAGCCTGCTGCCGCTCCCGCCAGGCGAGATAGTCGCGGTAGACACCCTTGTAGTCCGTGATGCGGCCGCCGCCCTCGAAGGAGAGGATGCGCGTGGCGAACTTTTCAATAAAATAACGGTCGTGGGAGACGAAGAGAAGCGTCTGCTCATAGGAGGAGAGTGCGTCTTCGATCCACTCGCGGCTTGCAATATCAAGATGGTTGGTCGGCTCGTCAAGGATCAGAAGATTGATGTCCGAGCCCATGAGCATGCACAGCTTCAGCCGGCTCCGCTCGCCGCCCGAGAGCACACCGACGGGGCGGAGAACATCCTCTCCGCGAAAGCCGAAGGAAGCCAGCCGGTCGCGCGCTTCCTGGGGAGAACACTTGCAGTCATAGAGCATGGTGTCGAGCAGAGAACGCGCATCGTTGGTAAAACGGACGATCTGCGGCAGATACGCCATGCGGACCTGCGGCCCGAGGCAGGAAAAGCCGGCATCGGGGACTTCTTCGCCCGTGATGATCTTGAGAAGGCTGGATTTTCCGGTTCCGTTGTCGCCGATAATGGCAATGCTCTCTCCGCCGGTGACCTCCAGATCGAGCCCGGAGAAGAGCGTCTTCTCACCATAGGCCTTGGCGAGGTCGGCGAGGACGAGTGCCTCGTCGCCGGAGAAGCCGGCCTCCTTGAAGCGGATGCTGAGCTTCTTGGAAGAGGTGGGTTTTTCCGTCTTCTTCAGCTTTTCAATGCGTTTTTCCATGGAAAAGGCACGCTTGTGAAGCTTGTCGTTGCCCATGAAGGCCCAGAGATGCATCTGGTCGGCGGCGCGCTGCAGCTGCTCGATCTTGGCGGCGTCCTTTTCATAACGGCGCAGTTTTTCCTCATAGCGGCGCTGCCGCTCTTCCGCAAAGAAGCTGTAATTTCCGGAATAGAATTCCGCCTTCCCGTCGACGATCTCGATGCAGCGCTCGGCAACGCGGTCAAGAAAATACCGGTCATGCGAGATGGCGAGGACGGTTCCGTGGAAGCGGGAGATATATTCCTCCAGCCACTCGGTGGCATGGAGGTCGAGATGGTTGGTCGGCTCGTCGAGCAGGAGAATGTCAGTATCCTCCAGGATAAGGCGGGCGAGATTGACGCGCGTTTTTTCGCCGCCGGAGAGCTGCTCGAAGAGACGGGAGCGCATATCGGCCGAGATCTCAAGGCCGTTTGCCACGCGGTTTCGCTCGGCGTCCGCCTCGTAGCCGCCGAGGCGGACAAAGTCCTCCATCTGACGGTCATATTCTTTTAAAAGGGAGGGATCGTCCTTCCCCTCGGCGAGGAGCTGTTCGATCTCCCGCATGCGCGCCTGCGCATCGGCGAGATGACGGTGGGCCGTCTTGAGCACGTCCTCCGTGGTCCAGCCCTCGGGGTAGACCGGGATCTGCGAGATGAGGCCGATGCGCTTGCCGGGAGCCACGACGACGGAGCCCTCGTCAAAATCATACTCTCCCGTCAGAATGCGGAAAAGCGTCGTTTTCCCGCAGCCGTTCCGCCCCAGAATGCCGATGCGTTCACCGGAGTTGACCTGAAAGCTGAGCCCGTCGAGCACATTGGAGCCGACCTCAAAGCTCTTCACCAGATTTTGTACACTGATATCGATCATAATTTCTCTTTATCTTTTTTTCGCATTTTATTTTGCCACGAGATACTGCAGGATCTCGTTCATCATAAGGCCGGCCGTCCAAAGCCCGTAGCCGCCCTCTTCCACAACGGCAACGAAGGCATAGGGATGTGCCTCGTCCTGCAGGAAGCCGGTGAACCAGGAATGCGAGGCGCCTGTGCCGATCTCGGCTGTGCCGGTCTTGGCACAGAGGTCAAGCCCGGGGAAACGGACATCGCCCTCATAGTGCGTCGCCACGTTGTTGCGCATCAGCTGCTGCAGCTTCTGCGCCGTGGCAGGTGCAACGAGCTGCTGCGAGGTCTGATCCGGGTCGTTGAGAAGATATGTCGGCTCGACAAGAACGCCGTCGTTCGCGATCGCCGCGACATATCGCAGCATGGAAAACGGACATACCTGGTCGACGGACTGTCCGATGCCGGACCAGGCAAGCTCCGGATCGCCGACGTATTCCGTGAGGTAGTTTCCCGCGGAAGTGTAGATGCCGTTGATGGTGTGTCCGTCGAGAAAACCGTAATCGCTGACGTATTTCTGCATGCGGGAGAAACCAAGCTCCACAGTGATCTGCGCGAAGACGCAGTTGCAGGAGTTGGCGAGCGCCTCGGCGAAGGTCTGCGAGCCGTGCATCGTCTCGCAGGTGATCTTGACACCGGCGATGTCCTCCTCTCCGTAGCACTGGAAGCGGCGGGAGTCGAGGTCCGGGATGTTCTCAATCGCACAGGCAGAGGTGATGAGCTTGAAGGTGGAGCCGGGGATGTAGGTCGCGGAGAGGGCACGGTTCACATAGGCGCCGTCGGGCGGTTCGGATTCATTGTCGATGGGGTCGACGGAAGGCGTTGAGACCAGGGCGAGAATCTCGCCGGTGCGATAATTGAGGATCATCACGGCGCCCTTCCCGTTGACGCTGAGGCACTCAAAACATTTGTTGTTCAGGTCCGAATCCACTGTGAGCGTGAGGGAACTGACGGTGGAGTGCGTTGTACCGCGGATAAAGTCGTAATCCTGAGCATCGCTCCAGAAACGGGAGAGAATGCCGGTTCCGGTGCGGCCAAAATAATCTCCGGTGACATGGTAGTTCGCAATGCGGGTATACTGATCCGGCTGGAAGGTATTCTCCGAGCCGTTAAAAGAGGCAAGCTCCTTGCCGTTCCGATCATAGATGGCGCCTTCCGAGCCGGAATTGAACACAGAGAAATAGAGCGCCCATTTGCGCCCGTGAAGATATTCGCTCTGCACGTAGTATCCCGTTCCGACCAGAACAGCGAGGGCCAGAAGCAGCACAAAGACGGCCCGGGAGCGGATCTTTTTCATGCCTTGCCCTCCTTTGCGCTCTCTTCCTCCTCCGGGAAGACGGGCTCCTCGGATTCTACGGGGCGGACGGCAAAGCTTGCGCCCTTTCGGTTGTCCACGCTCTTGAGATAGGCCATCAGCATCCAGCAGGAGAGCAGCGAGCTGCCGCCGCGGGAGACGAAGGGGAACGTGACTCCCGTGAACGGAAGCAGGTCGACCGAGCCGAAAGCGTTGAGGGCAAGCTGCACGAGCAGCATCGCCGAAGCGGCGCAGGCGGCGATCGCATAATAGGCGGAGCGCCCGCTGCGGGCGCAGCGGACGGCAAAAAAGGCCATTAAAACAACGGCGAGCACCATGCAAACGGCTACGATGAGCCCCTCCTCCTCGCAGACATAAGCAAAGACCATGTCCGTGTCGCTTGCGGTGATGTTCTTCAGCCAGCCGCCGCCGGCTCCTTTTCCAATGAGGCCGCCCGAGGCCGCGGCGGAGAGCGCCCGCGTCTGCTGGTAGCCGGTATCGTATACGTCCTCCCAGACGTGGCCCCAGGCGGCAAAGCGCCGGGCAATATACGGCTTGATGGAGACGGCGAGAAAACCCGCCATTCCTGCTCCTGTCACGGCGAGAAGCACGGTCGCGAGAGAGCCGGAGCGCATAAAGGAGATGACAAGGAAGGTGAGGAAAAAGATGAGAGCCGTGCCAAAGTCGCCGATGAGCGCAAGGGCAATGACGCAGCAGGCGGAATAGAGCAGGAAGGAATAAAGATTCTGCCGGCGGTAAAGCACATCGAGTGTTGCCGCGCCAACGTAGATATAGAGCGCTTTGACAAATTCGGAGGGCTGAAAGGAAAAGCCGCCGAACTCCAGCCAGCTCTTGGCGCCGTTGACGCTGTCGGAGGTGAAGATGTTCAGGGCGAGCAGCGCAAGCGCCAGCAGCCCCGCCGGAATGCGGAGCGCGTAGGTTCTCCGCAGTCCTCTCAGCCACCAGCCGCTCAAGACAAAGAGAAGCACGGCCGCCGTGATGAGGATCACCTGCTTGTACAGATCCTCCGGCTGCGAGGAGGCGGAGACGGAGAGCCCGAGCGTCGTGAGAAAAAGTGCCAGAAGCTCGATCTCAAAGCCGAGCCGGTTGAAGAGGCGGAGCGCCTCATAGAGCGCCCATTCAAGGACGAAGAGTGTGGCGAAGGCGAGAACGATGCTTGTCCGCTCATCTCCGGAGGAGGAATAAAGATGCTGCAGGAGCAGAAAGGCCTGCAGCAGGCTGAGCTCGGCGAGCGTGACCGCGGGGCTGACCTTTGTGCCGGCCCAGGCGCGCTTCTTTTCGTTTTTATCCAGCTGCTTTGTGCTCATGCTGAGAAAGCGGATGCAGCTGCCGCCAAGGTTGATCCGGTCACCGTTCTGAAGGGGGAGCCCCTTCTCCGTCACCGGAACGCCGTTGACCCAGACGCTGCCCCGGCCGAACACATCGTGGACGAACCAGATGCCCTTCGCCGAACGCCGCAGAACGGCATGGATCCGCCGGATCCCCTCTCCGAAGATCCGCACGTCGGCCGAGCGGGAACGCCCGATCAGATTCTCCCAGTGCGTAACCGGGAGCGTGTCCTTACCGACGCGGACATAGGCCCAGATCTCCGGATCTGTCCGCTCACTGAGCATGGAGCGCAGACAGCGGCAAAGGATCAGGACGGAGAGCAGGGCAACGGAGTATTGGGAGATCGTGAAGACATAGTCCGTAAACAAAAGGGAATACCTCTCAGAGATGATAGGGCTCGTTCTGCCGTTTGCGCATCCAGGCGGAGACGCGGCCGAGCGGGCTCGTGCGGCGGGAGACGAAGACCTTCCCGGTCTTCTTCTCAATGAAATCGCGGAAGGCGTTGGGGTCGGCCCCCAGCTGATCCTTCGGGATCATGTATCCGCCGGAGGCGTCGCGGAAAAGATAGAAATACTTCATGTCCGCACCGAGGCGGAGAATGTGGGAATAATAGAGCGGTGAGAGCTCCTCTCCGTCGATCGCGGAGACGACACGCATTTTGTCCTTCTCAAAGAGATACTCCGAGGAGGGGAAGGGCAGCTTCGCGTCCTGCAGACCCTTGACGAGCTTGCGCGCGGTGTGGTTGGAGGAGGAATACTTGCTCGTCATCAGATAGGCGCCGTAGGCCACGAGAAGAATGCCGTACCATTCGCTGAAGTACCGGCAGCCGACGAGCATGATGACAACGCTGAGGATCATGCGCACGACGTAGTTGCGCATGCAGAAAAGATCATACTGCATGTGGGACAGCGCCGTGAAGCTGTCCTCCGAGTGGGTCATTTTTACTTTGTAATATATTTTTTCAGGGGAATCGGACATGAATTATGCCTCCGGAAGGAAGGGAATTGCCATCAGGCGGGAATAATATTTCTCGCGGTCGGCCTGGTAGGCGACCTGAAATTCGCTGTTGACGGAGTGATGCAGCTTGTGGATATATTCGTGTTCCTTCCCGCGGATGGACTCCTCGGAAAGCTCCGTGATGTAGACCGAGATATCGGAGCACATATCCGAGATCGTGCCGAGCGCGGAGAGAATGGCCTGAAACTGGATGCCCTGCGCGGCATCGCAGAGATTGCGGGACATGCGCGCCATATGGCGGGTGTTGAGATCGGCCGTCAGGTCGTCGATGACCTCCTCCAGCGGCTCAATGCCGGCTGCGAGCGCGGCGTCGCGGGTGCGGAAGGCGTCAAGCGTAAGATTCAGCACCTCGTCGACGGCATCGAGAGTGATCGCAAGCTCGTCGAGTGCTGTCTGGGAAAAGCTCTTGTTTTCCGCGCGGAGGCGGTCCATGCAGTGGAGAATGACGACGGCGGAGTCGCCGATGCGCTCGAGGCAGACGCTCGTCTTGAGCTGGAAGTTCTGCATGCGGAAGTCGCGGTCACGCTTGATATAGGGCGTGAGGCTGACAAGATACTGGCCGGTGGAGTCCGTGATCTGATCGAGCAGATCCTCCCGTGCGCGGATGTGCTCGGCGTTGGCCGGATGAGGGGCGAAGATCTCCTGCGTGCAGTCGAGCACATTGGCATAGGCGACCTCGGCCATCTTCTGCAGGAGGTCGGAGACCTCGTCCATAGCGAGGATCGGGCTCGTGACAAGATGGGAGTCCAGCTCGCACATCTGCCGGGCAATGCGGGCTTCTTCTGTGTCTTCACCGACGACCGGTTTCTCCGGCACAAGACGCTCCGTGATGGCGGCGAGGACCCCGGAGAAGGGGAGCAGGCACAGCGCGGGGATGATGCGGAAAAGCCCGTGCAGGTTGGCAACGCCGCCGGAATTGAGGGAGAGATACCAGATATGGTCGTTCAGAATGCCTGTGAGGCGGCCGACGGCGAGGAGGACGATGAGAAGAAGCGCGGCGAACACGTTATATACCACGTGCACCACGGCCGTGCGGATCTGCTCGGGGCGGGCGCCGATGCGGCTGACGAGGAAGGTCGTAAGGCAGTCTCCGATGTTGACACCGATAATCACGGCGAATACGCCGTTGAAGGTCACACCGACGGAACTGGCGACCGACTGGATAATACCGACTACGGCTGAGGAGCTCTGGATGACGCCCGTTACGAGGACGCCGGCGCCGAAGCCGAGCAGATAGTTGTTGGCAAAGGCCGTGAGCAGGCCGCTGAGCGAATCCTCAAACACGCTGACGGCGTCGCTCATGAAAATGAGCCCCATGAAGAGCACACCGAAGCCGCAGGCAACGTTGCCGATGTTTTTCTTGGACTCGCGCTTCGTCGTCATCAGAATGACGATGCCGAGGATGAGCGCCATGGGCGCGAGATTGTCCGCCTTGAAGAAATACATGAGGCTGTTCTCGGCAGAATCGAGATCCATCAGGCGGATGATCTGCGCTGTGATCGCCGTGCCGACGTTGGCGCCGAGCACAATGCCGATGGACTGTGTGAACGTCAGAAATCCGGCGCCGACGAGGCCGACCGTGAGCACGATGGTTGCCGTGGAACTTTGGATGATGCAGGTGACGACGACGCCGAGCAGGAAGCCGAGCGCCGGCTTGTCGGTCACCTTGGCGAGAGCGGCCTTCATCGCACCGCCGGAATTGGCCTTGAGCCCGTCTCCCATAATGCGCATGCCGTAAAGGAACATGGCAAGCCCGCCAAGAAGAGCAATGATATGATAAAATACAGCCATATGGCCTCCTTCGGAAGGAACGGTCCTTCCTAAATAATCTGATTTGCCTTCTTACTCTATTATAATATACATGAAAAGGGCGGGGTTGTCTATCCGAAAATTTGGTGTATAATTGCAGAAAACAAAAAGAGAGCGGGGGACGGGCCATGGCATATGATTATAATGATGAAAAACGAGCCGGAAACGGCACCTGGCAGCAGATCGACGGGGAGTACCGCTACGTGCCTCCGCAGAATGCCCGGCGCAACCGGAAAAAGCGCCGCTCCGGGGCGGGGGCGCTGATCGCGCTGATGCTGTGC
>R14__coassemble_152_pt1 | contig 58644 bp, 53 predicted proteins | sample R14__metabat2_low_PE_019 | metagenome-assembled genome bin R14 | reverse complement strand
TCTCCCGCAAGAATGAGCCCGACAACGGAAGGCACATAGGCAACGCTGCCGGGGGTGGACCTTCGGGAAGAAAGCGGATCTGCATCTTCTTCCGGCTCTCCCTGTGGAGAAGAAGGAAGCTCTTCCGAGTAAACAACCTTCAGATGATCGATCCCTCGCTTCCGGAGCTCCTTCCGCATGACCCGGGCAAGCGAATCATTTTTTGTTTTTGAAATATCCGATACGCGAAATGCAGTAGGATCCAGCTTGTTTCCCGCCCCCATGCTGCTGATGATGGGAATGCCTTTTTCGGCTGCCTTGCAGACAAGAGCCAGCTTTGCCGTCACGGTGTCAACGGCGTCAACGATATAATCGTATTCCTCAAAAGGGAACTCCTCTGCATTTTCCGGGAGGAAAAAGCAGGGATGCGTAACGACCTTCGCATTCGGGTTGATATCCAGGATCCGTTCCTTCATGACATCCGTCTTGAATTGACCGATGGTCTTATGCGTGGCAATGATCTGCCGGTTCAGATTGCTGAGAGAGATGCGGTCCTTGTCAATCAGATCCAGCGCACCGATGCCGCTTCGCGCCAGCGCTTCGCAGACATATCCGCCGACGCCGCCGATGCCAAAAACGGCGACACGGGAAGAGGCCAGCCGGTCCAGCGCTTCCGCGCCGAGCAGAAGCCGCGTTCGGGAAAATTGATCTGTCATAGCATTACCTCAGCTTTTTCCGGTGAATCAAAATAAATATACAGGAAAATCGGCAGCGGGTCAATGAAAAACCAATACCGTTCTCAGAAGAAGAAACGTACGGAAACATCGGGAACAAATAAAAAGTGCGGGATGGCCGAAACCATCCCGCATTTTTAGTTGAAGTGAAGTTCGATCAGGCCTTGAGGTAATCGGTAACTTCGTTTGCCGCAATGTAACCGGAGTCAATGCAGAAGCCGTAGCAGGCACCGGCGACATCGTAGTAGGGGCTGTAGTAGAGGGAGCCGTTATCCGTGCCGACAACGTAAATGCCGGGGATCGGCTGGTTGTCGATGTTGAGAGCGCGGCACTGGTCGTCCGTGCGGACACCGCCGAAGGTGGACCATGCAGACGGCTCGCACTGCACTGCGTAGAACGGACCCTGATCGACCTTGTTGAGGTACCACTTGTTCTTGCCGAACTCTTCGTCGACGCCGGCATCGCAGTACTCATTGTACTTGGCAACGGCTTCGGGAAGGTTGGTCAGACCGAACTGCTCAGCGAGCTCTTCCAGCGTATCCGCCTTGGCGAGCCAGCCTTCGCGCAGGCCTTCTTCGGCGTCTGCATCGAGGTTCGTGAGGATCCTGTCTTTGAAGTAATTGCCGATGAACCAGGAGCCCGCGACCGTCTCTGCACCGCGTGCGATCGTGTACTCGTAGAGGCCCTCGGTCTTCATGGCGTCAACGTAGGCCTGGTCAACAATGCCGTACCAGGGAGCGTTGAGCATGATCTGCTCGGAGCCGTAGCTCATCGGATAGTCGCAGAGGAGGCCTTCGTTGATGAAGCGCTTGCCTTCGCCGTCGACGAGGAGGTTGCCGTAGAGGCCGAACTTGAACCACTGGTTCTGGTCATACTTGTCCTGCTTGGCCGGGCGGGAAGCCTTGGAGTTGGTTCCGCCGTACTCGCACGGGCAGTAGCCGAAGGTCTTGGTCATGACAGCGCCGGCGTCTTCCGTTGCCATCATAATGCCGGAACCGTCGCACAGGCTGTTGCCGCCGGCAGCAGCGTTGAGCTTGCGGCTCTTGAGGAACTTCTCCTGGAGATCGCGGTTGCCGAGGTAGCCGCCGGATGCAATGATGACAGCCTTGGCGTTGACCGTAACCTGCGTGCCGTCTTCCTTCATTGCAACGATGCCGACCGGCTTGCCATCCTCCATGAGGATGTTGGAAGCGGCGGTGTTGTAAAGAACGGTGATGTCGCGGTCGGCAAGAGCCTTCTGCCAGAGCTCTACGCGCTCGTCAAGAGCGTTGGTGATGAGGTGGAAGCCGCCCTTTTCCCCGTCAAACGGAGTCTCAAAGCGGAAGTTGGCTTCCTTCATGACGTAGCCGATGCTCTGCAGCTTGGCGACGGCATTCTTGGACTCGTTCAGGCAGCGCTTGATGAGAGCCGGGTTCGGAGTCCAGTGGGTGTACTCCATCATGTGATAGAAGGGCTCGTCCGGCGTAAGGGTGGAGCCGCCTTCTCTGCTGTGGAGGACTTCCGTGTCGGCACCGAACGGACCGGAGACCTTGATGCCGTTGACGCCGGCAACGGAGCCGGCCTTCTCGATGGTGACGACCTTCAGGCCGTTGTCTGCTGCCGTGATGCTTGCCATGAAGCCGGAGCCGCCGCAGCCGACAACAACGACGTCTGCGTCATAGGTCTCGGCTTCGCCTGCAACGGCTTCCACCGTCTTTGCAAGCCAGGCGTCCTTGTCGCCGCCGGCCTGCGCAACGCAGTCGGCAATGGCTTCGCGGACAGCGCGGGAGGAGTTGGAGGCACCGGTGATGCCGTCAACGCCGCCGGCCTGGTTCTCGATGATCGCGGGGATCATGATCTGCTCGACCTGGGAGAAGAGAACGGGCGTCTCGCCGTTTTCAAGGACCTTGACTTCCGTCAGGGCCGTCTCGGAGAACGTGCACTCGACGGTGACGTTGGAGATGTTGCCGTAAGCGGTTGCCTGGTAGGTGCCGGGATTGTAGACCTTGTCGTCGGCAAAAGCAACGCCGTTGCCGAGGACGGAAGCGAGACCGAGGCCTGCGGTTGCGGCAGCGCCCTTGAGGAAGTCTCTGCGGGAAATGTTGTTCATAGGGGATCATCCTTTCATGTTGAATTACGCAGTTTATTTACGCTTGTTGATTAGTATACAACATACGCCTCATTTATGCAACAAAAAATTGTCGATTTTTGCACAGGAACCGGCGAGGCTTATGGAAGGCGCCGAAGGGGAGGAAGAGGGCGGTCGCTTGTCACGCGGATACGCTCAATGATGGGAGGTTCGAGCGGATGATCCCAGTTCTCGTGGCCGTTGGTCTCCTGAACGGCGATGGCGTCGAGAACGTCAAAGCCCTCCAGCATATAGCCGAAGGAGGCATAGCGGCCGTCCAGCCTGTGCGCATCCTGATGACAGACAAAGAACTGCGTTCCCGCCGTATTCGGGGCGTCGTCTCTTGCCATGCTGATGGCTCCGCGGCGATGGTCCAGCCCGGTCTCGCAGCCGTTTTCCGCGAATTCGCCGAAAAGATGAAAGTCGCTGTCGGTCATAATGTCGTTGTCCGGGGAACCGGCCTGAATTACATAGTCCTTCACAATGCGGCACCATTCCAGCCCGTCGTAAAACCCGGAATTTGCCACGGCGGCAAAGCTCGCCGCCGTAATGGGCGCCCGGTCCGGAAAAAGCTCGAAGCGCATGGTGCCGTAGTCTTTTGTAACAATAGTACATTCGGTCATGGTATCAAATTCTTCTTTGAAAAACAGCCCGGTTCCGAAAGAAACCGGGCTGCAGGAAATCAGGAAACGGCGGTCTTACTTTTCAATGTAAGCGGTCTTGAGGTAGAGATTCTGGGAAGCGTTGATGTAGTAGCCCTGAACATAGGGGCGCATCAGAGAGGTGCCGCTCTTGAAATAGAGGTTGAGGAAGACGTAATTTTCGCCGGCGATCTGATCGGCCTGAGCCACGTATTCAATGGCCTCGGAAGGATCCGTGCAGGTCTGAACCTTTTCCACCAGCGCGTCATATTCTTCGTTTGCCCAGCCGGAGAGGTTGTTGGAGTCATCGCCCTTGGCAAGCGGGAGGAAGGTCATCGGATGCAGATAGTCGGCGGACCAGCCCATAGCGCACAGCTGGTAGTTGCCGGCAAGCACGTCTGCATAGAAAACAGCCCAGTCGGCGTTTTCGATCTTGACGGAGATGTTGAGGTTGGTCTCGAGCATGTTGGCAAGAGCCTGAGCAACGAGAGCAACGGTGTCGGAGGAGTAATAGTAGAGCGTGATCTCGGGGAAACCTTCTCCGTTCGGGTAGCCGGCTTCGGCAAGAGCGGCCTGCGCGGCTTCCACGTCTGCCTCGTCGGAGAGCTCGTAATCGCTGCGGCTGTCCGTGTAGTCAACGCCGTCGACAACATAGCCCGGAGCAATGAAGCTGTAGGCGGGCTCGGCATCCATCTGGAGGACGTCGTTGATGAGCGTGTAACGGTCAATGGCGAGGTTGAAGGCCTTGCGGACGAGGACGTTGTCAAAAGGCTCTGCGGTGCAGTTGAAGTTCCAGTAGGTGGTGCCGTAAGAGGTGGTCATAACAAAACCGTCATCGTTTGCCTTGAGGCGGGCATAGTCGGAAGCGGGGACGACGTTCATGCCGTCGATCTCGCCGGACTCATAGGCGAGAAGCGCCGTGGAGTTGTCCGTGATGTAGCGGAAGGTGACCTTGTCGAGCTTGACGGCTTCGGCATCCCAGTAATACGGGTTTTTGGAGAGCGTGATGCTCTCGCCGAGCTTCATCTCGGAAACATAGAAGGGGCCGTTGCAGATATAGGTCTCCGCAGAGGAGGTCCAGGAATCGCCGTTGGCCTCGATCGTGGCGGCCTGAACCGGGGAGAAGGTCCACATGGTGAGGATGTCGGCGAAATAGGAGGTGGGGCTGGTGAGCGTGATCTCGAGTGTCTTGTCGTCAAGGGCCTTGATGCCGACGGTGTCAAAATCGTCGGTCTCGCCGGCATAGTATTCCTCAGCGCCGGCAATATAAGCCATGACCATGTCAACATACTGTGCGCCGGTGTTGGGGTCGAGAATACGCTTAATGGCATAGACATAGTCTTCTGCCGTGTGGTCGCTGCCGTCGGACCATTTCAGGCCGTCGCGAAGCGTGAAGGTGTAAACCGTGCCGTCGTCGCTGACGGTGTAGCTCTCGGCTTCGCCGCAGATGAGGCTTCCGGTCTCGGTATCGTAGGTCATCAGGCCTTCAAAGGCGTTGGCAAGAACGTAGGCAGCAAAGCTGTTGTTGGTGATGCCGGGGTCGATTCCATCGGGTTCGCTGTAGAGAGAGTAGGTGATCTCCTGAGCGGCATCCGCATGGGCGGAAACGGCTGCGAGAGAGAAGACCATGGCCAGGGCAAGAACGAGGCTAAGGAATTTCTTCATGGGTTTTCCTCCTGATTAAAAATATGGATTGCATTTATGGGCACGGCATTTGGCCGGACTCAACGAAAATTCAGCTGCCGGAAACGGCATGGCAGGCGACATAGTGGCCGGGAGATACCTCCGAAAGAACCGGAGCCTCCGTTTTGCAGCGCTCAGTGGCATAGGGGCAGCGGGTATGGAAACGGCAGCCGGCGGGCGGATCGATCGGGCTGGGAAGATCGCCCTCCAGGCCCGCACTGTTTTTGGCCTGTGCCAGACGGGGATCGGGCACGGGAATCGAGGAGAGCAGACCCTTCGTATAGGGGTGGAGCGGATGCAGGTAGATCTCGTCCGCACCGCATTTTTCCACCAGCTGTCCGAGATACATGACGCCCACGTCGTCCGACACGTAGCGGACCATGGAAAGATCGTGCGCAATAAAGAGATACGTCAGCCCGAGCTCCTCCTGGAACCGGCGAAGCATATTGACGACCTGCGCCTGGATCGAGACGTCGAGCGCGGAGATCGGCTCATCGCAGATGACGAGCTCCGGCTTGAGAATCAGGGCGCGGGCAATGCCGACGCGCTGCCGCTGCCCACCGGAGAATTCATGGGCATATCGGTTCGCGTGATCCCGGTTCAGCCCGACGCGCGCCAGCATATCGCGCACCATCTCGCTCTCCTCCTGCCGGGAGGAGCAGATCTTGTGCGCACGCAGCGGTTCGGCAACGATATCGTGCACGGTCATGCGCGCATTGAGAGAAGCATACGGATCCTGAAAGATCATCTGCATTTTGCGCCGATAGGGAAGAAGCTGCTTCTGGGAGAGCGAGGAGATATCCTCTCCGTCGAGGAGGATCCGCCCGGCAGTCGGCTCGTAGATCCGGATGATGGTGCGGGCGCAGCTGCTTTTTCCGCAGCCGCTCTCTCCGACGAGCCCGAGCGTCTTCCCCTTTGGAATTGAAAAGCTTACATCGTCCACGGCATGCACGGCCTTGTGATTCCCGACCGGGAAGTGTTTGGTCAGGCCTTCGACCTGAAGGACGGGAGCGACAGAATCATTCATGAGAAGCCTCCTTTCCCGATTTGAAAGGATTGCCGGCCGAAGGCGCCTCCGGATCGAGAAGCCAGCAGCGGCTGCGGTGGCCGGGCGCGATCTCAAAAACAGGGGGCAGCTCCTCAAGGCAGACGCGGCAGGCATAGGAGCAGCGTGGAGCAAACGGACAGCCCTTCGGCGGATGCACCATGTCGGGAGGAGAGCCGGGGATCGGCTGCAGGCGCTTGTTCTTATCCTGGTTGATGTCCGGAATCGAAGCGATCAGCCCCATGGTATAGGGATGCATCGGCTTTTCAAACACGTCGTAAATGCCGGCCTCCTCCATAATGAGGCCGCCGTAAAGAACGATCACGCGGCTGCAGAGCTCGGCGACAACGCCCAGATCGTGCGTGATGAACATGATGCTCATACCCATTTCCTGCTGGATGCGGCGCATCAGCTTCAGGATCTGGTCCTGGATCGAAACATCGAGCGCGGTCGTTGGTTCGTCGGCAATGAGGAGATCCGGCTTGCAGGCGAGGGCCATGGCGATCATCACGCGCTGCCGCATTCCTCCGGAAAACTCATGAGGGAAGCTTTTCAGCCGTTTTTCCGGCTCCGGGATCCTTACCATGCGGAACAGCTCCAGCACCCGCTGCTCGCGCTCTTCTTTGGAAAGGCTCTTCTCGTGGGACCACAGCATTTCGCCGACCTGTTCCCCGACCGGAATCAGCGGGTTGAGGCTCGTCATCGGGTCCTGGAAGATCATGGAGACTTCCTTGCCCCGGATCGAACGCATTTCCTTGCTGTTAAGGCCGACAAGCTCTCGGCCGTTCAGCTTCACGCTTCCGCCGACGATCCGTCCGGTTCCCGCTAGAAGCTGCAGAATGGAGAGGCTGGTCACGGATTTTCCGCTGCCGCTTTCTCCGACGATGCCGACGGATTCTCCCTTGTCAATATAAAAGGAGACGCCGCGGACGGCTTTCACCTCGCCCGAGGAAGTCAGAAAGGAGGTCTGCAGATCCTGCACATCTAAAATATGATCCAAATCCGATCCCTCCTTATTTCTTCAGCTTCGGGTCAAGCGCATCGCGCAGCCCGTCGCCGACAAAGTTAAAGGCAAACATAATGATGCAGATCACGAGCGCCGGCAGGAAGAGCTGATAGGGGTTCGTGCGGAGCGTCGCGGTCGCGTCGTTGCACATGGTGCCGAGAGAGGCCATCGGAGGCGCAATGCCGATTCCAATGAAGCTCATGAAGGCCTCCATAAAGATCGCGCTCGGAATCAGCATCGTCACGGTGACGAGGATCGGCCCCATGGCATTCGGGATCAGATGGCTGAGAAGGATCGTCTTCGTGGAAGAGCCGATGGTGCGGGCTGCGAGGACGAATTCCTGATTCTTCAGCGAGAGCACCTCGCCGCGGACCACGCGGGCCATGTCGACCCAGTATACGCTTGAGAGTGCAATAATGATCGAAAGCAGCCCGTCGTCCAGGCACATTTTGATCAGGATCACATAGAGCGTGAGCGGAATCGTCGAGATGATGTCGACAATGCGCATCATGATCGTGTCTGTCTTTCCACCAAAATAGCCGGAGATCCCGCCATAGAGAATGCCGATGACCATGTTGACAAGGGCCGCAATAAAGGCGACCATGAGGGAGATGCGCGTCCCGTACATCAGCCGCGTGAGAATATCGCGCCCAAGCTGGTCCGTGCCGAGGAGATAGGTGCGGTTCCAAAGCCGGGTTCCGGTCTCGATGCGGTTGCCGTCGGGATCCAGGATCGTGTTCGGCGTTTGGGAATAATCCAGGATCACGTCCGTGTCGTTATCCCACTGGAATGCCGTCTGCTTTAAAGATGCGTTGTCCTTGCCCTTTTTCAGCTGGCGGACCAGATTTCCTTCGGCGTCGACCTCGATGAGCTTCAGCCCCTGCGTGATGTAGATATAGCTGCCCTCTTCGGGGCCGGGATAGACGGTAAGAAGGGGCGGAATGCTCGCCATTTTGTTATTCTGCTCGGAATAGGAATACGGGGTCAGAAAAGGCCCGATCAGGCAGAAGGCGAGCAGAAGCAGCACCAGAATAAAGCCGAGCAGAGCCGTCGGCTTATGCCGAAAACGAAACCAGACGTCTCCCGCAAAGGTGCGGGACTTGCGGTAGATCCGGTCCGCCTCCTCGGTGTCCACGGAGACGCGTTCCCACTTGTTGTATGAATCCATGAAAGCGGCCTCCTTATTCGTACTTGATGCGCGGGTCGATCAGGCAATAGAAAATATCGACGAGGAAGATCATAGAGATCAGGATCGCCGCATAGAAGATCGTCATGCCCATGATCGTGGTGTAGTCCCGCTGCGTGACGCTGTTGACGAAATATCCGCCCATGCCGGGGATGGCGAAGATCTTTTCAATCACAAAGGAGCCCGTGAGGAGGTTGGCAATGGTGGGGCCGAGAACGGTAATGACCGGGATGAGCGCATTGCGCAGTGCGTGCTTCCAGACAACGCGGAACTCACTGATGCCCTTGGCGCGGGCCGTGCGGATATAATCCTGTCCCATGACCTCGAGAAGCGAGGAGCGCATGAGGCGCGCGAGAAAGCTGATGGAATAGCCGCCCATAGCAATGACGGGCAGAATATAGCCCTTCCAGGTATCCACGCCGTAAACAGGCGTCCATCCGAGCTTGAAGGAGAAGATGTAGAGGAGCCCGGTCGCGATGACGAAGCTGGGGATCGTTACGCCGAAGGTCGCGAGGAACATCAGCAGCATATCCTGCCAGCGGCCGTTCTTCAGCGCTGCCACGATCCCCATCGGGATGCTGGTCAGGAGCACGAAAACAAGCGTGATCAGCCCCAGTGTGCCGGAATAAGGCATTCCGCTTTCGATGAAGTCATTGACGGTCTTTCCCGTGTATTTGTAGCTCGGTCCGAAATCAAAGCGGAGAACGCCTGCCATATAGTCGATGAACTGCTTCCAGAGCGGATCGTCGAGATTGTATTTGGCATTGAGCGCATCCAGCACGGCCTGCGACATCTGCTTCTGCGAGGTAAACGGACTGCCTGGGACAACGTGCATCAGACAGAAGGTGAGCAGGGCGATCATAAACAGCGTGACGATCATGATCAGAATGCGCTTGATGAGATATTTCGTCATACCGCCGGGCCTCCTTTGCTTCATTAAAGAACTAAAAAGTTAAAATATTATAAGACAAAAAAAGCAAAGATGCAAGTCCTTCTTAATCGCTTGAACTCTTTTCGTTACAGTGATATAATAAAAAGATAAAATCGACTCGGCAGGGGGTTTTAAAGTGCAGTTCTTTTCTGGCTCGATCGGGTTTTGGCTGATTGTGATGATCGTCATGCTGATCCTGGAAGCGATGATTCCGGGGCTTTTGACGATCTGGTTTGCAGCGGGAGCGCTGGCTGCGCTGCTGGTGTCGCTCTGCCATGCTTCCTTTGGAGTGCAGGTGGTCGTGTTTCTGTTCGTGACGATCGCGGCGCTTGTTTTTACGCGTCCGCTGGTCAAAAAATATGTGAATTCCCATGCGGAGGCCACGAATGCGGACCGCATTATCGGGCGCGAGTGCATTGTAAAGGAAACGATCGACAACGTTGCCGCAACCGGTGCCGTCGGGATTGACGGGGCGGTCTGGACGGCGCGCAGCGAGGCAGCGGACACCGTCCTTCCGGAGGGGTCACGCGTGAGGATCGTACGGATCGAAGGCGTAAAGGCCATCGTCCGGCCGATCGAATGAAATTCAAGAAAAAGCATAACATTATATTAGAAGGATAACCGCATGGAAGAAAATAAACCGGGCAGCTTTATGGAGAAGCTGGCGGGGATCATTGTTGACAAACGGGACATCGTGATCTTTGCCTTTCTCGCGCTTTGCCTTTTTTCCGCATTTTCCAGAAATTGGGTCCAGGTCAACGACGACATCACCGCCTACCTGCCGGACAGCACGGAGACCCGCCAGGGCCTGACGCTGATGAACGAGAATTTTACTACCTTTGCCACGGCCGAGGTTATGGTGGAAAACATCACCTATGCCAGAGCAGAAGAGCTTCTGGAACGGATCGAAGCCGTAGAGGGCGTCAAAAGCGTGGACTTTGACGACACGGAGGATCACTTCAAGGCTGCTTCTGCACTATTCAGCATAACCTTTGACGGGCTGAATGAGGACGAGGTAAGCGTTCAGGCGCTTGCAGACGTGAAGAGCGCTCTCGCGGGATATGATATCTACGTTAATTCCGAGGTCGGAAATCCGCTGAAGGCGATCATCAACAGCGAAATGCTGGTGGTTGACCTCATTGCCGTGGTGATCGTGATCAGCGTCCTGCTGCTGACATCAAAGACCTACGCCGAGATCCCCGTCCTCCTGCTTACCTTCGGCGCCGCAGCCGTGCTCAACATGGGGACGAATTATCTTATGGGCGAGATCTCCTTTGTTACGGACTCCGTCACCATCGTCCTTCAGCTGGCGCTTGCGCTGGACTATGCCATCATCCTTTCCAACCGCTTCCAGGAGGAGCATGAGACGAAGCCTGCCCGCGAGGCGGCGATCGTTGCCCTCAGCAAGGCAATTCCGGAGATCTCTGCGAGCTCCTTGACCACCGTATCCGGCCTCCTGGCCATGTGCCTGATGCAGTTCCGCCTGGGCTACGATATGGGCTCGGTGCTGATTAAGGCCATTTTGCTGAGCCTCTGCTCCGTCTTTCTCCTCATGCCGGGGCTTCTGGTGATCTTCGCTCCCTGGATCGACAAAACGCACCACAAATCCTTCGTCCCGAAGATCAACTTCCTCGGGAAGGCAGTCTATCTGACGCGCTTTATCATGCCGGTGATCTTCATTGCCGTGCTGGTGGCAGGCTTCGTTTTCTCGCACCGGGCAAACTATGTTTACTCGCAGTATTCCGTCAGCTCGATCCGTCAGAACGAGGCGCAGATCGCGAAGAAAAAGATCAAGGATCTCTTCGGGGAAGACAATACCTTCGCTATCATTGTACCCTCCGGAGACTATGACCGGGAGGCGAAGCTGATCGCCGAGATCGAAGAAGTCGACCATACGCTGAGCGTTCTGGGGCTTGCCAATGTGGAGGCAATGGACGGCTATACGATCACCTCCTCTCTCAACAGCCGCCAGTTCTCGGAGCTGGCCGGGCTCGATTACGAGGTGGCAACGGCGCTCTATGCAGCCTATGCCGTTTCCCTGGAGGATTACGGGCAGGCGGTAACGAATCTGGAAAATTACTCGGTTCCGCTGATCGATCTCTTCGATTATATTCTGGAAAAGCGCGACGAGGTGACGATCTCGCTCGACGAGGACACCGAGGAGCTGCTGGACAGCCTGGACGGGCAGCTTGCCGATGCCCGGCTGCAGCTGATGAACGAAAACTGGTCGAGAATCGTTGTGACGTCCGATGTTCCGACGGAAGGGGACGAGAGCTTCCGTTATCTGGATATTCTTCACGGGATCACGGCAAAGTACTATTCCGAATCCTACGTTGTCGGCGACACGACCTCCTGCGCGGACCTGAAGTCCTCTTTCGAGCACGACAACACGATGATCAGCATTCTGACGGTCCTCTTTGTCATTCTGGTTCTGATCTTTACGTTCAATTCCGTCGGCATGCCGATCCTGCTGATCGCGATCATTCAGGGGGCCATCTGGTTCAACTTCTCTACGCCTTATCTCAAGGGGAACAATCTTTTCTTCCTTTCCTACCTTATTATAAGTTCTATTCAGATGGGCAGCAATATCGACTATGCCATTGTTATTTCCAGCCGCTACATGGAGCTCAAGCAGGAGATGCCGCTTCGCGATGCCATGATCGAGACGCTGAACCTTGCATTCCCGACCATCATCACCTCCGGCACGATGCTTGCCTCGGCCGGCATGGCGATCGGCTTCCTCACTTCGAACGAGACGATCTCCTCCATCGGCATCTACCTCGGCCAGGGAACGATCATCTCCATTTTCCTCGTTATGTGCGTCCTTCCTCAGGTCCTGCTCTTTGGCGACCTGATCATCCGTAAGACTTCCTTCAGTATCAGCAACCCCATCCAGCCCACGCAGCGCACCGGAATGATGCGGATCAACGGGCGGGTGCGCGGCTCCCTGAACGGGATCGTGGACGCGGAGATCCACGGGATCTTCCGCGGAGATATCAATGCAATTATCGACGTCGGCAATGTCGAGATGCTTCCGGAGGACCTTCTGGAAGCCGTCAGCCGTGAAAATAACGGAAAGGCAGAAGAATGAAACAGATCAGCTTTCACAGGATTATCGCTTTGCTGCTCGCGGTTCTCCTTTTATGCGGGAATCTTTCCGCATTTGCAGAGGAGACGGCGGAAGAAGGAACCGTTGTCAAGATCTCCTCGGCCGAGGACCTGGTTGCTCTCGCGGAGAACTGCCGGATGGATTCCTGGTCCCGCGGCGTCACCGTCGTGCTGACGCGGGATATTGACCTTGGCGGGACTCCGTTTTCACCGATTCCCACCTTTAGCGGAGTTTTTGAGGGGAACGGATTTACCATCAAGGGCTTCCGGCTCGGGATCGACGGGTCGAACCAGGGCTTCTTCCGCTACATTCAGGAGGGGGCCGTTGTCCGGAACCTGACACTGGAAGGGACGGTCGAGCCCGCCAACAGCCGCTGCCAGGTGGGCGGCCTCGTCGGCGTAAATTACGGCACGGTGGAAAACTGCCGGTTTTCCGGCTCGGTTGCCGGGCTCAATTACATCGGCGGGATCTGCGGCCTGAATACCGGCATCATAACTGCCTGCACAGCGTCCGGCACGGTCAACGGAAAACGATATACGGGCGGGATCTGCGGCTATTCTGAGGGCCTGATCCAGAACTGCACCAACGAAGCCTCCGTCAATACGGTCATCACGGAAGGGCAGCTGGAGGTCGACGAGATCAACTTTGCAAGCATTGCCGACGCTTTCAACTTTGTTACGGCGGAGGACTCCGACGTGGTCTCGGATACCGGCGGCATAGTCGGCTTTTCCAAGGGAATTCTAAGCTACTGCGAAAATAACGGCAAGATCGGTTATCCGCATTACGGCTATAACGTCGGCGGAATTGCGGGGCGGCAGTCCGGTTACCTCTCAAGCTGCGTCAACCGGGGAGAGATCTACGGCAAAAAGGACATCGGCGGGATCATCGGGCAGATGGAGCCCTATTTCGTCCTCAAGGAAACGCATGCCCTGGCCGACGAGCTCAACTATCTGACGGCGCTCCTCTCGCAGACGATCGCCAATCTTCGCGACAGCGCAGACAATATCGGGGCGGCGCTTACGATTATGCAGTCTTATGCCGGCGCAGCCGTTGGCGAGATCAGCGCGGGGTTCGACACTTCCACGATCCCGGAGGAAGACTTCTGGATCGACGGCCAGTTCAATGAAGAGGCGTATAATGAATATGCCGCCATGCTGGACAATATCAACAGCGAGGCCCTGGCAGCGGACCTGGAAGGTCTTGCGGCCGACATGGCCTATATCAATGCCGCCATCAGTGACGGAGCTCATCTCGCCTCCGACGACCTGGAGCGCGTGAACCAGGAATCCTCCCGCGTGGTGGGCATGATGGTACAGGCGCTCAACGGGAAGTATTCGGTCAATCTTTATGAGGATATTTCCGATACGCTCACGGAGGAGGACATTGACGGGCGCGTTTCTCTCTGCCTGAACAGCGGCTCGGTTTCCGGAGACAGCAACGTCGGCGGCATTGCCGGAGCCATGGCGGAAGAGTATGAATTCGACATGGAAGACACGATCATGACCATGCTGGAAGAATATGTCGATACCAGCAGCATCATTTCCTCGACCTTCCAGTCCAAATGCGTCGCGGCCTCCAACCGGAACGACGGAACGGTCGAGTCCAAGAAGGACAATGCCGGCGGCATCGCCGGCTATGAAGCCGTCGGCATGATCACGCACTGCGAGAATTACGGCAATATCACTGCGACGGACGGGGGATATGTCGGCGGCATCGCCGGCCGCGCCGATTCCAGCATTTATAACTGCTACTCGATGTGTTCTCTTGACGGAGACGAGTATGTCGGCGGCATCGCCGGCCTTGGAACGCGGATCCGTTCCTGCCGGACGATCGTGGATATGGATAACGTGACGGCCTGCTTCGGCGCGATCGCCGGATATGCAGACGTTACTGTGGAGGACAGCATTGCCGGGAACGTCTTCGTCAGCCGCACGCTTGGCGCGATCGACGGCATCAGCTATGAGGGCTATGCGGAGCCGGAGGAATATGAGGCGCTGGTCGGAGCAGAGGATCTGCCGGAGGAATTTGTCTCGCTGAAGCTGATCTTCGTTGCCGACGGAGAGACGGTCAAGGAGATCCCGTTCCATTATGGGGACAGCCTCGATGCGTCCGAGATCCCGACCGTCCCGCAGAAGGAGGGCTATACGGGGATCTGGCCGGAGTTTGAAACGGAGAATATGACCGTCGGGCAGACGATCGAAGCCGTTTACACGGCAGACCTCTCCGCAGTCGCTTCCGAAGAGTCCCGTGAGGGGAGCGAGCAGCCGATCTTTGTCCTGGAAGGAAACTTCCCGGCCGAGACGAGCGTGGAGACAGAGCCTTATACGCTCTCTGCTCCGGAAGTCGAAGACGGTACGGTTTTGGAGACCTGGACGGTGTCGGTGGACAGCGGATACGAGGAAGCTCCCGACGAGTTCACGATCCGTTACCAGACGCCCGAGGTATCCGGCGTCGGCCACAGCCTGGAGCTCTACGAGCTTCAGGAGGACGGAACCTGGCAGAGGCTGGAGACGGAGACGCTCGGCAGCTACGAGGCCTTCCCGGTACAGGACGGCGAAGCGACCATCGCCGCTGTGGATGTGCATCGCGAACCGATCACCCGGCAGCAGCTTTGGATCCTTCTTGCTGCCGCGGCCATTCTGATCCTGCTGATCGTTTTCCTCATTGTGAGGAAGAAAAAGAAGCAGAAAAAAGCGAAGCATGTGCAGCAAACGGAAGCCTCCGAGTCATAATCAAACAAGGCCCTGCCGAAATTTGAAGTTCGGCAGGGCCTTGTTCTGTTATTTTGTGCGCTCAAAACGGGAGGAGAAGCGATCCTTCAGAATTTCCCGAAAGTTTTTCCGAAGAGCAAGGCACTGCTCGGAAGTCAGTGCCCGTTTCGGCACGAGGAATACCTCCTGAGGCGTTGCATAGACCAGGAACAAAGCGCTGATCTCAAAAACACAGGCCAGATGGTGGACCGAGCAGGAAAAGTTGATCTTTCGCTCCGGGACTCGGATCTGCAGCCGGCTCTTTTCAAATTCCGCTTTGTATTTGCAGCCGAGGAGATTGTCCTTCTGCTTCAGATATCGCAGAACGGTGCGCTCCGCTCCGGCAAACAGCAGAATGCCCCAAAGGGCATAGGCGCCGGCGAGATAGAACACCAGCATGTTGGCCTCGCCCTGCACGGCTGCTGCCGAGAGCGCATAAGCGAGCGCTCCGGCCAGCACGAGAAAGAGAATGAGAAGAGGCCGGCGGTGGCGAAGGAAAAGCGCATAGTAGGTCGCCTTGCGGTAGTCGCCGACCGTGATCTCATATTCAACGGAAATCGGTTTCATTCACTTCGCAGAGCAGCTTCTCAGGCAGCGGCCTTCTTTTGAACGAAATGGACATAGGCCATAACGGCTGCGATCAGAGCAGCTCCGATCAGATCCGTAAGCGTGCCGGGAATGACCATACACAGGCCGCCGGCAAAGGAGATGATACGAAGCGGCCAGGAGAGCTTGCCGTTCAGATATCCGATAAATCCGCCGCCGATTCCAATGAGGCCGAGGATAGCCGTGATGATCATGGGGAGGGCATCGAGAAGCGTCCCGCCAATGAGGATCATCTTCGGGTTCATTGCGAACATATACGGGATCAGGAAAGCCGCAATGGCAAGCTTCGTCGCATTGACGCCGGTCTTGAACGCATTTCCTTTGGCAATGGCGGAGCCGGCATAAGCGGCGAGCGCCACCGGAGGCGTAATGTCGGCCACGATGCCGAAGTAGAAACAGAACATATGTGCGGCAAGCATCGGAATGCCGGCCTTGATAAGGATCGGGGCCGCGATCGTGGACGTGATCAGGTAATTCGAAGTCGTAGAAACACCCATGCCGAGGATGAGGGAGGTGAACATTGCGCAGACGAGCGCAAGGAACACGCTGTTTCCGACCAGGTCAAAGATGCCGGAGCCGATGCGCTGTCCAAGCCCGGTCAGGGTCACCATGCCGATGATAATGCCGGCCGTCGAGCAGGCCGTGGCTACGGAGATCACGCTCCGGGCGGCCTGGGGGAGGGCAGAGAAAATGTTCAGGAACTTGACGCGGGTCCCTTTCCGGAGGAATGGGACAATGATGCATGTCACGGAGCCGATCAGGGCCGAACGTGTGATCGTAAAGCCTTCCAGCATCAGGACAACGATGGTCACGAGTGGGATGATCAGATGGCCCTTCTCTTTCAGCAGCGGCCACAGCTTTGGCAGCTGATCCCGCGGAAGGCCCTTCAGGCCAAGCCGTTTGGCCTCCAGATGAATACTGATCCAGATCCCGGTGAAATAAAGAAGTGCCGGAATGACGGCAACGCCCATCAGCTGGCGGTAAGGGACGCCGCAGGTCTCGGAGATCAGGAAGGCCGCCGAACCCATGACCGGAGGCATGATCTGCCCGCCGGTCGAAGCGGCAGCCTCGACGGCTCCTGCAAATTCCGGCTCATATCCCAGCGATTTCATCATCGGGATCGTAAAGGAACCCGTAGAGACCGTGTTGGAAACAGAGGAACCGGAGACTGTGCCCTGCAGAGCGGAGGACAGTACGGCAACCTTTGCAGGGCCGCCGGATGCCCAGCCGGCCAAGGAATTCGCCAGATCGATGAAGAACTGGCCGACGCCGGTCTTCTCCAGAAAAGCGCCGAAAAGGATGAACAGGAAAATATAGGTAGAGCAGACGCCCAGAGGATTTCCGATAACGCCTTCCGTCGTAATGAAGAGATGCGTAATGATGCGCTTGAGGCTGAAGCCGCGGTGATGCAGGAAGCTCGGGAGATATTTGCCGACCAGGCCGTAGATAATAAAGCAGGAGGCAATGATGACGATCGGAGGGCCGACTACGCGCCAGCAGGCAAGAAGAACAAGCGCAATGCCGAGCCCCGCCATAATCACGTCCCACTGCGTATAGGCGCCCGCACGATACTGCAGCGGCTTATAGTTAATAATGAAGTAGGCCGCCACGGATACGAACAGCACAGCCAGCACAACGTCGAATACCGGGAGCTTGTGCCGGTCGGAATTTTTGAAAGGGGGATAAAGGATAAAGGCCAGCGAGATCGCGCAGCCCAGATGGGTGTAGCGGAGGATCTGCAGCGGGACTTTATTGGAAATGGAAGCATAAAGCTGGAACAGAGCCCATGCCGTGAGGATCACCATAAGGATCTTGTCGCCGGTGGGAGAGAAGATCTTGTATTTGCTCTCGCGGTCGATCTCATCGAGCTTGATCTCTTCCGGATTCTGTGTTTTTTTCTTAAATAGAGCCATAATGTCTCCTAAATGTCGAGATGAACGGTTTTCATAAAAGACAAAAAACAAGGCGAGGCTGAAAGCCCCGCCCTGCATGGAAAGAGATTACTTGAGATAATCGGGGATCTCGAGGCCCATCTCCTCATAGTACTTGGCAGCACCGGGATGCAGGTCGCTGGGGATACCGGAGAGAGCGTCTTCCAGGCTCATGTAGTTGGCCTTGGCGTTGATCTCCTTGATCTCGTCGAGATTCTCATAGATGGCCTTGGTGAGAGTGTAGATCTCGTCTTCCGTGAAGGTATCGGCGCAGACGAGCATGCACTTGACGGCAACGGAAGTTACCGGGTGGCCAAGGTTGTATTCATCGGTCTCCGGCGTGAACTCGGAGTAGAACGGGTACTTCTCGAGGAGGAGAGCCATATGCTCGTCATCGATGGAGACCTGCTCGATCTTGCCGGTGAGGGAGAGCTCGACCATGTTGCTGTTGGGGTAGCCGGAGCAGAGGAACATGGCGTCGAAGGTGCCGTCCTGGATGCCGTTCTTCGCGGTAGCCTGGTCAGCAAAGGTCTCTTCAATGTCGTCATAGCTCATGCCGTAGATGCCGAGGATCTGACGGGCTGCCACTTCGTAACCGCTGCCGACGGCACCAACGCAGACCTTTTTGCCTGCCATGTCGGCAACCGACTCAATACCGGAATCCTTGCGCACGATAATCTGAACCATTTCCGGGTAGCAGGCGGTGACGGCCTGGAAGTTCGTGATGGCATTGCCGTCGAAGAGCTCGATGCCTTCGTGGGCATAGCTGTAAACGTCAGACTGGATCATAGCGAACTCGTTTTCGCCGGAGCCGAGCAGACGGGCATTCTCCGTGGAGCCGCCGGTGGCGTTGACGGTGATGTAAGCGCCGGTGACCTTGTTGACGACGGTGGTGACAGCGCTGCCGAAGTTGTAGTAGTTGCCGGTTGCGGAGCCGGTGCCCATGAGATAGTCGCCCTTGAAGCCTTCCAGCTCTTCAGCAAAAGCAACCGAGCATACGGAAAGGACCATCAGGACCGCGAGAAGCATGGCGAGAAGCTTTTTCATGTGTTTTCTCCTTTTTTATTTTATCTCAGCATGGCTGAAATGTCTTGATAATATTATCATAACAAATAAGATTGCGCAATTGTTTTCTTTGCAAAATCATTTCTTCAGCGCCCGTCGGTCAGTTCTCCGTTTGCTTCCTCCTTGCGGATCAGCGCAACGGCCGAGCCGGAGAGCAGGAACAGGCCGACCAGGTTGGGGATCGCCATGAAGCCGTTGAAGGTGTCCGCAATATCCCAGAGGAGGCCGAGGTCCAGCGTGGCACCGACGATGGCGACGAAGGAGTAGAGCACCAGGAACGGCCGGACAGAGCGCGGCCCGAAGAGGAACTCGCTGCAGCGGGAGCCGTAGAGCCCCCAGCCGATGATCGTGGAAAAGGCAAAGCAGCAGATCGCGATCGCCGTGAACAGGGAGATCCATCCTCCGTAGGTAACCGTAAATCCGGAGATCGTGAGCTCGGCTCCGGCTGCGGCGCCGTAAGCGACCTCGGTTCCGCTGCAGAGAATGACGAGCGCCGTCAGCGTGCAGATGACGATCGTATCCATGAATACTTCAAAGATGCCGAAGTATCCCTGATTGACAGGATTATCGTTGTCGGCGCAGGCGTGGGCGATCGAGCCGGTGCCGAGGCCGGCCTCGTTGGAGAAGATCCCGCGGGAGACGCCCTTCTTCATGCTGAGAAACATGCTGCCGACGATCCCTCCGGTCACGGAACGCGGAGCGAAGGCGCCTTGAATAATGGAAGCAAACACGGCCGGAACCTTTGCGATATTCAGCAGGACAACGCCGAGCGCGAGAACGATATAGAGCACAGCCATAAACGGCACGAGCTTTTCCGTCACGCTGCCGATGCGCTTGATGCCGCCAAGCAGCACCAGCGCGACCATAAACGCGATCACGATCCCGATGAAGAGATTGACGCCCGAGATCCCGTCCGGCGAGAGAAGGTGATAGGCATTAAAAACGGAGTCAATGGAAGCGCAGATCGTGTTGACCTGCGTCGCGTTTCCGGTGCCGAACACGGTGAGGACGCCGAAGAGGGCATAGAGGGACGCAAGCCATTTCCACTTTTCCCCAAGGCCGTTCCGAATATAGTACATCGGGCCGCCGACGTATTCTCCCTCCGCATTCTTCTCGCGATAGTGGAGCGCCAGCGTGACCTCCGTGAATTTGGTGCACATTCCTAAAAAGGCAGAGCACCACATCCAGAACACGGCACCCGGCCCGCCAATGGCAACCGCTCCGGCAACGCCGGCAATGTTGCCCGTGCCGACCGTTCCGGCAAGCGCCGTGCAGACGGCCTGAAACGGGCTGATTGCGCCGTCGGCCGCTTTCCCCTTATGGAACAGCTTTCCGAGCGTGCTCCGCATAGCCGCGCCGAATCGGCGCACCTGAATAAACCCGGTGCGGATGCTTAAAAGCAGCCCGACTCCGATGATGCAGATCATCGCCGGGACGCCCCAGATAAAATTATTGACAGCACCATTGACAGCAGCTATTGTATTGAGCATAAGCTTTTCTCTCCTTTTGGCTTTTTGCAATCATATCATAGTCTTGCGCAGATTGCCACAGGGAAAATTCCTTATTCAGAGAGGATCTGCTATGGAAAAGAGAAAAAACCGCACCCGGATACGAGGTGCGGTGGCGTTTATTGTCCTGATGGGGATCGTGAGCCTGTTCTCCGACATGACTCACGAGGGAGGAAGAAGCATTCTCGGAGAATACCTGAACCTCGCAGGCGCGTCAGCGGCAACGATCGGCTTTGTGTCCGGGGTCGGGGAACTGTGCGGCTATTCGCTGCGGCTGCTCTCGGGTTTTCTTGCGGACAAGACGAAAAAATACTGGACGCTTGTGATCGCAGGCTATGCGCTGCAGGTTCTCGCCATTCCGGCGCTGGCGCTGGTGCCGCAGAACGGCTGGGTCATTGCCTGCTGTCTGGTGATCTTGGAGCGGATCGGCAAGGCGGTCAAAAAGCCGGCTAAGAATACGCTTGTCAGCTTCGCGGCAAGCGAGGTCGGAACAGGGAAGGGCTTTGCCTATCAGGAATTTTTGGATCAGCTGGGCGCCTTTCTGGGGCCGGTGATCCTCTTTGTGATCGCCTCCGTCAAGGGCACAAGCAGCCTTTTTTCCACCTATCGGCTCTGCTTTGCCATCCTCGGCATCCCTGCCTTGATCACGATCGCTCTGGTCCTGTTTTCCCGGATCAAGTACCCGGATCCGGAGATGTTCGAGAAGGCAGAGGAGGAAAAGAAGGAATTCCGGTTTCAGAAGTCCTTTCTGCTGTATATGATCGCGATCTGCCTTTTTGCTTTCGGCTTTGCCGACTTTACGCTGATCACGCTCCATGCCGCAAAAACGCAGGCCTTCCCGGATGCTTCGCTCAGCCTTCTCTATGCCGGAGCGATGGCCGTCGACGCCTTCGCCGCGCTGTTCTTTGGCGCTCTGTTTGACAAGATCGGGCTGAAAGCGCTGATCCTCTCTACGCTCTGCAGCGCCTTTTTCTCCTGCTTTATTTTCCTCTCGGACAGCGCGGTATCGATCGCGGTCGGGATCCTCCTCTGGGGGATCGGCATGGGAGCGCAGGAGAGCATCATGAAGGCGGCCGTCAGCCGGATCATTCCCCGCGCCATGCGCAGCACCGGCTTCGGCATATTTGAGACCGGCTTCGGCATTGCCTGGTTCCTCGGCAGCTGGCTTCTCGGCGCGCTTTATGATGTCGAGCCGCTTTATCTTGTGATCATTTCCACGCTGTCCCAGCTGCTTGCGATCCTGTTTTACGTTCTCTGCATCCGGCGGGCGGATCGGGAAGAAAAAGGGAAATAAAGCCAAAAAGAGTGCCCTCCCGGACCGAGAAGGCACTTTTAGATGTTCCGCGTTCAGGCGACGGAAGAGCCGACGGCTGTAATCATATCGAAGCCGATGAAATATTCCACTGCGATCGCAACGATCACGACGAGGGCGGAAATGATAAACCCGTGGATCATGGGGCGGATGCCGCTCTTGGCCATTTCTTTGAAGGAAGTGCTCAGGCCGATGGCGGCGAGCGCAGCCACCATGAGGAACTTGCTGAAGTGCTTGGCTCCGGAGGAGATCGAGGCCGGGATCACGCCGGCAGAATTCACGATCGCGAGAAGCACAAAGCCGAGGATAAACCAGGGGAAGAGCTTCGTGAAGCTGACGTTGGCCTTCGCATCGGAGGTCAGGCCCGCGGCTGCGGCTTCCTTTTTCTTGATGTGGACCTCGATGAGGGCAAAGACGATGACTGTGGGAATAATGACCAGTGTACGCGTGAGCTTTACCATCGTGGCAAAGTCGCCGGCCGTCTCGGAAAAGGCATAGCCAGCCGCAACCACACTTGAGGTGTCATTCACGGCCGTGCCGGACCAGAGCCCGTAGACCTGGTCGGAAAGTCCCATCCACTTGCCCATAAGAGGGAAGAGGACGATCATGGCCATATCAAAGAGGAAGGTCGCGCTCATAGCGTAGGCAATGTCGGAATCCTTCGCGTCGATGACCGGGGCAATGGCCGCAATGGCGGAGCCGCCGCAGATCCCGGTTCCGGCACTGATGAGGTTGCTGAGCTTCCAGTCCAGCCCGAGTGCCCGGCCGATAAAGTATCCGCCGCCGAAGCAGGTGAGGAGCGTGAAGAACATGACCTCCAGGGAAACGCTGCCGACCTTCAGCACGGTGGAGATGGTCATGGAGGCGCCGAGGAGGATAATGGCAAACTTCAGGATCTTCTTCGAGGTGAACTTCAGCCCCGGGGCAAGCTTGGGATTGGCGCCGATAAAGTGGTTGATCAGCATGCCGATAAACAGCGCGATCACGGAAGAGCCGATATAGCTGCCAACCGTATTGACGCTTCCGTCCGCATTGACGACGCCAACGGGGATCTTTGCGAGGTACCAGGCTATGACCGCGATCACGAGCGCGGAAGCGATGCCGGGTACAAGCTTTACGATTTTGTTCATGTTTCTCTCCTGTCTTTTCCAAAAAGTGCTTTGATTATAATACAGAATATGATAAAATCCAATACAAATTTTGAAAATCGTTTCTTTTAGAGAGGTGCAGCAATGGTATCCTTTGCCAGTGACTATGTAGCCGGCGCACATCCGGCGATCCTTCAACGCCTGGCCGAAACCAATTTGGAACAGCTTCCGGGCTACGGGAGCGATCCGTACTGCGAAAGCGCGGCACGAAAGATCCGGGAAGCCTGCGGCAGAGAAGACGCAGAGGTATTCTTCCTTGTCGGCGGAACGCAGACCAATCAGATCATCATCAGCTCCATGCTCCGGCCCTATGAAGGCGCGATCTCCACAGAGACCGGGCATGTAAACATCCACGAGGCGGGAGCGATCGAATCCACCGGCCACAAGGTGCTTGCTCTTCCGGGGAAGGACGGGAAGCTCTCTGCGGATACGCTGCGCGCTTATCTGGAAAAGTTCTATGCAGACGAGACATATGAGCATATGGTCATCCCCGGCATGGTCTACATTTCCTTTCCGACGGAGTACGGCACGCTTTATTCCAAGGCCGAGCTGCAGGCACTCAGCGCCGTCTGCCGGCAGTATGATCTCCCTCTTTTTGCGGACGGAGCGCGGCTCGGCTATGGCCTGTGCAGCCCGGAGTGCGACGTGACGCTGCAGGAGCTTGCCGCTCTGTGCGATATGTTCTATATCGGAGGGACCAAGGTCGGAGCACTGTGCGGAGAAGCCGTCGTTTTCCCGCACGGCAACATGCCGAAGCACTTTTTGACCATGGTAAAGCAGCGCGGCGCGCTCCTCGCCAAGGGGCGGCTGCTCGGCGTGCAGTTCGATGCACTCTTCACGGACGGGCTCTATTGGCGCATCAGCGAGCACGCGATCCGAATGGCGGAAAAAATGAAAGAGATCTTCCGTGAGAAGGGCTGCAGATACTATCTGGAATCTCCTACCAACCAGCAATTTCTCATCCTGGAAGACAGCAAACTGGAGCAGATCCGAGCGAAAGTCTCCTTCAGTTTTTGGGAAAAGCCGGATGAGCGCCACACGGTTGTCCGTTTTGCCACCAGCTGGTCGACGACTGACGAGGATCTGGAGGTTCTTCGCTCCGTATTATGAAGAACAAAGGAAGGGCAGCTGCGGTCGCCCTTCCTTTGTTTTTTGATTTATTTCACCGGGTTTTCGCCCTTCATCCACCACACGGTGACGCCGCTGTAGCTCATGCACATGTTGATCCCGCCTACATTATTAAATAGCATAAACGACATCGTATTTTCGCTGCCCTTGGTGTCGGTATAGGTTGCCGTGAGGAGATTTTCCGTGAGCGTATAGGTTCCTTCGCCGCCGAAGCTGTCGCCCAGGAAGAAGGAGAAGCTTCCGTCTGCCCCGAGAGTCATTTCGCTGCCGGAGGTCTCGATCGTGGAGGAGAATTTGGCGTAGACGTCCTTCAGTTCATTGCGGTCCAGATCCAACGTCCAGGTGCCGACGACGGAGGCGGCATCGACCGTGTCGCTTGGGACGGCCGGAGAGGGCGAAGGCGTCGGCGTTACGGCAGGAGTCTCCGTCTTGCCGCAGCCGGCAAGCAGGAGGAGCGTAACGGCAAAAAACAGAAAGATCGATGTCAATTTTTTCATATCGGATGCTAAGCCTTTCTTCATGATTTAAAATTCTGTCTTTATGTTAGCGCATTTTCCCTCTAAAAACAATCCTTTTCTTTCAGCTTAAAATCTCGCTAAATTAATATTATGCGAGATTTTTAAAGGAACCGAAAAAGGCTCCGCCTTGACTTCATTTCCTCTCCATATTATAATGGCTCCCCGGATCTTGAGAAAAGGAGCCTTCGCTTTATGTCTGAAACCATTCGGATCACTTATCTCTCCGATGAGATCGAAAAGCTGCGTTATATCGGCGGAAAGTCTGACTGGATCGACCTTCGCTCGGCCGAGCATGTCGTCATGAAAAAGGGCGAATTTCGCCTCATCAGTCTGGGCATCAGCATCTGCCTGCCGGACGGTTACGAGGCGCTCGTCGTGCCAAGAAGCTCGACTTATAAAAATTACGGCCTCATCCAGACCAACTCCATGGGAGTGATCGATGAGACCTACGGCAAGCATTCCTCTTCCGACGTCTGGCGCGTCCCCATGCTCGCCACCCGGGACACGGAGATTCAGATCAATGACCGGATCGCCCAGTTCCGCATCCTGAAGCATCAGCCGGAGATCGTCTTTGAAGAAGTCCTCCCCCACGAGGACGGTGAGGCGCGCGGCGGTTTTGGTACCACCGGAAAGCAGTGAATGCCGAAAAATATAAAAAAAGAAATAACCCTCAGCTTCTGCATCTTTCACCTGCAAAAACTGAGGGTTATTTCTGTGAATTCTTAGTATCTAACATCTTTTGACCTCTCTTTCTTAAGCTCCCCGCCGCTTCTTTCTGAAACTCATTTCCGTTCTGCTTTTCGGTTTGACCGAGGATCTGTATTTGTTAAGGTTTTCTATGTGGGATCCTGCCGGATCCGGTTTTCAATATTCAATTTTCCTGGGGCTTCACCTTAACGCATCTGTTTCCTTATAAGAAAGGATCTCTTTTAGCACCGGATATTCTCAGAAGATCTGACCTTGCGGCTCATTCCTTATGTGAAGGATTTGTTATCTCTGTTGTGACTAAAATGTACTCCTTTTCTTCACTTATTTCAAGTGGCAATTTGTACAAAATACACAATTCATTTTTGTGCACAACTGACAAGAATTGCTTTCCGTACATATTCCCGGTTGACGGCGAGGCACGGCTGTATTAGAATAAATTTATTGTGCAGCCCAAAGGCCGCGCTTATTTTTTATCCCTTCTGCTGCGCGAAGGCGCGGTCGAGCGCAAGCTTCTGGGCAAACGCCGTCAGCACCATTTGCAGCAGCTCCTCTTTTTCTTCCGGGCTCCCCTGCTCTCCGCTGAGTGCGTGCTCCAGGAGCCGGCAGAAGCATTCATACGCTTCTTTGCTCTCCGATTCCCTCTGCTTTTGGAGCAGCAGCTGCACCTGCTCGAGTGAAAGCACCGTCTTCGTCACAGCGATGAACAGCACATCCGCGATCTGATCCCGGTAATACTGCTTCTTGACCGGATTGCGCACAAGGCCCTTTTTTACATAATTGCTGATCATCGAGCCCGTAATGCTGACGCATTCCAGCGGGCTCAGGCATTCCGAGACGAATTTTGTCATCTGCTCCAGATAGAGCCCGACGTCCGGGATCTCCATATAGGTCGGCATCCGAAAACCGCTTTCCTTCTCCATATTCGTTTCTCCTTTTTTTACACTATTATACTATAAGAAAAGCTGCGCTTCAAGAAATCTTTTCTTCGGTTTTTCAAAAACTCTTGACGGGATATTTGAAATAGTTTAATATATAGGCAGACGAGTTTTTGAAAACCCTGTACGGAGGTTTCCTATGAGTCATCATTCTTATGCCCCTGCCGGTACGCCCGCCGCGGGTTCCTGCTTTCTTGCCAAGGACTCCTGGAGCGCACTGACGCATTTTATCGGCTTTCTGTATTCCATTTTTCTGACGCCGCTTCTCCTGGTGCATGCTTCTCAGAACCAGGCATCTTCGTCGGTGCTGACAAGCCTCAGCGTTTTTATGCTGAGCATGGCGCTTCTCTTCGGAGCAAGCACGGCCTACCACACGCTTCTGGTGGCCCCCCGTACCGAAAGGCTCCTCAAGAAGCTGGACCACAGCATGATCTATGTCTTAATCGCCGGCTCCTATACGCCGATCTGCACGGCTCTGCTTCCGACAGGCAAAGGAACTGTCCTGCTCGCTGCGGTCTGGGGCGTGGCGCTGCTGGGGATCATCTTCAAGCTCTGCTGGGTCACATGCCCCAAATGGGTGTCCTCTGTAATTTACATTGCCATGGGCTGGAGCTGCCTTGCCGTCCTGCCGGATCTGCTTTCGATCCTCTCTCCGGCCGCCTTCGGGCTTCTTCTGCTCGGCGGGCTGTTTTATACCTTCGGCGGAGTCCTCTACGCGCTCCGTCTGAAGCGCTTCAATGCCCGCTGCCCGAACTTCGGCTCTCACGAGGTATTTCATGTAGCCGTTATGCTGGGGAGCCTCTGCCACTATTTCTTTATGTTCCTGTATATCCGCTGAGAAAACAATTCCTGCCTGTCGGGCTTCCGCCCGGCAGGCATTATTTTTCCCCGGCATAAGACGCATACACCTCGATCAGCTGCCGCTTCATTCCGGCTGCCGCTTCCGGCGGGTCGAGGATCTCCACTCCCCCGCCGAGGCCGAAGAGCCAGCCATAAAACTGAGGGCTGACCGCCGCCTCCACATAGGCGAGAAAGGTTCCGTTTTCCTCGGGAATCACAACGATATCCTCCCCGAAGCGGTCGATCACCGGGTCAATGAGGCGATCCGGAAAGCGGATCTTCACCCGCGTGACCGTCCCTCCGAACATGCCGAAGACGCGGGACGAATAGCGTGTCATGTCGTATTTTTTAAACTCCTCTCTCCCCTCACGGGGCACGGGGAGCAGAAGGATCTGGTCCATTTTGTCCGCGCGGAAATGCTTGATCTTTTCCGCATCGTGATCGTAGGCGAGGAGATAGTATTTCTCATCGTCCCACAGGAGGGCATAAGGGCTCACCGTATAGAGTTTTCCTCCGTGCCGGTATTCCTTCTGTTTTCGGACGTTGTATTTGAAATACCGGAAGGAAACGGCGTTGTCTCCGCTGATCGCGCGGGAAAGGAGGTCAACGGTCTGAAAAATGCTCTCGTTCATTGCCTTGACCCGGTTGGCCACGATCAGCTGCCGCTGCAGCTGCTGCCCTTCATAGACGCTCGTCAGACCCGAGAGCTTTTCGACGAGCGTCTTTGTCTTGTCCAAAGGGATAAACCGGGAAGACTGCACCGCGTCGGCAAGAAGTTTCACCTCAACCGATTCAAACGTCCGCTGCGCCGCATAATAGCGCGTGGCGCTGTCGCGAACGGTTCGGATATCCAGGCCGAAGGAGCGCAGAGCGGCAAGGTCGTCATAGAGCGTCTTTCGCTCGACGGAGATCCCCTGCGCGTGCAGGTATTCCAGGATCTCCGCGGCCGCGGCCGGATGCTCCCGGTCTGTCCGCTCCTGCAGAAATTTCTGCAGGAAAAGAAGCTTCAGTTTTTGTGGATTTTCGTTTGCCATATGCTGCCTCTTGAAGAAATCTTTTCTATCATGTAAAATACAGGTCTATGCGGAAAGAAAGGAGGCGCCGCCGTGACTGCGAAAACACATTTGCTGGCCGGGATCCTCTGCGGAGAGCTGATCTGCTCTGCTGCGGGGCTTTCACAGGCGGAACTGCGCCTTTCCGCCTGGGCCGTAGCGAGCGCTGCGTTTGGAGCCGTCCTGCCGGATATCGACCATTCCGGTTCCAAGGTCTCCACCTTGAACCGAAGCACAAAAAACAGCTCCTGGATGCTGGGGCGGATCTTCCACCATCGCGGCCCGATCCACTCCCCCGCCTTTCTGGCGCTCCTGCTGCTTGCCCTCTGGCTTTGCGGTGCACTGAACTCCGGCAGCCGGATCCTCATCGCGGAGGCCTTCTCCGCCGGCTGGCTTTCGCATCTGGCGCTGGATACGTTCAATCCGCGCGGGATCCTCTGGCTCTGGCCGTTTGGAAAGAAACGCTTTCACCTTGCGAAAATCAAAAGCGGCGCCTTTGGGGAATGGATCCTTGCCGTCCTGCTGCTGATCCTGATCATCACTTATTCTTCCGCCGTCCCGGCGCTCCGCCTGAGCCTTGCCGAGATTCGGGATTCCGCCGCCGCGCTTGGGCGTATCGCGGAAAAATAAAGGGCCGCCTGTTCGGGGCAGCCCTTTTATTTTTTCGGCAGACCGATTATCCGATCAGCTCGTCCGCAAGCTTCCCGATCTGCGCACGGTTGGCTTCCGACAGGCCGGACATGAGCGTGACCATTGTGTCCGCAAAGGTAAGATTCTTGCTGTTTTCGAACATCTTCCTCATGATCTTGGCCGCCTGCGGAGCCCAGCTTCCATTTTCGATCAAGCCGACGGTGCGGTTTTTATATCCGCGTTCGGTCAGATGGTCGATAAACTGCTTCATGAAGGGGAAAATGTCTCCGTTATAGGTCGTCGTTGCAAGTACGAGCTTGCTGTAGCGGAACGCGTCCTCCACATCCTCTGCCATGTCGGTCCGCGCAAGGTCGTTCAAAACGACCTTCGGGCAGCCCTTTTCCTTCAGCTTCTCCGCAAGAAGCTTTGCAGCTTCGGCCGTGTTGCCGTAAACGGAGGTATAGGCAATAACAACGCCTTCTTCCTCCACCTTGTAGCCGGACCAGATGTCATAGAGGTTGAGATAGGTTCCAAGATCCTCGCTCAGCACAGGGCCGTGCAGCGGGCAGATCACACGGATGTCAAGTGCGGCCGCTTTCTTCAGAACGTTCTGCACCTGCACGCCGTATTTTCCTACGATGCCGATGTAGTAGCGCCTTGCCTCACAGGCCCAGCCCTCCGGATCCTCCACGTCGTTGGCACCGAACTTGCCGAAGCCGTCGGCCGAGAAGAGGACCTTGTCACAGGGATCGTAGGTCATAAGGACCTCCGGCCAGTGCACCATCGGAGCCGCAATAAAGCTCAGCTCATGCCTGCCGAGCGGCAGCGTGCTCCCCTCTTTTACGACGATGCGCCGATTGGCGTAATCCTCACCGAAGAAATTCTTCATCATGCCGAAGGCCTTATCCGAGGAGACGACCATCGCCTTCGGATAACGGGCCATGAAAAGTGTAATATTGGCCGAGTGATCCGGCTCCATGTGCTGGACGACCAGATAATCCGGCTCTCTTCCGTCCAGAACGGCCGCAAGATTGGCCAGCCATTCCTCGCCGAAGCGGACATCGACCGAATCCATCACCGCGATCTTCTCATCCAGGATCGCGTAGGAATTATACGCCATGCCGTTCGGCACGATGTACTGCCCTTCAAAAAGGTCGATCTCATGGTCGTTTACGCCGATATAACGGATATCTTCAGAAACTTTCATTTTCATTTCCTCCGGAAAAATTGAATTCTCAATTTGAAACAAACGCCGTCTGTGCGTTCACATTGTAGATGCCGTAGCCGTTGAAGGTCGTTGAGCCCGCTGCCATCTGGGGCACGATCCAGCTCTGGAAACCCTCCGGCAGAGCGCTGATGGAAATGCCGGGCAGATAGACGGTGAAGCTCTGCCCGCCGGTCAGGCCATACGGATCCGAGGAGACGTGCCACATGCCGTCGCCGTCCAGATAAGAATCAAAGGGCGTATAATTCAGCGACTGGAGCGTCATGGAATAGGAATAGCCGTCGATCTTCTGCACATTGCCGAAGCGGCCGGTAAAGCTGCACTCATAGCGCACGGAATGATTCGGGTCGCCGTCAATGTCGTTGGTCGCATCCCAGTCGTGGAAGGTTCCGGCAAAGCTGCCGTCGCTGTAGACCGTGAGCTCAGTGCTCCAGGCGCCGGCACCGCTCGAGAAGGTATAGGAAGACGGGATCTGCGTGAAGAAGCCGGGGATCGTCATGGCGGCAGGATTGGAATAGACCTCGGTCGTGCCGTTATAGAAGACCGCGCGTGCCTTCCAGCCGTTCAAAGAGGACGTCACATAATGGATCCGCAGCTTCTCGCTGTTGAAGCCGTCTGCCGTGACGCCGGAGAAGTACTGCCCGATCATGCTCACGGGATAGACCGTCTGCCCGTCCGGGCTTACGAGCTGCCAGTACATATTCGTGTAGCCGGTCGCCTGCGCGATGAAGATCGCCGTTCCGCCCTCGGTCACGGTCTCCCCTGTCGGATGCTTAGTGATCACGATGGAGCTGTTGGAGGAAGACGCTGTCGTATTGTCATAATAGTAGACCGTCTGCGGCGTCTCGGTGACAAAAACGGAAGGAGCGCTTGTAACCGTCGTCTGCGGAGCGCTCGTCTGGCCGACCCAGACGAGCTCGGGCGTTGCCGTGGCATAGGAATAGACGGGAGAGGCCGTAACTGTCGGAGTAGCGGTCGGAGCAGCCGTAACGACGGGGGCCACCGTCGGCACAGGGGTCGCCGTGGGGGCGGGACTGGCCGTCGGAGTTGGAGACGGCGTTGCCGAAGCCGTCGGTGCGGGCGTGGGCGTTGCGGCGGAGGCGCCTGCCGTGACCTTGCTCTCCCGGCTCGTTCCGCAGCCGGCAAGGGCAAGGGCGAGAACCAGGCAGATCAGGGCCGCAAAGGCTTTATGAAAGTTAAAATGAAATTTTTTTGCGTTCATATCGGATTCCTCGTTGCTTTTCTTGATGCTTTAGCGTTATTATACTCTTAATTTCCCGGTTTATCAATCCACGTTTTTAAAAGGTACCTGAAAGATGACTGCGATGCAAAAAACTTCCTCCCGGGACCTGACGAACGGCAGCATCGTCCGGCAGATCATTCTCTTTGCCCTCCCCCTGATGCTGGGCAATGTGTTCCAGATGCTCTACAATACTGTCGATTCCATCGTCGTCGGCAATTTCGTCGGCACGCAGGCGCTGGCCGCCGTCGGCTCCACCACGATGATCGTGAATATGCTGGTGTTCTTTTTCAACGGCTTTTCCGTCGGTGCCGGTGTAGTCATCGGCTTCCACTTCGGTGGAAAGGACTATGACACGCTTCATCGTGCCGTAGAGACCACCATGGCGACCACGCTCATTCTCTGCGTGCTCTTCACGGTCATCGGCATCCTCGGCGTAAAGCCGATGCTCCGCTTTATGGAAACGCCGGATGACGTTTTCGACGAGGCTGTGACCTATCTGCAGATCTATTTTGCGGGCATCTCCGGGCTTCTGATCTACAATATCGGAAGCGGCATTCTCCGCGCCGTCGGCGATTCCACGCGTCCGCTTTATTTCCTGGTCCTCACAAGCCTGCTGAACATCGTGCTGGATCTGGTCTTCGTGCTTGTCTTTCATCTGGGCATCGCCGGCGCCGCTTACGCGACGATCCTTGCGCAGTTCATCTCCGCCGTGCTCACGCTCCTCCTGCTCACGCGCTCGCAGGATGTTTACCGCCTCACCTGGCACGATCTCAGCATCGACCCCGCCATTCTGAAGCGGATCTTCGCCGTCGGCCTGCCGGCCGGGATCCAGTCTGTGATCACGGCCTTTTCCAACACCTTCGTTCAAGCCTATGTCAATTCCTTCGGCTCAAGCTGCATGGCCGGCTGGAGCGCCTACAACAAGCTCGACCAGTTCATTATGCTGCCGATGCAGAGCGTTGCCCTTGCCTCGACGAGCTTCGTCAGCCAGAATGTCGGCGCCGGCGAAGAGGAGCGCGCCGACCGGGGCACCGTGGTCTCCGTTCTGCTGACGGTCCTCGTCACATCCGTGATCGCGGCCTTACTGTTCATTTTTGCCGCGCCGTCCGTTGCGCTGTTTACGAATGACGGATCGGTGATCGAATACGGCGTCCTGTTTCTGCGGACGAACGTTTTCTTCCTGCTCTTCAACTGCATCAACCATGTGCTCGCCGGAGCGCTGCGCGGCAGAGGCGATTCCCGCGGCCCGATGATCATTATGCTTGCCTGCTTTGTCGGCCTCCGCCAGACCTATCTTTTTATTGTTACGCGCTATGTCGCCAATACGGCCCGCCTCGTCGGCTTCGGCTATCCCGTCGGCTGGTTTTCCTGCTGCATCGTGGAGGTGATCTATTATTTCATCCGCCGGAGGCAATATACAAAAGAAACACGCCTTAAGGCTTGATTTCTGCCGTAATCGGCGCAATTATTTTAAGGACAGATCAAAACAAGAACAGAAAGGAATTTTCCTATGAAAGCTGCTGTACTCAAAAACTGGTTCGATCTCGAGCTTTGCGACATCCCGATGCCCGTCCCGAAGGAAAACGAGGCCCTCATCAAAGTCATCCGCGGGGGCGTCTGCGGAAGCGACATGGTCGTCTACAAGGGCAAGCACCTCACGGCCACCACGCCGACGGTCCTTTGCCACGAGATCCTCGGCCGGATCGAAACGCTTCCCGAGGGCTATGAAGGCCCCTTCCGCATCGGCCAGCGTGTGCTGATGAACCCGATCATTTCCTGCGGCAAGTGCTCCGCCTGCAGGCGCGGCATGACCTGGGTCTGCGAGAATCTCAAACTTCTCGGCATTCATGTCGACGGCGGCTTTGCCGAATATACCAAGGTCGGCGTAGACAAGCTCGTCGCCGTGCGGGACGAGACGCCCGACGAGGTCGCCATTCTGGGCGAGCCCTTCGCCGTCGGCGCCCACGTCATGGTCAACTCGAAGCTCCAGCCGGGCGACAAGGTGTTCATTTCCGGCGGTGCGACCGTTGGGCTCTATATCGGGCTTTTCGCCAAAGCTGCCGGCTGCGACGTGATCATCTCCGAGATCAACGAGCCGCGCCGGCAGTTCGTGGAGAGCATGGGCATCCGCACGATCAACCCCGCCGAGATCGACGCCATCGATTTCATGAAGCAGGAGACCGGCGGCAGCGGCTTTGACATGGTCTACGACACCTCCGGCGCCCCGATCTGCGCGCTGCAGATGCCGGATCTCTGCCGCTGCGGCGGCAAGCTGATGAGCCTCAACCTCTCCGGCGATCTCTATCAGTTCTGCATCGGCAAGGTCTCCTTCAAGGAGATCACACTGATTGGAAACCGGCTCTACGACCAGAAGGACTTCGAAGAGGGCGTCCGTTTCGTGGAGGACAACTGGAAGACCATGGGCCTGGACCGCATGGTGACGGACCGCCTCGGACTCAGCGAGATCCACCGCGCCATTGAAATGATGCAGACGGGCGAAAACATCTGCAAGATCATCATCTATCCGACCAAGTGATCCCGACATGAATCTGCTTCTCGCCGGAAATCTCGTATGCCTTGCCGGATCTGTCCTGATGGTCGCCATCGGGCTGATCAAAGAGAAAAAGAAGATCCTGGAGGCCCAGTGCCTGCAGTTCGGCATCTTCACGGTCGGTAATCTTATGCTGGGCGGTGTCAGCGGGGCAATCTCCGACGGCATCAGCATTTTCCGCAATCTGGTCTGCCTTCGGAGAGAATATACCCCGGCTCTCAAGCTTCTCTTCATTGCGCTGCAGCTGGGGCTGACGGCAGTCTTCAACAATCTCGGGCTGATCGGCTGGCTGCCGGTGATCGCGGCATGTATTTATACCTGGTGCATGGACCGGGTCTCCGAGGTTCCTCTCAAGGCCCTCATTATTGCCACGCAGCTCATGTGGGCCACATATGACTTGACCATTCAGAATTACACCACTCTGGCCTTTGACCTCATGACGGTCCTCTCCAACCTGATCGGCATTCTGGTCCTTCTGTTTTACCCGAACAAAAAAACGGGATCCTGACCGATTACCGGAGCATGCGAAGCGTGCTCCGGTCTTTTTCTCCCCCGAAGAATTTGTCCAGCACCTGCTGAAATACGGCGCATTCCGGGGCTGCCTCTGCAAAGAGCGTCATCGAAGAGCGCAGCTTCAGATCGTCCGGATAGCCCATTACGGAAGAAGCATCATTCGAATCCAGCGTAAGCAGCGCTCCGGAGATCTCCAGCAGGCGCTCCCGGAGGAGCGCGTTTTCCATATAAGCTTTGGCTTCTCCGAGGCCGTCGATCCCGTAGAATTCCGAGGTGGAGCTCATTCCAAGCCCCTTCAGCTGCGGGAAAATATACCAGATCCAGTGCGAGCGCTTTCTTCCGGCCCGGATCTCCGAAAGCGCCCGGTCATAATCCCGGCTCTGCGCCGTGATGAAGCGGTTCAGATCATATGCCATGCCGGTCCTCTTTTCGATAAAGACCGGGCTTAAAGATAGCGGACGGTCTCGTCCAGCGGCTTGCGGGAGGCATGGTTGGGCAGCGGGCCGGCGCCTTCGGCCGCATAGCCGAGATCGAGCAGCATCAGGATCTCTTCGTTTTCCGGGAGCTCCAGCGCTTTCGCAAGCTTTTCGGGGTCGAAGAAATTCAGCCAGCAGCTGTCGACGCCTTCGTCGGCCGCCGCGAGCATCAGATGCGTTGCGACGATGGTAGCGTCCTCAATTCCGGAATCCCGCTTCTCTCCGGGATATACAAATACGTTCTTCTTATCAAAAGCGACCGCGAGCACAGCCGGCGCCCCGTATCGGCAGGGCGTTGCCCCGTCGATCTTCGCAAGCCCTTCGGCCGACCGGACAACGTAGATCTTCTGCTCCTGCAGATTCTTCGCCGTCGGCGCCAGCCGCCCCGCCTCCAGGATACGGGCGAGCTTTTCTTCTTTCACAGGCTTGTCCGAATATTTCTTGCATGCGTAACGGTTTTTGATTACTTCTTTGAATTCCATGGTGGTTCTCCTTCTATTGTCCAATAAATATTATCATCCTTAGGAAAGCAGCTTCTCTTTCAAAGGCTGAATATCATTTGTAAGCGTTGAAAAGATGATGTCGTAACTGACGTTCCCATAATCGTGCACGATCCAATTTCGAAGCCCGTAGATCTCATGCCAGTCAATATCTGTATGCTTTCGTTTAAAATTCTCCGAGAGTTTGTTTGCATTTTCCGATATCTGGATCAGACGAAACTGCATCGAATCTAAGAGGACTTCGTCATTCTCAAGATCTTCTTTCTGAATTCCGTTTATATGTGCTGCGATAAAATCGATGTCTTTCACTATTTTTCCAAGATAATACACATCGTCTTTTTTATTGTTCATATATTTTTATCCCGTAATGCAATACCTCATCAATAAGCTCCGCATTTTCAGCCAATTGCCGGAGATCGAGCACATCTACATTTTTCCTCAAATTCTCACGCAGACGCTCGACAAGCCCATAAAACTTCAACCCGGCCAAATCGGTCGATACAATAAGATCCACATCGCTTTTTTCTCCTGCCGTTCCTTTTGCATAGGAGCCAAAGAGATATGCATATTTCACCTCGTAGAGGCAAAAGACTTCCCTGCATTTCTCTATAACCTGCTCCAAACTCAGCAGCCCATGCTCTTCGTCTATGTAGGTATACTCTGTCAGCTTTTGAACCAGGAATTCATATTTCAGCGAATTTCCTTTTGCACTTTCGTTTTCATATCGCACATACGTACGAAGCGGCATCCCGCAAATTTCAGCCGCTCTTTTTTGCGTAAGCCCCGATGCTTCCCGAAGCGATCGCAAATACATTTTGGCATCACCCCTGCACGCTTGTCTCGCCACTTTGGCATTTTGTGTTAAATATTATATGCCATTTTGGCGTCTATGTCAATTTGGAAGATGCCGTTTGGAAGAAATACTTCTTTAACTCCGCAGTGCCATTCCGTCATGAAAGGCTTTTCCGACGATCTCCCCAATAACGCGGTAGGCCTGAGCGGCGGCATCGTAGATGATCGGCTGCAGCTTCCCGAGGTCGACCTTGCCTTCCGTCAGGATGCTCTCATCTGCCTGCTGAGCGACGATCCTTCCGACGAGAGCGCCGGACTCCGGATCCCAGCTCTTGCATTCGCATTCCAGCGTCAGAGGATATTCCTCAATAATCGGCGCATTGACATGGCCGCTCGGATGCACATGGCAGCCGGCCTTCTCGATCTTGTTGACCCGGTTCCCGGTCTCCACGCCGAAATAATCAGAGATCAGAAGCGTATCCTTCGTGCCGAAGGCAACCGTGAAGGCACCGGTCTTTTCAACATTGGCCGTAGTCTTATGCTCGGCCAGAAACAGCGTGATCTCGTCGAAATCCGACTGGATCCCCCAGGCCGCATTCATCGCATTCGGCACACCGTTCTCGTCATAGGTCCCGATAATAAAGACTCCCTCCGGAGTAATGACCGATTGCTTGGCGCTGATCTCAATGCTCATGATATTTCTCCTTACAGATCAAAATTTTTGATATTCTCATTCTACCACAAACCCGCCCGAAGCGTAAACTCCGGGCGGGTTTCGGCTCATGAAATTTTCGTTAACTTTCGTGCTATCCTCACGGCGAAGCGGAGCTCTCCGCGGGTTCTTCTCATAAAGGTGGAGGCTCATGGAAGGTCTGGTATAAAATTCTATATATAGAAATTTTTACTTAAAAATCCCTATAGGGAAGTTTATGCCAGACATGCCACCGACCTCCACCTGCAGCAAATTTTTTATCAAAGGTTACAAAACAGAGCACCCTGGCATGTTGCAGTCTGTCTGCCAAGGTGCTAAACTATAAATTGCTTAATTTAAGGAATTTGTGATGGAAAGTGAAAAGCCTATCAGGAACTTCGCAATAGCCGATTTTTTTCAGTAAAAAAAGCCCTATAGGGAGTTTTTAGAATAGCCTTTCACCCTCCGTCACTTTTGCCGTTATCTCCCTCTCTTCTCGAAGTCCTCGTCCGCCTGCTGGCGCCAGATCTTCTTTGCATGCAGAGAACGGGCGCAGCGGACCTCACAGACGGCGTTGTTCATCGTGTCGTAAACACGCTCCGTGCCGGTCGAGTCGGGCATGTAGCTGACGGCGCATTCCGGAGCGATGCCATACTGCTCCGCCGTTTCGACAGCGTCGATATTTGCCGCAAGGAAGATGAACTCCCAACCGTACTTCTCCTGCTCGTGGCGCACCATTTCCTTGACCTGCTTTGCCGTGAACTCGCGGGAGGAGTTTTCCATTCCGTCCGTCGTAACCATGAAGACCGTATGCTCCGGGCGGTCCTCCTCGCGGGCATAGCGGTGAATGTCTGCAATGTGGCGGATAGTGCCGCCAAGCGCGTCGAGCAGGGCCGTGCAGCCTCCAGCAATGTAGTCCTTCTCCGTCATCGGCTTGACCTCCGCGATTGGCAGGCGGTCATGCAGCATTTCGCTGTGCTCATTGAAGAGGACCGTCGTCACGAGCACTTCTCCTTCCCCATTGTTCTGCTGCTTCAGGACGCTGTTGAAGCCGCCGACCGTGTCGTCGGTCAGATGCGCCATGGATCCGCTTTTGTCGAGAATGAGCACCAGCTCGGTAAGATTCTTTTTCATTTTGTTTCCTCCTGTTTTTCTTTCTTACAGGCAAAGAATAGCATAAAAAAGGCTGCTGCCTGTCGTTTCGCAAGCGACAGGCAGCAGAATCGAAAATTTTTTCAGTTCCAGCCTCTTTTTTCGGGGTCGAAAAGATCCGCAGCGGAATAGAGGAGCGCATTGCAGGCGGCAGCGGCAACCGTGCTCCCTCCCTTTCTCCCAAGCGCGGCAATGCAGGGGACATCAAGCTCCCGGCAGAGCGAAAGGGTCTCCTCCTTTGCCTCCACCACGTTGACAAACCCCACCGGCACCGCAAGCACGAGAGACGGCCGGAGCCCCTCCCGCAGCAGGCGGCAGAGCTCGAAGAGAGCCGTTGGCGCATTGCCGACGGCAAAGAGCGCCGCTGGCATAAGCTCCGCCGCCTTTCGCATTGAGATCGCGGCGCGGGTCGTATTTTCCCGTTTAGCCTCCTCGGCAACGGAAGGCTCCGCCATGAAGCATTCCGCGCATCCTTGAAGCTTCCCGAGCGCCACGCGGCTGATGCCGGAAAGCGCCATGTTCGTGTCCGTAACGATGGGAGCGCCGGACGCAAGCGCGCGTTCGGCCCGCGTGCAGGCATCTGCGGTAAAGCGCAGATTCTCCGCATAGTCGAAATCCGCCGTTGCATGGATGACCCGCTTGACGAGCGGAGCCTGCTCCAAAGGGAGGACAATGCCGCGCGAGGCCAGTTCGGCGGAAATGATCGCAAGGCTCGTGCGCTCGATATCGGAGGGTGTTTTATGCTCCGTCAAAATTCCACACCTTCTCTCGCGGGAAGCCCCACAGCATAGGGATGCCGGACGCAGCGCATTTCCGTGCAATAATCGGCAGCCTCCCGCATCCAGGCGGCGGGCTCCCGCCCCGTCAGCACAAGCTCCTGCCCGGCTGGGCGGGAAAGCACGGTCTCCTTCAAAAGCGCTTCATCGACGAGCCCGGCCGACAGCGCGCCGCAGGCCTCGTCAAGGATCAGGAGATCCGCCGGGAATGAACGGGCACGGCGGAGCTGTTCGTTCTGAAAAACACGCGTTTCGGCCTTTTCCTGCTCATTCATCTGAAAGGAGAATTTGCGCTCTCCTTTCGGCTTCCCGGCCAGAAGGACGGCGCCCAGCCGCCGAAGCGGCTCAAGCTCGCCGCTGCTCCCGTCCTTCAGAAGCTGCAGGATCACGACGTGCTTTCCATGCCCGAGCATGCGAAGCGCAAGGCCCATGGCCGCCGTGGTCTTTCCCTTTCCTTCGCCGCAGTAAAGGTGCAGCTTTCCCTCATTCATGCGAAAACTCCTCCATTTTTCGGCGGATGGCCGGAAGATCGACGCTCTGCCGAACCTCGTCTGCCAGAAGATCAAGCTGCCGGTCCAGAAACGCGGTATGGCTTTCCGGCCGGAGCTCCTCTTCCGCGCAGCCCTTTTCCTGCAGCAGGAATGCCGCAAGGCGCGCCGTAAGAGCGCCGGAATCAAAAAGGCCGTGGAGATAGGTCCCCCAGCAGCGGCCGGAAACGGCGCCGTCCAGACGGCCGTCCGAAAGGCGGCAGAAGGGGGCGGCAGTTCCGATCTCCGTGCGCCCCATGTGGATCTCATAGCCCTCCACTTCCGCGCCCGCAAAGGGGGCGAGGAGCGTTCCCTCCGCACGCGTCCGAAGCTTCTGCGCCGTAAAGACGGTCTTCACTGGAAGGAGACCCATGCCCGCCATCTCGCCGCCATGCTCGACCCCGACGGGATCCGAAAGGCTCACTCCCATCATCTGATATCCGCCGCAGATGCCGAGAACAGGCGTCCCCGCGGCGGCGAGGCGGACGATCGTGCGCTCCAGGCCGTTCTGCCGGAGCTCGGCAAGATCTCCCATGGTATTCTTCGTCCCCGGAAGGATCAGGAGGTCCGGATGCCCGAGCTCCCGAACCGAGCGCACATAGCGTACGCCGAGCGCCGGATGCTGCTCAAGAGGCGCAAGATCCGTAAAATTCGAGATATGTGCCAGACGGATCACCGCGATGTCCACAGCCCGGTGAACGCGGCTCTGCTGCAGAGACGGGGCAAGTGAATCCTCGTCGTCGATCTCGGCGCGGGAATAGGGAACGACGCCAAGGACCGGAATGCCCGTCTTCTCCTCCAGCTGGGCAAGGCCCGGCTTCAGAATATCCGGATCTCCGCGGAATTTGTTGATGATCATCCCGACGATGCGACGGCGCTCCTCTTCCTCCAGCAAAGCAGCCGTGCCGAAAAGCTGGGCAAAGACACCTCCGCGGTCGATGTCGCCGACGAGGAGGACCGGCGCATTCACGAGCCTTGCCAGGCCCATGTTGACAATGTCGTCCTGCCGGAGATTGATTTCGGCCGGGCTCCCGGCCCCTTCGATGACGAGGATGTCGTTCTCGGCGGCGAGGCTCCGATAGGCCGAGAGGATCTCGGGGATGAGGCTCTTTTTCATTGCAAAATAGCGCTTTGCGGAATAGTCCCCGCGAACCTTCCCGTTCACAATGAGCTGGCTGCCGACATCGCTCGACGGCTTGAGAAGGATCGGATTCATGCGGACGTCCGGTTCTTTTCCGGCCGCCCGGGCCTGCACGGCCTGCGCCCGGCCGATCTCGAGCCCGTCGGCAGTGATGAAGCTGTTGAGCGCCATGTTCTGGCTCTTGAACGGGGCGACCCGATAGCCGTCCTGCCGGAAGATGCGGCAGAGCGCCGCCGTGAGCAGGCTCTTCCCGGCGCCGGACATCGTCCCCTGTACCATAATGCACTTTGCCATGCTCAAAGCACCTCCCGGATCGTTTCGATCAGCCTTCGGTTTTCTTCCTCCGTTCGGACCGCAATGCGGTACCAGCCGGGGCCGAGCCCCGAATAATCCGCGCAGGAACGGATCAGGATCCCGCGTGCGGCGAGCCTCCGCCCCAGCTCCGGAACGGGCGAGAAAAACAGCAGATAGTTTGCCTCCCCCGGGATGACCCGGCAGCCGAATGACGCAAGCGAAGCCCGCAGCGCCTCCCGTTGTGCCGGGATCAGCGCCCGTAGCCTTTCCGCATATTCCGTCTCCTGCAGGGCCGCTCTGCCGGCCGCCTGGGCGATCGAAGAGACCGGCCAGGGCTGCCCCTGCTCCTGCATCCGCCGCAGCAGCTCCGCCTCGGCGCAGAAGCACCAGCCCAGGCGGAGCCCTGCCATGGCGTAAAACTTGGTAAACGCGCGCAGGACGAGCACTCCCCCGTTCTCCGCTTCCCGCAGGAGGCTTCCTTCGTCCGGCTGGGCGAGAAAATCGCGGAAGCATTCGTCCACTGCCAGCAGGCAGCCGCAGGCTCGGCAGCGAGCCAGGATCTGCCTCAGGAGCGCCGGCTCCGTCGTCACTCCGGTCGGATTGTTCGGCTCGCATAAAATCACAAGATCCGTCTCCGGAGAGATGCGGTCCAAAACTGATTTTTGCAGGCGAAAGCCGTCCGCTTCCCGAAGAAGGAGCTCCTCCGTCTCACATCCTGCCCGGTGGAGTGCGGCACGGTATTCGCCGAAGGTCGGGGCCGTGATGAGAGCATGCTTCGGGCGGAGCGCCGCAATCAGGCGCCAGATCAGGTCTGCCGCGCCGTTTCCGCAGAGAATGCTCTCCGCGGGAAGACGGAAGGCTTTGGAAATGGCGCCGCGAAGAGCGCGGCATTCCGGATCCGGATAGGCGGCCGCCTCGTCCAGCGCGGCCGACGCTGCCTGCCTTACCCCGCGCGGGAGGCCAAGCGGACTGAGATTGGCCGAGAAATCCAGGGGCTCGGACCCGTATTCGATTCGGTAGGCGGCCGTGTCGCCGCCGTGCTGTTCTCTCATAGCATCCTCAAAAGCAGCAGGCGCAGGGCGCAGAAAAGCAGCAGCCCGGCAAGACCTGCAAACAGATTCATTTGATTGGCCCGGCGGATATCCTCCGGCTCGATCGGGCGGAGCGGATCGCCCAGCGTCGGCTTTTCCACCCGCTGCCCGAAATAAAATGCCGGGCCGGCCAGCTGCACGCCGAGCGCGCCCGCAACGGCCGATTCCGTCTGTGCGGAGTTCGGGCTCGCATGCTTTCGCCGGTCTCTCCGCCAAATGCTCCAGGCTCTTTTCCTCTCTCCGCCGCCTGCCGGCGCCGCTGCGATCAGAAGCAGCGCCGAGATGCGGGCCGGCAGGAAATTGGCAAGGTCGTCCAGCTTTGCCGAACAGGTTCCGAAATACCGATAGCGCTCGTTCTTGTAGCCGACCATGCTGTCGAGCGTGTTGATTGCCTTGTAGGTAAGGGCAAAGGGAGCTCCGCCAAGCAGCATCCAGAAAAGCGGCGCGATCACGCCGTCGGAAAAATTCTCTGCCACAGTCTCAACGGCCGCCTTCGTCACGCCCTCGGCCGTGAGCTCTGCCGTATCCCGTCCGACGATCCGCGCCACAGCCGTACGGGCGCCCGCAAGCGATCCTGCCGTCAGCTCGCGATACACATTCATGCTCTCCTGCTTCAGCCCCTTCAGGGCGAGCGCCTGAGCGCACCATACCGTCTCCGCAAGAAAGCGGAGCACCGGCGAAAAGCGGGTGCAGAGAGAGAGGAAAGCGAACGTAAAGGCAAAGGTTCCTGCCGGAATCAGGAAGGCAAGCAGGGCGCCGGCAAAGCGCTCTCCCGTCGGCGTCTTCGGAAAGAGCCTGCGGAGAAGCACTTCCAGGGCGGAGATCGCTTTCCCAATCCAAACGACCGGATGCGGCAGCCAGGCGGGATCTCCCAGCAGCAGGTCGAGCCAAAAGCCCAAAAGGGCCGCTGCAAGGATCTCATATTTCACAGCAGCCTTCCCTTCAGCACCTGCGGCAGGCCGCAGCAGACGCGGATCACATTTTCCGCCCGTTCCGCCAACAGGCAATTCAGCCGCCCGGCCTGCTCCCGCGCAAAGCGTTCCTCCGGGTCCGTCGGGACGACACCGCTCCCCGTCTCGGTTGCGATCACGACTTCCTTTTCCGAAAGCCGGTCGGCCAGAGCCGAAAGATCCTCCGCAAGAGGCGCCAGCTCCTGCACATCCCGCACAGTGCGCAAAGAGAAGGTCTCGTCCTCCCATCCGAGCGCCGAACGGACATATTCCTCTTTCCCGGCATACAGCGGGCCGATGACAAAGGTCATTTTTCTCACCTCACAAAGCTTGCCATGCAGAGCACCGCCAGCATCCCAAGCTCGCACCGCTGCAGGAACCATCCGGCCAGATCGCCCGAGAGCCCGCCGAATTTTCGCACAGCCGTCTGATAATAATGCCAATAGCAGAGCCCGGCAAGCGCAAGCATCGCAATGCCGGCCGCGCCGCCGGCCGCCACCGCCGCGGCCGCGCATACCGCAAGCTCCAGGCAAAGGATCTGCGAGACGCGCTTCCGGTCTGCCACAGAGGCGAAGGCATAGGCAAGCCCCGTCTTCTTTGCCAGCGGGAAACAGCAGACCGAGAGGCCGGAAAGGCATCGGCTGACGCAAAAGGAAACGGCTGCCGCCGGAAAAAGCTCCTCGGAAAGCTCGCAGCAGAGCGCAAAGCTCGCCGTCATATACACGGCAAGCCGAATCGCCGCAAAGGCCCCGATATGGGGATCCTCCAGGATCTCCCGCATCCGCTCGGGAGAGGCATGGCTCGCGAGCGCGTCGGAGGTATCGCAATAACCGTCGAGATGGATCCCCCCGGTCACGAGCACGGGGATCAGGCAAAGAGCCGCGCCGCGGAGCAGCTGCGGCAGCGAAAGAACCATGCAGAGCCGGCCGGCCGCCCACACGAGCGCTCCGACCGCCGCGCCGACAAGCGGAAAGGCGCACATGGCGTATTTCATGTTTTTCCCGTCCCAGGCAAACTGCGGCACCGGCAGCGCGGAATACATGGAAAACGCCACTGCGATCGTCTCTGCAAGCTTCATACTCGCCCTCCCTTTAAAAAATTCTCACATCCGCATACGATCTCTACGGCAAGATCCGCCTTCGCGGCAAGCCTCCGGTTGACCTCGGCAAGGACGCGGAGATAACGGAGCGTCTCCTCTTCGTAAGCCGAACCCTCGGAGAAGACCTCATTGGTCACGACCGTCAGATGCCGGACCGAGGCAAGCAGAACATTCACGTCCTGCAGTACCGCTTCCGCGCCTCCTCCCTCCGGCGAATAGAGCTCGTTGGCTGCGAGATTGCCGAGATCCTCGAGCAGCACGTTCCCGTCTGCCGGGAGCTTCAGCTCCGTGAGAGAGGTATATTTCTCCACCGTCTCGAACCCCCGGCCGAGGCGGGCGCTCCGGTGCTTTGCGATCCGGGCGCGGCATTCCTCGTCCCAGGGCTGCATCGTTGCGAGGTAGATCCTCTTCCCGTCCAGCGAGAGCGTATGCTTTTCCGCGTATTCGCTCTTCCCGCTGGCCGAGCCGCCGATAACAAGCGTAAACATCCGCGTCTCCCCTCTATTGCGGCAGATAGGCGTCAATGCCGAGATGCGAAAAGGTGTGCCCGCTGTTATAGACCGCAAGCGTCTGCCGCAGCAGCGGCAGGCAGAGCATGGCGCCTGTCCCCTCGCCGAGACGGAGCCCGGCACGGATCGGCGCCTCCAGATGCATTTCCCGCAGAAGCAGCTCTCCGGCCGGCTCCTCCGAGACGTGGCTTGCCAGAAGCGCATCCGCGCACGCCGGACAAAGGCGGACGGCACAGAGCGCCGCGGCGGAGGCGATCACGCCGTCCAACAGAATCGGAATGCGGAAATACGCCCCGCCGAGGCAGGCCCCGCAAAGCCCGGCCAGATCCAGCCCGCCGACCCCGGAGAGGATCCCGACCGGGTCGGACGCCTCCGGCCGATGGAGCGCCAGCGCCGCGCGGATCGCCGCTTTTTTCTTTTCGAACCCGTCATCCGAAAGCCCGGCGCCGCGCCCGGCCAGCAGCTCCGGAGCCGCTTTGAGCAGCGCGCAGGCGACGGCGGCGGACGTCGTCGTATTCCCGATGCCCATCTCGCCGAGGAGAAGGATCTCCATCCCTTTCTCCGCCTCCTCCCGCACAAGCTCAAAGGCGCAGAGGATCGCCGCCTCGCACTCCTCCCGTGTCATGGCCGGAGCGCGGGAGATGTCTCCGGTCCCCTGGCGGATGCAGCATTGCCGCACCCCGGGCAGAGGTTCCGGCACCGCCATCCCGATATTCACGGGCACCACGCGGCAGCGCGCCTCCCGGGCCATATAGCTCACTGTACTTGTCCCGGCGCCGAGGGCGGCCGCCACCGCCGCCGTGACCGAGGCGTCCGACTGGCTGACGCCCTGCGCCGTCACGCCGTTGTCCGCACAGAAAACAAGGAGCGCCGCATTTTCCAGCCTCGGATGCTCCTGCCCCGTCAGGGCGGCAAGCTTCGCAATGCTCCGCTCCAAAGAGCCCAGGCTGCCGAGCGGCTTGGCAAGGCCGTCCCACCGCTGCAAAGCTCTCTGCAGCGCGGCCGGATCTGTTTGGGAAATCCCGCTGATGACCTCTTCAAGTGTCATAGGCTCTCCTTATATTTCTCCGCCTTCTGCACAAAGCGCTCGGCAAGCGGAAGCTCTCCGCCAAAATGCAGATGCGGAAAAGCGGCATAAAGCGTCTCCGAGCAAAAGCCGCAGCGCCACCCGGCTCCGCTTTCCTTTGAAGCGCCCAGCGCCGTGCCGTTGTCTGTGCAGTCCCAATAGTGAAATTCGTGGGCGGGGATCCTCTCCCCGGCCCGGAAAAGAAGGCTGTCCTCCGCGCTCTCAAGCGTCAGATAGCCGAAACGCTGCAGCCGCTCCGTTCGGAAGCCCCTGCCGGGCAGAACTCCTGCCATCGGGAATTCGTCCAGACTCTGCTGCAGATACAAAAAGCCGCCGCATTCCGCCACGGTCGGAAGGCCGTTTTCGATAGCCGCACGGAGCGAGGCGCGCATGGAGCGGTTCTCGCTCAGCTCCTTCGCATAAAGCTCGGGATAGCCCCCGCCAAGATAAAGCCCGTCACACGCCGGCAAAGCCGCATCGGAAAGCGGGCGGAAGAAGCGAAGCTCTGCCCCCGCCGCTTCCAGCAGGCGGAGGTTCTCCTCGTAGTAAAAGCAGAACGCCGCATCCCGCGCCACGGCGACGGTGCAGCAGGAAGGCTTTCGCCCGGCCGCTGCCTGCGGGGCGCTCTCCGAGGCAAGCGAAAGGAGCTTATCCACATCGCAGTGCTCCTCCAGCGCGTCGGCCAGTAGGCCGATCCGCCCTTTGAGATCCGGCACCTCGTCTGCCGTGATGAGCCCGAGATGCCGGGAAGCAAGCTCTGCCTCCGGAAGCAGCGGCAGATATCCGAGCACCGGAATGCCGCATTCCCTCTCGAGGATGGGCTTGAGATAGGCAAACAGGCTCTCCCTGCAGCGGTTGAGGATCACGCCCGCGATCCGGCTCGGCGTACGAAAATCCAGCAGCCCTTTTACCTGCGCCGCCAGCGTGATGCCGGCGCCGGAGGGCGAGAGCACGAGGATCGCCGGCGTGCCCGTCAGCTCCGCGAGCTCCCAGGCGCTTGCCCGGGCTGTGCCGGAGACGCCGTCATAATAGCCCATCGCCGCTTCCAGCACGGCGATGCCTCCGCCGGATCCCCGCAGCGTCCGGAGAACTCCTTCTCTGCCCTGCAGGAAAAGATCCAGATTATGGGAGGGAGTTTTCAGCACGCTCCGATGGAACATCGGGTCGATATAATCCGGGCCGCACTTAAATGCCTCCGGATGCAGCCCTCTTCGGAAAAGCGCGCAAAGAAGCGCGCACGTCACGGCCGTCTTCCCGCTTCCGCTGGCGGGCGCGGCAATCAGGATCTGTTTCATTCGGCCTGGCCCGTAATAAGGAAGATCGGGTTGAGCGCCGCAAGCAGATGCAGCTGTCCGATCGGCTTTGTGCGGCTCACGGCGAGCTGCGTAACGGAAACGGAATCCCCTGCCGCCTCCAGGATCTCCACAGCCTTTGCAAGCGTTTCCAGCGCAATGGCGGAGACGCAGATGCGCGCCTTCGGCGCGATCTCACGCACCTGCCGCAGGATCTCTTCCAGGTGCCCGCCGCTGCCGCCGACAAAAACGGCATCCGGCTTCGGCAGAGTTCCGAACACGCCGGGAGCCTCGCCCGGCACGATGCGCAGATTCCAGGCCCCGAAGCGCTTCCGGTTCTCTTCGATCAGCCCGACTGCCTCCGGGTCCTTTTCCACTGCCCAGACGCCGCGGCTGTGAAGCGCAAGCTCAATGCCGACGCTCCCCGTCCCGGCGCCGAGATCCCAGCACAGATCCTCGGAAGAAACACGGAGCGCGGAAAGGATCGCGGCGCGTACCTCGCGCTTCGTCATCGGCACCTTTGTGCGAAGAAAGCATTCGTCCGGGATGCCGGGCGCGCGGTCTTCCCAAATTGGGGCAGCCTCCGTCAGGAGGACGCTCAAGGGGGCAAATTCTTCTTTTGCAAGCTCCGCGGCCGTGCCGGAGACGATGCGCTCGTCCGGATATCCGAGAGCCTCTCCAACGGTCACCTTCAGTTCGCCGAGCCCGGCCTCGCTCAGGCTTTGGCAAAGCGTCTGCGGGCTCTCTTCCCCGCCCGTCAGAAAAAAGCAGGGCTTTCCCGCCATGATCTCCTTGCGAACCTCGCAGGCCCTGCCGTGGGCCGAGCAGAGCTGCCAGCTCTGCCAGGGGCGGCCCAGGCGGGCCGAGAGCAGCTGCAGAGAGGAAATGCCGGGGAGCACCTCCGCCGGGATCCCGTTTTCTTTAAGGCTTTTCAGCAGAGCGGCCGCACCGGAATAAAAGCCGGAATCCCCGCTGAAAACGACGCAGGCGTGCTCCGGCTCTTCTGAGCGGAGAAGCGCGCAGACCTCTTCCGGGAGATAGGCCGCAGCCGTCTTTGCCGAATGCGTCGGCAGCAGGGCAAGCACGCGCCCGGCGCCAAGGATCTGATCCGCCTCCTCCAGCGCGCGCTTTGCCTCCCCGGTCAGCTGCTCTCCCGCGCAGCCAAACCCGATCAGTGTTACGTGCATTTTCCCTTCATCCTTTCCACAAGCTCCTCTGCGGAGATGCCGGCATCCTCCGGGGGCTCGATGAGGAGCACCTTTGCGCCGACGGCCTCCGCCGCAGCCAGCTTTTCCGAAAATCCGCCCTCCCGGCCGCTGTTTTTTGTCACGAGAAAGCGGATGTCATGCTGCCGCATCAGCGCCTCGTTCAGTTCTTTTGAAAAGGGGCCCTGCAGGGCAAGAATGTTCCGGTGAGGGATGCCGAGGCGCTCGCATGCCTCAAGCCCGGCATGCGTCGGAAGGATCCTTGCCACGAGCCGCTCCGGCGGCAGCCCGGCAAAGGCCGAAAGCTCCTTGGATCCGATGGCAAGGAGAACTCTGCCCTCCGTACTCTTTAACGCCTCTGCCGCCTCCCGGCAGGTGCGGAAGGAAGCGCAGTCCGGATGCGCTCCCGGCTCCCGGAGCACACGGATCCGCTCTTTTCCGCTCTCGCTGCAGGCCAGGCGGATGTTCTCTGAAACGAGGACGGCATACGGATGCGTTGCGTCAATGACGAGGTCAAAGCCGTGCGCAAGCTCCGCGATCTCGGCGGCGTCCCGCCTTCCGCAAAGCGTCCGGCAGGGAATGCCCTTCAGCTCCTCGATGCCGAGAGGCGTCGCACAGGAGACCGTGACCTCATGCCCCTGCTCGGAAAGCGCAGCAGCGAGCCGGCGGCCCTCGGTCGTCCCGCCGAAAAGGAGAAGCTTCATGTCTCTCTCCTTTGGTAGCCGCGCTCCGTTACCATCCGACCGTCCATGATACGGGTGGCCGCATTTCCTATAAACACAATTGTAAACATATCCGCCTCCGCGTCCCGCAGCTCTTTGAGCGTCAGAAGCCTTGCCTCTTCTCCGGCCCGGCCGATGTTCCGGGCCATGCCGCAAACGGTGTCCCCGCTTTTATAGCGCAGCAGGATCTCACAGGCCAGCCTCAGCTGCTCCCGCCGGCTGCGGGACATCGGGTTATAGAGGCAGACGCAGAAATCCCCTATTCCGGCGGCCTCCAGCCGGCGCTCGATCGTCTCCCACGGAGTCAGGAGGTTTGAAAGAGAGATGACACAGAAATCATTTGTCAGAGGGGCACCGAGCAGAGCCGCGCCGGAGAGCGCCGCCGTCACCCCGGGGACGATCTCGATCTCGATCTCCTTTCCTTCCGCCGCCTCCAGGCAGGGGGCCGCCATGCCGTAGACGCCGGCATCTCCCGAGCACAGCATGGCGATTGTTTTCCCCGATTCCGCCGCTTCCACAGCCCACCGGCAGCGCTCGAGCTCCCGGTGCATCGGAGTCGTATAAAATTCCTTCTCCGGGAACTGCTCCCGTACAAGGTCAATATAGGCCGAATAGCCGCAGAGGACCTCCGATGCCTCCAGCGCGGCAAACGCCCGGGCGGTCATCCCGTCCTTCCCGCCGGGGCCGAGGCCCACGATATAGAGCTTCTTCATTGGCATTCCCTCCATTTCGGGAAATAAGGAGCGATCGCGGCGGCAAAAGTTGCTCCGTTGCCGGCATATTTCCCCGCGATGAGCTTCCCTTTGCTGCCGAGCACGGCGCTCCGTTCGCAGACATTGTCCGTGCCCACAGTCTTCTCTACAAAATCCGAGGAGGAAAAGCTTCCGGGGAGCGCATTCAGCTCTCCGGCAGAAAAGCTCCGGAGCTCCCAGCCATGCGCATCGCAGAACGCCAGAAGCCCGGGCTCGCCGCTCTTCCGGTCGATCGTGCAGACACAGCGGATCGCGCTCTCCTGCAGCCCGTGCTTTTCCAGAAACGCCTGCAGCTGCCCCTCCAGGGCCTCCTGTTCGATCCCTTTCCGGCATCCGACGCCGAGCGCCGCGATCCGGGGCACGCAGGCAAGCGTCTCCTCCGGCACGCGGCGGATCGTCAGGGCAAAATCCGCCTTCTCTCCGGCCGACGGGAAAACATTCTCCGGCCGCTCTCCCGCAATGGGAAATTCCGAGCAGAAAAAGACCTTTTCCCCGCGGAGAAGCTTTGCCGAGACTCTTTTGATACCCCCGGGCTCCGGCAGAGCGCAGCCCTGCGCCTTTGCCCAGACGTCCACGGCAAACAGGCCGCGGCCGTCCGTTGCCGTCGTGATGACAGGGAGCGCCCCAAGCGCCTCTGCCAAGTGCCGGGCCAGAGCGTTGGCCCCACCGAGATGGCCGCTCAAGATCGGGATCACGAATTGCCCGCATTCGTCCACAACGAGCACGGCCGGGTCCTCCGCCTTGTGGCGGACGAAGGGCGAGATCGCACGGACGGCAATGCCGCAGGCGCCGACATAGACGATCGCCTCCGCCGACGCGAACGCGAGCTCCGTCCACGCAGCAAGGCCGCCCTCCTCGCAGCGGGAAGCCGTGCCCCCCGTCTCGCCGGCGATGCGCAGAGCGAGGCGATATCCGCGCTCCGTAAAAGAAAGGATCTTCGTATTCATTTTTCTTCCGATGCGCTCCGGAAGCCGGTCGTAAACGAGGGGTCATAGAGGCGGCTGCGTTCATAGCTTCCGCCGAGAAAGTCTCCCGCGAGGATCAGGGCCGTATGCGTAATGTTCTGCTCCTTCGCCGTCTGTGCAAGCGCGCCGAGCCGTGTATAGAGCACGCGCTCCTCCGGCCAGGAAGCCTTGTAGACAATGGCGCAGGGGGTCTCCTCCGTATATGCCCCCTTGAGAAGCGCCTCCTGCACGGCATCCAAAAGCCCGGCCGAGAGGAAGATCGCCATCGAGGCGCCATGCTGCGCGAGCAAGGCCAGCTTCTCCTTTTCCGGGACCGGCGTCCGCCCGGCCATCCGGGTGATGATCACCGTCTGGGAAATGCCGGGGAGCGTATACTCCGCCTCCGCTGCGGCCGCGGCCGCACAGAAAGAAGATACGCCGGGCGTGAGGTCGTAAGAGATCCCCTCCCTTTTCAGCGCATCGATCTGCTCGCGGATCGCCCCGTAAAGGCTGGGGTCGCCGGTGTGGAGGCGGGCCGTGCTGCCGCCGCTTTTTTCTGTTTCCCGCATGACAGAGAGCACTTCCTCCAGCGTCATCCGGGCGCTGTTATAGATCCGGCAGGACTCCCGGCAGAAGCCGAGCAGCACGGGGTTGACCAGACTGCCGGCGTAAATGACCGTATCGGCTTGCTCTAAAAGTACCTTTCCGCGAAGCGTGATCAGATCCGGCGCTCCCGGCCCTGCTCCAATAAAATGTACCATTGTCCGTCTTCTCCCTATGGATCATTCCCTGAAAGGATCGCATCGACGTCTGCCGTCCGCACGAGCTCTCCGTAAACATTGGAAAATAGGATCGCACCGGTGCGGAATTTCCCGCCGGAACGGTGCGCCAGCTGCCTTCCGATCGCCGCCGCGAGGCTCTGCAGCACCGGCTCCCGCAGCCCTGCCTCTTCCAGAAGCGCAAGGCAGGCGTCCGACGTGGCGGCTGCCATCAGCTCCCGGCAAAGCTCCGGGCCGCCTCCGCAGAGCGCGGCATGCGCGCAGAAAAGCTCCGCGCGGCAGTCGGCCGTGCGGGAATGCGTGTTCATGATGCCGCCCGCGAGCTTGACGAGCTTCCCGATATGCCCGACCAGCAGGACATCGGAAAAGCCCTCCTCGCCGCAGCGGTCCAGCGCCTCCCCGATAAAATTCGAGCAGCGGACCACCGGCATCTCCGACGGCCGGAGGTCATGGCTGCGGAGAAATTCCAGGCCATAATTTCCGGGCGTGAGCAGGACCGTGCGGCTGCCCTCCGCCCTCGCCTGCCGAAGCTCCACAGCGATCGTGTCCACCAGAGCCTGCATGCTCATGGGCTCCACAACGCCGGAGGTACCGAGGATGGAAATGCCGCCCTCGATGCCGAGCATCGGATTGAAGGTATTTTTCGCGATCTCCTCGCCTCCGGGGGCTGAGATCACGACTTCCGCCCCGCGGGAGTCCTCTGCGGCGGAAAGCGCCGCCTCCACCGCCTCCGTGATCATTCTCCGCGGGACGGAGTTGATCGCGCGCTCGCCGACCGGCTGATCGAGCCCCGGTTTCGTCACGATGCCGACGCCCTCTCCTCCGGTGATGCGGATGCCGGGGAGGTCCGAAAGCCTTACCTCGGCATAGATCCGAAGCCCATCCGTCCGGTCGGCATCGTCTCCGGCGTCCTTTCGGATCGCACAGATCGCCGATTCTCCGCAAACAGAGCATTCCTCAGGCCTCGCCTTCACGGTCCACCCCTTCGGCGTCCGAAGGCGGACCGACTCGGGCCAGACGCCAGTCAGGAGCCGGCAGACCGCAGCCTGCGATGCAAGCGCGGCGCAGGTTCCCGTGGTGAAGCCGCAGCGAAGGCGCTTTCCGTCGGCAAGGATATACTGCTTTGAAGCCTCGTCCGAGGGCCCGCCCTCCTCTCCGAGATAGGAGCGGTAGGTCCCCGGGCGGAGGTCAAAAAGCGCCTCGATCCGCTCCGGAGAGAGGATCTCCTCCGGAGTGCCCAACTCGGCGGATGCCCCGTGCAGACAGAGGACGCGGTCCGCAATTCTTCGGGCCAGCTCCAGCTCGTGGAGGGAGAGAAGGATCGACAGGTGCTTTTCCCGCGCAAGCGTCCGCAGGATCTCAAGCAGCTCCAGCTGATAGCGGAGATCCAGATAAGCCGTCGGCTCATCGAGGATCAGAAGCTCCGGCTCCTGCGCAAGCGCCCGGGCGAGCAGGACGCGCTGCCGCTGTCCGTCGGAGAGGCAGCGGAATTCCCGGGTGCAAAACGGCTCGACCTCCAGCTGCCGCATCGCCTCCCGGATCGCCTCCCGATCTGTTTCGGAAAGAAGGCCCAGCGCCCCGGTATAAGGATAACGCCCCTGGGCGACGACCTCCTCTGCCGTCATATGCTCCGGAGAGAGAATTCCGGGGCGAACGGAGGCGATCTGCCGCGCCAGCTCCCGGCTCTTCCGGCGAGAGAGATCTTCGCCGCTCAACAGCACGGTCCCCGCGACGGGCTCCAGGCGGCGGGACAGCGTTTTCAGAAGCGTCGATTTTCCGGCCCCGTTTGCCCCGATGAGCACGAGGATCTCGCCCCGCCGCAGCGAAAGGCAGATGTCACGGATCAGAGGCTCGCCGTCATAGCCGATCGTCAGGCGATCCAGCGTCAAAAGGGGCTCGTTCACTCCTCTTCCCTCCTTTTCCGCAGCAGAACGGCAATTACGACCGGGGCGCCGAAAAGCGCCGTCACGGTGCTGATGCTCAGCTCGCTGGGGGAAAGCATCGTCCGCGCCAGGAGATCGCAGAAGAGGCAGAAGGCGCTGCCGCCGAGGAAGCAGGCCGGGATCAGGCAGAGCGGACGGCTCGTCCGGAAAAAGGCGCGGACCAGCTGCGGCACCGCAATGCCGACGAAGGAGACCGGTCCCGCAAAGGCCGTCACACAGCCCGCCAGGAGGCTGGAGAGGAGCACCAGAGATGCCCGGAAGGCACGCACGTTGACTCCCACGCTCCGGGCGTGCTCCTCGCCCAGCTGATAGGCTCCCATCGGCTTGGAAAGGAGGACCGACCCCAAAAGGCCGAGCAATACCGCCGCGCTCATGACCTTTACATTTTCCCAGCTCATGCCGGAAAAGCTGCCCTTGGACCAGTTGTGCAGGTTCACGATGTCCGCATCGGAGGCAAAGGTGACGATGAGATCCGTCACGGCGGAGCAGATATATCCGATCATCACGCCGCTCACAAGAAGCGTCGGCATTCCCTTAACCGCCCGTGCCATCAGGAGCACGAAGCCCATCGAGAGCAGGGCGCCGGCGAGAGCGGCCAGGATCAGCACCCGCGAGGAGAGCGCAAAGGCGGCCTCCAGAGAAAAGACCATTACGGCAGCAACGGCGAGCTTTGCGCCCGAGGAGATGCCGAGAATAAAGGGGCCCGCGATGGGGTTGTGGAAATATGTCTGCAGCAGGTAGCCCGCAAGAGCGAGCGCGCCGCCCAGGATCGCCGCAGCAGCAGCGCGGGGGAAGCGAAGCTGAAGGAGAATATCCCGCGCAGCCTCATTCTCCGCCGCTCCGCGCAGGATCTGCAGGATCTCAAGCGGCGGGATCCGAACGCTTCCGATCCCCAGGTTCAGCATAAGAAGCAGCAGGCAGAGAAGGACCAGGAGCGCATATCGTTTTTTCATTTTGCTCCTCCCTTCATTCCAGTCGGTAAAGAAACTCGGTTCCGTCCTCTCCCTCCAGCACGCTCCGCACCTCCGAGGCAAAGCTGCCGAGCTTCATCGCGGACTGGTAGAGGTCCTCCGTAACGCAGTATACCCTGCCCTCCTGCACGGCCCGGCAGTGCGCAAGCAGCGGGCAGAGCGAAAGGAGCTCGTCCAAAGAATGCAGTTCGCCGGCGATCGTGCTGTTATAGATGAGAATATCCGCATCCTTTGCGGCGGCATAGAATTCCTCCATGCCGATGACGCTCGAGCCGCCGGCAGAATCCGCGCCCAGCGAGGAGAAGAGATACTCCCCTCCCGCAAGACCGATCAGCTTTGCAATGTAATCCGAGCCGTTGCGCACGGAGACCGTGCCGCTCTGCGTAAAATAAAAGAACGCAACGCTCTCTCCCGTCGGTGCGGCATTCTCCAGGCTGGAGAAGAGCGCCAGCTGCTTTTCCAGCGCAGCCTCTGCCTCCGGCAGATGCCCGGTCAGAAGGCCGTAAAGTCGGATCCACTCCATTCTCCCCTGCGGGGTGACCTCGTAGCTGGAGCGCTCGGTCAGCACGGGGATCCCCAGCGCTTCCAGCTTTTCCACCACCTCGGGGCTGTGGGAGATCATCTGGTTTTCGATGGCAAGCGAGCAGCCGCCGGCGCGCAGGAGCTCATAATCCGGCGCGGAATACTTCCCTGCATAAACAAGCCGTCCCTCTGCCATGGCCTCGGCGGCCGCTTCCACATGCCAGGCATCCTGCGAAAGGGCGCAGAAGCCGAGCGCGTCCATCGCCCCGCATTCCGCAAACAGATCCATGGCCGAAGAGGAGACCAGATAGATCCGCTCGAGGGGCTGCTGCAGAACGGTGATCTTCTCCGAAAGCCCCTCCGGCACTTCCCCGCCTTCCGGAACGAGGAGAACCTGCTTCTCTCCCGCGATGGCAATGAGCGCAAGATCTCCATAATAATCCACGGAAAACTGCTGCGCATAGGCAAGCTCCATGCTTCCCGTCCGGGTCAGGCCGGGGAGCTCTTCCGGAAGGATCTCCTCCCCTTCCGGCAAAAGGGTACCCCTCTCCGCCGGCGCTTCGCCGAAGGTCAGCGTGTAGGAAATCAAATGCGGCACGCTCATCGCCGTTGTGTCCGCTTCGATCTCAAGCACACACTGCTCCGACGGGATCGGGATCTCGAAAACGGAGATCCCTTCCGTGCTGACCGGAACATAGGTCTCTCCGTTTACCACCATATAGTCATACGAGCTGCTGCTCCAGCGGATCTCGGCCACAAGGCCGTTTTCCGTGCGTTCCACCTTTGCCGGGGACTGCACGGAGGCCTTTCCCGAGCCGCCGCTCAGAGAGACCTCAAGAAAGAGGTCCTCCGAGCGGCTGCTTCCGCAGCCGGAGACCAGACAAAGTGCAAAAAGAGCAATCAGGAACCGAAGGAGGGTCCGCTTCATCCGGTTCCTTATCCAATGCGCTCGGGATCGCTGACCATGACCATGTGGTCATACCAGACGCCCTTCGTCCCGACGAGCGCCAGGGCGAACTCCGTGTCGAGCGCCTCGACGGGGACGTCAAACCCGTAGACCTCCTCCGTCATGCCGTCGGCATAGGTCACGGAATCGAGCGTCGGCTCAAGAACCGCTGCCCCTTCCTGCTTTGCCTCTTCCGCCGTGCCGGGGAAAAGATTGAGGATATTTTGGGAGGCAAGCGTAATGTGGACGATCATGCCGCCGTTTTCCACGGTCAGCGTCGCTTTCCCGTCCAGAGCCTCGTTGATGTGGAACATGCTGCTGTCAGTGTCAAAATCCACCGAATAGATCCCGTCCTCGAGGGCATTTTCATTGCCCTCGAGGGATGCGACCGCATCTGCCGTATGTGCAACATAAAGCTGCTGCACTTCCTCCAGGCGGCCAAGGCCCGCGATCTGACACTCTACGCTCTCGAAGAGCCCGGAGGCAGTGAACAAGCTCTTCCAGCTGTCCTCGTCCTCTCCTGCCATATCATTGTTGGCATGGTCTCCCGCAACGACCATCAGAGGCCGGAGGATCACGGAGCGGTAGCCGGCCTCGGCAACGGCTTCGATCACATTTTCGCAGGAGGTCTCCTCGGGTTCTCCCTCGACCGTGCCGATGAAAACATTTTCATAGCCGAGAGCATCCATCTGCGCCTGCATCTGGCTGTAGGTCACCTTTGCGGTGTGGGAGGTTCCGTGCCCCATAAAGACAAAGGCAACGCCTGCCTCATCGGCCTCTGCGGCGGAGGAGAAGCCGGCGTCTGCGCAGGCGGCAACCGTCAGCGCCTCGGCAACAGCAGCCTTGTCCGCATTGATCACGGAGGCGTCGGAGCCGACCTGGCCCAGCATCGGCTCAGCAACCGCGAGGTGTTCAAAATTCTCCGCATAGGCTTCGACGGCCTCGCAGAGCTCGTCATACTCGGCTCCGTGCATCAGGTGCGTCGGCTGGATGACAAGCGTTTTCACTCCGTTTTCCACGGCACGCTTGAGCGCCTGATCCATATTGTCGATATACTCGCCGTCGCGGGCCTCGACATGGTTGATGATGATCTGGGCGGTAAAGGCGCGGCGGACAGCCCAGTCCGGATACGCCTGCTGCAGTGCCTTCTCAATGCCGCCGATATCCTCTGTGCGGCTGTCGTTGAAGCTGGTGCCGAAGCTGACGACCAGGATCTCCTTCTCCCCGATCTCGTCTGCATTGAGAGGATCGTCCAGAGCGGCATCTCCGGTATCACGGCCGAAATAGTCCGGGTCGGCCTCTTCGCCTTCCACTAGAAGCTGCTGCTCCGGCGTCAGGGCGTCCCATGCCGCCTTGGCGGCGGCACACTGTGCGTCCGTCTCCTCCGTGCGGACCTGGACATAGATCGCGTCGATCAGCTCCGCCACGGCATCCGCGGCCGCCTGATCGGCATCCGTTCCCTCGGCGAAGGCCGCCGGGCAAAGCAGGAGAAGCGCTGCGAGGAAAAACGCAAGGATCTTTTTGGTGTTCATGATCTTCTTCCTTTCTGAATTTCTGCTTTCACGATCTCACAAATGAAATAAAAACGGCCGCATTTTCATGCGGCCGACTCAGCAAACGTTAGAGATCCTCTGTGAAAGCATTGAAAGGGTCCCGGCATTTGTGAGAAACAGGATCCGTGGACCGCAGATCCGAGATTCCGCGTACAGGCAGGTCTCCTGGCTTCCTTCCTCGCCGCGCCTCTCTTCCCGGTTTCCCAGTGATCTTTGAGGACGGCTCAGGTACACAGTGACGGCATCGCTCCGGATTCTCACCGGCTTCCCTTTTCACCCGCCGATTGCGGCGGACACCTGTACGATACAAATACTCTTTATTTCATTTGATTCTGTTATAGCAGATATTCGCGCAGGAATCAAGGCTGCGCGCTCCCAAAGACAAAATTTTTCATTCCGCTTCCCCGTTTTTCGCGGCCGCCTTCAGCTCCAGAATAATGTCCATATATTTTTTCAGAAGCGCACGGTTGTTCGTGCCGAGCTGCAGGAAGCGACGGATCTGTTCCTCGGTATACTCCCCCGCGATCAGCTCTGCCCGGCAGAAATAGCGGAGGAGCATGCTGGTCGTAAGGATGGAGAGATCGATCTCGGAGCTGCGCAGGCGGATAAGGCGGGCAGTAAGATCCTCGTTGCGCTCCAGCATGGCGTACAGCTCGCCAATGGTATGGATCCCGAGCCAGTCCAGCTCCGGGAGATAGCGCTCCACCTCGTTATAGACATATTCCATGCCGAGCCGGTCCGCAAAATCACCCGCAAGAGCCGTGAAGCTGCGATTGTGCAGGACGAATTCGTTGAGCGTGACCTGGTCAAGCGGCAGATCGGAGATCTCGCCGGAGGAGATCCTCTCGCGGATGTCCGACTCGTAGGCGAGGAGGCCGCGCCGAAGGTCGGCAAACTGATTGTCCGCGATCTCAAGCAGCCCGGCAATGCGGGAAAACTCTCTGCGGAGCTGCCGCGGAACGCCGAAGGTGCTCTTGTAGCCGAGGTCGTGCTCGATCTCCGCCCAGGCATGCTGAAGGACCGTCCTCGTCTGCAGCTCAAAGCCGATCTCGCACAGCTCCTTCGCATAGCCGTCCTCCTCCCGCAGGGAGAGGATAAAGTGCCGCGAGAGGTAGCCGAACTGCGTGGCATCCAGCGACTCGCTCTTGTCTACTGCCTTGCGCACAACGAAATAGGCCGGGAGCAGCCCGGCGATCTCATCGACCGTGTCGAGGAAATAGCAGATGATCCGGGCGCCGCATATATCCGTGAGATCCAAAAGATGCTGATAGTCCTGCTTGCGCCGGCGGAGCTTTCCCTGCAGGCTCTCCTCCGTCTTGAGGCGGTGGCTGAGCGGCATGACGAAAAGCCGGTTCTCCTCGATAAGCGTCTCCAGCTTGCCGGCGACGATCTCATCGAGCTGGCCATAAAGGGATCGTTTCTCGCGATATTCTTCCAAAATCAGCTCCTGCTGCTGCAATGACGTCATTGAGGTAACCCCTTTCCGCGGATTCCGGGCGGGCCGGAAGCTTCGTTTTTTCTATTTTACCATTTTCCGAAGCTTCCCGCAACCGTTGCCGCAGGGGCTTTTTCAATCGCGAAGTGCATCCTTCATGCTTTTGACGTACTCGCCAACGTATTTCGGGCAGTCACGGCCATATTTCTCCATGATCTTAATAATTGCGGAGCCGACGATCGCCCCGTCGGACAGACCGGCCATTTTCTTTGCCTGCCCGGGCGTGGAAATGCCGAAACCGATCGCACAGGGGACGGAGGAATTCGCGCGGATCATCTTCACGATGGAGGCGAGGTCCGTCGTGATCTCGCTGCGCATGCCGGTGACGCCGAGGCTGGAAACGACGTAGATAAAGCCTTCCGCCTCCCGGGC
>R14__coassemble_121_pt1 | contig 65672 bp, 61 predicted proteins | sample R14__metabat2_low_PE_019 | metagenome-assembled genome bin R14 | reverse complement strand
TGGGCCCGAACGTGGCCGGCGTCATCGGCTCGGCCATCGCAGCCGGATTCCTGCTTTCTGTTTTCAGCGGCGTTGCCTAATGCTGCGGAATAGAAATAGATTATCCCCGCTAAAAATTGATTGATAGAAAGAGGTAATGCAATTATGGCAAATGTTGACCTGACCAAGTATGGCATCACTGGTACGACCGAGATTATCTATAATCCTTCCTACGAGAAGCTCTATGAAGACGAGATGGATCCCTCCCTCACCGGTTATGAGAAGGGCCAGCTCACGGAGCTCAATGCCGTCAATGTTATGACCGGTATCTACACCGGCCGTTCCCCGAAGGACAAGTTCATCGTTGTCGATGAAAATTCCGAGAACACCGTCTGGTGGACCACCGAAGGCTACAAGAATGACAACCATCGCGCTTCCCAGGAAGCATGGGCCGCCTGCAAGAAGCTCGCTCTTGACGAGCTCTCCGGCAAGAAGCTCTACGTTGTCGATGCCTTCTGCGGTGCCAACAAGGACACCCGCATGGCCGTCCGCTTCATCATGGAAGTTGCATGGCAGGCACACTTCGTCCGCAACATGTTCATCAAGCCGACGGAAGAAGAGCTGGCCTCCTTTGAGCCGAACTTCATCGTCTACACCGCTTCCAAGGCCAAGGTTGAGAACTACAAGGAACTCGGCCTGAACTCCGAGACTGCCGTTATGTTCAACATCACGAGCCGTGAGCAGGTCATCCTGAACACCTGGTACGGCGGCGAGATGAAGAAGGGCATGTTCTCCATGATGAACTACTACCTGCCGCTGAAGGGCATTGCCTCCATGCACTGCTCCGCCAACACCGATATGAACGGCGAGAACACCGCCATCTTCTTCGGCCTCTCCGGCACCGGCAAGACCACGCTTTCCACCGACCCGAAGCGTCTCCTCATTGGCGACGACGAGCACGGCTGGGACGACAAGGGCGTCTTCAACTTCGAAGGCGGCTGCTATGCCAAGGTCATCAACCTCGACAAGGATTCCGAGCCTGACATTTACAACGCCATCAAGCGCAACGCTCTTCTTGAGAACGTTACCGTTGATGCCGAAGGCAAGATCGACTTCGCGGACAAGAGCGTTACGGAGAACACCCGTGTTTCCTACCCGATCGACCACATCAAGAACATCGTTCGTCCGATCTCTTCCGCTCCTGCCGCAAAGAATGTCATCTTCCTCTCCGCTGACGCATTCGGCGTTCTGCCTCCTGTCTCCATCCTGACCCCGGAGCAGACCCAGTATTACTTCCTCTCCGGCTTCACGGCAAAGCTGGCCGGCACCGAGCGCGGCATCACCGAGCCGACTCCGACCTTCTCCTCCTGCTTCGGCCAGGCCTTCCTTGAGCTGCACCCGACCAAGTATGCAGAAGAGCTCGTCAAGAAGATGAATATGAGCGGCGCCAAGGCTTACCTTGTCAACACCGGTTGGAACGGAACCGGTAAGCGCATCTCCATCAAGGACACCCGCGGCATTATCGACGGCATCCTCAGCGGCGCCATCAACAATGCTCCGACCAAGACCATTCCTTACTTCAACTTTGAAGTTCCCACCGAGCTCGAAGGCGTTGCTACCAACATCCTCGACCCGCGCGATACCTATGCTGATCCTTCCCAGTGGGAAGAGAAGGCCAAGGACCTCGCCGGCCGCTTCATCAAGAACTTCGTCAAGTACGAGACCAACGATGCAGGCAAGGCTCTTGTCGCAGCCGGCCCGCAGCTCTGATCTTAAATATTGAGCAAAAGAGACCCCATCGAAAGATGGGGCCTTTTTTGTCGGCAGAAAACGGCAATAAAAATGCCCTTCCGCATCCGGAAGGGCGAAACTTATCGAAAGATCAGATCAGATTCAGGATCAGAGTAAGGAGAACAAACGCAAGAGCGAACCACTTGGTCATCTTTGCAAGCTTGTCGTCCCAGGTCTTGGCTTTGCCCTTGGCAAAGAAGTTGTCGGCACCGCCGGAAATTGCACCGGAAAGGCCGGCGCTCTTGCCGCTCTGCATCAGAACGATGGCCGTAACAGCGAGACCGGAGATAACCTGAAGGATCGTGAAAATGATTTTGACAGCAGACATTATATCGAATTCCTTTCGAATTTATTCACGCAAAATGCTTAGATAATATACCACATTAAACGGCATATTACAAGAGGATTTTCAGAAAATGTTACGGGATAATGTGCCTTTCTGCCTTCTCGCGGATTGCGAATCGATTCCGGATGTGCTATTATACTTGCATTATGGAATTGAAGAAAAACAGTGAGTATATTGCTGAGATCGAAGCCTATGGCTCGGAGGCACAGGGCATCGCCCGAATCGATGGGAGAGCCGTTTTCGTTCCGGGGGCAATCTGCGGGGAGACCTGGCGTCTCCGCATCCTGAAAGTCACGAACACGGCCGTCTACGCCAAGGCGATGGAGTGTCGGAAGGCTTCTCCGGATCGGATCGATCCCGGCTGCCCGGCTTACGGCAAGTGCGGCGGCTGCGATGCGCGGCATATGTCCTATGAGGAAGAGCTTCGCTTCAAGCTCCGGAAGGTCAATGACGCCCTCAGCCGGATCGGCAGGCAGAGCGTTTGCGCGGAAGAGATCCTTTCCTGTGCCTCTCCCGAGCGATACCGGAACAAAGCGGTTTTCAATATCGGCCTTTCGGAAGGCAAGCCCGCTTTCGGCTTTTACCGGGAACGGAGCCATGATCTGATCCCGCTGCGATCCTGCCGGATCCAGATGCCGCTCGGAGAAGCGGTTTCCGCCTGCGTGACCGAGTTTATGTCCCGTTACGGCTTTTTGCCCTTTGACGAGGCTACGGGAAAGGGGACGGTGCGGCATGTTTTCTGCCGAAGCGCGATCCATACCGGCGATGCCGTTGCCTGCATTATCACGGCCCGCGGTTTTGGGGACCGGACGGAAACGCTCGTTTCCGAGCTGAGGGAAAAATGCCCCGAACTCACCGGAATTGTTCTCTGCATCAACAAAAATCGGCTGAATTCCGTTCTTTCCGGCTCCTATTATACGCTTTTCGGAAGCGACACGATGCGGGAGATCCTGTGCGGGCATGAATTCCGCATTGCGCCGCAGGCCTTTTTCCAGATCAATCCGCCTCAGGCGGAGAAGCTTTATGAACGGGCCGTCTCCTATGCCTCCCGTTACGGCTCAGATCTGGCGCTTGAGCTTTACTGCGGCGCCGGAACGATCAGCCTTTCTCTGGCGGAGAAATTTCAAAAGGTCATCGCCGCCGAGATCGTCCCGGAGGCGATCGAAAATGCCGGTCAGAATGCGGAATTAAATCACATTTCCAATGTCGAATTTTTCTGCGGGGACGCCGGAGAAACGGCGGAGCGCATCCTCCGGGAGGAGATCCGACCGGACTGTGTCGTCGTCGATCCGCCACGAAAGGGGATGGAGGAGGCTGCCGTGAATGCGGTCGCTTCGATCGGCCCAAAGGGGATCGTCTATGTCTCCTGTGACCCCGCAACGCTTGCGAGAGACATCCTTCGCTTTGAACACTTGGGCTATCGGCTTCAGGAAGCCTGTGCCGTCGATATGTTCCCGCGGACCTGCCATGTGGAAACGGTCTGCTGCCTTTCCCGCATGTAAGCCTATTTCATTTAGGAGAGATCAATGAGAATCGTAAAGTGGACCTCATTCCTTCTGGTTCTGTGCCTGGCTCTCAGCCTGTGCGCACCCTGCGCCTCGGCTGAGATTTCCGAGCCGCATCTTCAGAGCGCCGATGCCGTCCTCGTCGTGGATATGACGACCGGAATCACGCTTTATGAAAAGAACGCGGACGAATATCATTCCATCGCAAGCCTGACGAAGATCATGACCTGTCTTCTCGCTGTGGAAGCAGTGGAACGGGGAGACGTCAGCCTGACGGATCAGGTTACGGCCGGAAGTGACTGCCTGCAGGGCCTTGACACCAGCTCCTCCAACGCCGGCATTACGCCGGGCGAGGTCTTTTCCTTTCAGGATCTGATCTATATGGCGCTGGTCCATTCCGCAAACGATGCCTGCAACGTGATTGCCGTTCATGTGGCGGGCAGTATCGGCAGCTTCGTCGAATTGATGAATGCCCGGGCAGAGGAGCTCGGCTGCCAGAATACGCATTTTGTGGATACGGACGGCATGCTCAACCGTACGGAAGGGCATTATTCCTGCCCGAGAGATCTTTATTTGATTGCAAAAGAAGCTCTGACGCATCCGCTCTTTGCCACGGTCTGCAGTACCTCGAGCTATACCGTCAGCGCCTCGAATTACCGGGAATCCTTCGATATCCACAATTCCAACGCCCTCATGTCAACGGAAGGCATTTATGGCTCCGGCTATATTTATGACGGCGTGATCGGCGTGAAGACCGGCTTTACCAAACCGGCCGGATACTGCCTCGTCTCCGCCTGCAAGCGTACGCAGGGCTACATCATGGTGATCGTGCTCGGCTGCAACGGCCCGTTGACCTATACCTTTGCCGGCGAATATCAGAACTTCCAGGACTCCATCACCCTCTATGACTGGGCCTTCAAGAATTATTCCAACAAGACGATGTTCCTCGCCGGTGAGCCCTTGAAGCGTCTCAGCGTGGAAAAGGCGGCCGACAACGGAACGGTTGCGCTCTGTGCGGCAGAAAGCCTGACGCTTCTTCTCCCGAATGATGTGACGGAATCCGATATCACCGTCGACATCCGGACGAATGAGGGCGCTTTGGTCGCCCCGATCGAAGAAGGGGAGGTTCTTGGCACGGCGGATGTTTACGTCAGCGGGAAGCTCTATTCCAGCATTTCTCTGACGGCAGACGCCTCTGTTTCCCTGGACAAAAAGGTCGTTCGCCAGGAGAAGATCGACGCCTTCCTGCACTCCGGCGTGCTCAAGGCGGTTATCATCGTCATTGTGCTTCTGATCCTCGCCCTGATCGCGCTCCGTCTGTTCCTGAAGCTGAAAAAGCGCCAGGAGCTTGCGCAGCGTATGCAGCAAAGAGACCGGCAGAAGCAGGCGCAGCGGAGAGACGCAAGAATGCAGCAAAGGCAGCAGACTTCCGCCCGCGGAGCGCCTCAGCCGCAGATGCATTATTCTGCAGAGGAGCTTGCTGCGCGTCAGGCGGCAAACGAGAAGCTGCGCCGGTCCTATGCCCAGTATCAGGACCGGCCGAGAACGGAAGAAACCTCTTCGTCTCGCCGGGTTCCCACAAATGGGGGCGTAAAGATCGAGCGCGTCACCCGTGAGCCGGAACAGCGCACTCCGGTCATGCACGATGCGTCCTCCTTCCGAAAGGCACCCGAAAAAACAGCGGAGCCGCCGGAGCAAAAAATACAGAAGGAAGAACCAAAGGAAAGTTACGATCTGGAAGACCTGCTGAAGGCCTTCCGCGATAATCAGGGGTAAGTAAGATACAGAGATCCCGCAGGAAAATGGATTCCTGCGGGATCTTGCTTTTGTACGGATTATTTTCCGAAGCTGTCCTTCAAAGCTACGCTGCGGTTGAAGACGAGATGTTCCGGGCTGGCGTCCCGGTTGTCCAGGCAGAAGTAACCCTGCCGCATGAACTGGTAGCCTTCGCTGTCTTTTCCGTGCTGCGGCATCGGGGCGGAGGCAAGGCTTGCTTCCACCTTGCATCCCGTGAGCACCTGGAGGCTGTCGGGGTTCAGGCAATCCAGGAAGTTCTTGTCCGGGCCGTCCGGCTCCGGGTCGGAGAACAAGTAGGAATACTGGCGGACTTCCGCGTCGACAGCCGTCTCGGAGTCGACCCAATGGATCGTAGCGCCCTTGACCTTGTGCCCGTCGGCCGGATTGCCGCCCTTGCTGTCGGACTGATATTCGCAGAGCACTTCGACGACCTTGCCGTCCGCATCCTTGACGCAGCCGGTGCAGGTGACGAGATAAGCGCCCTTGAGGCGGACCTCATTGCCGGGGTAGAGACGCTTGTACTTGGGAGGAGCAACTTCCTCAAAATCGTCGCGCTCGATGTAGAGATGCTTGGAAAAGCTGACCTCGCGCGTTCCGGCGGCTTCATTCAGCGGATTGTTCTCAACGGTGAGCATCTCGCTCTGTCCGTCCGGATAGTTGACGATCGTGAGCTTGACCGGATCAAGAACCGCCATGACGCGCTTGGCGTTGGCATTGAGATCCTCGCGCAGGCAGCTCTCCAGAAATGCCCAGTCAACCGTGGAATCCACCTTGGAAACGCCAATCTTCTCGCAGAAGCTGCGGATGCTCTTGGAGGTATAGCCTCTGCGGCGGAGCCCGCAGAGCGTCGGCATGCGCGGATCGTCCCAGCCGGAGACATAGCCCTTTTCCACCAGCAGGCGGAGCTTGCGCTTGCTCATGACGGTATAATTGATTCCCAGCCGCGCAAACTCGATCTGGCGGGGCTTGTGATAGGGAATCGAGACATTGCTCACGACCCAGTCATAGAGCGGCCGATGCGCCTCATATTCCAGCGAGCACAGGGAGTGCGTGATCCCTTCCAGCGCGTCCTGGATCGGGTGGGCAAAGTCATACATCGGGAAGATGCACCACTTGGTGCCCTGACGATGATGCTCAATGTAGCGGATGCGGTAAAGCACGGGGTCGCGCATGTTGAAGTTGCCGGAGGCAAGGTCGATCTTGGCGCGCAGGGTGTATTTTCCTTCTTCAAATTCACCGTTGCGCATGCGGGCGAAGAGATCCAGATTCTCTTCCACGGGCCGGTCTCTCCAGGGAGACTGGGCAGGATGCGTGGTATCTCCGCGATATTCCTTGAACTGCTCCGGCGTCAGCTCGCAGACATAGGCAAGCCCCTTCTTGATGAGCTCGATCGCGTATTCGTAGGTCTTCTCAAAGTAATCGGACCCATAGAAGAACCGGTCGCCCCAGTCAAAGCCGAGCCAGTGGATATCCTCCTGGATCGCTTCGACGAATTCCGTGTCTTCCTTGGCGGGATTCGTATCGTCCATGCGGAGGTTGCAGATGCCGCCGAACTTTTCTGCGGTTCCGAAGTCAATGGTCAACGCCTTGCAGTGACCGATGTGGAGATACCCGTTCGGCTCGGGTGGAAAACGGGTGTGGATCTGCATGCCGTAGCAGCGGTTGCCTTCGGAGAGATCCTCCTCGATGAACTGTTCAATAAAATTTTTGGAAACGGTTTCTTCCATTTTCTCTTCTCCTATTTGAAATAGAATCATTTTATTATACTCGATACGGGGCATAATTACAATGAGAATTTTTGAGGAAAAGAAGCCCGTTCCGAACGGATTTTTTATGGATCTTTCCGTCTTTCTTTTCTTGGGAACTCAATGCTATAATAGATCGAGGGTTACATAATCTTTTGCGAAAGAGTGGGAAAAACTATGGCCGATCTGACGTATACGCTCATCCGCAGCGACCGGAAGACCATCGAGCTGAAGCTGAAGCGGGATGGCTCTCTTGAGGTCCGCGCGCCCTGGCTGGTCCGGCAGGAGGAGATCGAGCGCTTGATTCGGAGCAAGAAGGACTGGATCGAAAAACATCAAAAGCGGCAGCGGCAGGAAGCGGAGGACAGCGGGCAGGAAAAGCTCTCCGAAGCGGAGCTTCGCCGCCTTGCCGCGGAGGCGAAGCGCGTGATTCCCGGGCGGGTCGCTTATTACGCCTCGAAGATCGGCGTAACCTACGGCCGTATTACGATCCGCAGCCAGCGCACACGGTGGGGGAGCTGCAGCAGCCGGGGAAACCTGAACTTCAACTGCCTCCTGATGCTTGCGCCGATCGAGGTCCTGGACAGCGTGATCGTCCACGAGCTTTGCCACCGGAAGGAAATGAACCACAGCGCCCGCTTTTATGCCGAGGTGCTGCGCGTGTACCCGGATTATAAGATCTGGAACGCCTGGCTCAAGGAACACGGCGGGGAGCTTATGGCCCGCGCGGACTTCTGAAGAAAATAAGCGCCTCTGCAGCGATAGTTATTGCTGCAGAGGCGTGCATTTTTTTGAGCTTTATTCGGCAAGGAGCTCCAGCAGGTGATCCGTAAAGATCTCGGCCGTGATCGGCCCGCCTTTTTCTATGGGATAGATCTGCATGGCCTTGGAGAGCGCCGCGTCGAGCCGGTTCGCCGCGTCGGCGCGGCAGATGTGCCGGAGCAGGAGGATCTCCGCCGTCAGGATGCTGCACGGATTGGCCCAGGCGCCGAAGCCGGATTCGATCATGCGGGGAGCCGAACCGTGGATCGCTTCAAACATTGCATACTTTCCGCCCGTGTTGGCGCTGCCGGCCGTTCCGACACCGCCCTGGATCTGTGCGGCTTCATCCGTAATGATATCGCCGTAGAGATTCGGCAGCACGAATACCTGGAACTTGCTGCGCACGGCGGGGTTGACGAGATTTGCCGTCATGATGTCGATGTAATACTCTTCCGTCGTGATCTCGGGGTACTCGTCGGCGATCCGGTGGCAGATCTCGGAGAATTTGCCGTCGGTCTTCTTCATGATGTTTGCCTTCGTAACGATGCTGACATGCGTTTTGCCGTTGGCGCGGGCAAATTCATAGGCCTGGCGGGCAATGCGCTCGGTTCCCGCGTTTGTGGTGACCTTGAAGTCCATCGCAAGTGTATCGGAGATCTCGATGCCGCGGCTGCCGACGGCGTATTCGCCTTCCGTGTTTTCCCGGAAGAACGTCCAGTCGATCCCTTCCTCCGGCACGCAGACGGGGCGGACATTGGCAAAGAGGTCAAGCTCGCGGCGGAGCGTAACGTTGGCACTTTCCATGGTTCCGCCGCCCGGCGTGGTCGTGGGCCCCTTGAGAAGAACATCGCAGCTCTTGATTTCTGCCATGATCTCATCCGGGACGGATTTTCCAACGGCAAGCCGGTTTTCAATCGTGAGCCCCTCGATATTCTTCAGGACGATGGCACCGCTCTCGATTTCATCGGCCAGGAGAACACGCAGCGTGCGCTCGGCCTGTTTCATGATGATGGGGCCGATCCCGTCTCCGCCGACGAGGCCGATCGTAATGACCTTTTGGACCGAAAAGTCCTGCGCCTCGCTTTTGATATTCTGTGCCCGCCGGATCTGCTCCTCAAGAAGAGTGCGGAATTTCTCGCAGGCAAGATCGATTTCAGAAGGATTCATTTCTGATTCTGCTCCTTTGTGTAATTCAGAAGTCCGCCGGCGAGGAGGATCGCCTGCTGGCGGGGAGAGAGGCTGCAGAGAGCCTTGATCTCTTTGCCGGAGGAAGTTTTCAGCGTCAGTACGCCTGCTTTCAGCGCCTCCGAAACTCCGTTCACGGTAAGCACATCGTCCTGTGCGATCGTGTCATAGTCGGCAGGGTCGGCAAAGACGAGGGGAAGAATGCCGGCATTGATGAGGTTTGCTGCATGGATGCGGGCGAAGCTCTTGGCAAGCACGGCCTTCACGCCGAGATACATCGGGGCCAGCGCCGCGTGCTCGCGGGAGGAACCCTGACCGTAATTGGCTCCGCCTATGATAATGCTTTGACCTTCTTCCAGCGCCCGCTTCGGGAACTCCGGGTCGCACACTTCAAAGCAGAAGGTGGAGATCTTGGGAATGTTGGACCGGTAGGGGAGGATCTTGGCGCCGGCCGGCATGATGTGATCCGTCGTGATGTTGTCTCCGACCTTCAGAGACACGGGGAGGGTAAGCTCGTCGCCAAAGGGAAGAATGGCGGGGAAACCCTTGATGTTCGGCCCGCGGCGGACTTCGGCCTCCTTTGCTTCCTCCTCGGGAAGCGGAGGCAGAACGCCGCTGTCGTTGATGCGGAAGCTCTCCGGCAGAGAGATCTCAGGCATCTCGCCGAGCGTGCGGGGGTCGGTAATGACGCCGGTAAGCGCGGCGGCAACGGCCGTCTCCGGGGAGACGAGATAGACGCCCGCGTCCTTGGTTCCGCTGCGGCCGAGGAAGTTGCGGTTAAAGGTGCGAAGGCTGATGCCGGCGGAGTTGGGGGAGAAGCCCATTCCGATGCAGGGGCCGCAGGCACATTCCAGAAGCCGGGCTCCGCTGTCAATAATGGCGGAGAGCGCGCCGGATTCGCTCAGCATCGTCAGCACCTGGCGGGACCCCGGGGAGATGGAGAGGCTGACGGAGTCGGCAATCTTTTTGCCCTTGAGCAGGGCGGCGACCTTCAGCATGTCGGAGAGGGAGGAGTTTGTGCAGGATCCGATGCAGACCTGATCGACCTTTGTCCCGGCGATCGAGGCCACCGTGACGACGTTGTCCGGGCTGTGCGGCTGAGCGATCATCGGCTCAAGCGTATCAAGGTCGATGTCAATGACGCGGTCATAGACGGCGTCCTCGTCGCTCTGCAGAGGGGAATAGTCCTGCTCTCTGCCCTGTGCGGCAAGGAAGGCGCGGGTCGTTTCATCCGAGGGGAAGATCGACGTCGTGGCGCCGAGCTCCGTGCCCATATTGGTGATCGTTGCGCGCTCCGGAACCGAGAGCGTTGCCACGCCGGGGCCGCCCCATTCGATGATCGCGCCGACGCCGCCCTTGACCGAGAGGATCCGGAGGATCTCAAGGGAAATATCCTTCGCCGTGACGAACGGGCGAAGCTTTCCGGTCAGATTGACCTTGAACATTTTCGGCATGGTGATGTAGTATTCTCCGCCTCCCATTGCCACGGCAACGTCCATGCCGCCGGCGCCGAAGGCGAGCATGCCGATGCCGCCGCCGGTCGGCGTATGGCTGTCCGAGCCGATGAGCGTCTTGCCCGGGACGCCGAAGCGCTCCAGATGGACCTGGTGGCAGATCCCGTTTCCGGGGCGGGAGAAGTAAATGCCGTGCTTTGCCGTCACCGTGCGGAGATAGTTGTGGTCGTCGGCATTCTCGAAGCCGCTCTGCAGGGTGTTGTGGTCCACATAGGCAACCGAGAGCTCGGTGCGGACGCGCTCAATGCCCATGGCTTCAAACTCCAGATAAGCCATGGTTCCGGTGGCGTCCTGCGTCAGCGTCTGGTCGATGCGAAGAGCGATTTCCGTGCCGCGCTCCAGTGTCCCCTTGACGAGATGCTTTTCGATGATCTTTTCAGCAATGGTAAGTCCCATTATTTCTTCGTCTCCTCTCCCAGCACGCGCTTTACAGCGTGGCGGATATGTTCTTTCTCTGCATCGATCGCGGCTTCCGGATCTCCTGCGATAATCGCGTCGGCGATCTTTCGATGTTCTGCGACGACGACCGAGGCCGGCGTCTCATAGATTGAGACCTTGCGGTACTGCGCGGATTTGCGGAGCAGAGGGGCCAGCGTGTCGCTCAGAAGCTTGTGGTGGCTGATGCGAAGGATCAGCTCATGAAACTCCGAGTCCATTGCCGTGACGGATTCCTTGTTTTCCTTCTGGGAGTAGAATTCCTGCAGCTCGATGCTGCGCTGCAGCTCCCGCACTTCCTCTTCGGTGCGGTTCTGGGCGGCGTAGGCAGCGGCAAGGCCTTCCATTTCATAACGGATATTGAAGATATCGGAGATGTCTTCCTTCGTGATGCCGAGAACGAGAGAGCCCTTTCCGGTCTCTTCGATCAGGCTTTCATGCTCAAGCCGGCGGAGCGCTTCGCGGATCGGAGTCCGGCTGATGCCGAGCTCTTCGGCGAGCCCCTGCTCAGTCAGATACTCTCCGCGGGGATAAACGCCGGAAATGATATCGTCCTCCAGCTTTTCAAAGACGCGGTCTGCGAGAGAGACAGTTTTGAATTTGATCATTTGATTTTTACCTCACTTTTCCCCGGCTTACTTGAAGGTGTCGAACCGGGCGCCGCTGAGCTCTTCGATCTTGGCCTCCAGCTCGCCGGTGGAAAGAACGGTCTGCCGGCCGTCTTCGTAAAGCTGATCGACCCATTCCTTGAGCTGTACCACGAGCGGATCGTGCTTGTCGATGGGATTTTCGGTGATATTGTAGTTCTGGTTGATCCAGTAGGCGATGCCGGCGAGCCCGGAGGTCTTGCCGACGGAAACGCCGGGGGCGCGGTTGAGGATCTTGCGCGTATCAAAGGCGTTGTAGATCTCCTCGTCCTTCATGAGCCCGTCCGCATGGATGCCGGCCTTGGTGACATTGAAGTTCTTTCCGACGAACGGCGTCATAACGGGGATGTCGTAGCCGATGTCCTTCTTGAAGTATTCGGCAATTTCCGTGATGACGGTCGGATCCATGCCGTCCATGCTTCCGCGAAGGCCCGCGTATTCAAAGACCATGGCCTCAAGCGGAATGTTGCCGGTGCGCTCGCCAATGCCGAGGAGCGAGCAGTTGACGGCACAGCAGCCGTAGAGCCAGGCCGTTGTCGCGTTGCTGACGGCCTTGTAGAAATCGTTGTGTCCGTGCCACTCGAGCATCTCGGGAGGAACATCGGAATAATGCTGCAGGCCGTAAATAATGCCGGGAACGCTTCGCGGCAGCGCAACGCCGGGATATGGAACGCCGAAGCCCATCGTGTCGCAGGCCCGGATCTTTACGGGGATCTTTGCCTGCTGGGAGAGCTTCTGCAGCTCGTTGACGAAGGGGACGACGAAGCCGTAAAAGTCCGCCCGCGTGATGTCCTCCAGATGGCAGCGGGGAATAACGCCCGCTTCAAAGGCATCCGAGACCGTTGCCAGATAATAGTCCATGGCCTGCTTGCGCGTCATGTTCATTTTCTTGAAGATGTGATAGTCGCTGCAGGAGACAAGAATGCCGGTCTCCTTCAGACCGAGGTCGCGGACGAGGCGGAAGTCTTCCTTCTTTGCGCGGATCCAGCTTGTGATCTCAGGGAACTTATAGCCGAGCTCCTGGCATTTTTCCAGCGCCTCGCGGTCCTTCTTGCTGTAGATGAAGAACTCCGTCTGGCGGATGATGCCGTAAGGGCCGCCGAGGCGGTTTAAAAACTTGTAGATATTGACGATCTGCTCGACGGAATACGGCTCCACGGACTGCTGCCCGTCGCGGAGGGAAGTATCCGTGATCCAGAACTCCTCCGGCGTCTCCATCGGGACGCGGCGGTGGTTGAACGGGATCTTGGGGATGGTATCATAGGAATAGATATCCCGGTAAAGGTTCGGGTCGGGGATATCCTGGAGATCGTAACGGTAGGATTTCTGCTCCAAAAGATTGGATCTGGGAGATATTTCCAGCATAATTGAACACCTCTGCTTAGAATAATTGTATACAATTATAGTCAAAACTATGAATTATGCAATTCACAATTTCACCAATTTGTATCTCCAAATCCAATCGAAACTTCAGCAAAATGACAAAAGCCTCCGGCGGCTTTTCAGCCGTCGGAGGAGCGGATGGACTTTGCCATGCTTTCAAAAAAGGCGCGGGCGAACCGATGCACCTGGGAATCGCTGCTCAGAGCGCGTGATATTTCAAAGGCCTTCCGTCCGTTCAGCTCCGAGAGGTCGGAAAGCGTTACGGCGCCGGTGGAGAGGAGCGTTTCAAAAAAGTCATCGATAAATGCGGCCTTTTCCTCGGCGTTCATCTCGTTCAGGGCAAGCTCCATCGTCCGGGCAAAGAGCCTGGAGACCTCGCTTCGCTCCGTTCGGCGGACGAATTCTCTGCCGAGCACCTCCCAGGTGAATCCGTCATGGGCATAAGGGCTTCGGGTGCTGCTGTGCGTCACGATCTCTTTCCCGACCGGGCAGAGCAGCGTCCCGACCATGGCATATTCCGAGAGCAGCGTATTGATCTTTTCCCGAATGGCCTGATAGCCCGGAGATTTCAGAAAGGCCTCGCGGAAGCCGGGGCCGTCAAAATTATAGACGGCTTTGATCCTGTCCTGTACCTCTGCGCCGGCAGAGGCTGCGGCATAAACGGCGAGATTGCCTCCCTTGGAGTGCCCGCAGAGGAGGATCGGGCCGGAGAACTGTCCCGCTGCCCACAGCAGGTATTCTGCGGCGTCCTGCTGCGCAGGGACAACGTCCTTGATCGCAAGGTTGAAGTTTTCCTTCCAGCCGATAATGGTGTCGTCCGTTCCCCGGTAGGAAACGCAGACGGTGCCGTCCGGCAGAAGGATCGTCAGCGCACAGAACTGCTCCTCCGCCTCGCTGACGACGTGGTTCCGGAACCCGGTCAGGCGGAAGCTCTGAAACCGGGGCTGCGCCGCCATCTGCCGCAGCGCCGGGAGCAGGGAAGAGCTCTGCAGGACCCCGAGATTCTTTTTGGAGTCGTCATGGGTCTCGAAATACGTTTGTGCCGCATCCTCCAGTGTGATCCCCGCGGCATCGGAAGGAACGATCCCGCTGAAATCGGGATAGGAGAGCTGTGAGAGAAGAAAGACATCGACCTCCGTGAGCGGAGAGGCATTCAAGCTGAGATCTCCGCGCCAGAGAATGTAATCCTGTGCGTTTGTCATATAGAAGCTCCTGTTCATCTTCGGTTTGTTTCATCATAGCGAATTTCGATAACGGTGTCAATTTTGAATCCTGGCCGCTTTGAGGAAAAACTTGTATTCCTTCGCTGCTTTCATTATAATAATATTAGAATCTGCAGGAAAGGAGATCTGCTTTATGAAAGCGCACGAAGGTGCCCGCCTGCCTGTCTCGCTCGATGCTTCCCACTTGAAGGTGATTGCCATGGTCTCGATGATCATTGACCATGTGACGGCTTTTCTTCTGCTGGAATTCCTGCCGGAGATATCCGGCTCGCTGTATCAGTTCCCGATCTATGCGATCGGGCGGCATATCGGGCGGATCGCTTTCCCAATCTTCTGCTTTCAGATCAGCGAGGGCGCTGCCTTTACGCGGGATCGGAAGAAATACGCGCTTCGTCTGCTTCTCTTTGCCGTCCTTTCGCAGATCCCGTTCAGCCTGGCCAACGGAAATCCCTGGTGGAGCCTGGAGAAGGTCAATGTGCTCTTTTCTCTCCTTGCCGGGCTTGGGATGATCGTGCTGTATGACCGCATGAAAGAAAGCGGACGTCCTCTGCTGCCTCTGCTCGGCATGCTTGCGCTGTGCGCCTTCTGCATCGTGGCAAATACCGACTATGAAATGACCGGCCCGCTCACGATCCTGACATTTTATGCTCTGCGCGGAAGAAAGTGGGAGCAGCTGCTGGCGGGAGCGGCAGCCTTCGCCGTCGGATATGCAGCGCTTGTCCTCTCTACATTCTGGGGCTGCAGCCTGCAGTACGGCCTGGAGCTGGTGCAGTACAACTACTTCCGCGTTGAGATCTGCAATCTCGTGGGCTTTGCTCTTCTTGCTCTTTATTCCGGGCAAAAAGGAAAAAGCGGACGCTTTGGACGGCTGTTTTATCTCGTTTACCCGCTTCATCTGCTTCTAATCGCAGGGATCCGCTTCCTTTTGACGGCCGGGACCTAATTTTTTTGAAATTTTTTTAGAAAAAAATCGTTTTTTTCAAGAAAATATCTTTTCTTTCACAAAATTATGTGTTATATTCTAAACAGGAATTGAGCACGAATACAAGTGAAAGGAAATAACAGCCATGCAGATTCGCAATATTTCGGAAAATGTCATTCGCCGCCTGCCCAAATATATCCGCACGCTGGAAGAGCTGGAATCTCAGGGCAGGCAGAAGACCTCAAGCGCCGAGCTGGGAGAACTGCTGGGGTTTACGCCTTCGCAGGTCCGGCAGGATTTCAACACCTTCGGTTCCTTCGGCCAGCAGGGATACGGATATAACGTCACGCAGCTGAAGGAGGATATCAAAGACGTCCTTGGCATCGGATACGGCTTCAAGGCCGTGCTGATCGGAGTTGGGCAGGTCGGGCTTTCGCTGATGGAGAGCTTTGATTTTTCCTGCTGCGGCGTGAAGCTTCTGGCGGCCTTTGACATCAAGCCCTCTGTGATTGGGACGGAGCATAAGGGCGTGAAGGTCTATGAGGCGTCGGAGCTCAAGGAATTTCTCGAGAATAATGATGTGGATTTCGGCATTCTCGCCGTTCCGAAGCAGGCGGCGCAGGCGTGTGCGGATGAGCTCATTGACTGCGGCGTAAAGGCGATCTGGAACTTCACCAATACGGAGGTTGTCGGTCCGGACAGCCCGATCATCACGGAGAACGTTCATTTCTCCGACAGCCTTCTCGCTTTGAGCTACTTTATCAAATCCAGGGAAGACAGCGCTAAAAAATAAATTTAGAAAAAAGGTTGATTAATTTCGGATTCTGGGCTAAAATAGATTAGTTCTCAAAAGTGTCGCTGCCGCGCAGGGGAAACTCTGCGCGGTAGACCTACATTTATAAAGGAAATGATAACGATATGAGCAAGAACCCGAATCAGGATGAGCTTGCCGCGATGAGCGAAGAAGAGCTCTCCGCGCAGGCGGACGCTTTCCTTGCCGAGGCCGACGCGAAGGAAGCGGAAGAGGCCGCAGCAAAGGAAAACACCAAATCCAAAAAGTCCCGCGGCAAAAAGGCCGAGGAGAAAAAGCCGGAAAAGACGCCGGAGGAGCAGCTGGATGCCCTGATCAAGAAGGGAAAAAAGGCAGGCAAGCTGCTGCAGAAGGATCTTGAAATTTTGGAAAAGCTCGGGCTGAGCGACGAGCAGATCGAAAAGTTTTATGCCGATCTTTCCGCCAACGGAATCGAGATCGAGATCCCGGATGATGAGATCCTGCTTTCTCTCGATGACGATCTTATGGACGAATCTCCGGAGCTGACCGAGATCGAAGAGATCACGGAAGAGGAGCTGAACGACGACGCCGAGGAGCTCGCCGAAGCCCTCGGGACGGATGATCCGGTCCGTATGTATCTCAAGGAGATCGGCAAGGTCCCGCTGCTGACGCCCGAGGAGGAACAGGAGCTCGCCCGCCGCATGGCAGACGGCGACAAGGAAGCGGCTGCCCGCATGACGGAAGCCAACCTTCGCCTGGTCGTATCGATCGCGAAGCGCTATGTCGGCCGCGGAATGCAGTTCCTCGACCTGATCCAGGAAGGCAACATCGGCCTTATGAAGGCCGTTGAGAAGTTTGACTTCAACAAGGGCTATAAATTCTCCACCTATGCCACGTGGTGGATCCGCCAGGCTGTGACCCGCGCGATCGCCGACCAGGCGAGGACGATCCGCGTCCCCGTCCATATGGTCGAGACGATCAACAAGGTGATCCGCGTTTCCCGCCAGCTCCTGCAGGAGCTTGGGCATGATCCTTCTCCTGAAGAGATCGCCGAGGAAATGGGCATGACGACGGAGAAGGTCAAGGAAGTGCTGAAGGTCGCGCAGGAGCCGGTCTCGATGGAGACGCCGATCGGCGAGGAAGAAGATTCTCATCTGGGTGACTTCATCAAGGACGAGGGCGCTTCCGAGCCTGCCGAGGCTGCGGCCTCCACGATGCTCCGCAATGAGCTGGAAGAGGTGCTCAATACGCTCTCTCCGCGCGAAAAGCAGGTCCTTGAGCTGCGCTTTGGCCTTAATGACGGCCAGCCGCGCACGCTGGAGGAGGTCGGCAAGCAGTTCAACGTGACGCGCGAGCGCATCCGCCAGATCGAGGCAAAGGCCCTCCGCAAGCTTCGCCACCCGACGAGAAGCCGCAAGCTGAAGGACTTTCTCGATAACTGAATGAAGATCAAAAAAGCTGCTCCGGAAATAGGAGCAGCTTTTTTATGCTCAGTTCAGAAGAAGATCGTTCAGCGTGCGCTTGGGAACGTAGTGGATCTTCCCGGTTTCGTCGCGGAAATATTTGGTGGAGCCGTCCTCCTTGACCTCTGTGAGGACGATCTCTTCGTTCGGCTTGCCCAAAGCAACGGCGAGATTCGGCTCGATGTGCTCCGGAAGATGCAGCGCTTCCTTGATGGCGTTTTTGTTGATGCTTCCGATCATGCAGCCGCCGAAGCCTTTTTCCGCTGCAGCAAGCAGGATCGTCTGTGCGGCGGCCCCGATGTCGCGGAGGAAGACGTTCAGATTCGGGTTGACGGAGGTGTCGTGGCAGATGAGGATAAAAGCGGTCGGCTCTGTGCCGGGATAGGGGAGATGAAGCTGCGGAAGCGCCATAGCCCAGCCCGTGAGAGGCTGAATGGCTTTTAATTCCTCTTCTTCGGAAACGATGTAGTACTTGAGCGGCTGCTGGTTAATGCTGGAAGGGCAGTAGCGCGTAAGGTCAACGAGCTCGATCAGCTCCTCGCGGGACAGACGCTCGGAGCGGTCATACCCGCGGTAGCTGCGGCTCTTGCGGACGAGATCTCGGATCATTTCAAAGTTCCTCCTGTAAGATTTGCTCTCCGAATTATATCACAGAAGGAGACAGCATTGCAATATTTCGCGCGATGTGGTAATATTTATCGACTGTTTTAATATTTCATTGGAGATTAAATCTATGAATCTGGAATTCGAACGCAAGCTTACGATCCCTGCGGAAACAAAAAAGATGTATCCGCTCACGCCCGAGATGGAACAGATCTTCCTGGAACGTGACCGCGAGATCAAGGACATTTTTGAAGGAAAGAACCATAAGCTCCTCCTCATTATCGGCCCCTGTTCGGCGGACCGGCAGGACAGTGTGCTCGATTATATGAACCGCCTGCGCCGCGTGGCCGACAAGGTCAAGGATGAGATCTTTATTATTCCCCGTGTTTATACCAACAAGCCCCGCACAACGGGCATGGGCTATAAGGGCATGCTGCATCAGCCGGATCCGAACGCCAAGCCCGACATGTTCAAGGGCCTTATCGCCATCCGCGAGCTCCATATGCGCGTCATCCGCGAGACGGGCTTCACCTGTGCGGACGAAATGCTCTATACGGAGAACTACAAGTATCTCGACGATCTGCTTGCCTATGTTGCCGTCGGCGCCCGTTCGGTGGAAAACCAGCAGCATCGCCTCACCTCCAGCGGCATCGACGTTCCCGTCGGCATGAAGAATCCGACCTCGGGGGACTATTCCGTCATGATGAATGCCATTACGGCGGCGCAGAACAAGCATACGTTTATTTATCGCGGCTGGGAAGTGCACTCTCAGGGCAATCCATATGCCCATGCCATCCTTCGCGGCTTTGTCGACCGCCGCGGTCAGGCGCACCCGAATTATCATTATGAGGATCTTCTCCTGCTGCACGAGGCCTATGAGAAGCATCCGGAACTCGCCAATCCCTCGGTTATTGTTGACACCAACCACTCCAACTCCAACAAGCACTACGAGGAGCAGCCCCGGATCGCCAAAGAGGTCCTCCACAACATGCGCCACAATCACGACATTCAGAAACTCGTCAAGGGTCTCATGATCGAAAGCTATATTGAAGACGGCAACCAGCCCGTTGAGGCCGGGATCTACGGCAAGTCCATCACCGATGCCTGCATCGGCTGGGAAAAGACCGAACGCCTGATCTATGACCTCGCCGAGCTGCTTTAAACGAATTTTATTTTTTATAGGAGAATACAGATGAATATCATTACCATTGGCCGTGAATTCGGCAGCGGCGGCCGCGAGCTTGGCAAGCGCCTTGCTGCAGCCCTGGGTTACGACTACTATGACCGTCAGATCATCACCTCGATCGCAAAGAACAAGGACATGTCTGCCGACTACGTGGAAGACACGCTGGACGGCAGCGCCCTGCAGAACTTCACCTTCACCTTCCGCAATTCCTTTACCACGGACGATGTCATGCAGCTCAGCCGCATTGACCTTTATACCGAGCAGAGAAAGGTCATCGAAGCCATCGCGGAGAAGGGGAGAAACTGTGTGATCGTCGGGCGCAATGCCGATATTCTTCTGGACAAGTATGAGCCTTTCAGCATTTTTGTCTGCGCAAGCGTGGAGAGCCGCATTCGCCGCTGCCAGGAGCGCGCCTCTTCCGGCGAGAACCTGACCGAGAAGCAGATCCGCGCCAACATGAAGCGCATCGACAAGAACCGCGCCATGTCCCGCAATATCATCACGGACCGCGACTGGGGCGAGTGCACCTCCTATGACCTCACGGTCAATACGACGGGACGCGAGATCAAGGCTCTGATTCCGCCTCTTGCAGAATACGCCAAGGCCTGGTTTGCTTCCAAGGAGGGCTAAGTGCCCGGCGCATCGGAACAGAAAAAGCCGCGCTGTGTGATTTTCGCCGGAGCGGCTGTTTCGCGCTATGACATTGTCCGGAGCTACCTGCGAGAGGACGATTATATCATAGCCTGTGACTGCGGCCTGCGGCATGTCGAAGCACTCGGCCTGGAGCCGGATCTGATCCTCGGGGATTTTGACAGCTATCCGAAGCCGGACGGCGGGAAGGAAACGATCGTTCTCCCACGGGAAAAGGACGACACGGACTCGGTCTATGCCGTGAAGTGCGGCCTTGCGAGGGGCTTTGACGCGTTTCTTCTGTGCGGCGTCTTCGGCAACCGGCTGGATCATACGCTCGTCAACGTGTCGGCCCTCCTGATGCTTCATTCTCTCGGGAAGAGCGCTCTCGCGCTGGACGATTATTCCGAGCTCAGCATTCTCGGAAAGGAGCCGGTCCTGATTCCGGACCGGTTTCCGTATTTCTCCCTGCTCAACGTCTCCGGAACGGCAAAAAAGATCAACATTCGCCATGCCAAATGGGAGCTGACGGATGCGGAGATCTCCTGTGATTATCAATATGGCTGCAGCAATGAAGTCCTGCCCGGGGAGACGGCGGAGGTATCCGTCGGCGAGGGGAGAGCTTTGCTGATCAAAATTTTTGAGCCTTGAGGCGGATTTTCGTTGACAAATCCGTCGCCCCGTGTAAAATAGGGAATACATTTTTCATATGGAAGCGATCTGTTTTTTCGTATGAAAAAGAAATCATTTGAGGAGAGAAAGAATGAAAAAAATCGCAGTCCTTCTGGCTCTCGTTATGGTCTTCTCCATGGCGATGGGCACCTTCGCTTCGGCTGAGACGGTCCTCCAGCTCGGCACCACGGTCAATGAGCAGGATTCCTTCCAGGTCGCGGCAGAAAAGTTTGCCGAGCTCGTGAATGAGCGCACGAACGGCGAATATGTGATCGAGATCTACCCCAACGGCACCCTCGGCGGCGAGTCCGACATGCTTGACTCCATGAGCATGGGCATGCTCGACATGGGCATCATCACCTCCGGCCCGTTTGTGAACTTCTCCGAGAAGATGGGCGTTCTCGACATGCCCTTCCTTTTTGCCAGCAACGAGGAAGCTTATGAGATCCTTGACGGCGAGATTGGCCGCGAGCTGCTCGACACGCTCGAAGATGCCGGCCTCAAGGGCCTTGCCTATGCCGAGCGCGGCTTCCGCAATGTGACCAACTCTGTCCGCCCCGTCACCTGCGCCGCTGACCTCAAAGGCCTCAAGCTTCGCGTGATGGAGAACGAGGTCTATTCCAAGACCTTCAACGCTCTCGAAGTCAATGCTGTTCCGATGGCCTGGGCTGATGCGCTTACTGCCATGCAGCAGAGCACGGTCGACGGCGAAGAGAACCCCATCAACGTGATCTATTCCTATCAGCTTTGGGACTACAACCAGAAGTACGTTACCCTTGACCGCCATTCCTACTCCACTGCCATCATCACGATGAGCCTGGATGTCTTCAATTCTCTCGATGAAGAGACGCAGGAGATCTTCCTGGAAGCCGCACAGGAAGCGGCAGAGTATGAGCGCGCCTGGGTCGCCGAGCAGGTCACGGACCAGCTTGCCGCCATCAAGGAGCACGGCGTGGAAGTCGTCGAGGATCCGGATGTCGACTCCTTCCGTGAGGCGGTTCAGCCCGTCTATGACGCATATCCCCAGTATGCCGAGTATATCTCCGCAATTCAGGCAGAGCTGGCAGACTGATCCAATTGATCCTCCGATCCGTCGGAGAGGCGGCCAGATCGGCCGCAGCGCAGGAGACAGGCACACTGTCTCCTGTGTTTTTTAAGGAAACAAGCAAAGGAATCGAGAAAATGAAAGTATTGAAAAAAATCAGCAATGGCCTGGACACGGTCTGCGGGGCGCTGATCGTCCTGCTGCTCGCGGCTTTGGTCATCGTTGTTACGCTTCAGATCGTCTGGAGGACCTGGTTTACCTCCCGCCCGTGGACGGAAGAGGTGACGCGCTATCTCCTCATCTGGGCCACATACCTTGGGGCGACCTGCGTTTACCGCCACGGCGGCAATATTGCCATCACAGCCGTGCAGAACCTTCTTCCGCAGAAGGGGCAGAAGGTCATGCGTGTTCTCGTGCATGTGGTCTGCCTTCTGATCTTCGTTGTGCTTGCTTATTACGGCATCCGCTACTGCGGCAAGCTCACCAAGACGGCCACCAGCATCCGCCTGAAGATGAAAACGGTCTATTCCTGCATGCCGGCCAGCATGATCATTATGGCTTATCATGCTCTCGTCATGGCGCTTGAAGAGATCATCCCGGAGAAGGAGGCTTAATATGGCGGCGATCCTGTTTTCTGTTTTTATCGTTCTTCTTGTGCTCGGCGTTCCTGTGGCCTTCTCGATCGTTGCCGCCGCGGGCATTACGGTGTTTACCGGCCTGGGCGACGCAAAGATGATGATCGTCATCCAGCGCATGTTCGAAGCCTGCAATTCCACCGCGCTGACGGCGGTGCCGTTTTTCATCCTGGCGGGGGATCTTATGAGCAAGGGCAAGATCTCCAAGGTGCTCGTCGAGTTCTGCGGGAGCCTGCTCGGCTGGCTGAAGGGAGGGCTTTCGGTCGTTTCCGTTCTCGCCGGCATGTTCTTTGCGGCCATCTCCGGCTCCGGCGCGGCGACGACGGCCGCCGTCGGCGGAACGCTCGTCCCGGAGCTGCAGAAACGGGGATATAAAGAAGATTCCGCGGCTGCCCTGATCGCGGCGGCCGGAACGATCGGCGTTGTTATTCCGCCGTCCGTTCCGATGGTTTTGTATGCGGTCATTGCGGAGGAGAGCGTCAACCGGCTCTTCAAGGCCGGCTTCGTGCCCGGGATCCTTATGGGAACGGTTCTCATTGTGATCGCCATTGTGCAGGCCTATCGCGAGAATTACCCGAAAGGGGCCCCGTTTTCCCTGAAAAACGTGCTGAAGACCTTTGTCATCGCGATTCCCGGCATCCTGATGCCGCTGATTATCCTTGGAGGGATCTTTTCCGGCATCTTTACGCCGACGGAAGCCGCGGCGGTCGCGGTCGTCTATTCGCTGTTTGTCTCCTTTGTCATTTACCGTGACCTTTCCCTCAAGCAGCTTTACAAGATCATGCTCGGCTCGGCTCGGACGAGCGCCGTCATCATGATTATCATTGGCTGCTCCGGAGCCTTCGGCTGGGTGCTTGCCAACTGGAAGATCCCCCAGGCGATCTCCACGGCGGTGCTCTCCGTCTCAAGCAACAAATATATCATCCTCTTCCTCATCAGCATGATCATTCTTATTGCCGGCGTCTTTATGGAGACGAGCTCCGCGATCATCCTTCTGACACCGGTCTTCCTTCCGCTCATCCGCAGCCTTGGCATTTCCACGCTGCATTTCGGCATCCTGTTTGTCGTCGGCATCGCCATCGGCATGATCACGCCGCCGGTCGCAATTAATCTCTATGTGGCCACGGGCATCACCGGACAGCCGATCGAGAAGATCTCAAAGGCCGTGGTGCCGTATCTGCTGGGGCTTGTGGCTGTGTTCCTGTTCATTGTATACGGCCCGCTCTTTATTCCGGGCTTTATCGCGTAAAAAAGGGGAAGAAGAGATGGAGACGAGGAAAGAGTTTCTTGGGCGCCTTCATGCCCGGCTGGGCGAGTTCGGTGAAGAAACGCTGACTTACGACGAGGGCGAGTTCTGGATGATCCGCGGTCCGTATGAGACCATCGAGACCTATGCCGAGGAGCATCGCCTGTGGAATACGGCGCTGGCTCTCCCGCTCACCCGGGGGCTGCACAACGGTTCTCACCGCAAGTCCTCCATCACGAAGGACGGAGTCTCCTATCGGCTGCCGTATCTGATCCATCCGCTTCTGGTCTGCCGGATGCTGATTGATATCGGGCTGCCGCTGCCGCCGGAAGAGGAGGATATTCTTCTTGCTTCCGCTCTCTGCCATGACATGATCGAGGATATCCCGTTCCCGGAACACGGGCGCGAGATGGTCGACAAATTCGGGCTGGACGAGCGCGTTTATGAGACCGTGAAATTCGTCTCCAAACGGAGGGACTTCACGGAGGAAGAGGAGAAGGCCTTCTTCCACGACATCGAATCGCACAAGCTCGCAGCCCTTATCAAGCTCTCCGACCGCGGCAATAACGTCGAGGATCTCTATAACATGTCGGTCTGGAAGGTGCATGAGTATGTGGGGGAGACGGAGAAATTCTTCTTCCCGATGTGCGCTTATGCCAAGGAGCACTATCCCGAGCTTTTTCTTGCCTTTGAAGTTCTGGAAGACAAGATCCGCTGCCTGACCTATGCCGCCGAGACCCTGGTGGACCGTTACAGCGCCCGCGAGCAGGAGCTTCGGGATCAGCTGGATGCCCTTCGGGAGGAAAACGGGAAGCTGCGCGAGGAATGGCAGTCCGTCCGGGATCTTTGAGAGGAGGAGCGAAACATGTACGAAAAGCATGAATTCCATCTCACTTCGGGCGAGGAGAAATGCTCCGAGCTCAGCGCGGAGCTCCTGCGCCATGCCGAGGAAGAGCGCCTCCGTTTTACCCGGATCTCCCTTGCTCTGATGCGGGAGGAATTTGCCGGCGCCGTCGACGCTTCCGCGCATCCGCTTATGGATAAGGAGCGCCTCCTCGGCATTGCCTTCCACAGCCTGTGCTCGGCTGAGATCCTTGTGGATCTCCACCCGGCGCTTACAAAGGAGGAAGAAGACACGATGCTCGCCTCCGCTCTCTGCCATCCGCTCTTTGCCCTTGTGCCGGACGATGCGGAAAGGGAGGCGCTTCTGGCAGAGCGCTTTGACAGCAATATCGTGTTCCGCGTGATGGAGGAATCCGCCGTTTTCGGCCGCTGGACGGACGGGGAACGGAGAAATTACTTTCAGGCTCTGCGCGGAAAAAAGCTTGCCATGCTGCTGCGGCTGGCCGAACGCGCCTGCTTTGCCGAGCAGCTCTTTGAGCTCCCGAGCGCGGATGCCGCAAACTATGTCCGCGAGACCAAAAACCTTTATTTTCCCCTCTGCATCGATGCCAAGGAGCTCTATCCCGAGCTCGAGCCCGTGATCGCCGTTCTTTATGAAAAGATGAAGTGTCTCGTCGACGTGACGGACATTCTCTCTTCCCGCTTTCTGCAGAAGGAAGGGGATCTCATGGCCGAGATGCTCTCCCTGAAGGAGGACAACGCCCGCCTCCGCCGTCTGATACGGCAGAGGAGAGCGGAAGCCGAATAAAAAGATCCGTGCCTTTTTCGGGGCACGGATCTTTTATCTCAATTTGCTATTTCTTTTTCCCATCCGGCTTGACATAGCCGACGGCCATGGAGGGATTGCGGAGGCGGAGCTTTTCGATGATGGAATCGACGTCGTTCTCCTCCTTGAAGATCAGGTTGGCAAACTCCGTGCCGTCATGCACCAGGATCAGCCGGTAATAGACATAGGCGGAAAAATCGTCGGGCGTGCATTCGCTGATGCGGTTGAAGGCGCGGTCGATATATTCGTAGGGGCAGTAGTATTTCTTCCCGAGGTCCTGATAATAGAGGCACAGCTTTCCGAGCCGCACCCGCCCGATCTCCTCGGCGCTCTGATAGTCCGAGATATGCGCCTCGTCGGTGAGGACGCTGCGGTCCTTCTTTGCCGGGGCGTGAAATTTCAGGCGACCTAAGCCGAACAATGTGCGCCACCCCGCTTCTTTTCTTTTTTCTTCCGGTCAAACGGCCAGTCACTGCGGTAATACTTGCTCGGCAGCTTCTGCGCGATCAGTGTCCCGACGACGCCGGCCGCGATCCCGACGATGACGGCGGCAAGAACATCCGAACAGTAATGCACGGCGAGATAAATGCGGGAGATGCCCATCAGAATGCCGAAGAGAAAGGCCGTCCAGCTGACACGCTTGTCGCCGACCAGGAAGATCGCCGTGGAGAAGGCAAAGGCCGCCGTGGTGTGCCCGGAGGGGAAGCTCTTGTCGCTCTCCGTCGGCATGCCGACTTTGGTCCAGATGTCGTAAAAGACCTTGTTCGTATAGGTATATGGCCTCGGCCGGGCAACGAGGATCTTCAGACAGCAGTTTGTGATCAAGGCGCCGACGGCAATGCTCAAAAGCATTGCGGTGCCGAAGCGGCGGGTCTTGCGGAAGAGAATGAGGGCAAGAGAGATAATGATGAGAGGGATCCCGTCGTGCCCGAGGAACGAGATAAAATTGAAAAACGGGGTGAAGAATCCGCCTGCCAGTATATACAGCTGATGGATCAGCAGAGCGGCCGATTCATCCAATCCGGCAAAGGTGGTATTCAGCCAGACCGCCGCGGCATTGATTGCCATAGTGTTCTCCTTTTATAAATTTTTTTGCAGGTTCATTTTATCATAACGAAGCTTTTGTTGTCTATTGTTTTTCGGCGTGGTATAATCAATTCATGGAAAAGTTTACGTTGCATTCAAAATATCAGCCGACGGGTGACCAGCCCGAGGCCATCGAAGCCCTGGTGTCCGGCATCGAGAACGGGCTGGACGAGCAGGTGCTCCGCGGCGTCACCGGCAGCGGAAAGACGTTTACGATGGCAAATATTATTGCCCGCGTCAATCGCCCCACGCTCGTCCTCGCCCACAACAAGACGCTTGCGGCTCAGCTCTGCAGCGAGTTCAAGGAGTTCTTCCCGGAAAACGCCGTAGAATATTTCGTCTCCTACTATGACTATTATCAGCCCGAGGCCTATATTCCGCATACGGATACCTTTATCGAGAAGGACTGCTCCATCAACGACGAGATCGACCGCCTCCGCCTTTCGGCGACGTTTTCTCTGCTCGAGCGGAGAGACGTGATCGTCGTGGCGTCCGTCAGCTGCATCTACGGCCTCGGCGAGCCGGACGATTTTGCCCGCATGGCCATCTCCATGCGCCCGGGGCAGATGCTGGAGCTCGATGAGCTCCTCCGCCGCCTGATCGAGGACCGTTATGAGCGCAACGATATTGCCTTTGAGCGCAATATGTTCCGCGTTCGGGGCGATACCGTTGAGATCTTTCCGGCCTATTGGAGCGACCGCGCCCTGCGCATCGAGTTTTTTGGAGACGAGATCGACCGGATCTCCGAGATCCATCCGCTCACGGGCGCCCGCCTGCGCGACCTGAGCCACTGCGTCGTCTATCCCGCGAGCCACTATGTGACGACGAAGGACAAGCTCTCGGCCGCCATCGTGCGCATCCGCGAGGAATGCGACGCGCAGGAGGCCTACTTCAAGGAAAACGACAAGCTCATCGAGGCGCAGCGGATCCGCCAGCGGACGGAATATGACATTGAGATGATGCAGGAGTTGGGCTACTGCTCCGGCATCGAGAACTATTCCCGCGTCATCGGCAATCGCGCGCCCGGCTCTCCTCCGATGACCCTGCTGGATTATTTCCCGAAGGACTTTCTGCTCTTTGTCGACGAGAGCCATGTGACGCTCCCGCAGGTCCATGCCATGTACAATGGGGACCATGCCCGCAAGAGCGCCCTCGTTCAGTACGGCTTCCGCCTGCCTTCGGCCTATGACAACCGCCCTCTGAAATTTGAGGAATTCGAAGCGCGGATCCATCAGCGGATCTTCGTCTCCGCAACGCCGGGCGAGTATGAGCGGACACGGGCCGGGCAGATCGCCGAGCAGATCATCCGCCCGACGGGGCTGCTTGACCCCGAGATCTATGTCCGTCCGATCGACGGGCAGATCGATGACCTGATCGACGCCATCGGCGAAAAGACGGCAATGGGCCAGCGTACGCTCGTCACCACGCTCACGAAGCGCATGGCGGAGGATCTCACGGACTATCTCACCAATGCCGGCATCCGCTGTCGCTATATGCATCATGACATCGCCACCATCGAGCGCATGGAGATCATCCGCGACCTGCGCGCCGGCGAGTTCGATGTGCTCATCGGCATCAACCTGCTCCGCGAGGGCCTCGATATCCCCGAGGTCGGCCTCGTGGCCATCCTCGATGCCGACAAGGAGGGCTTCCTCCGCAGCGAGACGAGCCTGATCCAGACCGTCGGCCGGGCCGCCCGCAATGCGGACAGCTACGTCATCATGTATGCCGACACCGTTACGGAATCCATGCAGAAATGCATCGACGAGACAAATTACCGCCGCGAGAAGCAGATCCGTTATAATGAGGAGCACGGCATCGTCCCGCAGACGATCCGCAAGGATATCCGCGAGATCCTCGAGATCTCCTCCGACGCCGGCAAGGGCGGGCAGATCCGCGAGACGAACCGGAACGGCGTCAAGATGACGGAGCGCGAGCGCAATGCTCTCATCGAAGAGCTCGAGGCGAAGATGAAGAAGGCGGCCGCCATGCTCGAATATGAGATCGCAGCTGAGCTGCGCGATGAGATCATCCGCCTGAAAGGAAGAAAATAAATGAAAAAACTGATGATTCTCGACGGAAACAGCATCGCGAACCGCGGCTTTTACGGCGTCCGCCCGCTTTCCGCACCGGACGGCACCCCGACCAACGCCATCTTCGGCTTTCTCACGATCTTCCAGCGGATCCTGAATGAGATCCGGCCGGATGCTGTTGCCGTGACGTTTGACGAGCATGAGAAGACCTTCCGCCATCTCGCCTTTGATTATTACAAGGCCCAGCGAAAGGGCATGCCGGAGGAGCTTGCCGTTCAGATGCCGATCCTGCGCGAGGTCCTGACGGAGATGGGGCTGAAGATCTATTCCAAGAGCGGCTATGAGGCCGATGACATTCTCGGCACGGCCGGCCGCATCTGTACCGAGCAGGGCTGGGAGTGCGTCATCGTAACGGGAGACCGGGACAGCCTTCAGCTCGTTTCGGATTCCGTAACGGTCTGCCTCATCAAAACGCGCGCCGGCCAGACGGAGACGACGCTCTACACGCCCGCCGTTTTTGAGGCGGAATATGCGTTTGCTCCCCGCGGTATCATCGACCTGAAGGCGCTGATGGGGGATTCCTCCGACAATATTCCGGGCGTTCCCGGCATCGGGGAGAAGACGGCGAATGACCTGATCCGTACCTTCGGCTCGCTGCAGGCCGTCTATGAGAATATTGAGAGCGAAAAGATCCGGGAGAGCGTCCGCAAAAAGCTCCTTGCCGGCGAGCAGAGCGCCCGGGATTCCTACTGGCTCGCAACGATCCTCTGCGACGTGCCCATGGACCTAACCCCGGCAAACTGCCTTTGGGACCATGATTATGCGCCCGGGCTTTATGACCTCATGCTGCGGCTCGGCTTCCGGAAGCTGATCGAGAAATTGGATGTGAAGGAGCCGAAGAATGCCCCGGTGAGCAGCGTGGCCGAGGCGTGGGAGACGGTTGCCGTAACGGATGAGAACGCCGGAGAGCTTCGGGAGGCAATTCACGCGTGTGAATATGTTTCGTTTGCTTCCGAGGCGCCCTCGGAGGAGTTTCGCCTTTCGGACGGGAAGAAGGTCTATTCCGTCTGCCGGAACGACTGTTTCCTGAGCTATGACGCGCTCCTTGACGAGGTGCTCTCGGCCGGCGTAAAAAAGGTGACGCAGAACCTGAAGCAGCTTTTGCATGACCTTATAAAAGAAAACTGTCCGGCAGAGGGTTTCGTTTTCGACACGGCGCTTGCGGAATATCTCATCTCGAGCATCGATTCCGATTATTCCGAGACGCGCCTTTCGCTCAAGTATCTCGGGCAGCGGATGGAGGGCGTTCAGGCGCTGTGGGCTCTCTACGAGCCGATGCAGCGAAAGCTGCGCGAGCTCTCGCTTACGGAGCTCTATGAGAAGGCCGAGCTGCCGCTCTGCCGCGTTCTGGCAGAGATGGAGCTCACGGGATTCCTCGTAGACCGCACGGCGCTGAAGGCGTTCGGCGACAGCCTCACGGGGGATATCGATGCCCTGCAGAAGAGCATCTGGCAGGAGGCAGGGCAGGAGTTTAATATTCTCTCCCCGAAACAGCTGGGCGAGATCCTTTTTGAAACGCTGCAGCTGCCCTTCGGCAAGAAGACGAAGACCGGCTGGAGCACAAATGCCGATACGCTTGAAAAGCTCCGGCCCTATCATCCCATCGTGGAGCATGTTCTGGATTACCGCATGCTCACCAAGCTTAAGAGCACGTATGCCGACGGGCTTTTAAAGGTCATCGAAGCCGACGGGCGGATCCACACAAGCTTCCAGATGACGGTCACGGCAACGGGGCGGCTTTCTTCCACGGAGCCGAACCTGCAGAACATTCCCATCCGCAGGGAGCTCGGCGCGCAGATCCGCGGCATGTTCATCGCGCCTCCGGGCAAGGTCCTCGTGGATGCGGACTACAGCCAGATCGAGCTGCGCCTCATGGCGCATATTGCGGACGACAAGGCCATGCAGGAGGCCTTCCTCAGCGGGGAGGACTTCCACCGCGTGACGGCCTCCAATGTATTTCACGTGCCTCTTGAGGATGTGACCTCCTCCATGCGCAGCCGCGCAAAGGCCGTGAACTTCGGCATTGTCTACGGCATTTCGGCCTTCTCTCTCGCACAGGACATCGGCGTCCTCCCCAAAGAGGCAAAGGCCTATATGGACGCCTATTTTGACCAGTTTACCGGCGTGAAAGCCTATATGGAAAATATCGTAAAGCAGGCCGAGCAGGACGGCTATGTCATCACGCTCTACGGCCGCCGCCGCGATATCCCGGAGCTGAAGGATTCCAAACATGCCGTGCGCGAGTTCGGCAAGCGCGTTGCGCTCAATATGCCGGTGCAGGGCACGGCGGCCGACATTATGAAGCTTGCCATGATCGAGGCCGACCGCCGCCTGAAGGCGGAGAAGCTGCAGGCAAGGCTCGTCCTCCAGGTGCACGATGAACTCATCGTCGAATGCCCCGCCGAAGAGGAGGAGACCGTCCGCCGCATTCTCACGGAGAGCATGGAGCACGCGGCAAGCCTGAAGGTGCCTCTTTTGGTCGAGGCAAAATCCGGGCACAGCTGGAGCGAGGCGCACTGATGAAGGAGATCCTTGTCCGCGAAGCGGAGGAGAAGGACCTCCCCGCGCTGGCCCGCCTGGAGCAGGAATGCTTCTCCTTGCCGCATACCGAAGAGCAGCTCCGCGGCGAGCTGCGGGACAGCTATCACACGCTCCTCGCGGCGGAACGGAACGGAGAAGTGCTCGGCTATGCCGGCATGTCCCACATTCTCGATGAAGGGTATATCAGCAATGTCGCCGTTTTTCCGCAGTTTCGCCGGCAGGGCGCAGCGGACGCGATCCTCACGGAAATGCTTGCGCAGTGCCGCGAGCTGGAGCTGGCTTTTTTGTCGCTCGAGGTCCGCTCCCGAAACGACCCTGCGATCGCCCTTTATAAAAAGCACGGCTTCGAGAAGGTCGGCCTTCAGAAAAATGCCTATTCCATGCCGAAGGACGACGCAATTATTATGACAAAGTATTTGAACAGAGAGGAACCGGTATGAAGATCCTTGCCATTGAATCGACCTGCGACGAGACCGCTGTCGCCATTGTGGAAGACGGCCGGAAGGTCCTGACGGATCAGATCCGCTCGCAGGCGGACCTGCACGCGCTTTATGGAGGCGTCGTGCCCGAGATCGCGTCGCGGTGCCATGTGGAGGCGATCTCGCTTCTGGCCGAGCAGGCCGTAAAGGCTGCCGGCATCACAAAGCAGGAGATCGACGCCGTAGCCGTGAGCTATGCCCCGGGGCTCATCGGAGCCGTGCTCGTCGGCGTAAACTTTGCCAAGGCGGCCGCGATGGCGCTTGGCGTTCCGCTCATTCCCGTGCATCATATCCGCGGGCATATGGCGGCCAACTATATTGCCTACCCCGAGCTGGAGCCGCCCTTCCTCTGTCTTGCCATTTCCGGCGGCAATACGCTCCTTGCGGATGTGCGGGATTATACCGACATGCGCATTCTCGGCCATACCCGCGACGACGCGGCGGGGGAATGCTTTGACAAGACCGGCCGTGTGCTCGGCCTGCCTTATCCGGCCGGCGCCCCGATCGACAAGCTGAGCCAAACGGGGGACGACAGCAAGTATGTCTTCCCGCAGTCCCATGTGGCGGACAATCCTTATGACATGAGCTTTTCCGGCTTGAAGACGGCCGTTATCAATCTCGTCCACAATGCCGAGCAGAAGGGCGAGGAGATCGACCGCGCTTCGCTTGCCGCTTCTTTTACCAAAGCCGTGAGCGACAGCCTCGTTCCCCGCACCATGCGCGCGATCGACGAGCTGGGGTATGACAAGCTCGTTATTGCGGGTGGCGTTGCCGCCAATTCCCGCATCCGGAGCGATTTCCAGAAGGCAGCCGACGCGCGGGGAATTTCCCTCTATGTCCCGCCGCTCAAGCTCTGCGGCGACAACGGGGCCATGATCGGAGCGCAGGGCTATTATGAGTATCTTGCCGGCCACACGGCAGGCACGGACCTCAACGCCTATGCCTCCATGGACATCAACGGAGGCTTCTGATGGAGGAGACCAATGCCCATTCCGGCCATCGCGACCGCCTGAGGCGGGAGTTTACCGAGCTCGGCGTGGAATCTTTCAGCGAGGTGCGCGCGCTGGAGCTGCTGCTCTTTTATGCCATTGCCCGGAGAGACACCAATCCTCTGGCGCATGCGCTGCTGGACCGCTTCGGCTCCCTGCAGGGCGTGCTGCGGGCAAGCAAGGAAGAGCTCTGCTCGGTGGAAGGCATCGGGGAAAATACGGCTGTTCTCATCCGCCTTGTGCCGGAGCTCAACCGCAAGGCGCAGATCGAGGCGGAGAAAAAGACGGTCCGGACGCTTGACAGCTCCTTTGCCGCCGGCACCGTGATCTCTCCGTATCTCCGCTATGAACGGGCGGAAAAATTCATGCTCTTCTGCCTGGACGCCCAGAAAAAACTGCTTCGCGCGGAAGAGGTGAGCAAGGGCGTTGTGAACGCGGTGACGGTCGATATCCGCCGCGTGGCGGAGCTGGCGCTGCAGTATCGCTCCAGCGCCGTGATCCTTGCCCACAATCACCCGGACGGTGATCCGCTTCCTTCGCAGGAGGACCGGGAGGTGACGCGCGCGGTCGCCGAAGCGCTCGCTGTGCTGTCCATCCCCGTGCTTGACCACATTATCGTTGCGCCGAACGGCTACTATTCCTTCGCCGATGCGGGGGAGATCTGACCTTCAATTATAATTTTATACAGGGAGAGGCTATTTATGAACATTGTTATTCTGGACGGCTACACCGAAAACCCCGGCGACCTGAGCTGGGACGGCTTTCGCGCCTACGGGGACGTAACGGTCTATGACCGCACGCCCTTTGACGAGCAGGAGATCATCCGCCGCATCGGGGATGCGGAGATCGTTTATACCAACAAGACGCCGCTTTCCCGCGCTGTCATCGAGGCGTGCCCGTCGGTCCGCTTTATCGGCGCCCTCTCGACCGGTTATAACGTCATCGATATCGCCGCGGCGAAGGAGAAGGGCATCCCGGTGTCCAATGTCCCTGCCTACGGGACGGATGCCGTCGGGCAGTTTGCCATTGCGCTTTTGCTCGAGATCTGCAGCAAGGTCGGGCACCACGACGAGGCCGTGCACGAGGGCCGCTGGGCTGCCAACCCGGACTTCTGCTTCTGGGATGGCTCGCTCATCGAGCTTGCCGGCAAGACCATGGGCATTCTCGGCTACGGCCGCATCGGCAAAAAGACGGGCACGATCGCCAAGGCGCTTGGCATGCGCGTCATTGCGAACAGCCGCAGCCGCTATGAGGGATCGGACGAGATCGCGGAGTTTGTCGATGTCGATACGCTCCTGCGCACCTCGGATGTGATCGCGCTGCATTGCCCGCTCTTCCCGGAGACGACCGGCATCATCTGCAAGGAAAACATTGACAAGATGAAAGACGGCGTTATCATCATCAACAACAGCCGCGGCCCGCTCGTCGTGGAGCAGGATCTTGCCGACGCGCTCAATTCCGGCAAGGTCTATGCCGCCGGGCTGGACGTCGTCTCCACGGAGCCGATCCGCGAGGACAATCCGCTCCTCACGGCGAAGAACTGCATCATCACCCCGCACATCAGCTGGGCGCCCATCGAGGCCCGCGGGCGCATTATGGATACAAGCGTGGAGAACCTGAAGGCCTTCCTGGAAGGCAGCCCGATCCACGTGGTCAATGCCTGAGATGCTCAGCTATTACAGTGTTCTGATCCTTCTGTCCTGCTTTGCGCTGTGCGCCCTCTCTTCGCTCGTCTGGGAGAATGCCCGCATCAGCCGGCAGTATAAGAAGACGCTGCTCGAGACGTATCTCATCATCCTCCTCGCCATTCTTGCCGATTGGGCCGGGGTCATGCTCAACGGAGCTCCTTCGTGGACGATCTTCCTGCACAAGGTCGTGAAATTCCTCGATTATTCACTGACTCCGATGATCCTCGTGCTTTTCCTCCGGCAGCTCAATGCAGAGCAGAAGCTGATACGCTACTGCCGCATCGTGCTGGTTGCCAATATGGTTCTGCAGGGCCTCTCGGTCTTCACCGGGTGGGCGTTTGACGTGAATGCCGAGAATATGTATGTCCATGGGCCGCTGCATTTTCTTTATATTCTTGTTTACGCGGTATCGATCGGAATCGGGCTGCTGGCGTTTTTGAATTACGGAAAGCAGTTTCGCCGCAGGAACCGGCTGAGCCTCGGGATGATCGTTGCGCTGCTGCTGCTCGGCATTGGTCTGCAGGAGTTCGGAAGCTCGGAGATGCGTACCTCCTGCATCACGATCGTGCTGACGTCGGTCCTGCTCTATCTGCACACGCTGGAATTCCGCCAGCTCACAACGGACGACCATATGCTGCAGCAGGAGGCGCTCCTGCAGACCGATGCGCTGACCGGCCTTCTCAGCCGCTATGCCTATACCTGCGACCTCGCCAAGCTGCATGAGGGCGGCAAGACGGGAGAGGCAACGGTCTTTTCTCTGGATATCAACGGCCTGAAGGAAGCAAACGATACGCTCGGCCATGCGGCGGGGGACGAGCTCATTCGTGCGGCGGCCGCCTGCGCGTCCCGCGTTTTTGCCGGAAGCGGCCGCGTTTACCGCACCGGCGGAGACGAGTTCGTTGTCCTCTGCCGGATGGACCGGGAGACAGCCGAGGAGACGATGCGGAAGCTGCAGGAGGAATGCGCCGCCTGGCATGGGGAGACGGTTTCCGAGCTTTCTCTCTCCGCGGGCTTCGCCATCGGCACCGAGCACCCGGAGCTGGAGATCGAAAAGCTGATCGTGCTGGCCGATCAGAACATGTACGCGGCCAAGGAAGCCTATTACAGCGGCAGCCGCGACCGAAGAAGACGTTAAAAATGAAAAAGGGGAACGATTATGACCGAATATCAGATCCGCAGAGCGGATGTGTCGGAATGCCTTCTGTGCCGGGATCCGGCCTGTACGGCGGCCTGCCCGCACGGCCTCGACCCGGGAAGGACGATGCGGAGCCTCTGGTTTGACAATGCGGGGGCCGCGGCTCTTTCGCTGACGGAGAATTTCTGCAGCGCATGCGCGGGAGACTGCGAGAAGGCCTGCCGCAGACCCGGCCGGATCCGGATCCGGGAGCGGATGGAACGCCTTTTCACGCTTCGCGAGACAGACGAAGAGCTGAGGGCGTCTGCGGACTTCCGCGAGATCTGCCTGCAGACGGACTTCTGCGGCATCCCGCTCGAAAACCCCTTCCTGCTCTCGTCCTCCGTCGTTGCGAGCACATATGACATGTGCGCGAGAGCCTTTGAGGCCGGCTGGGCGGGCGCGGCGTTCAAGACGATCTGCAATTTTGAGATCCACGAGGCGTCTCCCCGCTTTTCCGCCATCGAAGGGGACAACGGCGGCTTTATCGGCTTTAAGAATATCGAGCAGCTCTCCGACCACAGTGTGGAAGAAAACATGCAGATCTTCCGCGAGCTGAAGAAAAACTATCCGACCAAGTTCATCCTGGCCTCCATCATGGGGCAGAATGAGCAGGAATGGGCGGAGCTGGCAAGAAAGTGCGAAGAAAACGGGGCGGACGCCGTTGAGCTGAACTTCTCCTGCCCGAATATGGCGGAGGGCGGGCTCGGGTCCGATATCGGGCAGTGCCCGGAGCTGGTCGAACAGCTGACGCGCGCGGCGAAAAATGCCTGCTCCATTCCCGTCGTCGCCAAGCTGACGCCGAATGTGGCGAGCATGAAGGACGCCGCCGAGGCGGCCAAACGCGGCGGGGCGGACGGCGTTGCCGCGATCAATACGATCAAGTCCGTCACGGGCGTCAATCTCCATACCTATGTTTCCGAACCCTCCGTCCACGGCCGGAGCGCCTTTGGCGGCTATAGCGGAGCCGCCGTCAAGCCGATCGCCCTGCGCTTTATTGCCGAGCTCGGGATCGATCCGGAGCTGAAGGGGCTGCATATCTCCGGCATGGGCGGCATCGAGACCTGGCGGGACGCTGCCGAGTTTCTGCTTCTGGGCGCCGGCTCCCTGCAGATCACGACGGCCGTCATGAAGTACGGCTACCGAATCATTGAAGACCTGAAGAGCGGCCTTGCGCTCTATATGAAAGAGATGGGCTTTTCCTCCGTCGGCGAGATGGTCGGCCTCGGGCTGGACTCCATCTATGCCTCGACGGACGCGCTGGAGCGCGATACGGTCATTTATCCCCGCTTTATCCGGGAGCGCTGCCTCGGCTGCGGGAGATGCGTGATCTCCTGCTCGGACGGCGGGCACCAGGCGCTTTCTCAGGGAGAGGACGGACGCGTTATCCTCCATGGAGCCAAATGCGTCGGCTGCCATCTCTGCATCCTCGTCTGCCCGCAGAAAGCCATTGTGCCGGGGCGGAAACGCGTTCCTCTCTTAAAACAGGACTGATAAAAAGCAAAAGCCGATTGCCTCGTTCAAAGGCAATCGGCTTTCTCTGTATTCGCCTTATTCGCTCGTGTCGAGCTCCTGCCGGTGCAGCATCTCCAGGAAGGTCTCTTTCGGCACGGGGCGGGAGAAGTAATATCCCTGGATGGCGTCGCACCCCGCAAATTTCAGGAACATGAACTGCTCCAGCGTCTCTACGCCTTCGGCGACCGTGATCTTGCCGGCTTCTTTTGCGAAGGCGATCGTGTGCTTGACAAGGGATTCGCCGCTCGGCGTCCCGATGAAGTCAATGAGCGATTTGTCCAGCTTGATGGCCTCAAAGGGAACCGTCAGCATGCTGGCAAGCGAGGAGTAGCCGGAGCCGAAATCGTCCAGATGCAGAGGGAAGCCCGCGCCTACCAGCCCATTTGCGATCTCCTTGATCGACTGCATCCTTACGGCTGCGCTTTCTGTAATTTCGATCGGCACGAGCGCCGGGCGGACGCCTTCCGCTGCGGCGATCCCGGCCAGCTCCTGTCCGAGCTCGGCACCAAAGATGCTGGCGCGGCTGAGATTGACGGAGATCGGGATCTCGCCGGAAAAGCCGGCGTCCCGAAGCTTTTTCTGAAAGCGGCAGACCTTGCGGAACATGGTCTCGTCGAGCTGGCGGATCTTGCCGGTCTTTTCCAAAACGGGAATGAATTCTCCGGGGGACAGCAGGACTCCGTCCGGCCGCTGCCAGCGCACCAGAGCCTCGGCGCCGACCATACGGCGCGTCTGCACATCGTATTTCGGCTGGAACCATACGCGGAATTCGCCGTTTTCCAGCGCATCGTCAAACTGCCGCTCGATCCGCTCCTCCCGCAGCATCCGCGCGAGGATGTCGTCGCTGTACTCGATATAGTCCTGCTTCGAGCTGCCTTCGATGGCGACGACGGCATAGCGCGTCTTCTCATAGATGTCTTCCAGCGAGAGCTCCCGCGGGACGCGGACAAAGATGGAGAAGCGCAGCTTGAATTCCTTATATTCCGCCTGTTCGTAGACGGCCTTGTGAAAACCGTCCACCTTGGCCTTGCGGATCTCCTTCGGGTCGTATTTCGTAAGGGAGCAGAAATAACCCTCCCCCAGATAGGCCAGGCACATCGTGTCGTCCTTATACTGCAGGAGGATCCTGCCGACAAGGGCAAGCAGGCGCTCGGCGGCCTCGGGGCCGAACTGATGGCGGTAAGCCGTCAGGCCGTCGATGCGGGAGATGGTAAAGTCAAAGGCTTCCTCCGGATACTGCTTCAGGATCTCTTCGCCGTGAAAGAAGAAGGCCTCTTTGGTATAAAGCCCCGTGAGCGAATCCCGCTCGACCTCCGCCACGCGTTCCTGCAGCTGCTTGACCTCTTCCTTGATCGCCAGGGCGTCCGCAATCTCGCGGAAGTTGTCCGTATTGTAAAAGACAAGCGCATGCATCGGGTTGACGCCGTTTTCATTCAGTTCAACGGCGTCTACGACCTCGCTCACATGGCGGATCGGATCCATATAGACCTTCGGGCCCTTGATGCCGTTGGCAATGGGGCAGGGAGGGCAGGGCGCATCCAGCCCCATGAGGCAGGAATAGCACTTGTCGCCAAGCTTGAGCGTGGGATAGAGCTTGGCAGCCGTGTCGTTCACGAGGATCAGATTGTAATCTTCATCAATGATGTAGCAACCGGAAGAAAGCTTGCACACCGCGTTTCACCTCGGATGAAAATTTCACTAATTTCCTGCCTCATTATAAACCTTTTCATTGGTGAAAATCAACAGAAATTCGTTAAAATTCAGGGAGAAAAAATTTCCTGCTTCAGCCGCAGGCCGAGAAGGAACCTTCCGGCGGAGGTCTTCTTCCTTCCATAGCCGCGATTTTCAAGCGCCGTGTAGAAATCGCCGGGCTTTCGGGGAAATTCCCCAAACCGTTCGCAGTAGGCGCGGTAGGAGGTATAGAGCTCGCCGGACTTCTGGCGGTATTCCGGGGAGAGCTCGCATTCCTCCTCAAGAAAGGCGGACAGCCAGTCGTTTGCTTCGCGGTAATCCGCGATCGCCTTTTGGACGGCATGAGGCATTTCCGGTTTAAAATTCATCCGAATCACGGCCTGAGCTCCTTCCATGACCCATTTAAGGATCGCGGGCCCCGCTTCCTGCTCCAGATATTCGGAATAGTTCTTGATGTCGCTTTGCCCTGTGATCTTTGCCTGGAAGGGGATGACGATCAGGCGGCGCCAGGTCCCGTCGTCGAGCGCACCGACGCGGGGAAGATAGTTCGTATAGAGCACGAGCGTGTGGCTGGGGCGGAAGTAGAAGGGCTTGAGATATTTCTTCTCGGCAAAGATCTCATCCGTAGAGCTGAGATGCTTGACGACGGAGGAGTTCAGCCTCTGCCCGTCCTCCAGCTCGGAAGCGATCACGAGGCGCTTTCCCTTCAGTTCGGCAAGCTCCGGCATGACGTTTCGCTTGCACCCGGCAGTCAGCGCATCGGCCGAGAGCTTGCCGCCGTAGGAGCCGAGAATGCGGAAGATCGTGTTCCAGAAGGTGCTCTTGCCGTTGCTCCCGTCTCCATAGGCGATGATCGCCGCCTCAAGATTCACGCTTCCAATCGCGGCCAGCCCGGCGATCTGCTGGACGTATCGGATCAGCGCCTCGTCTCCGCAGAAGAAAAGCTCGAGCGCCTTTTGCCAGATCTCTGCGCCGCGATCTCCGGGGTCTACGGCAGTGACGCAGGTGAGCCGGTCCTCCGGGGAATGCTCCCGGGGAGCGCCGGGGCCCAGGCGAAGGTCATAGGTGTAAGAGGGCGTATTCAGCAGGTAAGGGTCTGCGTCAAAATCCGAGATGTCGCAGAGAAGGCCGGCCCGTGAGGCGTCGAGCGTGTGGAGAACGTTGCGCATGTTTTCCCGGTCGACCGCAAATTTCTCGTAGGAAACGGCGTCTGCCATGCGGTAGGCCCAGCTTCGGGCATCCGCAGGAGACAGGTCGTCAATGCATTGGAGCACGGCCTTCAGATGAAAGGCTTCCCCTTTTTTAAGCAGGCCGTATTCCTCCAGCCGGGCGCGGGCAGCGGCAGCCTGCTCTTTGGCGTTTTTCTGCTGCAGCCGGAGAAACTCTGCCAGGACCCTTACGGCATAATAGTTGCCGCTTTTCCACAGCGTCCCGTTATACCAGAGAAGATCCGTATTCTCCGTATAGGCGAGCACGTCTCTGCATTCCTGCACGAAGACCTTTGCTTCGCCGAGATCCGTAAAATTCTCCGGAGCGAGAGAAGCTCCTTCGGCGAAGGGATCGTTATAGCTTTCGGGCGGCACGTAGTCGGGGGAAGACGCGATCTTTTCCGTATAAAATTTCAGGGCGCTTTTCCAGATGGAGGCAAGCTCCGGCTGGGACAGGGGAGGATTGCAGCAGGCCGCTTCCTGAGAAAAGAGCGTTTCGGCCGGTTCCCCGCAGCCGCAGCGCTTCAGCACGCGGACGGCGAATTGGTGGAGCGTGGCATTGCGCTCTCCCTCCGGGATCTCGGAGCCAAGTCTTCTGTGAGGTTTCAAGGCTGCTGCGGGGGCGGGAGCGGCCCAGAATTCCGGCGGGAGATGATCGGCCAGCGTCTTTTCGCCGGGGTAGTATTCCACCTGAGGCACCTCCGTGCCGAAGAAGAAGCGTCCGGCATCCAGCGCCTGCGGGTCGGCAAACGGAAAAACGGACTCATACAGAGCGCGCTTCCTCCGGGCATATTCGCCGGCGTCGGTGCAGCGCGGACCGCGAAAGGCGAAATGAAAGCGGGGGCGGGGAGCGCAGCCATCCTTTTCCGTCATGTTGTGCCGGCTGTAATGAACGAGCATCTCACACTCCGGAAAGCGGGAGCGGACGGCCTCCGGCGTGATCCATTCCGACGGATCGTCGGAATGGGTGTTGTCTACGTCAAAGGCATAGATATCGGAAGATACGAAGTTTTCGATCTTTCTGCGGCCGTCGGCATATTCGGCAGCCACATAGTCATATTCCGCTGCTTTGCGGAAAGCTTCCGCGCTGTCGACGGCGATCCGGGCGGGGTAGGAAGTGTTGAATTGATTGCCGCGGACGGAAGGGGCATATCGGAGCTCAAACATGCTTACACCTCATATTCTTCCGCGCAGACGACCGTGTCGATTACGCGGTCGCGCCACTCCACCAGGGGATGCGTAATGAGCACGAGCTCCAGCTTTTCCTTGGTTTTGGTGTCGAGCAAAAGCCTGCGTTCGGCGCTTTCTCCTTCTGCCAGCCCCAGCTGAATGAGCCACTTGCCGTGCTCCTGCTTTGCGGCGAAGTCGGCCCAGCGGTAGCTGCCCAGGCCCGGCAGATCGGGGAAAAGATCCGGGATGTCTTCCCGCCAGAGATACATTCCGCTGAGATAGCCGCGCTCCGGCCGGTCCGTCAGCTCGGGGATGCGCCAGTCTGTGCCGGCCTTGAGCGCACTGCGGAGCTTCCCGCGGCGGATCCACTGCCGAACGGTTACCGGCTCCACCGAATAACGCTTGCCGTATTCTTCGGGCGTCAGCAGCTTGCAGCAGGTCTTATAGAGCGTATACTGTGTTTCGCCCTCCGGAACATAGCGGGTGCTTCCGTCCTGCCGCTCTACGGGAGAGAGCTTCACAAGAATAAGCTCGATGCCGTCTGCGGCAACGGAAAAGCCGTAGCTCCATCCCTCCGGCAGCGGCTGCGGCAGGTCGAGCGTGCGCAAATCGGAGAAAAAGCGGGCGAGAAGCTCCTCCAGCGCCTTTTTGAATTCGGCAGACATTTCTTCGCTGCTGTCCCTGCGATGCGTCCAGGCGGCGTATTGAAAGACCTCCTGCAGAAGCGCGTCCTTTGTCCTCAGCGCCTGTCCGGCGCGGTTGGTTTGTTGGTTCTGATCCATTAGAATGATCCTCCTTCTATTTATTCTGATTCTATTGTATTCCATTAATACGACAAATGCAAGACTTTTTTTGTAACAAAAAAAGTGCCGGTCTGTGCCGGTCTAATCTGTAACTCTTGCTAGAAGAAAAAAATAAAATAAAAATATAAGAAAAGTTATGGATCTGACCGGCATAGACCGGCACTCGGCCGAGAGAAGAGCGTTGACTTCTGAGGAAAACAGGCTTATATTGGGGTGCGATATCATCCGGAAGGAGAAGTTTCCATGGCGGACAATCTCATCTTCAGCCTGAATGCGACGATCCCGCTTTTTCTGCTGATCCTGCTCGGAATGGGGCTGCGGAAGCTCGGCTGGGTCGACAAGGCATTTGCGGGGAAGCTCAACAGCTTCGTTTTTCGCGTTTCGCTGCCGCTGATGCTCTTTCATGACCTCGCAACGGTGGACTTCCGCGAGGCCTGGAACGCAAAATTTGTGCTCTTCTGCTTCGGCGTGACGCTCCTCAGCATCGTGATCTCTGCTCTGCTTGCCGGGCGGATGAAGGACCGGCGGATCCGCGGCGAATTCATCCAGGCCTCCTGCCGAAGCAGCTCGGCAATCCTCGGCATTGCGTTTATTCAGAATATTTACGGCTCGAGCGGCATGGCCCCACTTATGATTATTGCGAGCGTACCTCTTTATAATATCATGGCCGTTACGGTGCTGAATCTTTATCATCCGGACCGCGCCGGGCGGATCGACGGCGAGACGCTTGCGAAGACCGGAAAGGGCATTGCCACGAATCCAATCATTCTCGGCATTCTGGCGGGAGCCGTCTGGTCTCTGCTGGGCCTCCCGATGCCGACGTTTTTCGATAAATTTCTCTCCTCCGTCGGCAATACGGCCAGCCCGATCGGCCTCATTGCCATGGGCGCCAGCTCCGAGACCGGCGCCATGAAAAAGCAGCTCCTGCCCGGGAGCCTTGCCGTATTCATGAAGCTCTTCGGCTTCTGCCTGATCTTCCTGCCCTGCGCGATTGCGCTCGGATTCCGGAGGGAAGAGCTGATCGCCATTCTCGTGATGCTGGGCAGCGCGGCAACGGTAGCAGGCTATGTGATGGCGAAGAATATGGGGCATGACGGAGATCTTTCCTCCTTCGCCGTCACGATGACGACGTTCCTCTGCCCCTTCTCGCTCGCTCTGTGGCTGTTCTTGCTGAGGACCTGGGAGTACATATGACGACGAGAAAAGAAGCAATTGAATTCTGCCTCACGTATCCGCTCTCGTATGAGGACTATCCCTTTGACGACCTGAACTGGACCGTCATGCGCAGAGCCGACACGAAAAAGGGCTTCTGCTGGATCTTTGAGAAGGACGGCAAGATCTGGATGAACCTGAAAGCAGAGCCGGAGTGGGGGAGATTCTGGCGGGAGAGCTTTCCCTCGGTCCTGCCGGCATATCATATGAACAAAGAGCACTGGATCTCCGTCATCCTTGACGATACGGTCCCGCCCGCGGAGCTCGAACGGTTCATCTCCGACAGCTACGCGCTGTGCGGGAAGAAGAAAAAATAAATGCCTATGCAACTAAAATCAGTTGCGCCCAACCGCGCTTTATGTTATAATTTTTAAGGATCTGACACGATGGGACAAAAGGAAAAGCTGATCGAAAAGCTGAGAGCAAAGCCAAAAGATTTTACTTTTGAGGATGCAGAGCGCCTGCTTGGCTGTCTGGACTATTCCCGGTCCAACAAGGGCCGAACAAGCGGATCCAGAGTTGCCTTTTTTCGGGAAGGCTCTGCTCCGATATTGCTCCACAAGCCGCATCCGCGAAAGGAGCTTTTAAGCTACCAGATAAAGCAGCTGATCGAGGCGCTGGAACAGGAGGGGCTGATTTGAACAACACGATCGAGTATAAGGATTATATTGGAAGTGTGGAGTTTTCCGAAGAGGACGGTCTTTTTTACGGCAAAGTTCAAGGGATCCGGGCATTGATCTCCTATGAAGGCACAACAGCGACCGAGCTGGTCAATGACTTTCATGCTGCAGTTGATGATTACCTTGTCCTCTGCGAGGCGGAGGGGATCACCCCGGAGAAGGCTTATAAGGGAAGCTTCAATGTCCGCGTATCTCCGGAGATCCACAAGCAGGCAGTGATCTATTCTATGGCGCATCAGATGAGCCTGAACAGCTTTGTGGAGGCGGCGATGCGCAGCTCACTTTCTCGTGCCGCCCAGGCTTCGACAGGACAAGCCGGATATAAGACCATGTCACAGGAATATTAATCTCTCAGGTTTTATAAATTGAAGAAAGAAGGAATCCATCATGAAAAAAATTGTTGCTGTGCTTCTGACGCTGCTTCTTGTGCTGCCTTTGGCGGCCTGCGGGAAGAAGGAGGCGCAGACGGCGTCGATCTCTCTGGCGGCCAACCCGACGACGGGGTATGAATGGTTTGCGTTCCAGTCCTCGGATCTCTTTGAGATCGAGAGCGAATATGTTGCTGACAGCGCGGACGAAGAGCTTGTCGGAGGCGGCGGACATTATAACTTCACGCTCAAGCCGCTCAAGGCAGGGGACTGCAAGGTCAGCTTTGTCTATCAGCGCTCCTGGGAGGCCATGGAGCTGGGGGACGACCTTACCTACGAGATCACGGTCACGAAAGACCTGCAGATCAAGGTCAACGCCATGTCGGGCGGGATCGAAGGCACGGAGGACGAGCTTCCCGAGATCCCCGAGCTGACGATCTCCTAAGCTGTTTTTGAATCAAAAAATCCTCACCAGCCCGGTGAGGATTTTTTGTATGCCTGTCTTGCTTTACTTTTTATGATACTCCAGGCAGAGCATCGTGATGTCGTCGAACTGCGGGGCGTCTCCGACGAAGGCGTCGATATCTTCCTTTACCTTCGGCAGCAGATCGAGAGGGGAGCAGGAGGTATTGTCCGAGAGGACCTTCTCCAGGCGCTCCATTCCGTAGAGCTCGTTGGAGGAGGACGTCGCTTCCGTGACGCCGTCGGTATACTGGAAGATGCGGTCTCCGTCGTTCAGAACGAGGGAGCCGGAGCGATAGCGGACGCCGTCCATGCCGGCGAGAACAAAGCCGGCCGAGATCTTGTACGGCTTGTAGGGCTCTCCGGCAGGGGCGATGAACGGGATCTCATGCCCGGCATTGACGTAGCGGAGCTCGCCTGACTCGAGGTCGAGGACAGCCTCAAAGGCCGTGATAAACAGATCCTCGCTGTTGGACTGGCAGAGAAGGGAGTTGACCTCCGTGAAGACCTCGGCGAGATCCCGCCCAGGGGTGGTGTGGTCCTTGATGAGCGTCTTTCCGATGACCATAAAGAGCGCCGCGGGGACGCCCTTGCCGGAAACGTCTGCCATGACGAAGGCGAGATGCGTCTCATCGACCATGAAGAAGTCATAAAAGTCGCCGCCGACCTCCTTGGCCGGGTTCATGGTGGCATAGATGCGGAACTGTTCCTTGTCGCAGAAGTCGGGGAAGATCTGCGGGAGCATCGAGGCCTGGATCTGCGTGGCCACGTTGAGCTCCGTGCTGATGCGCTCCTTTTCGGCCGTGACGTGCGTGAGGTCGTTGATATAATTGTCCAGAGACCCGGCCATGTCATTGAAGGCGTCTGCCAGATCGCCGACTTCATCGTTGGAGGTATTGCTGACGCGGTGCTTCAGGTCGCCGGAGCTCATCTTTTTAACATCCTTCTGAAGCTTCAGAATGGGATCGGTCAGACGGCGGGAGAAATAGTAGGAGACAACAAGGGCAAGGACGAGGACCGCTGCGATGATCGCGAAGAGATGCAGGATCGAATACAGGACATCATCGTCGATGAGAAGGAGCGTATTGTCGGTGCTGCTTTCGATTTCCGTGCGGATGTACTCGCCCGGCCCGTTTACCAGGGAGGCCGGGATGTAGACGGCAAAGGACCAGGAGGACGTGGAGATCGGATAATAGACGATATAGTCTCCGTCCGAGAAGGTGATGCCGGAGTCGCCGCTCGTAATATCGTCGGCGGCCGACTGGGGAGCGATGTTGTAGATGTTATGCAGCGTGTCCGAGGTATAGTCCATGCCCGGGTAGGCAAGAATGTTTCCGTCCTTATCAAGCAGGAAAGCTTTGGATCCCTCGCCCACGCTGGTCTTCACCACGGAATCGACAAGATCCGTGATTAGAATATCCATGCCGACGACGCCGGCAAAGTTCCCGTCCGCATCCGTGAAGGGGGCGGCGCAGGTGACGACCAGGCCGCGATTGAAGGAATCAAAATAAGTCTCGGTGAAGAAGGCATCTGTTGCATTTTTCCCGTTTTCATACCAGGCTGCAGTAAAATAATAGTAATATTCCTCGCTGCCGTCATAAGGGCCGCCATAGTTCACAAGATCGTAGCTGACGAGGAGCCCGCTCTCGGTCCCGATGTAGATCGTTGAGATCATGTCCGAGTTTTCCGTGATGATCGCATTCAGGATCGGCTCCATGTAGCTCAGCGCGGCCATATCGCCCTGGATATCCTCCGGCGTTACGGCGCGGGCGGCAAGCGTGCGCTGCATCGTGTAGGTGCCGCAGTCCTTGTCATTCGGGGGAAGGATCTCGTTCCCCGGATATTTTTCCGGGTCATCCCGCGTACGGACATACTGGTTGTGGATGGCGCGGGCCAGATGCGAGACGGCATTGTCAAAGACGGAGAGCTTGGCGTCCGTCAGCTGGGCATTGGTCTGGACAATATTCTCGATGTCTTCCAGAACCTGGTTCTGCAGGGCGGACCGGCTAAGCTCCGAGACGGTATCGCCCAGCTCTACCTCCTCCGCAAGCACGGTAGAGCGGATGATCTGCATATGATAGATCCCAAGCCCGCCGACAAGGACGGCGACGATCGCGGCGATCAGCATGACCATGACGCTGACCTTGCGGCGGATGGAACGTCTTTTCTTCATAGCTTCGATTCCTTTCCTTTATAAAACGATCGAGACGATGTTGCTCCCGTCCCGGAAGCTTTGGCAGGAGGCGCGGAGCGCGCGGCTTTCCACGAGCTTCAGCCCGATGGCGTCCAGCTCGCCCTCTTCTTTGCCCAGAACGAGGGGATCATAGCGCCCGCCGGAATAGGTAAAGCGGAGGAGCGCCGTGTCGTCTGTTTCCAGCGTTACGCGGACGGAAGTGTCCGGGAGCGCGGCGAAGATCCGGATGAGGACCTCCTCGGCGCAGTTCTGCACCTCGAAGACCCGCTTTCGCGTTGCCTTGCCGGAAAAGGCAAGGCCTTCGATCTGCTCGTTGAGCAGGTCCAGAGAAGCGGGGTCGGAGGTGACGACGGCGTCGGCGTCATTCGGAATGGAGCAATGCGGCGGGAGAACCGGCTGCACGCGAAAGATCCCGTTGAAAATAATAAGAAGCGGAATGCCGAACAGAAGCCCGGTGGAGACATAGGCGGCAACGGCGGCGCCGAGGGCGGATGCTCCGAGAAACAGGGGGCTGGCGAGACCGCAGAGAAACGAGAGCAGCAGCAGGATGCCGGTATATTTCGCAAGGTGGATCGGCTTTTTAAAATGCACGCGGTGCGTGGAGGAGCCGAGATGCCACAGCGCCCAGGCCCCGGGGCTGAGCACGGCAATGCAGAAGCATTCGTAGAGCAGCTCCCGCGGCGCCGTTTTTAACAGCGCTCCGGAGAGAAGGCAGCCTGCACCGCAGCCGAGCGTCCCGAAGGGGCCGAACATGATCCCGGTAAAGGAAGGCAGAAAGTTTTTCATGCCGATCCAGCTGCCGAAGGTGAGAAAGCCGGTCGCCTGAACGGAAGCGTCCAGCGCGAAATACGAAACCGCGATCGCGAAAACAAGCGAAAGGCGGGCAGACAGACGGCGGTTATTCATGTGAAAACCTCCGCAGCAGGCACTTCGCCGTGCCGCCGTCGGACAGGAGGATCCCCAACACCATCACAAGAGCGCCTGCCAGGCGCAGGGGAGTGATGGACTCCTTTTCCGTGCCGAAGAGAAGCGCGAGCACGGGGGAGAGGAGCATCGTGATGATGATCTCAGTCGAGAAGATCAGGGAGGTCGTAAATGCGTCGATAAAACGCTGTGCGTAGATCTGCACGACGCTGTAAAGCACGCGCATAAAAAGCGCGATCACAAGGACGCTGCCCCAAAAGGCGGGATCCGACGGAAAACGCAGGGAAGCCCCGGTGATCCCGCTTTCCGCGGCCCAGCCGATCAGCCCGAAGAGACAGCTGAAGAAGACCTGCCCCAAAGCCAGAAGCGAGGGATTTGTAATCGGAGAAAAGTGTTCCACGGAGAGAATGTAGACGGCAAGGAAAACGTCGGCAGCAAGCAGATACAGCACCTTGAGATTCCAAAGCCCCTGCACATCCGCATTTGTCATAAGAAACAGCCCGGCAAGCACGAGCACGATGGCGGCAAGCGTGTTCTTTTCCGGCTTTTTCTTCTTCCAAAGGAACAGGATCAGGGGGATAAAGCAGAAGTAGCACGAGAGGACGCCCGCGCTGATGGTCGCCTTGGTGCCGGAGGAACCCGGCAGGAGGCAGAGGTTGAAAAGAAGAAGCTCGAAGGAAAGAACGGCGCTCTGGCGGATCAGATTCCGGTTCAGGCGGTAAAGGTCGGCCCGGAAGAGAAGCAGCAGGATGCCGAAGCCAATCAGATTCGTAATGAAAATAAAGGAGAAATCCGAAACGGAATCCGGCACCGCGCCCAGAAAGGCGTATTGAACGGACCCGAGAACGGTTATGATGAAGAGGGAGAGGCCAGCTTCAGCCCGATTCATTGCGGACTCCTTTCGTAAAAATCATTCATTATAATATACTATATTTCCGCCCGATTCGGCAACAGATTTCTGAGAAAATTCACGGCGATTGTGCAAAAACTTGTGCTGCGGAAAAGAGTATGCTATAATAAAACTAACTATAGGCAGAAATGAAACGGGAGGGAGACCATGCTTTCCTCGGTGCTAAAAAAAGAGACCTGCGCGCAGTGCCGCTTCTGCTGCTCCTTCCGAAGGACGAGCCTTTGGGAGACCGAGCTTTTCCCAATGGAATTCGTGGAAAAATATCAGGGCAGAGCCCGATTTGATATCCGCGAGATCCGCGGTATGCGCTGCGGGCAGCTGCACCTGATCGACCAATATCAGACGGAGGATCCGGACGAGGAAGTGCCCTGCACGTTTCTCAACGGGCAGGCCGGCTGCACTCTCTCCGAGGAGGAAAAGCCCTTTGACTGCCGCATCTGGCCGCTGCGGGTGATGGAAACGAACGGGCATCTTGCCGTTACGCTGGAGCTGACCTGCCCTGCGATCAACCAAGTCGGGCAGGACCGAATGCGGGAGCTCGTCAAAGGCGGCCTGGGAGAGAAGATCTATGCCTATGCGCACACGCATCCCTTCATCGTAAAAGAGCTTACGGAGGGCTTTGCCGTCCTGGACGAAGAGGAGGGCAGAGATGTTTCAGCCGTATGATCTTGCCGCCAAGCCGCGGATCGACCGGTATACCGAGGCCTACGGCGAAAATTCCTGCCAGCACTCCTGCGCCGTCAGCCTCTGCCGGTTTTCCAAGTACGGGGATGAATATGAGGAAAGGGACGGCTGGCTTTTGACGCTGCGCCGTGGGCGCTGCACGGAAGGAAAACGGGTCTATCTTTTCCCGCTCGGCGACCGGAGCGACGCGGAGGGCTGCCGAAGCGCCGTCGAGGCGGTGCTCGAGGATGCGCATTCGCACGGCGCGCTCGCCGTATTCGAGACGGTCACTGCCGGCGCCAAGGAACTGCTCGAGGAGCTGTATCCCGGGCGCTTCCGCATGACGGCGCTGCGGGGCTACTATGAATATATCTATTCCTACGAAAGGCTTGCCGAGCTGAAAGGGCGTGCCTTCGTGAATAAAAGGCACGATATTCGCACTTTCCGGGAGCTTTACGGCGACCGGACGGAGATCTCCCGCATCCGCCCCGAAGATGCCGGAGAGATCCTCGCCTTTCAGGAGAAATGGCTGCAGACGAAGCTTGAGGCGGAGGACAACGTTCAGCTCGAGCTGGAGGACGAGGCCGTCCGCATTGCGCTCGGGCAGTTTGAAGCGCTCGGGATGCGGGGAATCGTGGTCCGGATCGGCGGAGCGGTCGCGGGGTATGCGATCGGGGTTCCGCTCTCGGAAACGGGGTTTGACGTGATCTTTGAAAAAGGGGACCGGAACATTCTCCATATCTACCGGATCCTCAATCAGGAGTTCGTCCGCCGCTGCTGCGGCGGGTTTCAATGGATCAACCGGGAGGAGGACGTCGATGCGGAAGGCCTCCGCATCGCAAAGCTGTCCTATCATCCCGAGATCCTGATGGAAAAATTTTTAGCGGAGGAGGTGCCCGGCTGATGGCGGAAGAGAAGAATACCGTCTCTCGCGGCTCCCGCAGCTGCCTGCGGTGGGTGGCAGTGGTGTGCTCGCTGATCCTGGTGCTTGGCATCGTCCGTGCCGGCGTATTGCTCGGCGAGGAGCCGGTGCAGACACAGACGGACATCGTCCTTTCCCTCGACGAGGGCTGGACGCTGACGGATGCATCCGGAGAGCAGACGGAGGTCTCGGCCGGGATGGAGGCCACCATTTCCGGAGCGTCGGCCGTCCTGACGAGAACGCTTCCGGCCGGCTGGCGCAGCGGAACCTCGCTGAGCTTTTATTCCTACGGGCAGGCCATTCGGGTGCTTCTGAACGGAGAGGAGATCTACAGCATCAACTGCTCTCCTCTGGCGAAGACGCTCCTTGTGTCGGGGCTCAACTGCGTGGAGCTGCCGCTGGGGGAAGAAGACGCTGAGCTCTGCCTGGAGATCCCGGCGGAGGAAGACGGCACGGTCACGGTTCCGTCCGTCTCCATTGAGAGCGTGCACAGCCAGAACCGGAGGGTGCTGCAGGAGGAGGGCTTCACGGTCTTTATCGTGGTTCTGCTCGGGCTGATGGGCTGCTGGATCCTCATCGAAGCCGTCGTGACGGCGCTCGGCGGGCAATTAGACCGAAAGCTGCTGCCTCTGCTGCTGTTTGTCGGCGATTCCATTCTCTGGGCGCTCACGGATTCGCAGCTGTATCTCTTCCTGGGGATGCAGATCGAGCTCGCGGCCTATGTCTGCTATGCCGCATTTCTGGCGATGCCCGTCTCGGTGCTCTGGCTGACGCTTTACATGACGGATCATGCACGGCCCGTTCGCCTTCTGCTTTATGCTGCCGAGATCAACCTCGCCCTGGAGACGCTGCTCTCGGCGTTCGGGATCCTTCCTTTGCAGAACGGCGTGTTTGTGACGCATGCGATCATTTTCGCGTCTATTGCCGTCTGCCTGCCGCTACTGCGGCGCAGAATGAAGAAGAGCCGGGAATATTGGGAGAAGTGGTACTTCTACGCATTCCTGCTGTTCGGTATTTTTGTCCTGCTGTCGATGCTGGCCTACTGGCTGCAGGGCAGCCGGCTTTACCGGGTCGTGCTCCTTTTGGGGCTGATCGCGTTCTATTCGCTCAACCTTTATATGATCCTGCGGAACTTCTGGGAGACGCAGGGCCGGCAGCGGCAAACGGAGATCCGCATGGAGCTTTTCCGGGAGCTTTCCATCAAGGACACGCTTACGGAGCTGCCCAACCGGCGCGCCTATGAAGAGGAGCTGGAGCGCCTGCATGCCGAGGCGGAAAAGCATCCGAAAGCCATGCTGATCATGCTCGATGTCAACGGGCTCAAAAAGGTCAATGACAGCTTCGGCCACGCTTCCGGCGACGAGCTTCTGATCAAGGCGGCGCAGTGTCTGCGCGAGACCTTTGCGGAAGAGGGCTTCGTCAGCCGGATCGGAGGAGACGAATTCATCGTCCTTCTGCCGGAGCCGAGGTTCCGTTTTCCGGTCTATCAGAGCATGCTGGCGGACCGCGCCGCAGAGATCGGCGCGAGCCTCCGCTCTGCGCTTTCCTTCGCTTCCGGCTGCAGCCTGCTGACGGATGAAAACGGGGCGGTGCGCTCGGTCGAGAGCTGGGAAAGAGAAGCCGATCAGGAAATGTATGAGAACAAACGCCGCATGCATGCGGTGCGAGAGAACTGAGAACAGAAAGGAAATCGACATGAAATTTCGGAAATATCTGAGCCTGGTGCTCCTCGGAGCCACAGTGGCTTTTTCGGCAGCCTGCCCGATGGCGGCCGCTGCGGCCGAGCCTTCGGCGCCGGAAGTGACCATCGGGACGGTTGAGGTCGGCGAGGTCAGCATGGATTACTGCAAGTTCGGAACGGGGGAGCGCGTCTTTGTCATTCTTCCCGGGCTCTCGATCCACGCCGTGACGCCCTCCGGAGAGGCCGTCGCGCAGGCCTATGCTGCCTTTGCGGAGGACTATACGGTCTATCTCTTTGACCGCAGGACCAACGTGCCGGAGCATTACACCGTCGAGGACATGGCTGCCGATACGGCGGCCGTCATGCGGGAGCTGGGAATTGCGCATGCCGCCGTGTTCGGCGCCTCGCAGGGGGGCATGATCGCGGAGACGATCGCGCTTGACGCCCCCGAGCTGGTGGACGAGCTGATCCTCGCCTCCACCTGCCCCCGGCACAACGAAACGCTCGACGCCGCCGAGCAGCGCTGGGTGAAGCTTGCGGAGGAAGGCCGCGGCTATGACCTGAACGCCGACTTCGCGGATTCCCTCTACGGCGCCGAGACGCTGAAGCAGTACCGCGACGTGCTGCTTGCCGGCGGCGAGAGCATCACGGACGAGGAGCTCGCGCGCTTTGTCCTTCTGGCGGAAAACATGCATGAGTTTGACGTTCTGGACCGCCTGGGCGAGCTTCAGTGCCGTACGCTCATTCTCGGCTGCGAAGGGGACAAGGTCATGACGGCCGAGGCCTCCCGCGAGCTGAATGAGGCGATCCCCGGCAGCGAATGCTATATCTACGGGGACGAATACGGCCACGCCGTCTATGACGAGGCCCCCGACTACCGGGACCGCATCCTGGAATTCCTCGCCGGCTGAGAGCGCTTGGAACGTTAAGGCCGGACGATGATCCAATTCAAGAGAAGATCGGAGGATCTTTTCTCCACAGAACCGGTGCTCTTTTCCCGCCGGGGGCTGTGGAAGCTGATTTTCCCTCTTATGATCGAGCAGACGCTGACGGCGCTTATGGGCGTTGCCGATACGCTGATGGTCTCGGCGGTCGGCGAGGCGTCGATCTCAGGCGTCACCTGTGTGGACCAGGTGAACTCGCTGATCCTGTTTGTGTTTGAGTCCTTCAGCGTGGGCGGAGGCGTGCTCTGCGCGCAGTATGTCGGCCGGCGGGACCGGGATGCCGTGCGCTGCGTGGTGCGGCAGCTGATGACGCTCGTGCCGGTCGTGGCCGTGGCGGTCACGGCTTTGTGCGCGGCCTTTGCCTCGCCTCTGCTGAAACTCCTCTATGCCTCGATGGAGGCGGACGTATTTGCCGAAGCGCTGATCTACTTCCGCATCACGCTCCTCTCCTGTCCTTTCCTTGCGCTTTATACCGCGGGGGCGGCGCTCTACCGGGCCTGCGGCGAGCCGAAGCTGCCCGTCGCCGTCATTGGAGTGGGGAATGTGCTCAATATTATCGGCAATGCCATCCTCATCTTCGGCTTTCACATGGGGGCGGAGGGGGCTGCGTGGTCTACGCTCTTCTCCCGCGTCTTCAGCTGTGCCGCGCTCCTGCTCCTTCAGGCAAGGCCCGGCTCGGACATCTCGCTGCAGGGCATCGGCGGGGTGCGGCTTTCCCGGAGAGAGACGCTTCGCATCGTGAAGATCGGGCTGCCGACAGCTTTGGAAAACGGCATGTTCCAGCTCGGCAAGGTCCTCATGCAGGCCATCGTTGTTACGCTCGGAACGTCCGTTATTGCGGCGCAGTCCATGCTGACGCAGTTCGAGACGCTCAGCAGCCGGCCCTCCATGGCCGTCCGCGTTGCGCTGCTGACGGTCGCGGGGCAGTATATCGGGGCTGGGAGGCCGGATCTTGCGCGGAGATTTACGGATTACTTCATGGATCTCGCCCGCATCTGCTGCCTGCTGACGGGGCTTCTCTGCCTCGCAATCACGCGCCCGCTCTGCTCGCTGACCGCGCTGACGCCGGAGGCGACGGACATGGTGTTCGAAGTGATGGCGTTTCTCGCCGTAGTCAAGGTGATCCTCTGGCCGCCCTCCTTTATGCTGATGTATACGCTCAAGGCGGCAGGGGACGTGAAGGTGCCGATGTGGATCTCCATCGGATCGATGTGGATCTTCCGCGTCGGCGGCGCTTTGATTCTGACGCGCGTCTTTCATCTTGGCCTCTGGGGTGTCTGGCTCGCCTGGGTCTGCGACTGGATCGTCCGCAGCATTCTCTACACCTCCCGCTACCGGCAGGGGAAATGGGAGAAGATCCGGCTGTAGATTTTCTTGCTATTTGATCCGGATTGGTATAAAATAAACTGTAATTTTATTAAAAGGAGAATCGACCCATGAAAAAGAATCTCAAGATCTTCCTCATGCTGGTGCTCGCCCTGTCTGTCCTCGTCAGCACGGCGGTTCCCGCACTGGCAGCGGACCTGTATGTGTTCCATGTAAACGATGAAAACGGGAACGGCGTTGCCGGCGCCCGCCTGCAGGTCTGCTCGGACGAGCAGTGCAAGATGCTCATGACGGATGAGAACGGCGTTGCCGCTTTTGACGGCGCAGCCGGCGTTTACGAAGTGCATCTCATCAAGTGCCCGGGCTATACCTTCGACAAGAACGCATCCTATGAAACGGAAGCCACTCCTTCCACCATGACCATCACGGTCACATCCGAGGCCGCCTCCAAGGTCGCCGGGAGCGAGAAGGACGCCGCCGCGGACAAGGCAACGGCTGCCGAAGCCGCCGACACCGGCTATGTTCTCTCTTTCACGACGACGGACATCAACGGCAACGAAGTCACGAGCGCGGAGCTCTTTGCGCAGAACGAGATCACGATGGTGAACCTTTGGGAGTCCTGGTGCGGCCCCTGCAAGTCTGAGCTCGGCGACCTCGAGAAGCTTTATGAAGCTTATCAGGATCAGGGCTTCGGCATCGTCGGCGTTGTCGTGCTGGACGAGTTTGAAGATTTCGGCGGGAAGACCTCCGATTACGACGAGGTCGTTGCGCTGATGGAAGAAAACGGCACCTCTTATCCGATCGTCCGCTATACGGAAGAGCTCTTCGAGATCGACACGTACTCCCGCCCGACCACGGTCTTTGTTGACAGCGAGGGCAAGATCATCGTTCCGGCAGACAGCAATACGATGGCTGAGACCCGCGCCGAGGTCAAGGCATCCTATATGGAACTGTTCCAGGAGATGACGGACGAATACAACAGCGGCGCTCTCGATGCCATGAAGGACAGCGAGGATCCCGATGAGGCCGATTATTATGAGGCGGCGAAGGAGATCGCAGCCCTTTCGCAGGAGGAACTCGAGGCAACTCTTGACGAGGCTGTGGAGGCCATGTATCCGGATTCGGACTATGCTCAGATCACCGGCAGCAGAAGCTATGAAGACTGGGTCGCCATTCTGCAGCAGTATTATTCCGCCGCTTTCGGCAAAGAGCTTGCCTGAGCCCCATGATAACGGCTAAAAACTGGAAAATTATAAAGAGATCAGCAGCAGGGATCCTCCTGCTGCTGATGGTCGTTCTCCTGGTCTGGGTCAACGTGTCGGAGATCCGGAAGGGGAACAGCACGAACCGGACGATCGCCGGCAGCACCTACCGCAACCTGACCTATTTTAATGATTTCACCGTGGATACGCTCGATGGGGGAACCTTTTCCACGGCCGATTTTCAGGGCTACGACGTGATCGTCCTGAACGTCTGGGAACCTTACTGCGTCTCCTGCATGAACGAGATGCCGATGCTCTCGGAGCTCGCCGCGGAATACAAGGACAAGGGCCTCCTGCTGATTACGATGGACGGCACGGCCTTCGAGTTCCCCGAAGACGTGGAGGACGGCATTGACAACTATGCCTCCACCGGAGCTACGATGCCGGCGCTCTGCGCGGACGAGGCGTTCACGAACGAGGTCCTGCCGTATCTGAACGATTCCTTCCCCGGCACCTGGGTGCTGGATGCGGAAGGGAACGTCCTCGATTTTGTGGCCGGAGCCCGGAGCAAGAGCGGCTGGCAGGATTACTTCAACCAGTTTGTGAACGCATAAGAGGGAGAGGGAGGAAACCATGAAGAAAAATCAGACGATCGGCATTGTGCTGTTTGCCCTGTTTGCCGTCATGCTTATCGCGGGCAGCCTTTCTCCGGAGGTGGGCGTCGTCTTCAAAAAGGCGACCAATATCTGCCTTGAGTGCATCGGGATCGGAGGCTGAGCCGTGAATCTAAAAAAACACAACCGCTTCCGCACGATCTTCCAGGCGATCTGCTTTGCCTTTTCCAACGGTTATCTGAACGGCTGGGTCAACGGAAAGATCTACACCGGCACGGCCAAGAAGATCTGCCTCCCGGGGCTCAACTGCTATTCCTGCCCGGGTGCCGTCTTTGCCTGCCCGATCGGCTCTCTGCAGGCCGTGCTGGGCGCAAAGGGCTACAAGTTTTCGCTCTATGTGCTGGGCTATATCGGCGCCATCGGCTGCTTCTTCGGAAGAGCGATCTGCGGCTGGTTCTGCCCGTTCGGCTTTATTCAGGATCTGCTGCATAAGATCCCGCTGTTCAAGAAGATCAAGAACCTCCCGGGGCACCGCGTGCTGAAGTATCTCAAATACGTGATCCTTCTGGTCTTCGTCATTCTGCTTCCGATGCTCGTTACCGGGAGCACGGGGGCCGGAGCGCCGTGGTTCTGCGAGTATATCTGCCCGGACGGCACGCTCCTTGGCGGTATTCCGCTCTCAATCGCGAACGGGGCTGTGCGCGCGGCCATCGGCTGGAGGTTCTATCTGAAGATGTCGATCCTCGTGCTGATCGTCGTCCTCAGCATCAAGGCTTACCGGCCATTCTGCAAGTATATCTGCCCGCTGGGTGCGCTCTATTCGCTGGCCAATCCGATCTCCATCTACCGTTACGAGGTCAACCACGACAAGTGCGTGCAGTGCGGCATGTGCCAGAAGGTCTGCGGCATGGACATCAAGGTCTATGAGACGCCGAACTCTCCGGAGTGTATCCGCTGCGGCAAGTGCAAAAAAGCCTGCCCGAAGGGCGCCATCGAGTCTACGTTCGACAAGATGGAGCATAAATTCGTCAAGCCGGAGACGGCGCAGACGATCGAGCCGATCGAGACGGAAAATTCCTGATCTCTCCGGCTTGAACCTGAATTCCCGGACAACGGGCCTCGGGGCCCTCTGCCCGGGAATCTTATTCTGATATAAAATGGAGCGCGATTATGTTTGGTCTTGTTCAGACGTCTGCCTCCGGCGGGCAGGTCACGATCGGTCTGTCCCTGATCGGGCTGCTTTCGGATGTCCTCTATATTGCCGGGCTGTTCTTCCTCTTCCGCAAATGCGGGATCCGGAGGATCTGGGCGTTCATCCCCGGGGTCCGGAATTATAAGCTGGCGGAATGCGCCGACATGCGCGACGACGGCGCCATCTGGCTCTTTGCCTCCGTGGCTGCGATCCTTTTGGAGTTCGTATTTTATTTTGCGAGCGCCATTGTCTCCCTGAAGGAGGGACAAGGCTTTGGCGAGAATTTGGAGAAGATGCTTTACGTCCTCCTGTCGATCCTCAACATGGTTCAGATCGTGTATGCCGTGCGGGTCTATTTCGGGCTCTGCCGGATGTTCTCCCGGAGAAAGCGCTGGGTCTGGGCCTGGGTCTTTCTGGAAGGACCGACGGCGATCTACTGGGGGCTTTCCCCCAAATTCCTGCCGGAATACAAGTACTCCGAGCGGTATGCCCTGCATTCCGGGGCAGACGTGGACGCACTGGAGCAGGGCCTTACGATCAATATCCGCGCCCGCACCGTCGGCTCCCGGCTGAGACGGCGCTATCTGCTGCGCGATATCCATCTGAATATTCTGCCGGGGCACATGGTGCTCCTGCTGGGCGGCTCCGGCGCCGGCAAGACGACGTTCATTAACGCCGTCACGGGCTACGAGAAGGCGGACGCCACCATCGTGCTCGACGGGCACGATGTCTACAAGGAATTCGGGAAAATGAAATATGAGATCGGCTTCGTGCCCCAGCAGGAGCTGATGCGCTATTGCGACACGGTCCAGCATACGCTTGAAGATGCCGCCTATCTCCGCATGCCGGCGAGCGTCAGGCGCGAGGAACGGAGGCAGCGCGTGGACGCGGTCATCGACGAGCTGGGCCTCGCCCCAGTGCGGGACAATTTCGTCGGCAAGCAGTCCGGCGGGCAGAAGAAGCGCATTTCCATTGCCTCCGAGCTGATCTCGGATCCGAGCCTCTATGTGCTCGATGAGCCGGACTCCGGGCTCGACGGCATTCTTGCCCGCGACCTGATGCACCGTCTGCATGATATCTCCCGTCAGGGGAAGATCGTCCTTGTCATCACGCATTCGCCGGACCGCGTGCTGGAATGCTTTGACGATGTGCTCGTCCTCGCGAAGGATAAAAACCACGTTGGCCGGATGGTCTTCTTCGGGCCCGTGGAGGAAGCAAAGAAATTCTTCGGCAAGAACAGCATGGAAGAGATCGTCAAGGCCATCAACCGCACCGAAGAAGGCGGCGAAGGCAGGGCAGACGAATTTATTGAGAGGTTTGGAGGAATGAGCAATGAGCCGAAATGCTGAGGGCGAGGCCGTCCGTTACCGGGGAAGGCGCGCGCAGATCCCCCTATACCTGAAAAAATTTTTCCGCATGTTCCTCTTCATGAACGACTGGAAAGTGATCCCCATGGCGGCGCTTGTCGCGGCCGTGACCTCGATCGTGGTCGCGGACAAGATGTCCGTCGATATGGAAGGAACGCTGAAGGGCGCTCTGGCCCTTTCCTGCATCTGCATCTGGAACGGCTTTTTCAATTCCATCCAGTCCGTCTGCCGGGAGAGGGACGTGATCAAGCGGGAGCACCGCAACGGGATGCACATCTTCTCCTATGTCACGGCGCAGATGATCTATCAGGCGTTCATCTGCCTGTGTCAGGTGGCCGTAACGCTTGGCGTATGCGCGCTGTTCAAAATGAAGCTTGAAGCGGAGTGGACCTCGAAGACCTCCTATCTGCTCTGTCTGGGGCTCACGCTCTTCCTCCTGACCTACGCGGCCGACATGACCTCGCTCTTCGTCTCTGCCGCCGTACGGTCGACGACGGCGTCTATGACCGTGATGCCCTTTATGCTGATCTTTGAGCTCGTGTTTTCCAACACGGTCTTCCGCCCGGGCGGCATACTGGCAAAGCTGACGGATCTGTCGCTCGTCAAGTGGGGCGTGCGAGCTGTGGCCGGGATCGCGAATTACAATTCCCTCCCGATGTCCTCCGTCTGGAGCCAGCTCAGTGCCTGGAAGGATTTCAAATATCTCGGCATGCACCCGATCCAGATCCTTCTTGAGAGCATGGACAAGGAAAAGATCTGTCAGATGGCAGGGGAGATGAACTACACTGCCGACTATGCGACGACCGTCCAGAACATCGGCACCTGCTGGGTCGCCCTCGTGCTCTTCGCAATGATCTTCGCCATCCTCACGATGATCGTGCTGAAGAGGCTGGACGCGGATAAGAGGTAAGGACAATTCCATTAAGAAAATTGATAGAGAATGAATAAAAAATAATTGCTTGTGCAACTTAAACAAAAATGGCGAGCAAAAAATGTTGAAAATGCACAAATTGTAAATTTTTTCTTACGTTTTTCTTGCTCCTGAATGAGAACTGGTTTATTATAAATCCGCACTGAAAATCCTTTATCCAAGAATCAGGAGGAGTAAACATGAAGGCAATCATTCTTCCCGAGCCCGGGAAAGTAACGATTACGGAAGTGCCCGATCCGATCCGCATGCCCGGCGAGGCTTTGCTCCGTCCGCTATATGGCGGTCTGTGCGGAACGGATCTGAATTCCTATCGCGGCACGGCAGCCTATACGAATTATCCCTGCCTTCCGGGACATGAGTTCTCAGCTGAGATCCTTGAGATCGATGAGAATGACAAAGGCCTTAAAAAGGGCGATATCGTTATCTGCAACCCCTATTTCAATTGCGGCACCTGCTATTCCTGCACGCATGGCCTGGTCAATGCCTGTATGGACAACAAGACGATGGGAGTTCAGCGCTGGGGTGCTTTCTCCGAATATGTAACGGTTCCGGTATCCCGCCTCTTCTATGGAGAGGGCCTGCCGGCGAGAACACTTTCCATTGTAGAGCCTTTTGTCATCAGCTACCATCTCGTGAAACGCACGAATGTCAAGCCCGGAGATACCGTGCTGATCGTCGGTACAGGAACGATTGGCGTTTTTGCGGCTCTTGCAGCGCGTGCTCTCGGCGGCGATGTGACCATCTGCGACATTGCACAGGATAAGCTCGACTATGCGCAGAAGATGTTCGACCTCCCGCATACGATCCTGAACAGCTCTCCCGAAGCCTTTATGGAGGGCGTCAATGCGCTTACGGGCGGCAACGGATTTGATGTGACCATCGATGCGGCGGGCTTCCCGAGCACGTTTAAAAACTGCGTGGATGCTCTTGCCTTCGGCGGCAGGATGGGTCTTTCCGGATACTCCAAGGACAATCTGAATGATTTTGGTTACTCCGTCATCCAGAAGCATGAGATCTCCATTCTCGGCGCCCGCAATGCGGTGGATCAGGACTTTATTGACGTTCTCGAGCTCGTAAAGTCCGGCAAGCTGCCGATCGAAAAGGCAATCACGAATGAGTATTACTGGGAGGATGCCCCGCAGGCCTTTGCCGACTTCAACGCGAATGCCGGCAAGATGCTCAAGGTTCTGTTGAATTTCACCGGAAGGTGATTCAAAATAAAGAAAAAAGAAAGGAAATCAACATGAAAAAGATCCTCGCTCTCGTCCTCGCAATGTCCATGCTGTTTGCCTTTGCGGCCGTTTCCGCATCCGCAGACGCAGAAGTAACCCTTCGCATCGGCTTTGAAAACTCCATCACCGAGCCGGTCGGCCAGGGCCTCACCAAGTGGGCTGAACTCCTTGCGGAGAAGTCCAACGGCACGATGGAAATCATCCTCTATCCGGACTCTCAGCTTGGCGCAAAGTCTGACATCATCGACTCCATGCTCCTCGGCGACAACGTCTGCACGTTGGCGGACGGTGCCTTCTATGCCGATTACGGCGTGCCCGATTTCGGCATCGTTTTTGGACCGTTCCTTTTCGACGACTGGGATCAGGCATGGGCTCTCACCGAGTCTGACTGGTATGCCGAGCAGTGTGAAAAGCTCGCCGACAAGGGCCTCAAGATCCTTGCTTCCAACTGGGCTTATGGCGCACGCCATACCCTCACGGTCGACCCGGTCAACACCGTTGACGACCTCAAAGGCATGAAGATCCGCGTACCGACCAACCAGATCCAGACCCTCGGCTTTGACGTCCTTGGCGCAGCCGCCACCGGCATGGCTCTTGGCGATGTCTACAGCGCACTGCAGGCGAAGACCATCGATGGCGCAGAGAACCCGCTCTCCACGCTCTATGGCCGCAAGCTCCACGAAGTTGCCAAGTACCTCATCCTCGATGGCCACGTCCTCAACTTCACCACGTGGGTCTGCTCCAATGACTGGTTTGAGTCCCTCACGGAAGAGCAGCAGCAGCTCCTCATCGAGACCGGTACCGAAGCCGGCGTTTACAACAACGAAGTTCAGGCCGCTTCCGAAGCCGATTATCTCCAGAAGATGATTGACGAGGGTGTCACGGTTGTTGATCCGTCCGAAGAGGTTCTGGCAGGCTTCCGCGAGAAGGCAGCTGCCTTCTACGAAATGGGCGATCAGTTCGGCTGGTCCGAAGGCCTGTATGAGACGGTCTGCGAGGCAATGGGCAAGTAATTGCCGATTTTCCTCGAATCGAAAGCACTCCTAAATGCGATGACAGCGGGTGGGCAATACCGCCCGCTGTTTTCAGATTTTCTCAGAAAGGGAAATCCCGAGATGAAAAAATTCGGAAAAACTCTCCTGAATGTGATCTTCACGGCAGATATTGCCATCGGGACGGTCGCTTTGATCGCCCTGATTATTCTGACCGTACTCGGCGTCATCTGGCGCCGTGTGTTCAATGATCCGTTTACCTGGCTGGAGGAGGTCCAGCTTGCCTGCATGGTGTGGATCGTTTTCTGCGCCGGCGGCCCTGCGTTCCGCTACGGAAACCATGTGGCGATCGAAATGGTCGTTGACAAGTTCCCGGCAAAGGCGCAGAAGGCGGTCGAGGTTCTGATCTCCGTTATTGTTGTTTTTGTCCTTGGCTTCTTCTTCAAAGAGAGCCTTGGATACATCGGCATTTTCGTTAAGAGCGGCAGAGCGACCTCCATGCTGAAGATCCCGTATCGCTTTATCTATTCCATTGCCCCTGTCATGCTCGTTGATATGCTGATCAGCTATTTTTATTCGCTCTTTACGGGCGTAAAATCGGAAGCAAAGGAGGCAATTGAAGAATGAATCAGATTTTGATTGCTTCTGCCATTGTCATGCTGGTGCTCCTTTTCCTGAAGGTTCCGGTGTTTATTTCGGTTCTTGGCGGTTCGGTCGTTTACTTCGTGCTGAATCCGGATATCAATATGATCATCTTTGCGCAAAAGGCGATCACCGGAACCGAGAGCATCAACCTGATGGCGATCCCATTCTTTGTCTGCGCCGGCGTGTTTATGAACTATACGGGCGTTACCCGCCGCATTATGGACTTCTGCGCCGCCGTCACCGGACGGATGATCGGCGGGCTTGCTCAGGTCAATGTTCTGCTCTCCACTCTTATGGGCGGTCTTTCCGGCTCCAACCTGGCGGATGCCGCGATGGAAGCCAAGATGCTCGTTCCGGAAATGGAGCGCCACGGTTATTCCCGCGAGTTCTCTTCCGTTGTCACGGCGGCCTCCGCAATGATCACTCCGCTGATTCCTCCCGGAATTGCCATGATTCTTTACGGATGCATTGCCGATGTGTCGATCGGCAAGATGTTCGTTTCCGGCTTCGGCGTCGGCGGATTCCTCTGCATTTCGATGATGGTGCTGGTCCACTTCGTTGCAAAGAAGCGCGGCTACAAGCCGATGCGCACGAACAAACTCACCGGGCAGGAATTCATGACCTCCTTCAAGCCGGCGATCCTTCCGCTCTGCCTGCCGATTATTATTATAGGTGGTATCCGCGTCGGGATCTTTACGGCAACGGAAGCCGGCTCTATCGCCATTGTTTATGCCATTATCCTCGGCATTGTCTATCGTGAGATGAAGCTGAAGGATCTGCTCAAGGGGCTTCGCGAGACTATGTGCACGACGGCCTCCATCATGTTCATCGTGGCGGCGGCCTGCGTCTATTCCTGGATCCTGACGCGCGAGCGCATTCCTCAGATGCTGACCGAGTACATCATGACGGTCATCCACAACAAGTATGTCTTCCTCTTTGTGGTAAATATCTTCCTGATCCTCGTCGGTATGTTCATCGAGGGCAACGCTTCTATGATCATTCTCGTTCCGCTGCTTGCCCCAATTGCCCGCAGCTATGGCATCAATGACATTCACTTCGCCATGATGTATATCTTCAACAATGCCATCGGTGCGCTTTCTCCTCCGATGGGCACTCTGATGTTCGTCACCTGCGGTGTGACCAAGTGCAAGACAGGCGCCTTTATCAAGGAAGCGGTTCCGTTCTATGCGCTTCTGATCGTGGATCTGCTCCTCTTTACCTATGTCCCGTTCTTCACGACGTTCCTTGTGGATCTGATCTATTAATGTTGCCCTTATAAAACCGCTTTGAACGCGCCCTTGCGGCGCGTTCATTTTTTGTTTGCTGAAAATAAATGAAAAGTTCACATTCTTTTCAATTAATTTTCAGCGCCATTCGATATAATCCTTTCAGAAACAGAAACGAAGGAGGGGCGGATATGGCGGATGTTTTTCAGCGGCATGAGCTGAAGTATCTCGTCTCTGCGGAGCAGAGAGCGGCGCTGGAAGCGGCGATGGAGCCGCATCTCGTGCCGGATGAGCACGGAGAGAGCACGATCTGCAATATTTATTACGATACGCCCGACTTCCGGCTGATCCGCCGCTCGCTGGAACGGCCCGAATATAAGGAAAAGCTCCGCCTTCGGAGCTACGGGCAGGTAGAGGACGGGACGGACGTTTTTCTGGAACTGAAAAAGAAAGCCATGGGGATCGTTTACAAGCGCCGGATCCTTGTGGACGCGAGAGAAACGGAACGGCGCCTTGCGAGCGGAGAGAAGCTGGACGACGACAGCCAGATCGGACGCGAGATCGAAGCATTTCGCCGGTTTTACGGCGATCTGGAGCCGAAGGTCGTCCTCTGCTATGACCGGACGGCGTGGTTCGACAAAGAGAGCCGCGACCTCCGGCTCACTTTTGACCGGAACATCCGCTTTCGGACGGAAATGCTCTCCCTGACAGACCCGACGGAGGGAACGCAGATCCTCGCTCCCGGGCAGTCTCTGCTCGAGATCAAGGCAAGCCGGGCGATGCCGATGTGGCTCGCCGGGGCGCTCAGCGCCGGGCAGGTGCGGCAGGTCTCCTTTTCCAAGTACGGCCGCGCGTATCAGCTTCTCGCAAACAAAGCTCAAATCTCGGAAACAGAGGAGGAACTCTAGAATGGAATCGATCGTGAATCTGGAAGGTTATCTTGTCGGCGCGCTTGCGTCGGTGCTGCTGGGCCTTGTGCTGGCGGCAACGGAATATAAGGTGTCCCGCTCCAGCCGAGGCTTTATCATTACGCTTGCGATGCTTCCGGTGTCCACCTGCACCGTTATCATGATGGTAAATGGAAGCATCGGAACCGGGATCGCCGTGGCGGGGGCCTTCTCGCTGGTCCGTTTTCGCTCTATGCCCGGGAAGGCACAGGAGATTATCGCGCTCTTTGAATCTATGACGATCGGCCTTGCCTGCGCGGCGGGGTATCCGCTGCTGGCCGCGGCATTCACGGCGATCGTCTGCCTGCTGAGCTTCCTCTATAACCGCTTTGCTTTCGGCGCCAAGGAGACCCCGCATAAGCTGCTCAGCATCACGGTGCCAGAGGATCTGCAGTATTACGGGATGTTTGACGATATTCTGAAGCAGTATACCGCCGAATATCGCGCCGAAAAGGTGAAGACCATGAATCTCGGCAGCCTTATGCGCCTGAGTTTCGACATTGTCCTAAAGGATCCGGCGAAGGAAAAGGAAATGATCGACGCGCTCCGCTGCCGGAACGGCAATCTTGAGATCATGTGCGCCGTCCGCGGGAGCGAATCGGAGCTGTAAGCTGTAAGGAGAAGAACCGGAACATGAAGAAATGGCTTGCTTGGATCCTGGTATTCTGCGCTCTTCTGAATGTCTCCGCTTTTGCGGAGGAAGAGACGGAGAGCATGTTTACCGCACGCGATCGGGATCCCTCTTATGAAAACGAAACGCTGCTTCCTCTGGCGGACGGAACCGTTGAGATCACCGAGGCGGGAACCTATGTCCTCACCGGCAGCATGACCGGGCAGGTGCTCATCTCGGCGCCGGAGGACGCGAAGGTGCAGCTCGTTCTGCGCGGCGCATCCATCCAAAACTCCGGCGCGCCTGCGCTCTATGCGGAGGAGGCGGACAAGGTCTTCGTCACGCTGGAGGGCGAGAGCACGATCGCGGTTACCGGGACCGACGAGGACGGAGACGGCGTTCCTGCCGTATGGTTCAAGTGCAATGCCGCCTTTAACGGAAGCGGCAGCCTCTGTGTCAGCAGCGAGAGCGGAAACGGGATCGGCGGAAAGGGAACCCTGAAGTTCATTTCCGGCAGTTACTCCATCACTTCCGCCAAACACGGCATCTCCGCCAAAAACAGCATCCGCTTTGCCGGCGGCAGCTTCAACATCGTAAGCGGAACGGACGGCATTCATGCCGAGCATTCGGATGCCGACAAGGGGTATCTCTATTTCGAGGGCGGCAGCTTTGCGATTGCGGCGGGAGATGACGGCCTCTCGGCATCCGGGAGCGTGACCGTGAACGGAGGCGAATTCCACATTACGGCCGGGGGCGGCATTGCGAACGCCGTCTCTAAATCCGAAGGCTTTGAAACCGGCTGGGGCGCCGGAGGCCGGGGCAATGGCGGCTTCGG
>R14__coassemble_90_pt1 | contig 73940 bp, 77 predicted proteins | sample R14__metabat2_low_PE_019 | metagenome-assembled genome bin R14 | reverse complement strand
GCGGCGGCGCGGAAGGCCGGCGTGAAGATCGTCACGGGCGACACAAAGGTCGTTGAGCGTGGAAGAGGAGACGGGATTTATATCAACACGGCCGGGATCGGCGTGCTGCGGTATCCCGGGCTCACGCCGAAGGCAATCCGGCCGGGCGACGCCGTGCTTCTCTCCGGAACCGCCGGAGACCACGGAACGGCCGTGATGCTCGCAAGAACAGGCATGATGCAGGGCGAACTGCGGAGCGACTGCGCGGCGCTGAACGGGCTGTGCCGGGCGATCCTTGCAACGGGCGCGGGCGTGCGCGTGCTCCGGGATCCGACCCGAGGCGGCATCGCAACGACGCTCAATGAATTCACGGAAGGCACGGAGAACGGCATCGAGCTCGAAGAGAGCGCGATCCCGGTCCGGCCGGAGGTGGAGGCCGCGTGCGAGATGCTGGGGCTCGATGCGCTCTACTGTGCCAACGAGGGAAAGCTCCTCTGCGTCTGTGCGCCGGAGGATGCGGAGAAGGTGCTCGCAGCCATGCGGGGGACGGAAGAAGGCAGAGACGCCGCCGTCATCGGGCATGTGACGGCAGAAGCGCCGGGGCGCGTGATCCTGAAGACCCGGTACGGCGGGAGGCGCATTTTGCAGAAGCTCTCCGGAGCGCAGCTGCCGCGGATCTGCTGAGGCGTTAATAACGGGGAGGACCCGATATTATATATTGTTTCTATTTTTCAAAAAAAAGACTCAGGCAAAGGACTTTTAAGAGAGGTGAAATGAATGCAGGAGTACAAGCGGATCGACATTGCCAAGGACGAGATCGTACCCATTGCAGAAAAGAAGCGCAAGGAAGGCTCCATTCTCCAGATGATCCACGGGTTCATCAATTCGGACGGCCAGCCGGATATCTCCTACGAATATCCGAAGGACGGAGACTTTGAATCCTATCACGTCGTCGGAGAAACGACGGTGCCCTCGATCACCGGGATCTATGATCTCGCGGCCGAGTGGCCCGAGCGGGAGCTCAACGAGCTTTACGGCTGGACCTTTGAAGGCCTAGACACCTCCAAGCGGCTCTTCCTTCCGGAGGATCTGCTGGAGACACAGGGCAAGGGTCAGATCATGGTAAAGCCCCTCAGCGAGCTGCGCGAGCTGAACATCGGGGCTGCGGGAAAGGAGGAAAAGGCATAAGATGAGCTATATCGTACCGATCGGGCCGTACCATCCCGCACTGGAGGAGCCGATCCACGCCACGCTCTATACCGAGGGGGAGATCATCAAGGACGCGGAGGTCTTTGTCGGCTACAATCACCGTGGCATTGAAAAGCTCTGCACCGAGCGCAACGCCATCCAGACGCTCGTCCTGGTAGAGCGTGTGTGCGGCATCTGTTCCCATTCGCACGCCTTCAACTATGCGATGTGCGTGGAGAAGATCAACAAGGTGGAGGTGCCGAAGCGCGGGCAGTATATCCGCGTCATCACGGCGGAGCTCGAGCGTCTGCATTCCCACTTCCTCTGGCTGGGCATTGCCTGCCACATTATCGGACACGACAGCATGTTTATGCATATCTGGGACGAGCGTGAGATCATCATGGATATGCTCGAAAAGCTGAGCGGAAACCGCGTCAATTACGCAATGGTGACCATCGGCGGGGCCCGGCGCGATATTGATGCCGCGCTCAGCCGCGAGCTGCTGGAGATGTGCGCCAAGCTGAAAGCTCCGCTTGACCGCATCACGGAGATCGCTCTGACGGACAAGACCATCGCCATGCGCACGAAGAACGTCGGTGTGCTGAAGACAGAGGACGCCATCCGGCTCGGCGCCATCGGCCCGCACGCGAGGGCCTCCGGCGTGAAGATCGACGCCCGCAAGGACGTGCCGTATTCCTGCTACAATGAATTTGACTTCGACGTTCCCGTCGTCGAGAGCGGAGACGTGTTTGCCCGCGTGGTCGTGCGTGCGCTGGAGTGCTACGAGAGCATCAAGATCCTTGAGCAGGCGCTCACGAACCTGCCGGAGGGCCCCATCAATCTCGGCAACAAGATCCCCAAGATCGCCGAGGGGCAGGCCATGAGCGTGCACGAGGCGCCGCGCGGCTGGCTGAGCACGATGGTCGTCGGAAACGGGAAACAGGAAAACGCCCGCGTTTCGATCCATGTGCCGAGCTTCAAAAATACGCCGACGATCCCGCACATGCTGCGCGGAAACACAGTGGCGGACGCCGGGCTCATTATTGCGAGCATTGATCCCTGCTTCTCCTGCATGGACCGCTGAGGCATGCACGAGCTGGCATTCACGGAGAGCCTGATCAAGCTCGTGAGCACCGAGGCGGAGAAAAGGAACTTCCAAAAATGCCTCGGCATCACCGTTGCGGTCGGCAAGTATTCCGGCATGGTGCCGGAATGCATCCGTCAATTTTTCCCGCTGGCGGCAAAGGGGAGCATTGCCGCGGGAGCCGAGCTTTCCTTCACGGAGAGCGAGGATCCGTTCAACTGTTATGTGGAATACCTGACCGTTGAATGACCGAAGAAGAAACCACAAAAAATACAGAAAGGGGAGACTATCTTTTGCGAAAACTGAGTTTACCCGCCGTCATTTCCACATTCCTCGTCTGCATGGGCTTCTGGATGCTGATCACGTGGAGCGTTGCCGCCGAGGAGCTGGCAGCGGGAGCGATCGTGAGCCTTGCGGTCTCGCTTTATTCCTCGCGCTTCTTCATTCATGAAAACGCATTTCATCTTTTTCAGCCGGCACGCTTTGCCGGGCTCGTGAGCTATCTCGTCACCTTTATGGGAGAGCTGATCAAGGCCAATCTCGATGTGGCCAAGCGGGTCTACGGCGGCTGCAGGAACATCAACCCCGGCATCGTCAAGATCCCTGTGGATCTGAAGAGCGACTACGGCCGCTCGATGCTGGCCGATTCCATCACTCTCACTCCGGGCACGATCACGCTCGATGCCGTGGAGGAGGGAGAGCAGTGCTACTTCTATGTCCACTGGCTGGACGTGACCGCGGAGAGCGGCGCTCCGGCCGGAGACGCCATCAAGGGCACGCTGGAGAAAGGCGTAAAGAAGGTGTTTGACTGATGTATACGGAACTGATCCTCGGGGGAATTTTCTTTGCCCTCATGGCTCTGGCGCTGCTTTACCGCGTCGCCAAGGGCCCCAACGCCGCGGACCGCATGGTCGCCGGCGACAGCGCGGACACGCTGCTGTGCTGCGCAATGATCCTCTTCAGTATGTATTCCGGGCGCGGCATCTATCTTGACATTGCCATGGTCGGTGCCCTGTTCGGCATTATCGACACGATGGTCGTGGGCCATTATCTGGCAAGGAGGCTGACGAAATGATCGCAGTTAGAATTCTGATCGACCTGCTTCTGCTCGCCGGGCTTTACTTCTGCCTGGCCGGCACCATCGGCGTGCTGAAAATGCCGGACGCCTTCTCCCGCATGCAGGCCTCGACCTGCATCCCGACGATGGGCATCATCTGCGTGTGCCTCGCGGGGATCCTGTACGCGGCCTTTGTCAAGGGCAGTGCTGCCGACGCCGTAAAGATCCTGCTGATCGGCGTGATGGTGGTCGTGACGAACCCCATCGGATCGCGCGCGATCGCCAAGGGTGCTTATAAGTGCGGCATCCGCCCGGAGAAAGACCTGACACCCGACGACTATGGGAGGGATTTCGAAGAAGATGAGTAATCTGGTAGTAGTGTTGAACGTGATCGTTGTGCTGGGAATGGTCATTTCGGCGATCCTGGCCTGCGCGTTCAAAAAGGAGCTGAGCTCCGTGATCGCACTGGGCGTTACGGGCTTGTTTGCAGCAGCGGAATTTCTGATCCTGCATGCGCCCGACGTCGCGATCTCCGAGGCGGCCGTCGGTGCGGCGCTGACTCCGCTGGTGTTTATCGTGGCTCTGCGCAAGGTGAACGGGAGGTATAAGAGATGAAAAAATTTCTTCTCTGGTTCTCCCTCGGCTGCATCCTGTTCTGCGGCGTGTTTGCCGCCGTCAATATGGGGACGCTGCCGCGGACCTATGACGCGGAGAATGCCGCCGTGCCCGTCTACGAGCTGCAGCAGGATCCGGACAGCTACGACGACTCCGTTGCCGACGGCGCCGCCGCGGCGATCGTGCAGCAGAACCTTGCCAAAACGCACGCCGTGAACGACGTCACCTCGATCGTCTTCGACTTCCGAGGCTACAACACGATGGGCGAATCCTTCATCCTGATCACGGCGGTTGCCGGTTCTCTTGTGATCCTCTATAAGAAAAAAGCCAAAAAGGAGGAGAAGACAAATGAATGATCAGCGCAAAACACTGAACCTGGTCGGAGCCTGCGGCTGCGACTGCCTGCTCCCCTTTGTCCTCGTCTATATCTTTTATATCATTCTGCACGGGCATCTCTCGCCCGGCGGCGGCTTCCAGGGAGGCGTGCTTTCTGTCGCCGTCGTGGCGCTGATCGATCTCGGGCATGGTTACCGCACGCTGCAGGAATCCATGCATCCGCATCTTCTGCACAAGGCAGAAGGGCTTGCGTCGGCGGCCTATGTCGTGATTGCTATGCTGGGCGTGATCCTGGCTGCAAGTTTCTGCGAAAACTTCTGCTATCTCAACGGAAACATTGGAGATCTTTTCTCTTCCGGCACGATCTTCTGGATGAATATGGCTGTTGGAGCGAAGGTTTTCACCGGCGTCATTGTGATTGCGATCGCTATGATCAGCGTATTGCTGGCGGAAGTGGAAGGTGAGGGGAAAGCATGATCACATTTAATTATATTGCTTCCTTCTTTCTGATCGTGCTGGGCTTCTACACGATCATCACGAAGTACAACCTGATCAAGACCGTGATCGGGCTTGGGATCTGCGATTACGGCGTGAACCTCCTTATCATTTCCATCGGGTACGTCCCCGGCGGTACGGCTCCGATCTTCACGGACGGGGAGCTGACGCAGATGAGCTATTTTGTCGATCCCATTCCGCAGGCTCTGACGCTGACGAGCATCGTCATCGGAGCATGCGTAACGGCAATGTCCCTGTCCCTCGTGATGAAGCTCCATGAGAGCTACGGCACGCTGGACACACGGGAGATCAGGAGGCTGAACGGATGAGCAATCTGATGAATTATATCCATTTCCCGATTTATTCGATCATGGTGCTGTTCCTCGGCGCCTTCCTGATCGTCCTCTTCGGGAAGAACCGCATGGCGCGCAATATCCTTGCATTTCTCGCAACGGGCATCTCTCTCTGCTGCATGGCGGCTCTGATCAAGCCCGTCATGGTGAACGGCGAGATCATCTCCTACTGGATGGGCAACCGCGTTCCGGCCGGCGGATACGCCATCGGGATCGCGTTGGAAGTGGATGCCCTGTCGCTCTTCTTCGGGCTGCTCATCGCAACGGCCGTCTTTGTATCCTGCGTTTACTCGCTGCAGTATATGGACCATGACGACAACGTGCAGGAATATTTCACGCTCTTCCTGATGCTGGCGGGCGGCGTTATGGGCCTCGTGCTCTCGGGCGATATCTTCAACATGTTCATCATGGTGGAGATCCTGACCTTCGCGGCCGTTGCGCTCACGGCGTTCCGCAACCAGGCGCACGGCGCACTGGAGGCGGCATTCAAGTATCTCGTCGTCGGGTGCATCGGCTCGACCTGCATCCTCGTCGGCGTGATCATGCTCTATGCCACGGCGCACACGCTGAACCTCGCCCAGCTCTCGGCCATTATCCCGGGCAATATGAACACCTCGACCAAGATCGCCTTCGCGCTGCTCTATATTGGCTTCAGCACCAAGGCCTTCCTTGTGCCCTTCCATCCGCTGGCGGCCGATGCCCACGGAGCTGCTCCCGCTTCCATCTCTGTGCTGATCTCCGGTGTGCTCACCAAGAGCGGCATTTACGGCATCATCCGGCTGACATACTTCGTGTTCCAGACGATGGGAATGAGCGCGTTCCAGTTTTTGCTGGTGTTTATCGGATGCGTCTCCATGTTCGTGTGCGTGACGATGGCACTGGCGCAGCATGACTTCAAGCGTCTTCTGGCGTTCCACTCCATCTCCCAGATCGGCTATGTGCTGACGGCTATCGGCCTGTGCACAGCGCTCGGCTTCTCCGCCGGCATCTATCACGCCATGAACCACACGCTCTTCAAGGGCCTGCTGTTCCTTGCGGCTGGCGCCGTGCTGCATGAGACGGGCACGACCAATCTCGACGACCTCGGCGGGCTGAGCAAGAAAATGCCCTTCACGACCGTGATGTTCCTCATCGGCGCCTTCTCCATCAGCGGCATTCCCCCGTTCAACGGCTTTGCCTCCAAGTGGATGATCTATCAGGCCTGCTACCAGAAGGCCGCGGAGACGGGCAACATCGGTTACGTCGTCGTGACGGTGGTATGCCTCGTAACGTCCGTGCTGACACTGGCCTCCTTCGTGAAGGTCGGGCAGAGCGTATTCTTCGGTCAGCTGCCGAAGAAATATGAAAACGTGAAGGAAGTTTCCCTCTCAATGAAGGTTGCCATGAGCATCTTCGCCATCCTCTGCGTGGTCACAGGAATCTTCCCGGATCTCGTCGGCAAATATCTCACGCAGCCGGCCGCAACGGCCGCCTTCAGCGCCGAGAACTATATCGACGCCATGATGGGAGAGGGCTATGCGGCAGCGACGCTCGGCGGCTACATGCCTGCGGCGCAGAGCATCAGCTTCACGCAGCTCGGCGTATGGAATCCGGTCTCCTGGCTGCTGATCCTCTGCATTGCGCTGCTCGGCCTGACGCTCGTTGCCATGAGCGGAAAGTATGACCGCGTGAGCCTTGCCGCGGACGAGAGCCGCGACAGCAAGCATATGCTCTTCTTCGGCGGTGAGGAAAGCCGCTTCAGCCAGGTCGGCGGCTCGGATCTTTTCTGGGGCCTGAAGTACAACTGGCGGCACTATTTCAGCTTCATGCATGACCTCCACAGCGGCATCGTCAACGATTACGCCCTTTGGGCGATCATCGCACTGGCGCTGGCTATGCTGTTCATGCTGATCGTACTGTAAGGAGGGAGGAGAAACATGAGTATCGTAACAGACGCTTTGATGTATCTCGGATACATTCTGATCTTCCCGGGCTTCGCGTTTTGCTTCCTCTCCGGCATGCTGCTGTGCGGCCTCGAGCGGAAGATCGTGGCGCGCATGCAGAAGCGCGTCGGGCCTCCGGTGCTGCAGCCGGTCTACGACTTCTTCAAGCTCTGCGGCAAGGAGACCGTCATTCCGGCCGTCGCCAACAAGACGATGATGCTCGTCGCGCCTCTCGTGGGCATGGCGGCGCTCGTCGTCATCCAGATGTTTATCCCGGTATACGGATATACGGCGTTCTCCGGCAATGCGGATGTCATCGTGATCCTGTATCTGCTGCTGATCCCGGCGCTGGCGGAGATCTTCGGCGCTTCGGCCTCGGGCTCTCCCTATGCAGGCATCGGCTTGAGCCGCGAGATGGTGACGATCATCTCCTGCGAGCTGCCTCTGGTCCTGGTGCTGCTGGCCGTCGGCCGCGAGGTCGGCAATGCGATCGGAACGGGCATCGTCTTCTCGCTGGACACCATTGCCGAATATCAGATCGAAAACGGAAGCCTCATCTGCAAGGCAGCCATGATCCCCGCGGCGGCCGCCATGCTGCTCGTCATTCCCGGTGAGATCGGGGCGCATCCGTTTGACGCCGCCGAGGCGGAAACGGAGATCTGCGAGGGCATGCTTGCGGAATACAGCGGAGCGCCGCTTGCCGTATTCAAGGCATCCCATGCCATCAAGATGCTGACGCTCACGAGCCTCTTCACGGCGCTCTTCCTGGGCGGCGTGGGCACAGGCGTGCTGCTCGTCGACGCGCTTATCGTCTTCGGCATCTGCCTCGCGATCACGCTCTGCCTTGTGGCCGTGTTGGACGCCATCTGCGCACGGCTGCGGATCGAACAGCTGTTCAAGTATTACTGGACCGTCGTGACGGCGCTGGCTGCGGTCAGCCTGGTGCTGGCCTGGTACGGGCTGTAAGAAGGAGGACGGACATGTTTCAAAATACGATTATAGATAGTACCGAAAGATCCCCCTGGCTCTTCCACATCAATGCCGGTTCCTGCAACGGGTGCGACATCGAGATCGTCTCCGTGCTGACGCCGCGTTATGATGCGGAACGCTGCGGCTTCAAGCTCGTTGGCTCTCCGCGCCATGCGGATATTGCCGTTGTTACGGGGCCGGTGACCAAGCAGAGCCTGCCTCGTGTCCTGCGGGCGCTTGAGCAGATCCCGGAGCCGAGATGCATCGTGACGTGCGGATCCTGCCCGCAGAGCGGCAACGTGTTCAAGGGCAGCTACAGCGTGGCGGGCCCGCTGAGCAAGTATGTCCACGTGGATGTAGACATTGCAGGCTGCGCCCCGAAACCGCAGGCGATCATCGACGGGCTGCTGCTCGCATCCAAGATCCTCGCGGAAAAGAAAAGGACCGGCAACCCCGAAGCGACCCTGCCCAACCCCTATGCTCCGAAGGCAGCGGAAGCTGCCCCGGAACAGACAGAAAGCGAAGAGAAGGGAGAGAACGCGTAATGGATCTGCCTTTCATCAAAGAAGCGGTCACCAAGCTTTTCAGCAAGCCGAGCTGCGACATGTATCCCTTCGTCCCGAGCGAGGCGGCAGAGGGCTACCGCGGGAGAATCAGCTATGATCCGAACAAGTGCCTCGGGTGCGGCATGTGCGTGCGCGTATGCGCAGGCGGAGCCATCACAATGACGAAGGAACCCGTGGAGGGCGGGGACAATATCACGCTCACCTTTGACCTCGGCTCCTGCACCTTCTGCAACACCTGCGCCGACTTCTGCTCAACGAAGTCCATCACGCTGACAAAGGACTACCACATGATCGCCACAACGGAGAATGATCTGATCGTCTCCGGCAGCCATGTGAAGAAAAAGCCCACTCCCAAGCCCAAGCCGGCTGCACCCGCCGCGGCATCCGCTGCAGCAGCCAAGCCGGAGGAGAAAAATGCCCCTGCAGAGGCAGCGGCTCCGGCCGTTCAGCCCCGCGGAGACGGAAAGCCCGTGAGCGACCCGTCCAAGTGCGTTTACTGCACGCTCTGCGCCAAGAAATGCCCTGCGGAGGCCATCACCGTCGACCGCGCGGCCAAGACCTGGACGCTCGACGAGGACAAATGCATCGGCTGCGGCGCCTGCGAAGGCAACTGCCCGAAGCACTGCATTCTCTTCTGAACCAAACCGAAAATACCGGGCCGAGCGGCCCGGTATTTTTCTTGCATTCCGAAGGATCTGCGATTAGAATTGAGGCGGAGACCAAAACAGAAAGGCGGGGGAGCGATGGACTGGAATGCAGTGATGGAAGGCAAAAGCTTTGACGCATATACCTATCTGGGCGCACAGGCCGAGCGGGGCGGAACGGTCTTTCGCGTGTATGCGCCGAATGCGTCCCGTGTTTCCGTCACGGGAGAGTTCAACCGCTGGGGCGAGACACCGCTCGACCGGCTGCCGACCGGCGTTTTTGAAAAAAAGATCCCGGGCGCCCGGTGGGGGGAGATGTACAAGTATATCGTCTTTACCCGGCGCGGGGCACGGAAGGAACACTGCGACCCCTTCGGATATGAGCTTGAACGGGGGAACGGACACTGCTCCGTGATCCGCCGGCGCGGGGAATACCGCTTTCACGACTGGAGGTGGATGGAGCAGCGCTCCCTCTGCTATGACCGACCGCTGAATATCTATGAAATGCATCCGGGCTCCTGGCTCAAGAAGGGCTGGCAGTGGTATCCCTACGATGAGCTTGCGCTTCCGCTGATCGACTATCTCAAGCGCAACGCTTATACCCATGTGGAGTTCCTGCCGCTGGCAGAGCACCCGTCGGACGGAAGCTGGGGCTATCAGGAGACAGGATTTTTCGCCGCGACCTCCCGCTACGGCTGCAACGATCAGCTCAAGCTTCTGGTCGACCGCCTGCATCAGGCCGGCATCGGTGTGATCTTCGACTTCGTCGCCGCGCATTTCGCGACCGACGGCTATGGCCTCGGTATGTTCGACGGGGGCGCCCTCTATGAGAGCCGGAAGCAGGAGGAACGCCGCAGCGAATGGGGCACGGTCTTCTTTGACTTGGAAAGCGGTTATGTGCGCTCCTTCCTGCAGTCTGCGGCAGCATATTGGCTCGAGGAATATCACGCAGACGGGCTGCGGTTTGACGCTGTAAGTCACATCCTTTATCGAAAGGGGGATGCCCGAAACGGAGAGAGCGCAGCAGGGATCGCCTTCCTGCGGGAGATGAACCGGGGGCTTGCCGAGCGCTTCCCGAGCGCCATGCGCATTGCGGAGGATCCCACGGCATTCCCGGGGGTCACGCACGCTCCGGAGCAGGGCGGACTTGGATTCACCTATAAATGGGATCTCGGCTGGACCTACGATACGCTCGGCTTCTTCTTTCTGCCGCCGGAGCGCCGCCCCGGAGAGAGCCGCAGGCTGACTTTTTCCACGGATTATTTTCCGAACGAGACCTATCTTCTGCCCATCTCGCACGACGAGAGCGGAAGGGAACGAGGCTCCGTCTTCGCCCGGCTGCCGGGGACGGAGGAGGAAAAGCTTCGGAATGCGAAGCTTCTGTATCTCTATCAGACCGTCCACCCCGGGAAGAAGCTTCGCTTTATGGGGAACGAGCTCGCCGGCGGAGAGTGGGACGTGCATAAGGAGCTCGACTGGACGGCGCTGCACCGGAAGAAGATCCGGGACTTTGCCGAGTTCCTGCGGGCGCTGGGCCTGCTCGGATGCGGAAACACTGCCCTCTACGAGGCGGACTATGAGCCCTGGAGCACCCGCTGGATCTGCTGCGACGACGGGGGAAACGCTGTTTACGCTATGATCCGTCACGGCCGCGAGAAGCATCTCCTTGCGATCTGGAATTTTTCCGCAGAGGAGAGAAGCCATGCCTTTTCTCTTCCCTTTGCTGAGGGCCTGCAGCTTCTGCTTCATACCGAGTGGCCGGAATTCGGAGGGGAGACGGCGAAACGCGCAAGACCCTTCCGGTTGGAAAACGACCGGATCTCCTTTCACCTTCCGCCGCTCGCAGGGATGGTGCTGGAGGTACGGTTCCGATAAAGCGACAAAATAAAAAGAGCCCGGAGGCTCTTTTTTATTTGCAGGCGAGCTGCAGGATCGTCTTTCCGTCCTCAAGAGAGGCTGTGAACTGCGTGCTGCCGTCCTCCAGAGGCGTTTCACGGAAGAGGAGAAGATCGTTTTCATAGCAGGAAGCCTTGTAGTGGACATCGAACTCCATATAGTTCCTTGCGTTCCAATCCTCACAGGAAAAAAGGGAGGCAAAGGCGCGGAGGTAGGCACAGTTGTTCATGTGGCCGCCGATGTCGATGTCTGTAGAGCGGACGCGGTAGGAGGCAAAAGGCTCACAGGGGGGAGGCTCCTTCATGCGGAGGAACGGCTCGGAAAGCGCAAGCTCGGAAGGCTCGGGAAGGGAGGGGAATACGTCCTTTACCGGGTGGAGCGCACCTGTGGCAAGATTCAAAATGGCCCACTGGGTCCGCGCGGCGGCAAGTGTCTCGTTTCCTTTCCGGAGAAGATACTGCCGGTTGCAGCGAAAACGCTCCGGAAGCTCGGGCCAGGTAGAGAGCGTGATCTCCTCGTTCATCTCCGGGCGCCGAAAGAAGCGCACCTTCGTGCGGACCGTGACCCAAAAGAGCTGCTGCGGATCAAAATCGGCCCGGCCAACGCCGAGAAGATTGGCGTGTGAGGTGGCGGCGTCCATAAAGAGCTGAAAGGCGTCCGGAATGCCGAGACGGCCGGTGCTGTCGCAGCGGGACGGAGAGACGCAGAGATTGCAGGTATAGATCGGTTCCAATTGAGTTTATTTCACCTTTCGAAAAATAAGCTGCTGCCTTTCGGCAGCAGCTGTTGTTTTGGGAGAGCAGAGGAATCAGGAGAAGATCGGCTTCAGGGCTGCGGCAAGCGCGTTCTTCTGGGCTTCGGCCTCGGCGAGATCCTTGCCGAGTGTGGTGAAGTAGGCCTTGATCTTGGGCTCGGTGCCGGAGGGACGGATAATGACCGTGGCGCCGCCCTCAAGGGAGTAGGAGAGAACGTTGGCAGAGGGAAGGCCGGTAGCTGCCGTATCCTTATAGTCGAGAGAGCTTACGACCTTATAGCCGGCGATCTCGGTGAGAGGCTTTTCACGGAGAGAGGCCATGATGTTCTTCATCGTGTCCATACCGGAGAGACCCGGGAACTCGAAGGAGTCCGTCTTGTTGAGGTAGCGGCCGTACTGGGCGTAGATCTCTTCCAGGCGCTGCTTGATGGAAGAGCCGATGGAGCGGTAATAGGCAGCCATCTCGCAGATCAGCATCGAAGCAATGACGGCGTCCTTGTCACGCACATAGGGGCCGGCCAGGTAGCCGTAGCTCTCTTCAAAGCCGAAGATGAAGCGGTCGACCTCGCCGGCGACTTCCAGACGGGCGATCTGGTCGCCGATCCACTTGAAGCCGGTCAGCACGCTGCGCAGCTCTACATTGTAATTCTTCGCGATCGCATCGGCGAGCGGCGTAGAGACGAGGGACTTGACGGCAACGGCATTTTTCGGCATGGTGCCCTTCTCGATGCGGCCGGCACAGATATAGTCGAGCAGAAGCGCGCCGACTTCGTTGCCGGTGACGAGCTCATAGGAGCCGTCCGGGCACTTCATAGCGATGCCGACGCGGTCAGCGTCGGGGTCAGTGGCGAGCATCAGGTCGGCACCGGTCTGCTTGGCGAGCTCAAGCCCGGCTTCCAGAGCCTTGAACTGCTCGGGGTTGGGGTAGGAGCAGGTGGTAAAGTAGCCGTTGGGATATTCCTGATCGGGAACGATGGTGATGTCGGTAATGCCGATGTCGTTGAGGACGTGCGTGACCGGGACGAGGCCGGAGCCGTTGAGCGGGCTGTAGACCAGCTGGAGGCCGGCCGTTCTGGCGAGGCCCGGGCGGACCTGACGGGCTTCAATGGCTTCGTAGAAGGCAGACTTGCAGTCATCTCCGACAAAGCGGATGAGGCCTTCCTCCACGCCCTGTGCAAAGGACATGTACTTGGCGCCGGTGAGAATGTCCGTCTTCTGAATTTCGGCATAGACGATGGCGGCAGCGTCGTCCGTCATCTGGCAGCCGTCCGGCCCGTAGGCCTTGTAGCCGTTGTACTTGGCAGGGTTGTGGGAGGCCGTGACCATGATGCCGGCGTTGCAGTTATAGTAGCGCGTAGCAAAAGAGAGCGCGGGGACCGGCATGAGTGCATCGTAGATGCGGACCTTGATGCCGTTCGCGGCGAGAACGCCGGCTGCGTTCTTGGCAAAAACATCGCTCTTGAGGCGGGAATCATAGCTGATGGCGACGGTCTGCGTGCCGCCCTGGGTCTTGACCCAGTTGGCAAGGCCCTGAGTGGCCTGGCGGACGACCCAGATGTTCATCCGGTTCGTGCCGGCGCCGAGAACGCCGCGAAGGCCGGCCGTGCCGAAGGCAAGAGAGACGGCAAAGCGCTCTTTGATCTCATCGTCATTCCCGGCGATCTTCTGCAGCTCAGGCTTGAGGTCGCAGTCCTCCAGGTCGGCGGCGAGCCAGCGCTCATAGGCTTCCATGTACATAGTTACATCCTCTTCTTTCTTTTTTAATTTGGGTAAACGCAGATTGCGAACTTACTGACTCATAATATAACTGCCCGTGCGGAAGTTGTCAAACATGAAAATGCATAGAAGAGCCGGAATAACACGCAGGGCAGAGATTGAAGGTATATCCGAGGGGAAGCTCCTTTCCGCAGGATTTGCAGCGGCGGATGTATTGAGACTTGTCTTCCGCCATCAGTTCCGCGATCCGGCGGCAGACCTCCTCGCGCTGCTCGGAGCAGGAATCGGGCTGGCCGATCCGCTGAAGAAGCTGATGATGCACGTCATAAGCCTTGTATTGCAGCTCGCAGCCCTGGAGCGTGTCGGTGTCGAAATGGGGCTCGGGGATGCGGCGGGAGCGGAGAATGGCGCGGGCACAGGTAAGCCAGTAGATCAGAAGTTCCTGAAGCCCCGTGTCCACCGGACAGGTAATGAGGTCGTAAATAAGCTCGCGGTCCTTCCCCTCGCAGGAGGAACGGAGCATGGAATAGAGCACGAGCGCATCGCTGACGTCCTCCCGCTTGAAGCTCTTGCTGCCGGGGAGGCGCTGCCAGGTGCGCAGGAGGGTGTCGAGGGGATAGTCCGTTGCGAGGACCTCGCGGGGAAAGGCAATGCAGGGCGTGCGAATCTGGGAGACGGTGAAGCGAAGGCCGTTTTCGACAATGTCCGAGTCATCCATCGTCAGCACCTCGCCGAGGTCGAACATGCCGTAGCGCCCGGCGCGCCCGGCGATCTGGCGGATCTCGCCGCCGGTGAGCGGACGCTGCGTTTTTCCGTCGAACTTCTGCACTTCGGAGAAGATCACGCGGCGGATCGGGAGGGAGATGCCCATGCCGATGGCGTCCGTTGCAACGATGACGCTCGTTTCGCCGGAGGTGTATTTCTGCACCTCGCTGCGCCGCGCCGCCGGGGGCAGCGCCCCGTAGATGACGCTTGCGCGGATGCCGCTGCGCTCGAGATGCGCTGCCGTGGAGAGAACGTTTTTGCGCGAAAAGCAGATCACGGCGTCATAGGGCCGGATCTCGTCGAAGCTGTTCAGCTTTCCCGCATAGACGAGCGGGACAAGACGCTCATGTCGGACAACGGAGTACGGATCCCCGAACTGCCGGACGAGAGACTCAATGTATGAGAGCGCCTCGGGGGCCAGGCAGATATGCACCTCCTCGGCATCGACGAGGCACATGGCCTTGAGCCAGGCGGAGCCGCGGTCGCTGTCCGTCACTAGCTGGGCTTCGTCGATCACGGCGACCTTGTAATGACGGCGGAAATCGCAGAGCTCGATCGTGGAGGCGACGATGCCGGCCCCCTCCACAGGGATCGATTCTTCTCCGGTCAGCAGGCTGCAGGGGACGCCGGAGGCATTGATCTTGTCGAACATCTCCAGCGCAAGGAGGCGCAGCGGGCCGAGATAGGTACCGCAGCGGCTGCTCTTGAGGGCATTGACGGCGTCATAGGTCTTGCCGCTGTTCGTCGGCCCTACGTGGAGAACGAAGACGCGCTTGAGTGCACGGGCCTTTTCAATGAGGCTGTCCGGGTTATACTTCATGAGGAGTGCGGAGATCTCCCTGTGATCGCGGGATTCCTGCTGCGAAGCGCGGCGCTGCGCAATGGCGGCCTGAACTTCGGGCAGCTGCAGAGCGGCTTCGACCTCGCTCTTTTTCCAGTAACGCCCATAGGAATAATGACGACGGGGATTGTAACGGACCGTCGGCTTCGGGAGATACCGGTCAAGGATCTTTTTCGGAATGCCGTAGGTTCCGATGACGGTGGACTGGCTCAGAAGCGGATCGGTATTTTCCGTCGGATTGTTTTTGTTTTTATTTTTACTCATAGAAGTTATTCTACCATAAGCGAAAAAGGAACGCAATTGCGGGTTTATTATTTCCGATGAATGTGATAAAATACGAAAAATCAAATGAGACACCCGGAGGATGCCATGGCCTGGATCTATGTGCTGATCATGATCTTTTCCGTGATCGCGCTGGCTGTTATGCTCGCAGCGCTCCGGCGGGACAGTGCGTACAGACGCTTTGAGGAATCCCGCCCGCGTGCGGAAGAGGCGGCAAGGAGACGCAAAAGAGAATATGAGGAATACGAGGAGGCCTCTCCACGGCGGGCGGCCGACGCGAGGACGCGCCGCAGCGCCCCCGCATTCGCGGAGGAGCCTTCCGTCTATTCTGTTATGCCGGAGGAGACAGGGAGACGGGCAAAACGCCGCAGCTTCTGGATGCTGAAGATCCTCTGTGCGCTGGTCTGGCTGGCCGCCGGCGCGGCCTTTGCCGTCTATTTCTTCCTGTAAATAAAAGGAAAGCCACAGCCGGGGAGGCTGTGGCTTTCTGTGTTCAGGTTTCCGAAGAGACAGTTGAGCCTTCTGTCTGCTTCGGAGGAGGAGTGAAAGGAAAATACGAATGTCCGAATTTATCGAACAAAGACAGCTTACCATAGAAGAAACGTAAAATAAAATACATATCGAGCTATGGTTACGATAGCGGATGCGTATGGAAGAAAGGCCCGGCGGAGAAGCTGCTTTCCTCTGAAATTCCTGTTGACAATTGAAAAATGGCAGATTATACTTCAAAAGAACCTTTACGGGAAGCCTGCGGGCTTCCCGGCTTTGTTATTCTGCGATTTCCGGCCGGACACACGGCGAAAGGAACATAGAGCATGATCGAAATTCAGCATCTCGGGAAGACCTTTCATACGTCGAACGGGGACATCGTTGCCCTGGACGATATCAATCTGAAGATCCCCGACGGGGAGATCTTCGGCATCATCGGCCTGAGCGGAGCCGGAAAGAGCACACTCGTGCGCTGCATCAATCTGCTGGAGCGCCCGACGGCGGGGGACGTCGTCATTGACGGGCAGAGCCTGACCTCGCTGAGCGAAAAGGAACTGCTGAAGCTCCGCCGGTCCATCGGCATGATCTTCCAAAACTTCAATCTGCTGGAACAGCGTACGGTCCTGCGCAATGTCTGCTTCCCGATGGAGATCTCCGGCGTGGACCGGAAGGCGGCGAAGGAGAAGGCCATGGAGCTGCTCGGCATCGTCGGGCTGCAGGACCGCGCGCAGGCCTATCCCTCCCAGCTTTCCGGCGGGCAGAAGCAGCGCGTTGCAATTGCCCGCGCCCTGACGACGAATCCCAAGTATCTCCTCTGCGACGAGGCGACCTCGGCTCTCGATCCGAATACAACGAGCCAGATCCTCGATCTGCTCAAGCGCATCAATCAGGAGATGGGCGTCACGATCGTCGTCATTACGCACGAGATGAAGGTCATTGACCGCATCTGCGACAGTGTGGCCGTGATCGATGCGAGCCATATTGCAGAGGAGGGCCGGGTGAGCGACGTGTTCACCAATCCCCGGTCGCGCATTGCGCGCGATCTTATTCTCCCGAAGGAAGCGAATATTATCAGCACGGAGGGCGGCCGCCGCATCCGCCTGACCTTTGACGGCATGGAAAAGACAACGGATCCGCTCATCTCCCGCATGGTGCTCGAGTGCGGCGCCCCAGTCAATATCCTCTTTGCCGATACAAGGATCTATGAAGGTGTAGTGCACGGGCATATGGTCATTGAGCTGCCGAACGGGGAGCGGGAAGCGGACAAGATTATGGCCTGGCTCGGCGCCAACGGCGTGCCCTGGAAGGAGGAACTGTAAAAATGCTCTCTTCGATGTTTTATAAGCTTTGGGACAACGGTCTCATCCAGATGGGGATCTGGGAGACGATCTACATGACCGGCATTGCCTCCTTCTTCTCCTATCTTCTCGGCCTGCCTCTCGGCGTCATATTGACGGTCACGGATAAAAACGGGATCTGCCCGAACAAATGGGTCAACACGATCCTCGGCTTCATCGTCAATTTCTTCCGCAGCATCCCGTTCATTATCCTGATGGTGGCAATGCTGCCGGTGGCCAAATTCATCGTCGGCACCTCGCTTGGCAATAAGGCCGTCATCGTGATGCTCATCATCGGAGCGGCACCGTATGTGGCGAGGATGGTGGAATCTTCCGTCAAGGAGGTCAACGCCGGGGTCATCGAGGCCGCGCAGGCGATGGGAGCCAACAAGCTTCAGATCATCTGGAAAGTGCTTCTGCCGGAAGCGATGCCGTCCCTCATTATCGGAGGGGCGATCTCCATCGTTACGATCCTCAGCTATTCCGCCATGGCCGCCACACTCGGCGGCACCGGCCTCGGCCAGATCGCCATCATCTACGGCCATCAGAGAAGCAACGGCGACATTACGTGGATCTGCGTTTTCCTCACGGTCATCATCGTACAGATCATCCAGAGCCTTGGAACGTGGATCGCGCACAAGACGGACAAGAGGATAAGAAATCGGTAAAGCTATAAAAATTATTTATACCAAACAATAAAAAATCATAATTGGACAAAAGAGCGCGCAGTGCGTATAATCACAACCGTTCCGCGAGGGACCATTTAAGATTACATTATTTCCGGAGGAAACCCAAATGAAAAAGCTTGCAGCACTGGTTCTTGTTCTTGTATTCGCTCTCTCTTTGGGCGCGGCCGCTTTTGCGGATGACAACGTCATCGTTGTCGGTGCTTCCGCAACGCCGCACGCCGAGATCCTCGAGTCCATTAAGGACGCGGTCGCCGAAGAAGGCTATGAGCTGGACATCCGCATTTATGACGACTATGTCCTCCCCAACACCGCTCTGGACGACGGCGACCTGGATGCCAACTACTTCCAGCATACCCCGTATCTGAACAGCTTCAATGAAGCCAACGGCACGGAGATCTCCGTTGCTGCGCTGGTGCATTATGAGCCGTTCGGCATTTACAGCGAATCCGTCGAGTCTGTTTCCGAGGTACCGGATGGCGCCACCATCATCATCCCGGCGGACGACAGCAACGAGACCCGTGCCCTGCTCCTCCTGCAGCAGGAAGGTCTCATCACCATCGAGGACGGTTACACCGTTGAGACCGGCATCACGCATCTTGACATCGCAGACGACGGCGGCTACAATATCGTGCCCGTACAGGCGGACATGGTCGCCTCCCAGCTGAAGGCCGGAGACGAGGGCACCATCGCCGTTATCAACGGCAACTACGCGCTCGAGGCGGGCTACACTTCTGCCGACGCTCTGGCTCTTGAGGATGCCTCCGGCGATGCCGCTCAGTATTATGCAAACATCATTGCCGTCCGTACCGGCGAGGAAGAGAGCGAGAAGACGCTGGCTCTCATCAATGCCCTCCTGACCGAAGAGACCCGTACCTTCATCGAGGAGACCTACAACGGCTCCGTCGTTGCCGTGTGGGCGGCAGAAGAGGAATAATCCTTCGAGGAAACGCATTCGGCCGGAAGCTGCAAGGCTTCCGGCCGTTTTCTGTTTTCAGATCCGGGAATCTGTGTTATACTATAAAAATCAGACTGCGGAGAACCGGGATGAACGAAGAAAAAAAGAGAAAATGGAATATCGCGATCTTTCTCGTGCTGCTGCTTCTTGTCGCGGGGGCGGCTGTGCCGGGCGTGCGGAGGATCGAGGAGAGTCTGTTTGCCGATGCCGCAGAGGCAGAGGCGAGAGCGGGCGCCATTCTCGTGTTCGGAATGGCGGCGATCGTCTGCCTTGCGGCCGTAAGCGGGATCCTTGCACTCTGCAAGGCGCCCGTCACGGGGCCGAGCCTGCTGATCGGATTCGTGCTGATCGGATGCGGGGCGGCGATGTTTCTCGGCGTGAAGGGTACGGAGGAGACGGCGGAGCCAACACCTGCGCCGCGACCGACGGTGACGCCCCCGGCAGTAGAGATCACGGAGAGCGCCTCCGTCTCGAGCGGAAATCCGGAGACAGGGACGGAGTTCTTCCGCCTCTACGACAGCTGCGATGCAAAGCTCGTCGTGGAAAACGGAAGCAATTCCGATATTTATCTGCAGATGCTCGACCGGCACGAGACCGTTGTGCTGCGCTTCTACGTCCGCATGGGGGATACGCTGGAGATCTCCGTTCCTTGGGGGACCTATCACTTCCAGCTTGCAACGGGAAGATACTGGGAGAACGAGGAGACGCTTTTTGGCTCGAAAACGCATTATCGTGCCATTGAGGAGGTCTTCTCCCTGCAGCATCAGGCGACTTTGACCCTGAGCTTTACCTCCGGCTTCCCGGAGACAGTGACGATCAAAGAGCGGGAGTTCACACGCTCCTGAGAGGGAAAAATATATGATCCGGAAAACAAAGAACTTTATTGCGGGAATGCTGGAGCGGAAGCTCACGGTCTATGCCTCCTCGGGGTGCTATTATCTTTTTATGAGCCTTGTGCCCATCGTGATGATCCTCTGCTGTCTGCTTCCGTATACCCCGTTTACACAGGATCTGCTGCTGGAATATCTTGACGATTATATGACCCCGCAGCTGACGGAGATGGTAAAAAAGATCGTCGACGCCGTGTATGCCTCCAGCGCTGCAACGCTCACATTTTCCATCTGCCTGACGGCGTTTTCCGCTTCGGCCTCCATGAAGGCGCTGATGAAGGGCATGGATGCCGCCTACGGTGTGGAGCGAAAGGACGGATTCCTTCTTTTTACGATCAAAGGCCTGCTGTATATGACCGTTCTTCTCGTTGCGCTCGTGCTGACGCTGTTTGTGCTGGTTTACGGAGAGCGAATCCTTGGGCTTGTGCAGAACTATGTGCCGCAGATCTTTTCCTGGGAGACGCTGATCAATCTGCTTCGCTATGCCGTGACGTTCCTGCTGCTGGTGCTCTTCTTCCTGATCCTCTACACCCTTATGCCGGCGGGAAAGCATCGGGTCGCGCGCAATGTGCCCGGGGCGATCTTCACGGCTGTTTTATGGACGGCGTTTTCTTCCGTATTTTCCTTTTATATGGACAATGCGTGGAAATACGGTGCATACGGCTATATCGGCTCTACCATGGCGGCCATGCTGTGGATGTACTGCTGCCTGTACTTCCTGCTGATCGGAGGATATATCAACAGCAGGAGGCGGGAGAAAAAAATATAAAATTATGCAATGTGCACTATTTACTTTAGTTCGCTAACGTGGTAGTATACTGAACTACAGAAACGAAAGGAAATATACGCGCTTTGAAGTTCAATTACGACATCCTGGATGATACGGAAAAGATCATCTTTGCGCTGCGCTCGCTCTACCATGAGTATGGGTACCGCGTATACAAGATGGGCAAGTTTGAGGATTATGACCTCTACAGCCGCAACAAGGACTTTCTCATCTCGGAAAATCTCATTACCTTTACCGATACCAACGGCCGCCTGAAGGCGCTCAAGCCGGATGTGACGCTCTCCATTATCAAGAATAACCGCGATGATCCCGAGACGACCCGCAAGCTCTGCTATAACGAGAATGTCTACCGCGTCTCTCAGGGAGGAAACGCTTTCCGCGAGATCATGCAGACGGGGCTGGAATGCATGGGAAAGGTGGACGAGGAGTGTATCGCCGAGGTGCTGCTGCTCGCGGCAAAGAGCCTCTCTCTCCTGCAGGAGAGCTTCGCGCTGGAAATTTCGGATCTGGACATTCTTCTGCGTTTCGTGGAGGATATGACGGATCGGGAGGATGTTCGCCGGAGCCTTCTCAGGTGCGTGAGCGAGAAAAATCTCCACGCGCTGCAGGAGATCTGCACGCGGGAGGAGATCGCCGCCCCCAAGGCAGAACGGCTGGGGCAGCTGATGCAGCTTTACGGGCCGGCGATGGAGGTGATCCCCCGGCTCAAGGAGCTTGGCGGACGGCTGGGGCTCCGGGAAGAGACGGAGCGGCTCGAGCGGATCCTGCAGCGCCTCGCCGGAAGCGGCGTGGAGGATCGGATCCGGATCGATTTCTCCGTTATGAGCAATACGCGATATTATAACGGCGTCACCTTCCAGGGGTTCCTCGCGGGGCTGCCGAGGCGCGTGCTTTCCGGAGGGCAGTATAACCGCCTGATGCGGCGGATGGGGAAAACTTCGGATGCCGTCGGCTTTGCGGTCTATCTCGATGAGCTCGACCGGCTGGACCTGAGCGGGAGAGGAGCGGAGGAAGCATGAAGGAAATGCTGAATATTGCGCTTCCCAAGGGGCGGCTCGGAGAGCGGGTCTATGCGATGTTTGCAAAGGCCGGGTTCCCCTGCCCTTCGATCGAGGAGACCAACCGAAAGCTGATCTTTGAAAACGAAGAGACCGGCGTGCGGTACTTCTGGGTCAAGCCGTCGGACGTTGCGATCTACGTGGAGCGCGGTGCAGCCGATATCGGCGTTGCGGGGAAGGATATCCTGCTGGAATACGAGCCGGATGTCTACGAGCTGCTGGACCTGAAGACGGGAAAATGCCGCATGGCGGTCGCCGGACCGAAGGGCTTTACAGACAGCGGCCGGGGAACGCTGCGCGTTGCCACCAAATTTGCCAATATTGCGCAAGGCTACTATAATTCCGTCGGGCGCGATATCGACATCATTCATCTCAACGGCTCCATCGAGCTTGCCCCGATCCTGAAGCTCTCCGATGTGATCGTGGACATCGTGGAAACCGGGACGACGCTGAAGGAAAACGATCTGGAAGTTCTCGAGGAGATCGTCCCGATCAGCGCAAGGCTTATCGCAAACAAGGCAGCGTTCCGCTTTAAAACGGAACCGATCGAACATCTTGTGCAGGAAATGAAAGGACAGCTGACATGATCAAAATTATGAAATACGGCGAGACGCCGACAAGCGAGATCTTTTTCCGCAATATTCCGACGAATTCCGTCTCCGGCATCGTGGAGGGCATTATCGCAAACGTCCGGGCAAACGGAGACAAGGCGCTCTATGAATACTGCGAGAAGTTCGACAAGGCAAAGCTGACGAGCCTGCGCGTCTCTGAAGAGGAGATCCGGGAGGCGGTGGAGAGCGTGGAACCGGAGTTTATCGAGGTTCTGAAGCGCTCGGCTGCCAATATCCGCAAGTTTCACGAGGCGCAAAAGCGCACCGGCTTTATCATCAACGATGAGAGCGGCATCGTGATGGGGCAAAAGATCATCCCCGTCGACCGCGCAGGCATCTATGTCCCGGGCGGGACGGCTGCCTATCCGTCCACGGTGCTGATGGACTCCATTCCCGCAAAGATCGCAGGTGTAAAAGAGGTCGTCATGGTGACGCCGCCGAACGCGGAAGGGAAGATCAATCCGGTGATCCTTGCCGCGGCTTATGTAGCCGGCGTAGACAGCATCTTCAAAGTCGGCGGGGCGCAGGCGGTTGCGGCCCTGGCCTACGGCACGGAAAGCATTCCGAAGGTGGACAAGATCGTCGGCCCGGGCAACGCTTTCGTGGCGGAGGCAAAGCGGCAGGTCTACGGCGTGGTGTCGATCGACATGATCGCGGGGCCGAGCGAGATCCTCGTAGTGGCGGACGGAAAGTCCAACGCCCGTTATCTCGCGGCCGACCTTCTCTCTCAGGCCGAGCATGACCGCATGGCGACGGCCGTCCTTGTGACGGATTCCATGGAGCTGGCGCAGAATGTCAGCGCGGAGCTCGAAAAGCAGATCCCGCTGCTTGACCGTGCCGAGATCGCACGCGCGTCGGTGGACAATAACGGCAAGATCATCGTCGCGGACGATCTCATGGCAGCCATCGAGATCGCAAACGAGATCGCGCCGGAGCATCTGGAGCTTTGCGTCGACAATCCCTTCGATTATCTCGACAGTATCCGCCATGCCGGTTCCGTTTTCCTCGGGCGCAACTGCCCCGAGGCACTGGGCGACTATATGGCGGGCCCGAACCACACCCTGCCTACGAGCGGCACGGCGAAGTTTTCAAGTCCCCTCTCGGTAGATGACTTCATTAAAAAGACCCAGTATACCTACTTTACGCGGGATGCGCTTGCGGGAATGGCAAAGGATGTCGCCTTCTTTGCCACGAAGGAGGGCTTTACGGGCCATGCCAAGAGCGCGCTGATCCGCACCGAGGAGAACGTATGAGCCGCTTTTTCTCAAAGCGTTATGCTTCGCTCACACCTTATACACCGGGAGAGCAGCCGCAGGACCGGAAGTATATCAAGCTTAACACGAATGAATCCCCCTTCCCTCCGTCTGCACGCGCCATTGCGGCAGCAGCCGAAGAGGCGGGGCGGCTGCAGCTCTATTCCGACCCCGAGTGCCTCCGGCTGCGCCAGGCGCTTGCAGAGCGCTATGCGGTAAAGCCGGAGCAGGTCATCGTAACGAACGGGTCGGACGAGGCGCTGAACTTTGCTTTTATGGCCTTCTGCGATGAGGAGCACCCGGCCGTCTTTGCGGACATTACCTACGGGTTTTATCCCGTTTATGCGGAGATCAACCACGTGCCGTACCGCGAGATCCCGCTGCGGGAGGATCTCACGATCGCGCCGGAAGACTTTTATGACGCCAAGGGAACGATCGTTCTCGCCAACCCCAACGCACAGACGGGCGTTGCCCTGCCGCGCACGGCGGTTGAGGAGATCATCCGGCGGAATGCGGAAAACATCGTGATCGTGGACGAGGCGTATGTAGACTTCGGCGGCGAGAGCTGCGTGGAGCTCACGGAAAAATATGACAATCTCCTCGTCGTCCAGACCTTCTCCAAATCGCGCTCCATGGCGGGAGCGAGGCTCGGCTTTGCCATCGGCAACGAAGCACTGATCACGGACCTCAATACCATCCGCTATTCGAACAATCCCTATAATGTCAACCGGATGACGCTTGCCGCCGGTGTCGGCATCCTGGCAGACCGGACCTATACCGAGGCCAACTGCCGCACGATCGTGGAAAACCGCGCCTTCACAGAGCAGGCGCTGCAGGAGCTCGGCTTCACGATGCCGCCCTCCTCTGCCAATTTCCTCCTCGCCCGGCATGCCGCCGTTGGCGGAGAGACGCTTTACCGGAAGCTGAAGGAGCGCGGTATCCTGGTGAGGCATTTTTCCAAAGAGCGGATCTGCGAATCGATCCGCATTACGATCGGCACGAGAGAACAGATGGAGGCGCTGGTTGCCAACATCCGTGAGATTTTGGAGGAAACAGAATGAGAACCGCTGCCATCGAGCGAAAAACGAACGAGACGGACATCTCCCTCTCTCTGAACCTGGACGGAACGGGCCTCAGCGAGATTGATACAGGCTGCGGATTCTTGAACCATATGCTGACGCTCTTTGCCAGCCATGGCCGCTTTGACCTTAAAGTGAAGTGCATCGGGGATGTTGACGTCGACTTTCATCATACCACGGAAGATATCGGCATTGCGCTCGGCGAGGCCTTTCTTGCCGCCCTGGGCGACAAGCGGGGGATCGTACGCTATGGCCAGCGGATCCTGCCGATGGACGAGGCTTTGATCCTTGCGGCTGCGGATATCTCCGGCCGGAGCTGCCTCGGGTATGCGCTTGAGATCCCGACGGAGAAGGTAGGCTCCTTTGACACGGAGCTCGTGGAGGAGTTCTGGCAGGGCTTTACGAGAAGCGCGCGCATATCGCTTCATCTCCGTCAGCTTGCCGGCACCAATTCGCACCATATCATCGAAGGTGCCTTCAAGGCGGCTGCCCGGGCGCTGTGGGAGGCAGCGGCGATCGATGCAGACTTTGCCGACGAGATCCCGTCGACCAAGGGAGTGCTTTGAGATGACAGCGATCGTGGACTACGGCGTGGGGAACCTCTTTTCCCTTCGCAGCTCCTTTGCTGCCATCGGGCAGGATGCCGTCGTGACGGGAGACAGGGAAGAGATCGCCCGTGCGGAGCGGATCGTTCTGCCCGGCGTTGGAGCCTTTGAGGAGGCTGCGGCCAAGCTGAGAGCAAGCGGGCTTGCGGAGGCGGTCTGCCGCGAAGCGGCAGAGGGGAAGCCTCTGCTCGGTATCTGCCTTGGAATGCAGCTCCTGTTTGAAAAAAGTTACGAGTTCGGCGAGTTTGAAGGGCTGGGGCTGATCCCCGGAGCCATCCGCCCGATCCGGGATGTGATCCCGGCGGAGCTGAAGATCCCGCACATCGGGTGGAACGCGCTGAAATTCAAAAAAGGATCCCCGCTTTTCCGGCGCATCGAGGAAGGGGACTGTGTTTATTTTGTACATTCCTACTATGCGGCTGACTGTGCGGAGAGCGTGATCGCCACGGCGGAATACGGCGCCGAGCTCACGGCCGCTGTGCAGAGAAGCAACATCTGCGGCTGCCAGTTTCACCCTGAAAAAAGCGGCAAGGTGGGGCTCAATATTCTGAGAGCATTTTGCGAGGAGTTTTGAATTATGCTGATTTTTCCGGCCATCGATCTGGTGCAGGGCAAGGCTGTGCGCCTCTATAAAGGGGACTATGCGGCGATGACGGTCTACAGCGAAGACCCTTCGGCCGTCGCGGAGGACTTCGTCTCCTGCGGGGTGGGGCACATTCATATCGTTGACCTCGAGGGCGCCAAAAGCGGCGGCACGCCGAATTTTGAGACGGTCTGCGCGATCCGCGAGAGGAGCGGGGCATTCTGCGAGATTGGCGGAGGGATCCGCACAATGGAGACGGCGGAACGCTATCTCTCCGCGGGGCTTGACCGCGTGATCCTTGGAACGGCAGCCGTCACGGACGAGGGCTTTGCACGGGAGGCTGTGCAGGAATACGGCGGCAGGATCGCCGTCGGCGCCGATCTGCGGGACGGGTATATTGCCGTGAAGGGCTGGCTTGAGCAGTCGGAGACGGACGTATATACCTTCTTTGAAAAAATGCAGCATATCGGCGTAGAGACCGTCATCTGCACGGATATTTCGCGCGACGGCGCCATGCAGGGCACGAATCGCGCGCTCTACCGCGAGCTGAGCGCCCGCTTCGGAATGAACATCACGGCCTCGGGCGGCGTTTCCACTCTGGAGGATGTGCAGAGCCTGCGGGAGATGGAGCTCTATGCCGCGATCATCGGCAAGGCCTACTATACGGGCGCCATCGACCTGAAGAAAGCGATCGAGGTGGCGGAATGATCACAAAGCGCATTATCCCGTGTCTGGACGTGAAGAACGGGCGTGTCGTGAAGGGCGTCAATTTCCTGGGGCTGAACGATGTTGCCTCCCCGGTGGAGCTTGCGGAATATTACAGCGAATGCGGGGCGGACGAACTCGTCTTTTATGACATCACAGCCTCTGCCGAAGGCCGCGGCCTCTTTACGGACATCCTCTGCGAAACGGCGCGGAAGGTCTTCATCCCGCTGACCGTCGGCGGCGGGATCAACACGACGGAGGATTTTGACCGCGTTCTTAAATGCGGGGCGGACAAGGTGAGCGTCAATTCCGGCGCGATCCGCTCTCCCGGGCTGATCGACGATGCGGCCCGGCTCTATGGCAGCCAGTGCGTTGTGCTGTCGGCAGACGTGAAACGCGTAGACGGCGTGTTCCGCGTTTTTGCCAAGGGCGGACGCGAGGATACCGGGAAGGAAGCCATTGCCTGGATCCGGGAATGTGTGGACCGTGGCGCGGGAGAGATCGTCGTCAACTCCATCGACACGGACGGAGTGAAGAACGGCTTCGACCTCGAGATGCTCGATGCTGTATGCAATGCCGTGTCCGTGCCCGTGATCGCGTCGGGCGGCGCCGGCGGCATCGAGGATTTTCTGACGCTGTTCCGTACGCTGCCGCGCGTTGACGCAGGGCTTGCCGCGTCGATCTTCCATTTCGGCGAGGTACAGATCGCAGAGCTCAAGCGGCAGATGGCGGCAGCCGGCATCCCGACTCGGCTTTGAGCGGGTGCCGGATCAAATCTGATTTTTTATTTTGGAAAGGCAAACCATGATCGATATCAATGAACTGAAGTTTGACGAAAAGGGCCTGATCCCCGCCATTGTGGTGGACGCGGTGACCAAAGAGGTGCTGACGCTGGCCTATATGAACAAGGAAAGCCTCGCAATCTCTATGGAGAAGGAGCTCACGTGCTTTTACAGCCGCTCCCGCCAGGAGCTGTGGCTTAAGGGAGAGACGAGTGGGAATTACCAGCACATCGTCTCCATCACGGCGGACTGCGACAAGGACGCGCTCGTCGTCCTTGTGGAAAAGGACGGCCCGGCCTGCCATACCGGCGCGGAGAGCTGCTTCTTCCAGCCGGTCTATCAGAGCGCTGAGCGGAGTGCGTGGTCCTACGAGGGCCTCATGAAGCTCATCGAAGGGCGCAAGACCGAAAAGAAAGAGGGTTCTTATACGACCTATCTCTTCGAAAAGGGACTCGACAAGATCCTCAAGAAGGTCGGCGAGGAGAGCACGGAGGTCATCATTGCCGCCAAGGCCGAGGACAAGAAGGAGACGATCTACGAGATCTCCGACCTTGCGTATCACGTGATGGTGCTGATGGTGGAGGCCGGCATTTCCCTTGAGGATATCCACAAGGAGCTCGCGTCCCGCCATGTGATCGACCATAAAGTCAAGCAGGAGAAGATGACCTCATGATCGCTTCCGATCTCCATCTGCATACGCTCTGGTGCGACGGGAAGGCATCTCCGGCAGAGATGGCGTGCGCAGCCTTCGAAAAAGGAATGAAGCGCATCGGCTTTTCCTGCCACAGCTACACCTGGTTTGACGAGGAATACTGCATTGCGCGGGAGAATATTCCGCTCTATATCGCCGAGATCCGTGCGCTCGCCGGGGAATATGCCGGGCGGATGGAGATTCTCTGCGGTGTGGAGCAGGATATCGATTCCCGGGAGGATTCCTCCTGGGCGGACTATGTGATCGGCTCGGTGCACTATATCGAGAAGAACGGCCGGTATTATCCCATTGATAACTCTGAGGAGGACTTTCGGGAACTGCTCGCGGCCTTTGGCGGCGATGCGGATGCTCTGGCGGAGGCCTACTTTGCCAAGGAGGCGGAGATCGTGCGCAGGACGGGAGCGGACATCATCGGGCATTTCGACCTCATCACAAAGTTCAACGAGGGCGGGAAGCTTTTTGACGAGAGCACGCCGCGTTACCGCGCCGCCTGGCAGCAGGCGGCGGACGTGCTGCTCCGGACCGGGGTGCCTTTTGAGATCAACACGGGGGCCATCTCTCGCGGATACCGCACGGAGCCATACCCTTCCGCGGAGATCCGCAGCTATATCAGGGCACACGGCGGAACGCTGATCCTCAGCAGCGATGCCCACGCCCCCGAGAACATCGGCTACCGGTTTGACGCGTTCGAAAAATATCTCGGAAAATAAAAAAGACAGGCGAAAGACCTGCCTTTTTTTGTTTTCCGGAGAGAATTACAGCTTCAGATCCCCCTCGCGGATCCAGCCGAGGCGGCGTTCAAGCGCGCAGAATGCGCTGCTCAGCACGGCAGGGAGAACGAAGCAGATGAGGATAAGACCGATCCAGTCAAAAGCCGTGATGCCGGCCTTCGTGCCGGCGGCAACGTCATTGACCCAGCCGGTATAGACGCCGATCTGCCCGACGAAGCCGCAGGTCCCCATGCCGGAGGAGACGGCGGCTCCGTTCATGTTGAGCTTGAAGAGGCACGTCGCGAGAGGCCCTGTGATCGCGGAGGCGAGCGTCGGAGCGATCCAGATGCGGGGATTTTTGACGATGTTCGGCATCTGGAGCATAGAAGTCCCAATGCCCTGAGAGACAAGGCCGCCCACGCCGTTTTCCCGGAAGGACATTACGGCAAAGCCGACCATCTGCGCGCAGCAGCCGGCAACGGCGGCGCCTCCGGCCAGCCCGGTCAGGCCCAGCGCGGCGCAGATCGCCGCGGAGGAAATGGGAAGCGTCAGCGCCACGCCGACCAGAACGGAGACCAGGATCCCCATGAGGAAGGGCTGCAGCTCGGTTGCCCACATGATCACCCTTCCGAGCGAGGAGGCTGCCGTTCCGATCGGCTTTGCCACAAGGGAGGCAAACAGCACGCCGACGAGGATCGTGACGATCGGCGTGACGAGAATGTCAATCTTCGTTTCCTTCGAAACGAGCTTGCCGCATTCAGCGGCAAGGATCGCAACGATCAGAACCGCAAGCGGGCCGCCGGCCCCGCCGAGCTGATTTGTCGCATAACCGACGGGGATCAGGGAGAAAAGCACCAGGGGAGGCGCCTGCAGGGCATAGCCGATGGCCGCTGCCATTGCCGGCCCGACCATTGCGGAAGCGAAGCCACCGACGGTCGTGCCGGTGGAACCGACGGGATCCTGCAGAAAGCCGATATGAAACTGCGTTCCCAGCGTGTTGAGGATCGTGCCGACGAGGAGCGTGCAGAAGAGCCCCTGCGCCATGGCGCCGAGCGCGTCGATCCCATAGCGCTTGGCTGAGATCTCCACGTTCTTTTTCTTCAGAAAGCCTTTAATATCCGACATGAATATCTCCTCTTCATATGACAAAATAGGTGTCAAGACACCTGACGGGGCTATTATAGCGGCTCCTTGAAATTTGTCAACCGAAATGATTGCAATCGGACAAAAAAAATCGTATGATGACAGAAATCACACAAAGGAGGAGACGGCAATGAGAGCGGACGAGCGGAGGGAGAGGATCCGGGAGCTTCTGGCAGCGGAGGAGACGCCCCTCAGTGCATCGAGGCTGGCCTCTCTGCTTCACGTCAGCCGGCAGATTGTCGTCGGCGATATCGCGCTGCTGCGCGCGTCCGGCACAGATATTGACGCCACGCCGCGGGGCTATCTCCTTCAAAGGGAGGCAGCCCCGAAGAAAACGTGGAAGCTTGCTTCCTGCCATGACGAAGCGGGGATGGAGCGGGAGCTGCAGATCTGCGTCGATAACGGTTGCCGCGTGCTGGATGTGATCGTGGAGCATCCGATCTACGGGCAGCTGACGGGTGAGCTGCAGATCTCCTCCCGGTATGACATTGAGCAGTTTATTGAGCATGTCCGGCAGAATCAGGCACATGCGCTCTCGGAGCTGACCAACGGGATCCATCTGCACACGCTCGAATGCCCCAACGAGGAGGCCTACCGGCGGGTCTGCCGGGAGCTGGAAAAGGAAGGGATCCTGCTGCGCGATCAACTCTCCGGCGACGGAGAGGAAAAATAGTCCTCATAGCACTTCAAGCCGCCCGCCAGGACGGAGGAGGTCTCGCCCGTCAGAGGCAGAGGAGCGCCTTTCATGTCGGAGACGCGCCCGCCGGCCTCGGCGCAGATCAGTGCGCCGGCCGCATAATCCCAAAGGGAGAGGATCGCCTCAAAATAAAGTCCTGTCCGCCCGGCGGCAACATTGCACAGGTCAAGCGCGGCGGAGCCGGAGCGGCGAAGATCAAGCGAGAAGGAGAGCATGCGGCGCATGACGGAAAACGTGAGATCCGTGAGCTCGGAGTGATAGGGCGCCGTGCCGCAGGAGCAGAGATTTTCCGAAAGCGGTGCGGAGGAGGCGCAGATCGGTTTCCCGTTGCAGAAAGCGCCGCCGCCGAGTACGGCCGTGAACATCTCATCGGCATAAGGGTCATAGACGGCGCCGGCTTTTACCGTGCCGAAGGAAGCATAGGCTACGGAGATGCAGCTGTAGTGGCAGCCGTGAACAAAGTTCATCGTGCCGTCGATGGGGTCGATGATAAATACGTGCTCTGCCGTGAGGGAGCCCTGCTCCGTGCTCTCCTCGCAGAAAAAGCAGGCGCCCGGAACGGCGGCGGAGAGCCGCTCCTCCAGAAGCGCCTGTACGGCGCGGTCGTAGGCGGTGACGACGTCGCGCGGGCTCGTCTTGTTCTCGGCGGCAATATGAGAGGCGGAGAGAATGAGTTTTGCACCCTCCCGCTCGGCGGAAGCGATGGCTTCGAGAATGGCGTGCAGATCCATAATTTTCGGATCCTTTCTTATAAAAATCGGTTTCATGGGAGAGTATAGTTTCTCCCCTGCGGAAAATCAATAGGGCGGGTGCGGCGGAAGCCGTGCTTTTTTATTGACATTTTTCGCTCTGTGGGTTTATTATATACCTTGGCTGTGTAGCCAAATTTTATTGAAATAATACAAGGAGGAAGCGTTCGTGGATAGTGACAGTAGCGGCGGCACATCGGGCAGCCGAAGGCCGCGAAAGCGCGGGCGCTTTCGCTTTATGAGATAATCTGCCTCGGCGCCCTGTGTCGGTGCTTACCATCCTGCGAAGTTCCAAAAAAGGAAAAGGAGGAAGTACCCGATGGCAGAGCATAACGCAACCATATGGAGCACGCTTGCCGTGCTGCTCCGAGAAAAAAAGTATTCCACGCTGAAGGACGTTCTGGTGACGATGAACCCCGCAGATATTGCGGGAGTGTTTGAGGAGCTGGAGGAGTCCCGCATTCCGCTGCTTTTCCGGCTGCTGCCGAAGGAGCTTGCGGCGGAGACCTTCGTTGAAATGGACCCGGAGCTGCAGGAGCTGCTGATCCGCGGCTTTTCAGACACCGAGCTGAGAGAGGTCGTCGAGGAGCTGTACGTGGACGATGCGGCCGATATCGTGGAGGAGATGCCGGCAAACGTCGTGCGGAGGATCCTCGAGCAGGCCGACCCGGAGATGCGCAAGGAGATCAATGAGATCCTGCGTTTCCCGGAAAATTCCGCCGGTTCGATCATGACGACGGAGTATGTTTCGCTCCGGAAGAATATGACCGTCGGCGAGGCGATCACGCGCATCCGCCGCACGGGCTTTGACAAGGAGACGATCTACACCTGCTATGTGACCGATGCACGCAAGCTGCTCGGCTTCGTCACGGTCAAGGATCTGCTCCTGTGCCCGGACGATGATACGCCGATCGTGGACATTATGGACACGAACACCATCTCCGTCACGACGATGACGGACCAGGAGGAAGTGGCTCAGATGCTGAGCAAATATAACTTCCTTGCCCTGCCCGTTCTCGACACGGACGGGCGTATGGTCGGCATCGTGACCTTCGACGACGCTATGGATGTCATGGAAGAAGAGGTCACGGAAGATATCGAAAAGATGGCCGCTATCGTTCCGACGGACAAGACCTATCTCCGCTCCAACGGCTTCGATCTTTTCAAGCACCGCATCCCCTGGCTGATGCTGCTGATGGTTTCGGCCACGTTTACAGGGATGATCATTTCCCATTTTGAAGATGCTTTGGCGGCCCAGGTCGTGCTGACGAGCTTCATTCCAATGCTGATGGACACGGGCGGCAACTCGGGCTCGCAGGCCTCGGTTACCGTGATCCGCGCGATCTCGCTCGGCGAGCTGGAATTTTCCGACCTGCCGGCTGCGATCTGGAAGGAGATCCAGGCGGCCGTGCTCTGCGGCGTTGCGCTTTCTGCCGCCTGCTTTGTGAAGATCATGCTGATCGACCGGATGCTCCTCGGAAACACCGATGTAACGGCGATGGTCGCCGCGTCGGTCTGCCTCACGATGGCGCTGACGGTGCTGGTGGCGAAGATCGTCGGCTGCACGCTGCCGCTTCTGGCCAAGAAGCTGGGCTTTGACCCTGCCGTGATGGCAAGCCCGTTCATCACGACGATCGTGGACGCCTTGAGCCTGCTGATCTTCTTCCGCATCGCGTCCATGATGCTCCATCTCGGAGTATAAATATTGGAATCCGAAAAAATAATTCTTGGGAGGAACCGAACATGATTTCCTGGAAAAACCTTGATACGCTCGCATCCTTCGCCGCTCTGCAGGGCAAGAAAAAGGTCGATCTTGCTTCCGCTATGACGGGAGAGAACGGCGCAAAGCGCGCCCGCAGCTTCTCCGTGCCGATGGCGGCCGGCCTCAGCTACAACTATGCCTCCAAGCAGGTCGACGAGGAGATCGTCGATGCGCTGGGCGCTCTTGCCGATGAGGCGCAGCTGACGGAAAAGTTTGCTGCCCTTTATAACGGCGAGGTCATCAATACGGGAGAAAAGCGCCGCGTGCTCCATCAGCTCTGCCGCGGCCAGCTCGGCGAGGCCGTGATCGCAGACGGCGTCGACAAGCGCGCCTTCTATACCGGCGAACAGGCCAAGATCGCGGAATTCGCGAACAAGGTCCATGCCGGCGAGATCACCAACGAAAAGGGCGAGAAATTTACGACGGCCGTTCAGATCGGCATCGGCGGCTCGGATCTCGGTCCGCGCGCCATGTACCTTGCGCTGGAGAACTGGGCAAAGAAGAACGGCTGCTTCAAGATGGAAGCAAAGTTCATCAGCAATGTTGACCCCGACGATGCCGCCGGTGTGCTGAGCACGATCGACGTTTCCCGGTCCATCTTCGTCCTCGTCTCCAAATCCGGTACCACGCTTGAGACGCTGACGAACGAGAGCTTCGTAAAAGACGCGCTCGCCAAAGCCGGCCTCGAGACGGGGAAACATATGATCGCCGTCACGAGCGAGACCTCTCCGCTCGCCAAGAGCAGCGATTATCTTGCCGCCTTCTTTATGGACGATTATATCGGCGGCCGTTATTCCTCCACCTCTGCCGTCGGCGGGGCGATCCTCTCCCTGGCCTTCGGCCCCGAGGTGTTTGCCCGCTTCCTGCAGGGTGCCGCCGAAGAGGACAAGCTCTCCAAGGAGACCGATATCCGCAAAAATCCTGCCATGCTCGATGCTTTGATCGGCGTCTATGAGCGCAACGTCCTCGACTATCCCGAGACGGCTGTCCTCCCGTATTCTCAGGCTCTGAGCCGCTTCCCGGCGCATTTGCAGCAGCTTGACATGGAGTCCAACGGCAAGAGCGTCAACCGCTTCGGCGAGCCCGTCAATTACAAGACCGGCCCCATCATCTTCGGCGAGCCGGGCACGAACGGGCAGCACTCTTTCTATCAGCTCCTGCACCAGGGCACGGATATCGTTCCTCTGCAGTTTGTCGGCTTCCGGAGCAATCAGGCGGGCATGGACGTTGATATTCAGGGCAGCACCAGCCAGCAGAAGCTCTGCGCCAATGTTGCCGCACAGATCATGGCCTTTGCCTGCGGCAAGAAGGATGAGAACAGCAACAAGAACTTTGCCGGCGGCCGCCCGTCCAGCATCATTATCGGCGAGCAGCTTACTCCGGAAGCCCTCGGTGCTCTGCTGGCCCACTTTGAGAACAAGGTGATGTTCCAGGGCTTTGTCTGGAACCTGAACAGCTTCGACCAGGAGGGCGTCCAGCTCGGAAAGGTGCTTGCCAAGCGCGTGCTTGCCCATGAGACGGACGGTGCCCTTGCCGTCTACAGCGAGCTGCTGAAGATCTGACCGTTTTCGCTTTACCCGAAAAGCTCCGGCGCAGCCGGAGCTTTTCTCATGCGCAGAAAACGATATTATGTCAATCAAAATGAATTTTTTCGGATCCTCTCGAAACCAAAATTGTGGAAAACCTTGTGGAAATTGTGGAAAATTCGAAAAAAGCGGAATGTTTGAAACCAAATTGTAACATTTTATTCATCAATCGTTCATAATATGCATAAAAGAGCGGAATACGGAATTTTGCCTTTTCAGCTTGACGGAAGGGCACAGGAATAGTAAAATAATCTGATAATAAGGATCACGGGCAGAAAGGAGACGGGTATGAGGCGGCGTTTTCGCTGGGACAAAAAATATCTGTACTGGGGCTTTACGGCCTTTGCCGTCATCGCGGCGGCGATCGTCTTCTATATGCTGCTGGCATACCTTCCGGCACTGGGCCGCGGCGTCTCCCGCCTGGTGACGATCCTCGCTCCCTTTGTGTGGGGCCTGGTGCTGGCGTATCTGATGGGGCCGATCATGCGCACGATGGAAAAGCTCTTCACGCGCATCTGGAAGAAGCGCGGCAAACCCGTGACGCGCCGTGCGATCAAGGTGGAGCGCTTTGTGTCCGTCGTTGTGAGCGAGATCGTGCTTTTGCTGGTGATCGCCGCTTTTATCTGGATGATCATCCCGCAGCTCTATTCCAGCATTGAGACGATCGTTGTCAACAGCCCGGAATATCTGGACAAGATCCAGGAATGGGTCGGGAAGACGCTGGAGGAATATCCCGCAATTGAGCAGTATGTTTCCGGCTGGCTGGACAATTTCAATGCCAACCTGATCGATTTCGTCCGCAACCAGGTGCTGCCGTCGGTCGGCAGCTTCGTGAGCAATCTGACCACCGGGGTCATTGCTGTGGGGCGCGTGATCTACAATCTGGTCGTCGGCATCATCGTGTCGGTCTATCTTCTGAGCAACAAGGAGACGGCGCTTGCCGGAGCGCGCAAGGTGCTTTACAGCGTCTTCAACGTAGAGGCGGCGGAGAACATCCGCAAGGCCCTCGCCTTTATTGACCGGACCTTCATGGGCTTCATCTCGGGCAAGATCCTTGATTCCGCCATTATCGGGCTCGTGTGCTACATCTTCTGCGCGATCGTCAACATGCCGTATACGCTCCTGGTGAGCGTGATCACCGGGGTGACGAATATCATCCCGTATTTCGGGCCGCTGATCGGAGCGGTGCCTGCCTCGTTTATTATTCTCCTGGTGAGTCCCGTCAAGTGCCTGATCTTTATTATTTTCACGGTGATCCTGCAGCAGATCGACGGGAACTTCCTCGGCCCGAAGATCCTGGGCAGCTCCATCGGCATCAACGGGTTCTGGGTCATGTTCTCCATTATCCTGGGCGGCGGGCTGTTCGGCTTTGCCGGGATGATCCTCGGCGTGCCGGCCTTCGTTATTGTCTACACCGGGCTCGCACAGCTGATCCGGCGGAGATTAAAAAACAGCGATCTCCCGCAGGAGACCGCCGATTATGCCCGGATTGATCATATCGATCCCGCAACGCGGGAGATCCGCTGGAAGAGCAAATAAGCCGCCTTCCGGCGTATGCCTCAGCGGTGGGAGAGCGTCCGACGAGCCTCCGCCAGCCCGGAGACGAGTGCTTCGATGTCCTCCTCCGTCGTATAGCGGGAAAGCCCGATGCGGATCGCCCCGTCGATCACATCGCTTTTCAGTCCTATGGCCTCCAGCACATGGCTCCGCCCTCCCTTTTTGCAGGCGGAGCTTTTCGATACATAGACCTCCCGCGTCTCCAGAAGATTCATCAGCACTTCGCTCCGCCACCCGGGCAGCGAGATGCTGAGGATATGCGGGGCGCCTCCGGGAAGGACCTGAAGCTCGGGAATCTCCTCCGAGAGCCGGCTTACGGCGAGCTGCCGCAGCTCGGCCATATGCGCAAGGTGCTCGGCCATCCGGTCGGATCCGGCCGCCGCGGCAGCGGCAAAGGCGGCGATCTGCGGCAGCGCCTCGGTTCCGGCCCGGCGCCCGTCCTCCTGGCTGCCGCCGAGCAGAAAGGGCTTCAGACGAAGGCCGCTGCGGATGTAGAGGGCGCCGATCCCCTTCGGAGCGTGGATCTTGTGGCCGCTGATACTGATGAGATCCGCCCCCAGCGTCCTTGCCTTGAAGGGAACCTTCAAAAAGGCCTGCACGGCGTCGGTATGAAGCAGGGCGGAGGAGCCGCGGCGCTTTAAGAGCTTCGCAATGGCGGCAATGTCCGTGACGGCACCGGTCTCGTTGTTGACCATCATGAGCGAGACGAGGATCGTATCCTCCCGCAGCGCGGCATTGACGGCCTCCGGGGAAATTGCGCCGGAAGCGTCCGGCTGCAGGCGAGTGACCTCAAAGCCGCGCCGCTCCAGCTCATCGAGTGTTTTGCGGATGGCGTCGTGCTCCACGAGAGAGCTGATGATGTGCTTTCCCTTGCGTTTCCCGAGCTCGGCGCCCGAGAGCAGAGCCCAGTTGTCGCTCTCCGAGCCGCAGGAGGTAAAAACGAGCTCCGAAGGGAGGCAGCCAAGCGCGTCGGCGATCGTCTTTCGGGAGGCGTCGAGCAGCTTCTTTGCCTCGCGGCCTTTCGTATGTGTGGAGCTGGGGTTGCCGTACTGCTCCGTCATGGCGCGCAGAGCGGCCTCGGCGGCCTCCGGACAGACGCGGGTGGTTGCGGCATTGTCGAGATAATGTTCCATAGGGCGGTAACTTCCTTGATCTGTAATTTTCGCAAGGTATAATATAAACGATGAAGTATTTAATTTCAACTCTTGGCTGCAAAGTAAACCAGTATGAGACGCAGGCGATGGAAACGCTGCTGCAGCAGCGGGGGCACGTGTGTGCCCCTCCCGACGAGACGGCCGACGCCGTGATCGTCAACACCTGCGCCGTTACGGCGGAGAGCGGACGAAAATCACGGCAGATGATCCGACGCCTGCTGGAGGAAAATCCCGGAGCGGTCGCCGCCGTATGCGGCTGCTATTCCCAGCTGAGCCCGGAGGAAACGCGGGAAGCCGGTGCCGAGGTGATCTTCGGCACGGGGGATCATCTCGGGCTCATCGAGGCGATTGAGGAGGCCGTTGAGACACGGCAGGGAAAAGAAAGCGTCGACGATCCCTTCCGCCGCCGCGCCTATGAGATCCTGCCGGCGGGTGCCGTCAGCGGTCGGACGAGAGCCATGCTCAAGATCCAGGACGGCTGTGTCAACTTCTGCAGCTACTGCATCATCCCCTATACCCGAGGCCGCCTGCGGAGCCTGCCTTTGGCGGAAGCGGCTGCGGAAACGGAGCGCCTTGCCGCGGCCGGCTTCCGCGAGCTCGTGCTGACGGGCATCGAGGTCGCCTCCTACGGGGTGGATCTCCCCGAAAAGCCCGGCCTGGCCGATGTGATCTGTGCCTGTGCCGAGCGTGCGGGAGAGATGCGCCTCCGTCTCGGCTCCCTGGAGCCGACGGTCGTTACAGAGGACTTCTGCCGGAGGATCGCGGAGACGGAAAAGCTCTGCCGCCACTTTCACCTGAGCCTGCAGTCCGGCTGTGACCGGACGCTCAAGGCTATGAACCGGAAGTACGATACGGCCCGGTTCCTTGAATCGGTCCGTCTCCTGCGAAAATATTTCCCGGGGTGTGCGCTGACCTGCGACCTGATCACGGGCTTCCCGGGCGAGACGGAGGAGGACTTTGCCTCCACGCTCGGCTTCCTGCGGGAATGCGCCTTTTCCGACATGCATATCTTCCCTTACTCCCGCCGCCCCGGAACGGCGGCCGACCGGATGCCCGGTCAGCTGACAAGCGCCGTCAAGGCGATGCGCTCGGCGCGGGCGCAGCAGGTGTGCGAAGAGATGAAGCATGCCTATCGTTCCTCCGCCGTCGAGACGGTGCTCCCGGTCCTGTTTGAGACGGAGGAGAACGGCTTCTGCATCGGCCACAGCGACACCTATCTTCCGGTGCGCGTGCCCGGAACTGCGCTGAGAAATCAGCTGCTTCCCATTAAGATCATCTCTGCCGAAGGCAGTGAACTGACAGGAGAGAGAATATGAACGAGAGAGTGTACAATTTCAGCGCAGGTCCGTCTGTGATGCCGGAGGAGGTCCTTCGGAGCGCACAGAGAGACATGATGAATTTCAACGGCACGGGCATGTCCGTCATGGAGATGAGCCACCGCTCCAAGGCCTTTATGGAGATCTTCCAGGCCACGCAGGAGAAGCTGCGGCGTCTGATGCAGGTGCCGGAGAGCCATGAGATCCTCTTCCTGCAGGGCGGCGCAACGCTGCAGTTTGCCGCCATCCCGATGAATCTCATCGAAGGCGGGACGGCCGACTATGCCGTGACGGGCAATTTCTCCAACAAGGCCGCAAAGGAAGCGGAAAAGTACGGCACCGTTCACATCGCCGCGAGCACGGCTCCGGAGCATGACCATATCCCGCAGCAGCAGGAGCTGCAGCTGACGGAGGGGGCAAAATATTTTTATTACTGTGCCAACAATACGATCTACGGCACCGAATGGCAGTACGTCCCCGAGACGAAGAGTCCTCTGGTGTGCGACATGTCCTCGGATATTCTCTCACGCCCGGTCGATGTGAGCCGTTACGGCCTCATCTATGCGGGAGCGCAGAAGAACATGGCCCCTGCCGGGCTGACCGTCGTCATCGTGGACAAGGCGCTTGCGGGCCGGGAGCTGCCCTTCACGCCTCAGATCATGAGCTATAAGACCATGATCGAATCCGGCTCCATGCTCAACACGCCGCCCTGCTGGTGCATCTACATGCTCGGCCTTACGCTGGACTGGCTTGAGCGTCAGGGCGGGCTTGCCGGCATGGAGGAGATCAAGCGCGAGCGGGCGAAGCGCGTGTATGACGTGCTCGACGGCAGCCGCCTCTTCCGCGCGCATGCGAGAGCGGATTCCCGCAGCGACATGAACGTCACCTTCCGGACGGGAGATGCGGATCTGGATGCGGAGTTCATCCGCGGCGCCGCCGAACGGGGGCTCGTCAATCTCAAGGGGCACAAGATCGCAGGCGGAATGCGCGCCTCGCTCTATAACGCGATGCCGATGGAAGGCGTCGACGCACTGGTGAATTACATGAAGGAGTTTGAAACGATCCATGGCTGATTATAAAGTAAAAACGATGAATGCCATTGCCGACTGCGGCGTGGAATATCTTACCTCGCATTCCTGCGACGTGAGCGCGATGGAGGAGCATCCCGAAGGCATGCTGATCCGCTCGGCGGATCTGCACGGGATCGAGTTCAACAAGGAGCTTCTGGGGATCGCCCGCGCGGGCGCGGGCTTCAACAATATCCCGATCGAGGAATGCGCGGAGAAGGGGATCGTCGTTTTCAACACGCCGGGAGCGAATGCGGAGGCAGTGAAGGAGCAGGAAATGATGTCTCTTATCATGGCCAGCCGCGATGTGCTCGGCGCGATCGACTGGGTCCGCTCCATTGCCGACCGCGGCGCGGAGATCCCGAAGCTTGTGGAAAAAGGGAAGAGCGCCTTCTCAGGCCCGGAGCTCATGGGAAAGACGCTCGGCGTGATCGGCCTTGGCGCCATCGGCGCGATCGTTGCCAACATTGCGCTGGAATTCGGCATGACAGTTTACGGCTATGATCCGTTCGTCTCCGTTCAGGCGGCCTGGAAGCTGAGCCGCGAGGTCCGCTATGTGGAGAATCTCGACGATATCTTCCGCGTCAGCGACTATATCAGCGTCAATGTTCCCTACAATGAGAGCACGCATCATATGCTCGATGCCGCGGCCTTCTCCAAGATGAAGAAAGGCGTGCGCATCGTCAATGAGAGCCGTGCCGAGGTCATCGACGATATCGCGATGACCGATGCGCTCGACACGGGGAAGGTGGCAAAGTATGTAACGGACTTCCCGAACGAGACGATCCTCAAGGCCCCGAACGTGATCGCCCTGCCGCATATCGGCGCCGTGACGCCCGAGAGCGAGGAACGCTGCGCCCGGATGGCGGCGGAGGAGCTCGTCGACTATCTGAAAAACGGCAACGTGCGCAACTCCGTGAATCTGCCGGATGCCTCGCTCAGCCGCATGGGAGTGTGCCGCCTGTGTGTGTTCCACCGGAACGTGCCACGTATGATCAACCATATTCTGGATTTCATCTCCGACCGGAACATCAACATTGAGCACATGATCAACAAGCCGCGCCGGGACTATGCCTATACGATGATCGACCTTGGCGAGGCCATCGGCGAAGATATTGCCGACGAGATCCGCGCCATGGAGAACGTGCTTCGCGTGCGCGTGATCTGAAAAATGACGGAAAAGCTCTATTATTCCGACAGCCACTGCTTCGCTTTTGAGGCGAAGCTCCTTGCGGTCACGGGGGACGAAAAGCATCCCGGGCACTTTCTGCTGGAGCTGGACCGCACGGCCTTCTTCCCCGAGGGCGGCGGACAGAGCGCGGACACGGGGCGGATCGGAGCGATGTCCGTCCTGGATGTGCAGGAAAAGGAGGGCCGGATCTTCCATCGCGTCCTCGTCCCGGAAGGGGCGGAGCCGCCGCAGGCCGGCGCGCAGGTCTCCTGTGTGCTCGACGGAGAAACGCGCTGGCGGCGCATGCAGAACCACTCGGGGGAGCATGTCTTCTCCGGGCTGGTGCACCGGCATTACGGCTATGACAACGTCGGCTTCCACATGGGGCATCCTTATATGCAGATCGACTTCAGCGGGGAGATGACATGGGAGCAGCTGCAGGAGATCGAGCGGGAGGCAAACGAGGCTGTCCGCGCCGATCTGCCGGTCTTGACGAGCTTTCCGGAAAGCTCGGCTCTCCGGGAGATGAGCTACCGCTCCAAGCTGGAGCTGACGGAGAACGTCCGCATCGTTGAGATCCCCGGGATCGACCGCTGCGCCTGCTGCGCGCCGCATGTTTCGCGTACGGGCGAGATCGGGCTCATCAAGCTCATCTCCGCCGAGCGGCACAAGGGCGGCGTTCGTCTGGAGCTCGTCTGCGGGCTTGACGCGCTCGAAGCCGTGAACGGCATGCAGAAGAGCGTGGCGGCGATCTCCAACCTCCTCAGCGCAAAGCGGGAGGAGATCTTCCCGGCGGCAGAGAGGCTGCTTGCGGAGCGGGATACGCTGCGCCTGCGCCTTGCCGGCGTGGAACGGGAGCTTCTGGAAGAGCGGGCACAGGCCGAGGAGGAGACGGAAGGGAATCTCGTCTGCTTCCTTTCCCCCGGCTATTCCGAAGCGGCCCGGCGGGAGATGGTGAACCGGCTCGTAAAAAAATGCGGCGGGATGGCCGCCGTTTTCTCCGGCACGGACGGAGAAGGATACCTGTATATTATCGGCAGTGAACACAGCGACCTGCGGCAGCGCGCAAGGGAGATCAACGCCGGGATCTGCGGCCGCGGAGGCGGGCGCAGCGAGATGATCTCCGGCAGCTGCACGGCAGAGGAAAAAACGATCCGGGCATGGTTTGCCGCGGATGCGGGAAAAGGAGAAACGGTATGAAACAGCATGAAACGCGCAACATTTCCATGGTCATGGACTTCTATGAGATGACGATGGCAAACGGCTATTTTTCGGAGAGAGAAAACAACACGACGGTCGTCTTCGACGTTTTTTACCGCAAGAATCCGGACGATGCCGGCTTTTCCATTTTTGCCGGCCTGGAGCAGGTGATCGAATACATCGAGGATCTGCATTTTTCGGAAGAGGATGTGGCCTACTTCCGGAGCCTGAATATGTTCCCGGAGGAATTTCTGCAGTATCTGCGGGATTATCACTTCCGCGGCGATATCTACGCCATGCCGGAAGGGACAATCATCTATCCCAATGAGCCGATCCTGACCGTGGTTGCTCCCCTGATCGATGCCCAGCTCATTGAAACGGCGATCCTCCTGCAGATCAACCATCAGTCCCTCATCGCGACGAAGACGCAGCGCATCGTCCGCGCGGCGCAGGGAAAGGCTGTGTCGGACTTCGGCGCACGCCGTGCGCACAACGTGGACGCCGCGGTCTACGGTGCGAGGGCGGCCTATATCGGCGGTGCCGTCGGCACGGCAACGGTCCTTGCCGGGCAGATGTTCGGCATCCCCATCTCCGGCACGATGGCGCACAGCTGGGTCATGTATTTCCCCTCCGAATTTGAGGCCTTCAAGGCCTATGCCGAGACCTATCCGGACGCGACCGTCCTCCTCGTGGACACGTACGATGTGTTGCACAGCGGTGTTCCCAACGCGATCCGCACGGCCAAAGAGATCCTCGAGCCGATGGGAAAGCGCCTCAAGGGGATCCGCCTCGATTCCGGAGACCTTGCCTATCTCTCCAAGGAAGCGCGCCGGATGCTGGACGAAGCCGGCCTGACGGACTGCAAGATCGTCGTCTCGAACAGTCTGGATGAATATACGATCCGCTCCATCACACACCAGGGCGCCATGATCGACAGCTACGGTGTCGGCGAGCGGCTTATCACCTCGGCCTCCTCCCCGGTCTTCGGCGCCGTCTACAAGATCGCCGCCGTCATCAAGGACGGAAAGGAAATTCCGAAGATCAAGATCTCGGAGACACCGGAGAAGATCACGAATCCCGGGCGCAAAAAGGTCTACCGCGTCTATGACAGCACCGGCAAGGCGATCGCCGACTATCTGACGCTCGCCAGTGAGACGATCGACGCCTCTTCCCCCGTCCGCTATGTGGATCCCCTGGCCTACTGGAAGAACCGCAGCTTTGAAAACTGCACCTTCAAGGAGCTCCAGGTGCCGATTTTCAAGGACGGAAAATGCATCTATTCCTGCCCGCCGATCGATGAGATCCGCGCCTATGTCCGCCGGCAGCTGGACGAGGAGATCTGGAAGGAAGAGCAGCGCTTTGAAAACGCGCATACGCACTACTTCGACTTAAGCCCGGCCATGTTCGAGCTGAAGATGAACCTGCTCTACGAAAAGCGGGAATGACGACCTGTTTTTACGGCGGAAGCTTCAACCCGCCGCATCTCGGCCACGTTGCCGCGGCGGAGGCCGTCGCGGCAGCGCTGCAGCCGGAGCGCTTTCTGATCATCCCGGACCGGGTGCCGCCGCACAAGGAGATGGCCGAGGGCAGCCCGACGCCGCAGCAGCGGCTCGAGCTGTGCCGTCTGGCATTCGCCTCCGTGCCCGATGCCGAGGTGACGGATCTGGAGCTGCTGCGGGAGGGCCGGAGCTATTCGGTCGACACGGTGGCGGCGCTGCGGGAGCAGTATCCGGAGGACGAGCTCGTGCTCGTGCTGGGGTCGGACATGCTGCTCGGCTTTGAGCTGTGGTTCCGCTTTGAGGAGATCCTGCGTGAATGCACGCTGGCGGCCCTCTCCCGTGTGGGAAACGACACAGAGGAGCTGCAGCAATGCGCGCAAACGCTGCGGGAAAAATACGGGGCGAGGATCTGCTTCGTGGAGCACTCTCCCGTCGTCATCAGCTCCAGCGAGATCCGCGATGCGCTTCGGCAGGGCTCCGGGCAGGAATATCTGACGCCGGGGGAATGGGCCTACATCCGGGAGAACGGATTATACGGCGTATAAAAAAAGAGCAGCCGCTTTTTTGCAGCTGCTCTTTTTCGGGAGAAAGCTTACAGGTAAAGCTCCGCCTCGAGAAAGAGGCGGTCTTTTTTTGACCTCCCGCCGACGGCGGCAATGCGGCCCTTTCCCTTTCCGCGCACGGAGAGAATGTCCCCTTCCTTCACCGGGGCATCCGGCTTTTCGCATACGGCATAATTGAGGGAAACGGCACCGAGCCGGATCAGCTCCGCGGCGGAAGTGCGTGAGACGCCGAAAAGGTCTCCCGTTACGGCGTCGAGCCGGAGGCTTTTGACGGTAAAGCTTAGCTTTTTGATCCGGAGCTCCGGCAGAGGGACCTCCGCGAGCGGGACCTCCGCCGTCTTTGCACCGCAGCGCCCGACCTTGTCGAGCTCCTGCAGGATCGCCCCGGCTACGCCGGAGAGGCAGAAGACCCAGGCCGTGCTGTCCTGAATGACGATGTCTCCAATGCGGTCCCGTTCAATGCCAAGCCCCAGGATCGCGCCGAGATAGTCGCGGTGGCCGGGAGTGCCGAAGAAACTCCGAATGCAGACGGCGCGGATCTCCTCCGAGGGGTCAAACAGCTCGGGTTCCAGCCAGTCGGGCAGGAAGAAGGCGACCTGACGCTCGCAGCCCTCGCGTCCGCCGGAGAGCAGCAGCTGCACGTCGGCCCCGAGCGGGAGCGTGCGCAGAGAGAAGGCCTCGGCCGGCGTGAGGAAACCCGAGCGCGTGACACAGGAGGTGCGCTCGCAGCGCGCGGCAAGATCCTGTATTCTTTTGGTAAAGTCGATGTTTTCCATGGAAAGGATTCTAAATCGTTTCTCAAAAAAATGCAACGGGAGAAAATGCGGGAATGTGCCGGAACAGACTTCCTTTTTGAAGAGAAATGCAGTATAATAAACCAAATATATGCTCTCGTCGGAGGATGGCGAAGAATGAAACAGTATTATGAGATCGTAGACGTCAAGGCCCGGCAGATCACGGATGAGGCCCTTCGCCCTAGCCTGGAGGCGGAAGTGACGCTGGACGACGGCTCTGTCGGCCGTGCTTCTGTGCCGGCATCGGTGCGGAACAGCCGGGAGGCCGCGCTGGCAGTGGAAAATGTGAATGTGGAGATCGCGGAGGCCCTGCTCGCCATGAACGTGCTGGACCAGGCCTATCTGGACCGCATGCTCCTTGAGCTGGACGGCACGGAGACCGGCGAGCGCCTGGGCGCGAATGCGATTCTCGCCTCCTCGCTGGCGATCGCCAAGGCGGCGGCCCTGTCCTCCGGCGTGGCGCTCTATAATTATATCGGCGGTGTGAACGCAAAGCGCCTTCCCGCCGTCCGGACGGAGGCGGACGCGTCGGCGGTCTCGCTTTCGGATTGCGCAACGCTTTCTCAGTTCCTCGACGCCTGTGCGCTCCGGCGTGCGGAAGGGAAAAAGCTGGTTCTCACGGCGGGCGAAAGCGAGACGGAGGACAATATTCTTGCCGATCTCGCCGTCGCTCTGAACGCGGAAGAACTTGTTACGGGCTCGGTGCGGGTGCGCAATCAGCTCCTGCGCATCGAAGAGGAGCTCTATGACGGAGTGGACGAGGCGTTATGAAGCAGGGATGCTCTTTCCTTCGAACGCTTGTCTCGCTCCTGACGGCGGCAGCGCTCCTCGGCAGTGTCCCATCCGCATTTGCGGGGATGTGGCCGAAGAAGACGGAAGGCGTCAGCTATGACAGCTATGTCGTGAGCGATGCCGAGCCGGGCGACATGACGCTCGAGAAGACCGTCACCCATCCGGGGACGCTCGTCGCCGGAAACGGCGTCGCCACGATCGACTACTCCAACGCCTCGGACGGCTACATCATGGTCTGCTACGGGGCGGCGACGAGCCAGCGCCTGAAGGTCCAGGTCGCGCACAGCGAGACGTATACCTACAACATTTGGAGCGGCGTCTGGGCGGCGTTTCCGCTCTCGGAGGGGAGCGGAGGATATTCCGTCTCCGTTTTTGAGGAGATCGGAGACAGCCGGTATTCCCTCGTGCTCTCCGCCTATGTCAACGCGGAGATCGAGGATGAGTTTGACCCCTTCCTCCGCCCGAACCAGTATGTCAACTATGCGGACGCCCCGAATCTTGTGGCAACGGCGGAGAACCTGACGGCCGACTGCAAGGACTCTCTGGAGATGGTGGACAAGGTCTACAACTTTGTGCTCAGCTGGCTCAGCTATGACACGGAGCTCGCCTCTACCGTCCGCAGCGGCTATCTGCCGGACCTGGACAAGGATCTCGTCGACCGGACCGGCATCTGCTTTGACTATGCCGCCATGATGGCAGGGATGCTCCGCTGCCGCGGCGTGCCGACGAAGCTCGTCGTCGGCTATGCGGGAAAGGCGTACCATTCCTGGCTGAGCATCTGGTCGGAGGAGACCGGCTGGGTCGAAAACATCGTCTATTTTGACGGCACCAGCTGGCAGCGGATGGATCCGACCTATGCCGACACGGCCTCCTCCAAGAAGGCCGCCGAAAAGTTTATCGGAGACGGCACCAATTACACAGAAAAGTATATCTACTGAGATTGACCGGAGGAATCTGTTATGAAGAACAACCTGCGCTTTTCCAACGAAGACACGGCCGTCTTCTGCTCGGAAATGAATTATCTTCTCCATGCGGGCGTGGGCAATGCCGATGCCCTGACCATCCTTGCCGAGGACGAGGCGCGGCCGGCCTATCGGGAGGTCCTGCAGAGCATGGCTGCGGGCGCGGACGAGGGAAAGGACCTCTCCAGACTGGTCTCGGAATCCGGCTGCTTTTCCGCGCATGTCGGAGAGATGCTGGCCGTCGGCGAGGAGAGCGGACGCACGGAAGAAGCCCTCTCGGCGCTCTCCGCCTCCAGCGAGAGCAGCGCCGCGCTTGACCGGAGGCTGCGCTCGGCGCTGATGTACCCCTCGCTCCTGCTGCTGGTGATGCTCGCGGTGATCGCGGTGCTGCTGATCTATGTGCTGCCTATTTTCAACCGCGTATATGCGCAGCTGGGCAGCGGCTTGAACGGCGTGGCCGGAGGCCTGCTCGGCGTGGGCCGCGCGCTCGGCTCGGTCTCGCCGCTCCTCATCGTGCTCTTCTGCCTCGTGGTCGTATTCCTGGCGCTCTTCTCCGCCGTCCCTGCCTTCCGCGCGAAGATCCTCGCCGCCTGGCAGCGTTCCCGCGGCGACAAGGGCCTTTCCGGCAAGATCAACCTCGCCCGCTTCGCGCAGGCGCTCTCGCTCGGCATGAGCAGCGGTCTTCCTGCGGAGGAGGCCATCGAAGCGGCCGCCCGTCTGCTTTCCGGCTCGGAGGAAGCGCAGAAGCGGTGTGCGCAGTGCGTGGACCGGCTGAATGAAGGAGTTTCCCTTTCCAAAGCATTGAAGGAGAGCGAACTGCTTCCCGCCTCCCAGTGCCGCCTGCTGGAGGCCGGCGTTCGCGGCGGTTCCGGCGAGCAGGCTATGGAGCAGATCGCCCGCCGCATGACGGACGAGAGTGAGGCGGCCATCGAGGAGGCCGTCGGCAAAGTGGAGCCGACGATCGTCATTGTGACATCTGTCCTCGTCGGGCTGATCCTGCTGGCCGTGATGCTCCCTCTCATCAACATCATGTCCGCTCTGGGATAACGCGATGAAGAGAGAAAAAGACCGCACCGGCGGCGCGATCCTGGCCGTCCGCCTGCTTCTCTGCGCCCTGATCCTGGGCGTGCTGGCGTTCTCCCTGGTCCGCTTCATCCGGGAGCAGGACTCCGCGGGAAGAGAGACCCTGGAGACCTCCGTGCGCCGCGCCGCAATGGCCTGCTATGCCTCGGAGGGCGTCTATCCGCCGGATCTTGCCTATCTGCAGGAGCATTACGGGCTGCAGATCAATGAGACGCGCTATGCGGTGCAGTATGTTGCTTTTGCGGAAAATCTGATGCCGGACATTACCGTCCTGAAGATCGATTCATGAAGAAAAAAGAAACAAAACAGTATATGGACGGCGTTCTTGTGCTTTTGCTCTTCGCCATTTTTGCAACCTGCATTCTGTCGGTGCTGATGGCGGGAGCGGGCGTGTACAAGCGCATCGTCGCCCGCGATACGGCGCAGTACAATGCCCGTACCTGCGCCCGCTATTTGGAAACAAAGATCCGCTCTGCCGAGTGTGCGGAGCAGGTGGCGGTCCTGTCCTTCGGCGACGGGGACGCGCTCAGCCTGAAGGAAGAGATCGGCGGCCGGGAATATGCCACGCTCATCTATCTGCACGACGGCTGGCTGATGGAGCTCTTCTCCGCCGCCGACAGCGGCATGCCGCCCGAGAGCGGAGAGAAGCTGATGGAGGCGGAGACGCTGGAGCTGACGCGCAGCGGGGACCTCCTGCAGATCGATCTGACCGACGGCGAGGGGACGCAGCAGCGGCTGTTCCTTTCCCTGCGCGGCGGAGAGGGGGCGGCGGCATGAAGAGCAAAGCCCCTCTTTCCCTGGTCGAGCAGCTGATCATGATCCTGGTGTTCGCCATTGCGGCGGCCGTCTGCCTGAATGCCTTCGCGTTCTCTGACCGGTATTCCGGCAGCGTTGAGCGGAAGGATCATGCCGTCCGCGAGGCAGAAAACGCAGCCGAGCTTCTGAAGGCAGGCTGCGGAGACACTTCCTATGCCTCCTCACTCTATGGCGGAACGGCGGACGGGGATTCCTGGACGGTCTATTACGACGCCTCCTGGACGCTTTCCGAAGAATCGGAGAGCAGCTACCGCCTCACGGTGCAGCGTACGGATCCCGGCGTCGCCCTTCTGGGCAAGGCTGAGATCTCGGTCGGCACGGCGGACGGAGCCGAGGAGATCTGCCGCCTCAGTGTCTGCTGGCAGGAGGAGAAAAAATGAAGCAAAGAGAAAATTCTTCCTTCGGAACGCCGGGCGGCAGTGCGTTGATGATCATTTTTGCCGTCTTGTGCCTCGTCGTCTTCGCGGTCCTTGCGCTGACGACGGTGCTCGCCGAGGCGCGCCTCGCCGAGGCGTCCGATTCCGCCGTGAGCGGCTATTATGAAGCGGATGCGCTTGCCGAGGAGACGCTTGCCCGCCTGCGCGCGGGAGAGCGGCCGGAGGGTGTAACGGAAGAGAACGGCGTCTATTCCTATGAATGCCCAATCTCGGACACGCAGGCGATCTGTGTCCGCGTGCGCGTGGAGGAGGACGGCAGCTATGAGATCCTGCGCTGGCAGGAGGCCTATACGGCCGCATGGCAGAGCGACGATTCGCTTCTGCTCCTGGCCGGAGACTGATCGGAAGGAACAAGCAACATGGGAGAAATTTTAGATTACCTGAAAAAAGCAACCGAGATGAAGGCCTCGGATATCTTTATCGTCGCCGGTGCCCCGACCTCCGTCAAGGCGGACGGCCATCTGCAGCCGCTCGATGAGGAAAAGCTCCTGCCGGACGCCACCATGCAGCACATTTCCAATATTTATGAAATGGCGAAGCGCCCGATGGAGCGGCTCGTCAGCCGCGGGGACGACGATTTTTCCTTTGCTGTCCGCGGTCTGGCACGCTTTCGCGTCAACGCCTACCGGCAGAGAGGCTCCTATGCGATGGTCATCCGCGTGGTGGCTTTCGATATCCCGAGCTGGCAGAGCCTGCATATTCCCGAGAGCGTGATGGATCTCGCCCGGCTGACGCACGGCATGGTCCTCGTCACGGGTACGGCCGGCAGCGGCAAATCGACGACGCAGGCCTGCATCATCAACCGCATCAACGAGACCCGCGCCTGCCATATCATTACCCTCGAAGATCCCATCGAGTATCTGCACCGGGACAAGATGTCCATCGTCAGCCAGCGCGAGATCGCCATCGACACGGACGACTGCGTTTCTGCCCTTCGCGCGTGTCTGCGCCAGGCGCCGGACGTGATCCAGGTGGGCGAGATGCGCGATCTCGAGACGATCCGCGCCGCCATGACGGCCGCGGAGACCGGGCACCTGCTCTTTGCCACGCTCCATACCCGCGGCGCCGTGAACACGATCGACCGCGTGATCGATACCTTCCCGCCCGAAGCGCAGTATCAGATCCGCATCCAGCTCTCCACGGTGCTCGACACCGTCGTCTCCCAGCAGCTGATCCCGGACAAAAACGGCGATCTTGTGCCTGCCTATGAGATCATGCGCATGACGAGCGCGATCCGCAGCATGATCCGAGACAGCAAGACCCACCAGATCAACAACGCCATCGCGAGCGGCGCCAACGACGGGATGATCTCCATGGACCAGTCCATCCTGGCGCTGTATAAGAAGGGTCTCATCACGGCCGAGACGGCGCTCGATTATGCCGACGAGCCCGACCAGATGAAGCGGCGCCTGACATGAGGCGCCTTCTCCTTCCGCTTCTTCTGTTTGCGCTCCTTCTCTCCGGCTGCGGCGTGACGCGCCTCTCGCTTTCTTCGGCGGAGCCGACGTCCTCTGTCGTCACCGTGAGCACGGCCGGCGTTTCCGCAGTGTTGTTCTCCGCGGAGGAGACGCGGAAAATGTCCAACTTTATGCTCTCCAACCGCTTTGTGCACACGGGGAAGACGCTTTATGGCTCCCGTCATGATTCCACGGGGGCGCCCTATCTCTGCCGCATGAAGTTCACTTCCGGGCAGAACGGAATGTATGTGCGCGAAACGGAGACGATCGAGACGGGCGTCGACGCACAGTATCTTGCCGTCGAGGGCGATGTGCTCTACTATCTCCGTGTGGACAGCGCCTCCGGCAGCGCGGCGATCTGCCGTCTGCCTTCCGGCTCCTCCGCACCGGAGGTGCTCGATGCCGGTCCCTGCGACTTTCTCTCCCTGCACGGCGAACGGCTCTATTTCACGGACGCGGAGCAGCATTTCTGTTCCATGAAGCCCGACGGCTCCGACCGGCAGACCGTGCTGGGGGACAAGGCAGTCTACTATCCCTATCTGATCTCGGACGACTTTCTCCTCTATCAGGACGATGCGGACGGGGAGAGCCTCCATCTCCGCTATCTGCCCACGGGCTTTGATTGCCGCGTCGCCGAGGGGCGCGTGCTCGGGATGATCCTGCAGGGCAGCATGCTCTATTTCCTGCAGGCGGAGGAAGGCGAAAGCTGTACGCTCTGCCGCACGGATCTCAGCGGCTTTCTCTCCTCCTTCCGGCCTACGGAGCATCCGGACGCGACGAATGCCTTTTCCGTCGAGCGCGGCGGGCAGCTCGGCCCTCGCTTTTCCATCAACGGAGAGTGGGTCAATGCCTCCAATTATCAGTCGTGCTCCCTGGAGCTCTGGCAGAGCCTGACGGACACGGCCGCGGAGGGCTTTTCCTCCGCCTGCCAGTATGTCTCGGAGGAATTCGAGATCTTTTATGATTACAATGCGGGCGGCCTGATCGAAAAGATGCTCTTCTACGAGCCCTCGCAGAAACGTGCAGACTATATCGAGGTCTATCAGTATCAATAAAAAAAGCGGTCGGCTTCCGGTCATTCGGAAGCCGACCGTTTCGGTTCGGCAGTATAGAAGCGGCCGTAGGAGGAGATCGCATAGAGCTCCTCACTGTAATTCGGAAGATCCGAAGCGGCGAGCACGTAGACGGCGTCCTCCTCCGGGTCCGGGTCGGAGGGGACGGAGAAGCGGTACCGCTCCGCAAATTCCGCGCTCTGATAATATTCGGCATCGATGTCCTGCCAGAAGAGCGTCAGCACCTCGCTGACGTACCACAGCCCCTTGTACTGCGCGTCCGGGCTGATGTAGACGTGTTCCGCCCCGCTTTCGCTTATGGCCGAAACGGCTTCCCCGAAATCCTCCATGAAAACGGCGGAGATCTGCCCGGCATAGGAGGTGAAATACGTGTGTGTAAAGAGCGCAAAGGCGATGAGAAAGGCGGCTGGGATCAGCGCGGCGGCCGCCCTTGCCCGCCGGAAGGAGCCGAGGAAGCGGACGGCCTCCCAAATGCCGGCCCCGGCAAAGAGAAGGAGCGGATAGAAAATGAGATTGAGCCGGTTGATGTTGACGCTTGCCGTGATGAGGCCGCTCCAAAGCGCCGTCAAAAACCAGAGCACGGTCAGCAGGCAGCCGGTGTTTTTCTTTGCGTTCCGGAAGAAGAAAACGGCGCCGAGGATCTGAAACGGGAGCGAGATCCCGTATAAGGTGCCGAAGCCCGGCACCTCGTTGCACAGCGCCCCGTCATAGCGCTGCGAGAGGATCTGCAGCAGGGCGCGCAGGTTGACGGAGAGCTGCTGCAGCGGATGCGCGGAGAAGAAGAGAATGTCGCTCGAGCGCAGCGAATCGGGAAAATACGGAATGGTGAAGAGCCCTGTCTCGATCGTCTCGCCCCCGAGGGCGTTGATGGCCATGCAGAGAAGAAACGGCGCGGATACGGCAAGCCAGATCAGCGCACAGACGCCTGCCCGCGCAGGCGCGATCTCCCGGCGGACGAGCAGAACGATGCAGGCGGCGAGCAGAAATACGGGCACGGTGTAGACCGAGATCCCGTAGCAGTACATGCTGAGCCCAAAGAAGGCCATCGAGGCATAGACCTCCCGGCGCCGCCTCCGGCGGACGCCGCGGTTTAAGAGGAAGATGCCTGCAAGAAAGAAGTGCGGGAAGAGATTGCAGTCCAGCGCCCAGCGGCTCTGCAGAATGTGCCACGGGCAGATGGCGGCGAGCGCCAGGGCGACCGCGGCGCCCCGCCTCCCGTGCAGATCCTTCGCGAAGAGATACAGGATCCCGAGCGAGGCAAGGCTTACGAGGAGCATCGGCAGCCTCGCAGAGGTGACGGAGAGGCCGAACAGCGCAATGCACGGTGCCATCAGATAGCTCATCAGCGCGCTCATCTGCCCGAAGCCCCAGGCCGTCAGGTGGACGGGAAAGCGCATGCCGAGCCGGTCCGTTCCGTAAGCGGCAAGCGCCGCGGCGTCGACGGCGGCCATCGCCCCGTCCTGGTTCATGCCGCCCGGCACGGAGCCGAAGCGGTAAACGCGGATGAAGACGGCGAGCAGAGCTGCGGCGCAGAGAAGCGCCGTATCAAAATTTATCTTGTATTTTTTCATATTTTCATTATACTATCCCTGCACTTTTTGAGCAAGCAGGTATTGACTATGAAAAATTCATCCAAATATGTTCTGGCCGTTTTCGCCAGCGGCTGCCTGTGGGGAACGATGGGCTATTTCCGCCGCGCGCTCGGTGCGCTCGGGCTGGATTCCTTCGGCATCGTCTGCCTCCGCTGCGCCATTGCGGCCGTCCTCTTCGCCGTCACGATCCTTCTGACGGATCCGTCCGCCTTCCGCGTACGATGGAAGGATGCCTGGTGCTTCCTCGGCTCGGGCATCTTCTCGCTGCTGTTCTTCTCCTCCTGCTATTTCCAGGCGATGACGCTGATGTCGCTCTCCGTTGCGGCGATCCTGCTCTACACGGCGCCCTGCTTCGTGATGCTGATGTCGGCCGTGCTGTTCCGCGAGAAGCTGACGCGGCGGAAGGTCCTCGCGATGGTGCTGGCCTTTGCGGGCTGCTGTCTGGTCTCCGGCATTGTGGGAGACGATGTCCGCCTGACGCTTACGGGCTTTCTTTACGGGCTCGGCTCCGGCTTCGGCTACGCGCTCTACAGCATCTTCGGCAAGCTCGCCATGGCACGCGGCTACAGGAGCAACACAGTCAACCTTTATTCCTGCCTCCTCGCTGCCCTCGGCGCCGGGATCCTTTGGGGCTTTTCCGGCCCCGTGCAGGTGTTGACGGCCTCCGGCAGCAATTTCCTCTTCTGCCTTTTGACGGCCGTTGTGACGACGTTCCTCCCCTATCTCCTCTATACCTACGGCCTCTCCGGCATTGAGGCGGGGGCTGCCTCGGTCATCGCCTCCGTGGAGCCCGTCGTTGCGACCGTTGTCGGCCTCGTTGTTTTCGGGGAGCCGCTGAGCGTTTTTTCCGTCGTCGGGATCGCTCTTGTGCTCGCCGCGATCGTACTTTTGAACACGGGAAGTCAAACTTGACACCGGAAAATGACTGTGGTATTCTCTCAAAAGAATCGATTTTGGAGAGTTACCGAAGCGGTCATAACGGGGCGGTCTTGAAAACCGTTAGGCTTCACGGCCACGCGGGTTCGAATCCTGCACTCTCCGCCAAAAAAGCCGCTGCCTTTTCGGCAGCGGTTTTCTCTTTCCGGCCGTTATTCGATGGAGGCAAAATGATGCACTATACCAGAATGCATGGAGCGGGCAACTCCTTTGTTGTTATTGAAAACCGAAACGGTGAGCTTGACGGAACGGATCTCTCCGCGCTTGCCGTCCGGCTCTGCGCCGAGACCGGAGAGAGCAAGGCGGACGGGATGATGATCGTCCTGCCGGGCGATGCCGAAGCGGACTTCGGCATGCTCTTTTATAATTCGGACGGCACGCCGGGCGAGATGTGCGGCAACGGGGCGCGCTGCATCGTCCGCTACGGGCTCGAGCACGGCTATGCCCCCGATGCGCAGAATATCCGTGTCCGGGCAACGGCGGGCCTCGTGACCGGCCGCCGGATCGAGGGAGAGATCTTCGAGATCCGCCTCAATGACCCGACCGTCGTCGACCTGCACCGCGCGGCGGAAGCGGCGGGAAGGACCTATGACTGCGCCTATCTCGAGCTCGGCTGCCCCGGCCTGCCGCACGCCGTCGTCGAGGTGGAGGAGAGCGCGCTGGATGATTTGGACGCGCTCCGCGTGCTCGGGCGGGAGCTTCGCCGGAGCCCGGCCTTCCCGAAGGGAGCCAATGTGACCTTCGTACATCGGACCGGCCTCTCCGCGGCAAGGGCGATCACCTTTGAGCGCGGCGTGGAGGACTTCACGCTCGCCTGCGGCACCGGCTGCGGCTGCACGGCCGCGGCGATGATCCTGCGGGGGCGAGTTCCCGGCAATTCTCTGGAGATCGACATGCCCGGCGGCCACCTCAGCGTCCGCCTGACGCCGGAAAACGGAACCGCCCGCGACATCTACCTCACCGGCCCGACGGCTGTCGTCGGAGAAGGGAAGATCGAATAAGGCTCTTACCCTCTTCCCCTACGTAAAATTAATTATTATTAGAGGGGAAATACCTGCTACCACTTCAACCTGATTATAAATCAAAAGAGCTTCGAAGGCGCATATTCCTTCGAAGCTCTTTTCTTACCTGTATGTATTCTTATTCGTCAAACTTCGGGTCGACGGCTTTGTCGAAGATCGCGGTGACCTTCTTGTCGGGGGCGGCGGTGGCGAGGGTGGCGATGACGGCGGCGGCTGTGCCGGCGAGGAAGCCGGGGACGAGCTCGTAGATGCCGGTGGAGGAGAGGCAGTAGAGCCAGATAAGGTCAACGGCGGCTCCGACGATGACGCCGGCGCAGGCGCCCGTGTAGTTAAAGCGGCGCCAGAAGAGCGAGAGCAGGACGACGGGGCCGAAGGAGGCGCCGAAGATGCCCCAGGCATTCTCAACGAGATTCATGATGGCCTGGGCGCCGGCTCCCTTGGAGGTGGCGATGAAGTATGCGATCACGGAGACGACGGCGACCGTGATGCGGCCGACCCAGAGGACCTCGCTGTCCTTGGCGTCCTTGCGGATGAGAGGCTGATAGATGTCCGAAGTGAAGGAGCTGGAGGCGACGAGCAGCTGGGAGTCTGCCGTGGACATGGAGGCGGCCATGATGGCGGCGAGCAGGAAGCCGGCCACGCCGGGGGCGAACAGCTTGCGCGCGAGGTGAATGAACACGTTCTTCTGTGCGCCGACGGTGAGGAGCTCCTCGCCGACGAGCATTCTCGCATAGTAGGCCATGAGACAGGAGGCGCCGAGCGACAGCACGACCCAGATGATGGCGACGGTGGCGGACTTATGGATCATCGAGGGCTTCTCAATGGACATGAAGCGGATGATGATATGCGGCATGCCGAAGTAGCCGAGGCCCCAGCCGAGGCCGGAGACGATGTCCTTCCAGCTGGCGGAGAAGATGCCGGAGCCGAAATCGCAGGAGACGATCTCGCCGGAGGCGTCTGTGTACTGGTAGACCGTCGTGAGAGCGGACGGGTCGAGCTGCGCGGAGACGGATTTCGTGAGCGCGATCGTCATCGGAACGGCGAGCAGGGCGATGAGCATCAGGATGCCCTGGAAAAAGTCCGTCCAGCAGACGGCCTTGAAGCCGCCGAGAAAGGTATAGCCAATGATGATGAGCATATAGATCAGCATGGCGGTGGAGCTGCTGAGGGAGGGGAAGAGCAGCGTGAAGACGGAGGTGCCGGCCACGAAGGCGGAGGCCACATAGACCGTGAAGGCGATGAGGAAGATGACGGCGCAGATCACCTGCAGGGTCTTCTTCTCCGTGGCGAAGCGGTTCGTGAGATACTGGGGGAGCGTGATGGAGTCATTCGCGGCCTTGCTGAACTTGCGCAGGCGGCGGGCACAGAAGATCCAGTTGGCGGCCGTGCCGAGCGCGAGGCCGATGCCGATCCAGATCTGGCCGAAGCCGAAGGCGAGGATGGAACCGGGCAGGCCCATCAGCAGCCAGGCGGACATGTCGGAGGCCTGGGCAGACATGGCCGTGACCCAGGGGCCCATCTGCCGGCCGCCTAGGAAGTAGTCGGCCTGGTTCTTGTTTCCGCCGTTGAAGAAGAAAACAAGCCCGATGACCAGGAGCAGAACGAAATAACCGATAAATACAAGAACTTCCGCGTTCATAAAGGGATATCCTCTCTTTTCCAAAGATTGATGGTTGCGATTATACGGAAAGCGGGGAAAAGGAACAATCGTCATTTTGACGAAAACGCTTGAAACTTTGAAGAATTTCAATATAATAGTACACGATGTAATAAATTTCATAAAAATATGAAATAAATTCATGTAAAGGAGCGGAAGACGATGAATCTTTCTCTGGCCAAATGCCGGATGCTGTTGGCCGTCGTGGAGGCGGGGAGCCTGACGCTCGCGGCCGAGCAGCTCGGCGTCACGCAGTCCGCCGTGAGCCACGGCATCGCGGGGCTCGAGGAGGAGGTCGGCTTTCCGCTGCTGCGCCGGGGCCGGGGCGGCGTCCGGCTGACGGACGAGGGCGAGCGCCTGCTCCCCGCGATCCGGGAGGTCAGCAACAGCGGCGAGCGCCTCGAGCAGACGGCGGCCGCCATCCGCGGCCTGAACGCGGGGCTCGTGCGCATCGGGGCGTTCACGTCCGTCGCCGTACACTGGCTACCGGCCGTGCTCAAGCAGTTCCAGGAGGATTATCCGAAGGTCGATTTCCGCCTGCTCAACGGAGACTATCACGATGTCGAGCAGTGGCTGGAGGACGGGAGCATCGACATCGGCTTCGTCAACCTGCCCTGCTCGGTGGAGTGCGAATGCGTTGCGCTGATGGAGGATCGGCTGCTCGCCATCCTGCCGGAGAACAGCCGCTTTGCGTCCTATCCGCGCTTTCCCCTGATCGAATGCGAGACGGAGCCCTTCATCAGCCTCCTCCAGAGCTCGGACCACGACGCCCGCCGCGCGCTCGAGGCCGCCGGCGTCCGTCCGAACGTCCGCTTTTATACCAAGGACGACTATGCCATCCTCGCCATGGTGGAGCAGGGGCTCGGCATGAGCATCATGCCGGAGCTGCTGCTGAAGGGGCGGCAGGACCGGCTTTTGACGCTCCCCCTCGTGCCGGAGGCCAAGCGTACCATCGGCCTCGCCATTGCGGCGGGGGACCGGGCGGGGCCCGCCGTCCGGAAATTTGCGGAATACGTCGTCCGCTATGTGAAGCAATAAAAAAGCGGCTCATTTCTGAGCCGCGGAGGAGAGCGAATAGCCGAAATATTTTTCGGCAAAGTCGACTGCCTGTACCCGGAATTCTCTCCCGCGGAGATAATTGAGGATGCCGGCGTCGGTGGGGAATTCAAAAACGAGGCGGTAGGAATAGAGCGCCTGGCCGTTTTCGTCAAAGCTCTTGTTGAAGCGCTCGCTGCCGTACTTCCCGTCGCCGAGGAGGGGCCAGCCGGCGAAGGACATCTGCGCGCGGATCTGATGCGTGCGCCCGGTCAGAAGCCGGCACTCGACGAGAGAGAGCGGACCGCTCGAGCAGAGCGTGCGGTATTCCGTGACGGCCGTCTTGGCGCCCGGCTCGCTTTTGGCCTTGACGTAGACGCGGTTCTTCTCCGCGTCCTTGAAGAGAAAATTCTCGAGGCGCCCGGACGCCGGCTTCGGCCGGCCGTGGACGGCGCAGAGATAATATTTCTCAATCTCGCGGTCGCGGATCTTGTCGTTGAGGATGCGCAGCGCCTCGGCGTTCTTGGCGGCGATGACGATGCCGCCGGTGTTCCGGTCGATCCGGTTGCAGAGGGCGGGCGTGAAGGAGTTTTCCGCGCGGGGATCCCATTCCCCCTTCTGCGCGAGATAGGCCTGGATGTTGGCGATGAGGGTGTTGTAGTCCCACTGCCCGGCGCTGTGGCAGAGCACGCCCGGCTTTTTGTCTGCAAGAAGAAGGTTCTCGTCCTCATAGACGATCTCCACGCGCGGCTTGCCGACCTTCAGATAGGAGTTTTCCTCCCGCGGTTTTTCAAAGAATTCGTCATTGATATATAATTGAAGCAGATCGCCCTCGGCGAGCCGGACGTCGCGCTTGGCGCCCTTGCCGTTGAGCTTGATGCGTTTGAGGCGGATGTATTTCTGCAGCAGCGAGTCCGGCAGGAGGGGGACGGCCTTGCCGACGAACCGGTCCAGCCGCTGCCCGGCATCGTTTTTTCCGACGGTGAGTTCTTTCATGCGCAGGTTCCTTTCTTAAAGAGGGCCGCCGATGCGGCGGAACGGGGAGAAATTCCCTGTTTTTCGGATTATACTACGTAAAATTTCTGTTGACAAGTCTTGCGGAGACTATTATAATATCAAGGCGATTGTGTGAGGAGTTCTTATGCTGCTTGACTTGAAAAAAATTCTGGATATCCCCGGCGCTTCGGCTCCCTTCGAATGCGAGCTGAGCGAGGAAGGGCTGGATTTTCCTTCAGTCAGAGGTTACGTGAGAGCGCCGAGCGCACATGGCAGAGTGTTCAATGAGGCCGGAATGATCCGCATGCAGGGGGAGATCGAGGCAGAGATGATCTGCATCTGCGACCGCTGCGGCGAGGAATTTCGGAGCACGAAGCGCACGGAGGTCGATGCCGTCCTGGCGCAGGAGGAATCCGAGGACAACCCGGAGTTGTTCCTGATCGAGGGCGATGCGGTCGATGTCGACGAGGTGCTCTATAACTGCTTTGTTCTGGATATGGAGACGAAGTTCCTCTGTTCGGAAGACTGCAAGGGCCTTTGCCCCGTCTGCGGGAAGAACCTCAACCTGGGCCCGTGCGGGTGCAGGAAAGAAACGGATCCAAGATTTGCTGTACTTGAGCAGCTTTTGGATAAATAAGACCTACAATATTATGATAGCTGCTCAGAACAGCTGACAAGCAGGAGGTGTCGAAGAATGGCAGTCCCGAAAGGAAAAGTATCCAGACAGAGAAGAGATAAGAGAAGATCTTCCACCTGGAAGCTCACGGCTCCGGCAATCGTAAAGTGCCCCAACTGCGGTGCATTTGTAATGCCTCACCGTGCATGCAAGGCCTGCGGCCAGTACAAGGGCCGTCAGGTGCTCACGATCGAAGAAGAGTAAGCAAGTTGAAGGAGGAGATGCAAAAGTCTCCTCCTTTTGCTTTTATCCGGAGCCGGAATGAAAAATAACCGAATCAGCCATATCGACAGCACGTCCCCTCTGCGCGGAAAGGCGGAGGAGGGAGATCTCGTCGTTTCCATCAACGGGAAAAAGGTCCTCGACGTGCTGGATTATAAATTTTATGCCTATGACCGGCAGCTCGAAGTCGTCCTGGAAAAGAAGGACGGCTCACGTGTGACGGTCTCCGTTGCGAAGCCGGAGGGCGGCGACCTCGGGCTGGATTTCGAAAGCTATCTGATGGACGCCCCGCGCTCCTGCGCCAACAGCTGCGTCTTCTGCTTTATTGACCAGCTGCCTCCCGGCATGCGCCCGACGATGTACTTCAAGGACGACGACGCCCGTCTCAGCTTCCTCCTCGGCAACTATATCACGCTCACGAATTTCTCCGAGCGCGAGGTGCAGCGCGTGATCGACCTGCACGTGAGCCCCGTGAATGTCTCCGTCCATACGACGAATCCGGAGCTCCGCTGCCAGATGCTGCGCAGCCGCAACGCCGGCGAGAGCCTGAAGATCCTGAACCGCTTCGCCGAGGGCGGCATCGTGATGAACTGCCAGATCGTCTGCTGCCCGGGCCTGAATGACGGAGACGAGCTGCTGCGCACGATGCGCGACCTCGCGGCGCTCTATCCCGCCGTGAACAGCGTGTCTGTCGTGCCCGTCGGGCTGACGAAGTTCCGCGAGGGGCTCTATCCGCTCACGGCTTTCACGCCGGAGCATGCCGCCGAGACGATCGATCTCGTCGAGCGCTTTGGGGAGGAATGCCTCCGCACGCTCGGCTCCCGGATCTTCTTCTGCGGAGACGAGCTCTATCTCCTCTGCGGCCGCGCTCTCCCGGAGGACGAATTCTATGAGGATTATCCCCAGCTGGACAACGGCGTCGGCATGATGCGCCTGATGGAAACGGAGTTCACCTCCGCCCTGCGCCTCTCCGAACGGCCGGACGGCGAGCAGAGCTTTTCCATCGCGACGGGTGTCTCCGCCGCTCCGCTGTTTGAAAAGCTCGTGAAGATGGCGGAGGAGAAGTACGACAACGTCCGCGGCCGGGTCTACCCGATCGTGAACGACTTTTTTGGGCACAGCATCAACGTCTCCGGCCTCATTACGGGGCAGGATCTCCTCGCCCAGCTTCGCGGCCGCGATCTGGGGGACCGGCTCCTCATCTCGCAGAACATGATCCGCCGTGAGGAGCGGGACTTTCTGGACGGTCTCACGCTGCGTGAGGCGTCCGAAAAGATCGGCGTGCCGGTCGTTGCGACCGAGCAGGACGGCTTTGCTCTTTGGGACGCCATGGCCGGAGAGCTCACACCCGAGCCGGAGGCCGTCCGGCGCGCGGAGGAAGAATTTTACCGGTACAATACCTGAAAAAAGAAAGGGGAAGTGCTTATGAGCAGACCTTTAGTAGCCATCGTCGGTCGGCCGAACGTCGGCAAGTCGATGCTGTTTAACCGCCTGGTCGGCCAGCGGCTCTCCATTGTGGAAGATACGCCGGGCGTTACGCGCGACCGGCTGTACGCCCCCTGCGAATGGGCAGGGCATGAATTTGACATCGTGGACACGGGCGGCATCGAGCCGAACACCGACAGCGAGATCCTCGCCTTCATGCGTGAGCAGGCGCAGATCGCCATCGACACGGCCACGGTCATCGTCCTGGTGACGGATCTCCGCACCGGCGTGACGGCGGCGGACGAGGACGTCGCGGGGATGCTGCTGCGCTCGCGCAAGCCGGTCGTTCTCGCCGTCAACAAGGCGGACTCGGTCGGCGCAGTAGATCCGGGCGTATATGAGTTCTATTCGCTCGGCCTTGGCGACCCGATCCCGGTCTCGGCCGTCCACGGGCACGGCACGGGCGACCTGCTCGATGCCTGCATTGCGTATTTCCCGGAGGAGACGGAGGAGCGCGAGGAGAAGGATCTCATCAAGGTCGCCCTCATCGGCAAGCCGAACGTCGGCAAGTCCTCCCTCATCAACTGCATTCTCGGGGAGAAGCGCGTCATCGTGAGCGACGTCGCCGGAACGACGCGGGACGCCGTCGACACGGAGTTTGAAAACAAATACGGCCGCTATCTCTTCATCGACACGGCCGGCATCCGCCGCAAGAGCCGGATCGAAGAGAGCGTGGAAAAATTCTCCGTCATGCGCGCGCAAATGGCGATCGAACGGGCGGATGTCTGCCTCATCCTTATCGATGCGCGCGACGGCGTGACCGAACAGGACACCAAGATCGCCGGCCTGGCGCACGAGGCGGGCAAGGCCTCCATCATCGTCGTCAACAAGTGGGACCTCGTGGAGAAGGAAACGGGGACCATGGAGAAGATGCGCAAGGACATTATGCGCGATCTCTCCTTCATGAGCTATGCCCCCATCATCTTCATTTCAGCCCTGACGGGCCAGCGCACGGAGCGCCTCTTTGAGCTTATCAATTTTGCCGACGAGCAGACCAGCATGCGCATCTCCACCGGCATGCTCAACGACGTGCTGGCCGACGCCCAGGCTCGCGTCCAGCCGCCGACGGACCGCGGCCGCCGCCTCAAGATCTATTACATGACGCAGACCGGGGTCCGCCCGCCGAACTTTGTCGTCTTCTGCAACAAGGCCGAGCTGTTCCACTTCTCCTACCAGCGCTATCTGGAAAACCAGATCCGGGCCGTGTTCGGGCTGGAAGGGACGCCGATCCGCATGGTGATCCGGCAAAAAGGAGACAACACATGATCGTCTATGTGCTCCTTCTGCTCCTGACGGCGGCCGTTGCCTACGTGCTCGGCAGCATGAGCACGCTCGTGCTCGCGTCGAACTTCATTTTCCGATTCAATCTCAACCGCCTCGGACGGGGGAACGACTGGCTCTCCAACTTCCGCCGGGTCTACGGCGTCAAGGGTGCGCTGATCCTGCTGCTGGTCGAGGCCGTGAAGGACGTTCTGCCGATCGTCCTCGGCGGGCTTTTGCTGGGGATCAAGGGGCATGCGGACGTCGGGCGCGTGTTCGCCGGCTTCTGCCTCGTGATGGGGCGTCTCTGGCCGGTCTTTTACGGGCTCAAGGGGAGCCATGCGTTTATGCCGATGTTCTTCACGGCGATCTTTGCCGCCCCCTCGCTCGGGATCGCGACGCTGCTCGTCTTCCTCGCAGTCCTGCTCTCCCGGTATGTGACGCTCGCCGTGACGGTCTCTGCTCTCATCATGACCGCGGCCTCCTTCCTGATCCTGGACACCCGTCTCTGCTCGCTCCTGATCGCGGCGATCGGGGCGGCGGTGCTGCTCCGGCACATCCCTGCGCTGCGGCGTCTCAATAACGGAGGAGAGGCGAAGATCAGCTTCGAGTCGGACCTTACGTATAAGTTCACGCGGAAATTCTGATGGAAAGACGAAAAAAGAAAAAGGGAGCGGCCGGCGTTTTTCTGCTGCTTCTCCTCGTCATCGTCCTCGCCTGCCTGGGCATTCTGTACGCCCTATCGCTCTATTCCTCCGCGCTCCGTCAGCAGGCGGAGGCGGACGCCGCGCTGCAGCGAAGCGAGATGGAGAATTCTCTCCGCTCCGCCTCGGCGCAGGCTTCGGAGGAGCTGCGGGAGCGGCAGGAGCAGGAGGTGCGGGAGGCGGAGGAGCTGCGCCTTTCCCTCAAAAACAGCTTTCTCGCACGCGACCGGGAGGAGCTTCTGCTCCTGGTCAACCCCTGGAACGCCGTGCCGGAGGACTATACGCCGCGCCTTGTTGACCTGGGCGACGGCATTTGGATCGACGAGCGCGCCGCCGGCGACCTGACGGCCATGCTGGAGGCCTGCTATGCCGACCCGCACGGCAGCATTCCCGTCCCGATCTCGGGCTACCGCACGCAGGAATATCAGCAGGGCCTCTATGACGACAAGATCCGCCGCCTGCGGGAGGCGGGCTGGTCGGAGGAGGACGCCCCGGCCGAGGCGGCGCACTCCGTTGCCGTGCCGGGCACGAGCGAGCATCAGCTCGGCCTTGCCATTGACATTTTGGACGTGAACAACTCCGAGCTGGACCTGACTCAGAGCTGGACTGAGACCCAGCGCTGGCTCTCCGCGCACTGCGCCGAATACGGCTTCATCCTCCGCTATCCGGACGGCACCAGCGACATCACCGGCATCATCTTCGAGCCCTGGCATTACCGCTACGTCGGGAAGGAGCTTGCGCAGAAGATCACGGCGTCCGGGCTGACGCTGGAGGAATATCTCGCGCAGGAAACCGAATGAATAGCAGAGAAACACGCTCCGCCGCAAAAAAAGTCTTGCGGCGGAGCCTTTTTTATACTATATTAGTTAGCCAAAGCTAATGCATTAAAAGAGGAAAAACCAATGAAGAAAAAAAGTGAGATCCTGCTGCAGATCCTGCTGCTTGCCCTCTGCCTGCTCGGCGAGATCGGCCTCATGACCTTCCTTGCCCCGTGCGGCGTGCATGAGGACGGCGCTTACAGCACCTGCCACTGGGCCGGGCAGGCGATGAAGCTGATTTTGATGATCATGAACGCCCTGGCGGTCCTGGCGCTGGCTCTGCCGGAGCAGGGCATGAAACGCGGGCTTACGGTCGGCATTGCGCTCGGCGCCGTCGCCCTCTTTTTCACTCCCGGCACGACGATCCGCCTCTGCATGATGGGGACGATGCGCTGCAACATGATCATGCTGCCCGGCATGCGCGTGCTCGCGGCGGCAATCCTGCTCGCGAGCCTTCCGGTGGTCCTTCTGCCGGAAAAGAAGGCCGGAAAGGACGCGCGCGCATGAAGAGCCTTCGGCTGCCCCTGCGCAGCCTCCTGCGGAAGCCGGGGCGGACGGCCGTGCTGCTGGCGCTGGTCGCGCTGCTGGCTTTTGCGGTCTTTGGCGGGGGGATCGTCGTCATGAGCCTGCAGAACGGGCTGAAGAGCCTGGAGGGGCGCATCGGAGCGGACGTCATCGCCATCCCGACCACGGCCAAATCCAAGATCGACATTGACGACGTTCTCCTCACCGGAACCTCTGGCTATTACTACACGAGCCGCGATTACATCGACGAGATTGCGGAGATCGAAGGCGTGGAAAAGGTCTCCGGTCAGCTCTACCTGGCCTCCCTGCGGGCGGACTGCTGCTCGATCCCCGTCCAGGTGATCGGCTTTGATCCGGAGACGGACTTCTCCGTGCAGCCCTGGATCCGCCGGAGCTACGGGAAGGCGCTGGAGGATTACGACGTTGTCGTCGGCAGCTCGGTGAATGCGGACGTCGGGGAAGACATTATCATCTATAAGCAGAAATGCCATGTCGTTGCCCGCCTGGAGACGACGGGAACCGATATGGACACGGCCATCTATGCCACGACCGAAACGACTGCCCTCCTCCTGCAGGCGGCAAAGGATCTGGGGCACGATCTGAAGATCAGCGGCGACCCGGCGGACGTGGTCTCCGCCATTTACATCAAGGTGAAGGACGGCGTCGACCCCGACACCGTGACGGACTATATCAACGTTCATCTCCGCAAGCTGAAGGCCGGAACGGCCAAATCGATGCTGACCGGCATCTCCGACAGCCTTGCCGCCCTGCAGAAGACCGTGAAGGCCGTGATCGCCGCGGTCTGGGTGCTTGTGCTGCTTGTGCTGTTTGCGGCATTTATCCTGATGATCCGCTCGCGCCGGCGTGAGTTCGCCGTGCTGCGCGTGGCGGGGGCTTCGCGCGGAATGCTTTCGGGCATGGTGATCCGGGAGGCGCTGCTTGTGAGCCTCGCGGGAGGGCTGCTCGGCGTCGGCCTCGCGGCTGCTGCGTCCTTCCCGTTCAGCAAGATGATCGAGACGGCGCTGGATCTTCCGTTCCTGACGCCGGACGTCGGCACCTCGCTTGCCCTTGCGGGAGGCACGCTTCTCGCCGTCTGCCTGACGGGCTCCGCTGCCGCCGCCTGGACAGCCGGCCGCCTGAGCCGCGTCGATGCGGGGACGGCCCTGCGGGAGGAGAACTGAAATGAAGATCTGTGCAGAAAAGCTGACCAAGGATTACTTCCGCAAGGCGGGGGAGGCCAATCATTTTTATGCCGTCCGCGAGGCGGAGCTGACGCTGGAGCCCGGGAGCGTCACCGTCGTTATGGGCCGCTCGGGCAGCGGAAAGTCGACGCTGCTCCATATGCTCTCCGGCCTCCTTGTGCCGACGCAGGGCCGGATCACGGCCGACGGAGAGGACCTCTATGCCATGCCGGACCGTGCGCTCGCCCTTTTCCGCAACCGGCACTTCGGCGTGATCCCCCAGGGGCACACGGCCGTCTCCACGCTCAGCGTGCGGGAGAATGTGCTCCTGCCTGCGCTGCTCGGCGGAAGAGAAGAGGAATACCGGGAGCAGGCGGAAAAGCGCCTGGAGCAGTTTGCCATTGCGCCTCTTGCCGATGAGCTGCCCCGTACGCTCTCCGGCGGCGAGCTGAAGCGCATCGCCGTCGCGCGTGCGCTGCTGGCGGATCCCGAGGTGATCTTTGCCGACGAGCCGACCGGCGACCTGGACGATGAAAACTGCTCCCTCGTCCTCTCAGCCCTGCGCGCCGAGGCGGACCGGGGAGCGGCCGTCCTGCTCGTGACGCATGAAGACGAGGCGGAAAGAATCGCCGACCGGGTCCTCCGGATGAATGCGGGGATCCTGGAGACAAAATGAGACAAGAGAGGAAAACGGCGTCGGAGCGGTCCGGTGCCGTTTTCTTTTGCAAAGAAAAAAGTTAGCAGTTAGCAACTGAAACACTTGACTCGCGAGTTAGCTTCTGCTATTATCAGTTAGCTAAAACAAACAAAAGTATGCACAAGCTAACATGAGCGGACGGGCCACACGCCCGAGATCCGAAAGGAGCAAAAACCGATGATCGCAAGGATGAGCCTGCAGAAGCGGCTGATCGTTTTTCTGATGCTGGCGACGATGTGCCTGAGCTTCGTACCGGGCGTAATGACGGCGGCATCGGCGGAAGAAAAGGGCCGCTGGGAAGCGGCGGCGGACGAGATCGACGCCTACCTTGACTCCGCCTTTGAGTATTACCTGGAGGGAGACGCGACCTCCGCCTACAACGCCGTCAACAATGCGTATTTCAAGACCTATGAGGTCACGGGCTTCGAGCGCCAGACCATGAGCTACATCTCCGGCCCGCGAAAGAACTCCATTGAGCTGCAGTTCTCCACCTGCAAGGGCGCCGTCAAGAAGGACAACCAGGATCCCGAAACGCAGACGGCCGTCCGCACCGAGCTCAACAAGCTCAAGAGCATGATCCGTGAGGATGCCAACAAGCTTGCCGTCAAGGACGGCGAGGCCGGCTCCATCACGAAGTATTACGACCACGGCACCGAGGTCGCGACGGACCCGTATGCCGAGTATGCCGGCGACCCGAATGCCAAGACGCAGTACAAGACCTGGGTCGAGGCCTATGAGGACATTGCCGAGTTGCTCGACACGGCCAACACCGCCTTCAAGGGCAAGGATGCCGAAGCGGCCGCCGACAATATCAACACGGCTTACTATTCTGTCTACGAAGAATCCCTTTTTGATCATCAGATCTACGTGGATCTGACCATCGAAGACCGCACGGCAGCCGATGAAGCCTTTGAAGCGCTTCTCGAGCTTGCCACCAACGGCAAGAACCAGAAGACGGCTTTTGCCAACCAGTGCAAAAAGGTCAAGAATCTTCTGAAGGCCGATGCGGAGGCCATGGATGCCATCGCGGCCGAAGCTGCCGCCCAGGCAGCCGCCGAAGCTGCGGAAGCTGCCGCCCAGGCAGCCGCCGCAGACGGCGCGACCGCAAGCACCGGCAGCGTCATCTTCCTCGGAGCCTTCGGTATCATCGTCCGCGAGGGCCTGGAAGCGATCCTTGTCATCGCCGCCATCATTGCCTACCTCGTCAAGGCGGGGCAGAGCAAGTATCTCAGGAGCGTCTACGTCGGCAGTGTGCTCGGCATCGTCTGCAGCTTCCTTGCCGCCTATGCCCTGACGCTTGTCAAGCGTGCCGTCGGTGATGCCTACGGCGCACAGGCACAGGAAATCATGGAGGGCTGCACGGCGCTGGTTGCCGTATGTGTCCTCTTCTACGTGAGCAACTGGATGATCTCCAAGGCGGAAGCCGAAGCCTGGACGACCTATATCGATGACAAGGTCCAGTCCTCCGTGCAGACCGGTTCCTCCAAGGCGCTCGCCTTTGCCGCTTTCCTTTCCGTCTTCCGCGAGGGAGCGGAGGTCGTCCTCTTCTATCAGCCGATGCTGGTGGAGGACGGGAACCCCGCAATGGTCTGGGCCGGGTTCGGCGTAGGCTGCGTGGTTCTGGTATTTGTCTTCATCGCGATCCGCTATCTGTCTGTCCGCCTGCCGCTCAAGCCGTTCTTCACGGTGACGAGCATCTTCATGGCAGTGATGTGCGTCTCGTTCTTCGGCTCTGCCATCAAGGAATTCGCCGAAGGCGGCCTCTTCGATGTGACACAGATCCCCTGGATGTGGACGGAGAACGACATCACGGATGCCCTCGGCCTCTATCCGTTCGCCGAGCCAATCATGGCCCAGCTCCTGCTGACGATCGCCGTTGTGTCCACGTTCATCATCGGGCACTACAAAAACAAAGAGATCGCCGCCGCGAAAAAAGCGGCAAAGGCCTGATCCCCCTTCCTCCTTATGTAGACACCGGGGAGCCCTGTCCCCGCGCAGGCTTCTCCCCCTGTCATAGACCACTGTTTTTAAAAAATTTGAATAGGAGAGTATTTGAAATGAAAAAGTTTCTTGCATTCTTTCTCGCTGCTATGATGCTCCTCAGCTGCGAAGCTGCTTTCGCTGCCGACGAAGCCGGTTTTGAAGAGACCCCGATCGGTGAGGAGCAGGACGTTGATGTCACTGCCGGTTCCTCCCTGCACGTTGCCGCTGTTTACTTCCAGCCGGTCGATATGGAGCCTGCAGAATCTGCCGGCCTGACCGTCGAAGAGTCCAACATGCACATCGAAGCGGACATCTCCTGGAACGAGAACGGCCTTGGCTACGGTGTCGGCGACTGGCTCCCGTACGCAACGGTCGACTACAAGGTAGCCGATGAGGAAGGCAACGTTGTCCTCGAAGGTTCCTTCATGCCGATGAACGCTTCCGACGGCCCGCACTACGGTGCAAACGTCCTCCTCGAGGAAGCCGGCTCCTACACCCTGACCTTCATCATCCACAGCCCGGCAGAGAACGGCTTCCTGCTCCATGTCGATGACGAGACCGGTCCGGAAGAGAAGGCCTTCTGGTCTGACCCGATCGAAGTCGTCTTCGAAGGCTGGGACTACATCCCCCAGGAGTGGTAATTTCATCTCTCCGTCTTTTTGACAGAAAGAATATCTGAACTTCAGACCTTCTGACAGTTCATACGCAAATGTCGATGCGCAGATCCGCGGGGGTTTGTGCATCGGCTATTTGTGCGTTTTCGGGCAAGATCACAAAAATCGAGATCCCGGCGTTTTTCGCCTGAGATCACCCCGCGGGAAAGGAAGGAAACTGCTCCTTGTTCGCTTATCTTGAGAGAGTAACGGAAGATCTTCTCGTTACCTGTATCCTCTGCTCGCTGCTCTATACCTACAGCGAGATCAGCTGGGGAAAGACCGGAAAAACACTCTCCAAAGCCGGCATCCTCCTCGGCCTTGTCTGCTCGGCCGCGATGGCCTGGGCCAAAAACAATACCAGCAAGATCGCCACGAACACGTGGAATCTCTATATCTTCTATGTCGGCATCGTGCTGACGGTTCTGTATCTGGTGCTCGTTCTTGCCGGCTATAAAAAGACGGAGGGCGTTCTGCCGAAGCTTGCATCCGCCGTCTCGGGCCTTCTGACGGCCGATCTTCTTTTCTACGAAGTGCCGGACGTCATGGCCTATCCCTTCAAGTTCAACATCGGGGACAATTCGGTCTTCTCCATGGAGTACCTCCGTCGCTTCCTCGGCTGGCTGTTTGCGCTGATCCTCCTGTATGCAATGTCCTGGTGCATTGCTTACTGCGTGCGCAGGCTGAAAAAGCGCGGCTTCTGCCTCTTTTTCCTTGTGCTGGAGCTGCTGGAGAACGGAGCGCGCTTCTTTGGCCTTATTCTGAGCAAGTGGCTCGTCCGCCCGAAGGTGTGGCCATATTTCGTCTCCAAGGAGCATCCCTGGGCCTTTCCGTATGCCAAGTTCGTCTCCAACAAGGAGCTCCTGATCTTCATGATCGCTCTTGCAACGGCCGTGCTGATCCCGGTGCTTCTCTTCTGCCGTTCTCTCCGTGTGACGGAGCCCTATGATAACCCCGCGCAGCACCGCAAGCTCCGCGCCGCCAACCGGAACCGCCGCCGCGCGGCCGCGGCCGGCGTGATGACCTTTGCTGCGGCCATCGTCATTATGACGGCCGTTCACGCCTACAATAACCGCGAGATCGAGCTCTCCGCCCCGGAGACCTACACCTTCTCGGAGGACAAGAGCGAGATCCTCATCTCCATCGAGGACGTGAGCGACGGCCATCTTCACCGCTTTGAGTATGTAACGCCGAACGGCGTCGACGTCCGCTGGATCATCATCAAGAAGACCAATTCCGCCTCCTTCGGCATCGGGCTGGATGCCTGCGATGTCTGCGGAACGGCGGGCTATTATGAACGTGACGGTTCCGTCGTCTGCAAGCGTTGCGACGTCGTCATGAACATCAACACGATCGGCTTCAAGGGCGGCTGCAACCCGATCCCGATCGATTACCGCGTAGAAAACGGCAGCATTATCTTTGAGCTCGAGGATATCATCGCGAGCGAAAAGAATTTCTGAGAAAGGAGATCGTGCGATGCAGTTTCGAATGATTCGCGGAGCCCTGTTCCGCCAGCTCGGCAAGATGGCGCTCATTGCCTTCACGATCGCGCTCGGTGCCTCCCTGGCCACGGCCATGCTCAACGTGATGCTGGACGTCGGCGACAAGGTCAACGCCGAGCTGAAGACCTACGGCGCCAATATTACCGTCAAACCGAAGGACTCCTCGCTCCTTTCCGACATCTATGATTTTGCCGATGAGAGCGATGTACAGACCTCCTATCTGAAGGAGGACGAGCTCGGAAATCTCAAGACGATCTTCTGGGCCTTCAATATTGTCGACTTTTCTCCCTTCCTGGAGAAAACGGCCGACTTGCCGGACGGCAGCAGCGTATCCGTGACGGGGGCGTGGTTCAACCACCATCTCTCCCTGCCGACGGGCGAGGAGCTCGATGCCGGCATTGCCTCTCTCCGCTCATGGTGGGACATCACCGAGGGCGAGTGGATCGATGAGCAGGCCGACGGCGCGGAGAACCGCATTATGGTCGGCGCTGCGCTCGCGGAGGAAAAAGGCCTTCATGCCGGCGATACGCTGACGCTCCATGGCTCGGCCGAAACGGTCGAGGCCGTCGTTGCGGGCATCTTTGATGCGGGCAGCGACGAGGACAGCAAGATCTTCGCTCCCCTTGACCTGGTGCAGACCCTGACGGATACCGACGGCAAGGTCGGCACGATCGAGGTCTCCGCCCTGACGACGCCGGACAACGACCTCGCCGTCCGCGCGGCCAAGAACCCCAAGGCTCTTTCGGCGGCCGACTATGAGACGTGGTACTGCACGGCCTATGTCAGCGCCATCTGCTATCAGATCGAGGAGGCGCTCACGAACGCTTCCGCCTCCGCCGTCCGCCAGGTGGCGGATTCGGAGGGCAGCATTCTCGAAAAGACGCAGCTTCTGATGATCCTCATTACGATCCTCAGCATGATCGCCTCGGCCCTCGGCATTTCCAACCTTGTCATGGCCTCCGTTATGGAGCGCAGCAAGGAGATCGGTCTTCTGAAAGCCATCGGCGCGCATGACGGCTCCATCACGGCCACCGTTATGGCCGAGATCCTGACGACGGCCTTGGTCGGCGGTGTCGCGGGGTACTTTGTCGGCCTCGGCTTTGCGCAGATCATCGGTAAGACCGTCTTCGGCTCGGCCATCGCCGTCAATGTGACGGTGATCCCGATCGTCGCTCTGCTGATCTTTGCCGTTACGGTCGCCGGGTCTCTGCCGGCTATCCGCACGGTGCTCCGCCTGCGCCCGGCAGAAGTGCTGCACGGCAGCAAGGCATAAGGAGGGAGAGAAAATATGACCAGACGCAAAATGTGGTTCCGCATGATCTCCGCCTCCCTGATCCGCCGCCGCTCCCGCATGCTCATTGCGCTTCTTTCCATTGCCATCGGCGCGACGATCCTCTCCGGCATGGTCACGGTCTATGTCGACATACCGCGCCAGATGGCGGCCCAGTTCCGTTCCTACGGCGCCAATATGCTGATGATGCCCTCCGGGGACACGGAGCTGACGCAGGAGAGTGCGCAGGAAGCCCTCGCGCAGATCCCGGATTCTGCGCTCGTCGGCGCAACGCCCTATCGCTACATTACCGTCTCGATGACGAGCCGGCAGCTGTCCTTCATCGCCTCCGGCACGGATTTTGACCAGGTGCAGTCCACAAGCCCCTATTTTCTCGTCGACGGGGCATATCCCTCCAAGCCGCGCGAGGTCCTGGTCGGCAAGGAGCTCGCCTCCACGATCGGCGCCAAGCTCAACAGCGTGATCGAGCTGACATATAAGCCCTCCGTGACCGTGGATGTCGCCGAAACGGCGGAATCCGAGCTCAAGCCGGGCGCCGTCCTGGTCGGAAGTGCCGTCGGCTTCGGCGACAACGATGTGCCGGTCACGGTCACGCTGGACGACGACGGGAATATTGCTTCCCTCGTTGTCGACGCCTCTACGCAGACCGAGGAGATCGGCGGGCAGTGCGCCGGAGAGGAATTTACCTCTCAGTTCATCGGAAAGCGGATCCCGCTGACGCTCGGCGAGGAGATCGACGGCGTGAGCGGCGCGACCTATACCTCGACAGCCGTCGTCAACGCGGTCAACACCTCGCATGCGACCTTGACCGCAGGCGCTTCGGACACTACGATCAAGTTCACGGTCGTCGGCCTGCTGGATACCGGCGGGGAAGAGGAGCAGTATGTCTATATGACGATGAGCGACCTCGGCGCCCTGACCGGGGATTCCGAGAGCCTCGACCTGATGGAGCTGAGCGTCTCCGGCACCTCGGAGGACCTCCAGAGCTACGTCGATGCCATCAACGCCTCCGGCGCTCCCGTAACGGCGCAGCTCGTCAAGCGCGTTACGAATTCGGAGACGACGGTCCTCGCCAAGCTGCAGTCTCTCGTGCTTCTCGTGACCATCGTCGTCATGGCTTTGACCATGATCAGCGTGGCAACGACGATGATGGCGGTCGTCGCGGAGCGGAGGAAGGAGATCGGCCTTCGCAAGGCGCTCGGCGCCTCGGACGAATCGATCCGCTGGGAGTTCCTCGGAGAGGGAATGCTGCTTGGCGCGCTGGGCGGCTTCCTGGGCGGTCTGCTGGGCTTCGGCTTCGCCCAGTTCGTCAGCGTACAGGTCTTTGATTCATCGATCACCTTCCAGCCTCTGTTGCTCCCGCTGACGATCCTCGTCTCCATGGCGATCGCAGCCGCCTCCTGCCTGCTTCCGATCAAGAACGCGGTAGCGGTTGACCCGGCCCTCGTCCTCAAGGGCGAATAATGAAGAAGGAGAAGAAAAATGAGTCTTCTTGAACTGAATCATATTTCCAAGATCTACGGAGAACTCAAAGCCCTCGACGATGTCAACATCAAGGTGGACAAGGGCGAATGGGTCGCGATCATGGGGCCGTCGGGCTCCGGCAAATCCACGATGATGAACATTATCGGATGCATGGACAAGCCGACGCTCGGCGAGGTCCTGCTCGACGGCGTGGACATCTCCAAGGAAAGCGCAAAGAACCTCACGAACATCCGCCGCGACAAGATCGGCCTCATTTTCCAGCAGTTCCACATGGTCAACTATCTTACGGCCGTCGAGAACATCATGGTCTCCCAGTATTATCACTCCATGCCGGACGAGAAGGAGGCGCTGGACGCCCTGGAGCGCGTCGGATTGCGGGAGCGCGCCAAGCACCTCCCGAGCCAGCTCTCCGGCGGCGAACAGCAGCGCGTCTGCGTAGCCCGCGCTCTGATCAACCACCCCGAGATCATCCTCGCCGACGAACCGACCGGAAACCTGGACGAAGCCAATGAAAATGTCGTTCTCGATCTTTTCCGCCAGCTGCACCGCGAAGGGACGACGCTCATCGTCGTCACGCACGACCCGGAGGTCGCGGAAGCGGCCCAGCGCACGATCGTCCTGAAAAACGGCAAGGT
>R14__coassemble_73_pt1 | contig 81529 bp, 70 predicted proteins | sample R14__metabat2_low_PE_019 | metagenome-assembled genome bin R14 | reverse complement strand
GCACGCTCCTCTGCATAACGAGCCCTTTCTTCTGCCCGGCCTTCTGCACGGATGCCTTCTTCGTAGATCTCACGGTTAAATTCGGTCAAGCACACGTCCAGCACCTCCGTTCTGTGCTTCAGTAAAAAATCTTTTAATACGTTGTTTTCAATGCAGCTCACAACCGCATGGTCGATCGCGTCTTCCACGTCCTCGCCTTTGGTGCGATTCTCCCGGATCTCATTGATCAGCGTCATATAATCTTCCAGCGCCGGGCAAGCGGAAAGCAGTTCATCGTTCTTCCCTGGGTTGATGTTGACCATCGTCGCCGTCCACTCAAATTCTCCGGTTCCATTGGAATGAACAAATGCGTCGGAAAGCTTCAGCTTCTTCTCCGCCGGCTGCTCGACTGTGCCGTTGTAGAGCACGACGTATTTCGGAGAAGGAATGCGGAGCAGCTCGCTGCCGTATAGGTTCAGCCGATTGCGCTCCACGTAGCTGTTATAGAGCTTCCCGAAATACAGGAAGCCGCGCAGCGGCATGTTCGGGTTATAGCTGCTCTGCTGCTCCCAGAGGCTGATGGAATCGGCCAGGATAAAGGAGACATCGTTCTTCATCCCGACATAGATCACATCGTCGATCGTCGTGATCGTGAGATCCTTCGGGTCGGTATATGCGGTATGATTCAATGCGTTATACAGGGAGAGCATATTCTCCTTGTTCTCCTCCTGCCCGAAGAGCAGGCGGAAGAGCCGGTCCTTGTATTCCCGGTTGACACCCAACGCTTTCACACTCCTTTCTCTATTCCTATTATAATTGAGCTTCATAACCGAAACAAGTCTTTTTTGTTGCGGAACCGGTATACTGAAAAATAATTCACTGAATTTTTATTCAGTAAAAATTTTCTCAGTGGCTCTTCTTGTCCTTGATGTGGACCTTGATGGCTTTGTTGATGGCGGCGGTCTTGTCGTTGCCGTAGAGCTTGCAGAGGGCGTTGTTGAGGCCCTGTTTGGTCTTGTATTTCTTGATCATGGCGACGATCTCGGGGAGGTCCTGTTCGTACTGGGGGAGCTTTTCCTTCAGGTCCTGGAGCATGGCGGAATCGTCCTCGAGCTCCATGTTGTTGACCTGCTTGATGTTGAAGCCGCGCTCCTGCCAGAAGGAGACGACGGAGGAATAGCCCTTGTCCTTGCTGACGATGATGAAGGCGTCCTTCGCATGCGAGGGCGTGAGGGAGCCGAGGAAGGTGCAGAGCTGGAAGTCGAGGCTGTTGTTGCCCGTGACGACGCGGATCATCTCCACCTGGGACTGGATGCCGGAGAGCTCCTGATAGAGGTCAAAGTCCATCTTGTTGGAATTCACGGTATAGAAAAGATAGACCTTGTCGTCCGGGGCGATGCCGCTGATGCCGCGCATGCCGGCAAAGCTCACGTTTTCATAGTCAATAAAAAAAATTCTCATCGGTTTTACCTTTCTTTCTGAAATTGGAAACGGCATTCGGTTGCGCAAATGCCAAAAAACGAATATAATAGGCTGTTACAAAAAACGACGGGAGACGCAAGGGGCATGGAAACGAAAACGAAAAAATATACGGCGAAGAACGTCCTCACCGAGCTTGCGCTCACGGCGCTCATCCTCGCGGCCCTGCTGACGATGGACCGGTGCATCGAGAGCATGCATTTCTATACGCTCTACGGCACGGGATACAAATTCTGGGACATTTTCATGGCGCTCTATCTCCGCACACAGGCGGCGATGAAATACTTCATCCCGGCGGCCTTCGCCGTGTGGCTCATCGCGCGGCGCGGGAGATTTCACGCGGGCGTGCTGCCGGCGATCCTGCTCTTTTATCTCTGCACGGCGCTGACGACGCTCTTCAGCGAGGGAGGGGCGAGCTTTCGCATCGGGAACACGATGCAGTATCCCCTCGCGATGCTGCTCTTCGCGACAATGGCCTGCGCCTCAAGGCGCGGGGCAAGGCGCTTCACGGCCGCGGCAACGGGGCTTTATATCGTGCTGCTCGGATTGAACCTCGCCTTTGCCCTGTGGCCGCAGCTCTATTTCGCCATCGGCACCTGGCAGGCGGAATATCTCATCGCGCCGGACAATCTCACGGGATATCCGATGTTCTTCGCGCTGCTCTGCGCGCTGCTCGACCGGCACCTCGGCGGGGCGCGGGCGCGCACGGCGCTTTACCTGCTGCTCTTCTTCGCCAACCTCGCGCTCATCCACTGCGCCTCGGCCATGCTGGGGTGCGTGCCGGTCGCGCTGTATCTGATCTTCCCGCGCGTGCGGAAAGCCGCGGAACGGCTCTCGCTGAACGTCTTCTCCGCGCTCGCGGCGGCGTTTTTCGCCGTATTGATGCTGTGCGCGTACGGATACTTCCACTGGGAGGGCTTCGAGGGGCTGCTCGCGGGCGTGATCGCCATTGAGGCGTCGATGCTGGTAAGGTTCATCATATGGAACGGCTCGCTCACGCTGGCGCTGCAGAAGCCGCTCTTCGGGCACGGGCTCGGGACGGAGGCGGAGTTCTTCTACCGGCCGAACACCTCGCTCAACTACCACGCGCACAACGCCGTGCTGCAGACGCTGCAGGAGGGCGGGCTCGTGACGCTCGCCGCGGCGGGGCTCGTGCTCACGCGGACGGCGAAGGCGCTGAAGGAGAGCCGCGATCGGGAGCTCGCCGGGATCTTCAAGATTCTCATCTTCGGGGAGCTACTCATGATGCAGACGGCCATCGAGGGATGGTTCCCGTGGTACCCGGTGTTCCTGATGGCGCAGATGGCGGCCGTGACGGCCGCGATCGACGAGGAGGAGGACCGGAGCATCGCGGCATGGGGCAGGGGGCTCTTTTCCCGGAAGGACGTTACGCGCCTGGCCGCCGTGCTGGCCGTCCTCGCGCTGATCGCGCTGCTCGTGCCGATGCTGAAGATCGCCGAATACGACGTGCCCTCGGCGGACGACTTCAGCTTCAGCTGCGAGACCTACCGCGCGCTGCAGACGGGCGAGGGGCTCCTCGGGGCCCTGCGCGGCGCCGCGGAAAAGGCCGGAAAGGTCTACACCAGCTGGCAGGGGACCTTCGCCGCCATCGTGCTGATGGCGTTTCAGCCCGGGATCTTTGGGCTCGCCGCCTACCGGGCGACGGCCTGGATCACGCTCGGAGGGCTCCTCGGCGGGATCTTCTGGTTCTCCGTGCGGCTTTATCACGATGTTTTCTCCTGCCGGAAGGCAACGGCGCTGCTCTTCGCCGCGGCGGCCGGCATCGGCTGCACGCAGGCGCTGCCCGGAGCGCTGCAGGGCTTTTACTGGTATAACGGGGGGATCTACTATACCTTCACCTTCGGGATGCTGCTCTTCGCCTTTGCCTGCGGCATTTCGCTGCTGCGGAAGGGCGGAGGGGGGCGCATCGCGCTGCTGTGCTTCTTCGGAATTCTGCTCGGGGGCGGGAACTACGTGACGGCGCTGTTTGCCTGCGTCTCGCTCGCGCTGCTGCTCTTTGCGCTGCTGCTCCGAAAAGACGGGCGGTGGAAGCGCTTCGCGCTGCCGGGGTGCGTGCTGCTCGCCGCGTTCGCGCTGAGCGTGCTCGCGCCGGGAAACGCCGTAAGGCAGGCGGAGGTGCCGGAGCATCCGGGCGCCGTGAGCGCCGTGCTGCTGTCGGTCAAAATGTGCGCAGAGCAGTGCGTCACTTGGGCGCTCGACGGGCGGTATCTCGCCGTGATGGCGGCGCTGCTGCCGTTTGCCTGGAGCGCGGCACGGGGCTGCCGCTGCCGGTTCCGCCTGCCGCTCGCCGTGACGGCGCTGAGCTTTCTGCTGCACGCCTCGATGTTCACGCCGCAGATCTACGCCATGGGCATCCTCGGGCCGGAGCGGCTCGTGAACATCCTCTATTACGCGTTTCTGCTCCTGAGCGTGTTCAACCTCTTCTGGTGGTGCGGGGCGCTGAATGAGCTCGTCGGGAAAAAGCGGAGCGAGGGGGACTCCGTCTCACCTCTGCCGGCGCTTGCCTGCGGGCTCTGCGCCCTGGCGCTGCTCGCGGGCGCCGTGAAGGTGCAGGGGAAGGGGCTCACGGCCGTGATCGCGCTCTCGAGCCTGCGGAGCGGAGAGGCCGAGACGTATTACGCCGAGGCGCTGGAGCGGCAGAGCGTCCTGGAGGACGACGCCGTCCGCGAGTGCGAATTCGCGCCTTACACAGAGCAGCCCCTGCTCCTCTATTTCTCGGACCTGAGCGACAGCATGGAGGATTATCAGAACGAGGACTGCTGCACGTTCTACGGGAAGAGCTCGATCCTCGTGCGGTAAAAAAAGCCATACGAAAGGCTCCGGCGGCTGCCGGAGCCTTTTTTGCGCTTTGCTTAAAGGGAAGCATACCGGTCCCGCTGCTGCACGGCAAGCGCGTCGCAGCGGTTGTTTTTTTCGTTTTCGGCGTGGCCCTTGACCCAGTGACAGGTCATCTCGTGCTGGGCCGTCAGGAGCAGGAGACGGTCCCACAGGTCGGGGTTCAGGGCGGGCTCCTTGTTGCTCTTGACCCAGCCGCGGCGCTTCCAGGACGCCGCCCAGCCTTTTTCCAGGCCGTCGACGACATAGCGGGAGTCCGAATAGAGGTCGACGCGGCAGGGCTCGCGGAGGCACTCGAGGGCGGAGATGACGGCGAGGAGCTCCATGCGGTTGTTCGTCGTCTCCTTCTCGCCGCCCGAGATCTCCTTTTCGGTGCCCTTGCAGCAGAGGACGGCCGCCCAGCCGCCGGGGCCGGGATTGCCGCTGCAGGCCCCGTCGGTATAGATGGAGACGGATTTCTTAATCTGCATCGTCCGGAAGCTCGGGTTCAAAGGCGGGCGCTTCGGCGTCTTCCGAAGGGGCTTCCCGCTCCGTCTTCGCAAGGGAGATGACGGAGGCGCCCGGGGCGAGCGACATGATGCGCACGCCTGCCGCGCTGCGCCCCGTCTTGCGGACGGAGGCGACGGGGAAGCGGATGATGGTGCCGTCGTTGGCGATAACGAGAAGATCCTCGTCTCCGGAGACGGCCTCGACGCCGACGACGGAGCCCGTCTTCTCCGAGACGTTATAGTTCTTCACGCCCATGCCGCCGCGGTGCGTGATGCGGTATTCCTCCAGGTCCGTCCGCTTGCCGAAGCCCTTTTCCGTGACCGTGAGGAGCTCGGAGCCCTGCGAGGAGCAGCAGGCGCCGACGACGGCGTCCCCCTCGCGGAGCCGGATGCCGCGGACGCCGACGGCCGTGCGGCCCATGGAGCGGGCGTCCGTCTCCGGGAAGCCGTTGCAGCAGCCGTCCTTCGTGGCGATGAGAATGGTGTCGGAGCCGGTGGTCTGGAGGACGGAGATGAGCTCGTCCCCCTCGTCGAGCGTGATGGCGCGGATGCCGCTCGCGCGGATGTTCTTGAGGGAGCTCTGCTCCATGCGCTTGACCGTGCCGTTTTTCGTGACGAAGACGAGATACCGGTCCTCCGAGGCGCTGCGGCCGCAGATCATGGCGCTGACGCGCTCGGCGTTCTCGCCGGCTTCAATGGGAAGAATGTTGACGAGATTCGTGCCGCGGGCGGCGCGGGAGGAGGCCGGGATCATGTAGCCCTTCTTGACGAAGGCGCGGCCGGAGTTCATGAAGAAGAGGATATTGTCGTGCGTGGAGGCCGTGAAGACCGTGTCGACGGAGTCCTCCTCCTTGGTGGACATGGCGCGGACGCCCTTGCCGCCGCGGCCCTGGGCGCGGTATTCGGAGACGGGCATGCGCTTGATGTAGCCGCCGCGGGAGAGCGTGAAGACGGAGAGCTCCTCCTGGATGAGGTCCTCGTCGAGAATGTCCTCGACGACGTCCTGGATCTCCGTGAGGCGCTTGTCGCCGTACTTGTCGCGGATGGCGATGAGCTCCTCCTTGAGGAGGGCCTTGATCTTGGCGGGGTCGGCGAGGAGATCTTCATAATAGCGGATCTTCTCCTCGAGGGACTGATATTCCTCGCTGAGCTTCTCCCGGTCGAGCCCCTGGAGGGCCTTGAGGCGCATGTCCAGGACATACTGGGCCTGGACATCGTCGAGCGAGAAGCGCTGCATGAGGTTCTCCTTCGCGTCGTCGTAGCTGGAGCGGATGATGCGGACGACCTCGTCGATATTGTCCTGCGCGATGAGGAGGCCTTCGAGCAGATGGGCCCGCTCCTGCGCCTTCTTGAGATCGTAGCGCGTGCGCCGCGTCAGGACCTGCTCCTGGAAGGCGAGATATTCGTCGAGCATCTCGCGCAGGGAGAGCACCTTCGGCTGGGACTGGTCATTGACGAGGGCGAGCATGTTGATGGAGAAGCCGGACTGGAGCGCCGTCTGCGCAAAGAGGCGGTTGAGGACGACGCCGGGGTTGGCGTCCTTCTTGAGCTCGATGACGATGCGCATGCCGTTGCGGTCCGTCTCGTCGCGGATGTCGGAAATGCCCTCGAGGCGCTTGTCGCGCACCTGTTCGGCCATGTTCTTGATGAGCTGGCGCTTGTTGACCTGATAGGGCAGCTCCGTGACGATGATGCGCGTGCGCTTGTCGCGCCCGTATTCCTCAAACTCCGTGCGGGCGCGGACCGTGATCTTGCCGCGGCCGGTGGCGTAGGCCTGGCGGATGCCGCTGCGGCCCATGATGATGCCCTTCGTCGGGAAGTCCGGCCCCTGGACGCAGGCCATGAGGTCGTTGAGGTCGGCATCGGGGTCATCGAGAACGCAGACGCAGGCGTTGATGACCTCCGTGAGGTTGTGGGGCGGGATGTTCGTCGCCATGCCGACGGCGATGCCGCTCGAGCCGTTCACGAGGAGGTTCGGGAAGCGGGAGGGGAGGACGCGGGGCTCGCGGCGGGATTCGTCAAAGTTCGGGTCCCAGTCGACCGTGTCCTTCTCGATGTCGCGGAGCATCTCGGCGGAGATCTTCGAAAGGCGGGCTTCGGTGTAACGGTAGGCGGCCGGAGGGTCGCCGTCGACGGAGCCGAAGTTGCCGTGCCCGTCGACCAGCATGTAGCGCATGGAAAAGTCCTGCGCGAGGCGGACCATGGCGTCGTAGACGGAGGCGTCGCCGTGGGGGTGATATTTGCCGAGAACGTCGCCGACGCAGGTGGCGGATTTTTTGAAGGCCTTGTCGGCCGTGAGGCCGTCCTCATGCATGGTGTAGAGGATGCGGCGGTGGACCGGCTTGAGCCCGTCCCGCGCGTCGGGAAGGGCGCGGGAGACGATGACGGACATCGCATAGTCGATATAGCTCTTCTGCATCTCGCCGACGAGCTCGGACTCCGTGATGACCTGATTCGGGAAGAGAATGTCTTCGGGCTTGTAATCTCTCTTGTGTGCCATAGCTTGCTGTTTCGCTTCTCCTTTCCCTTATTTGTCCAGATTGACGACGTGGCGGGCGTTGGCCTCGATCCAGTCGCGCCGGGGCTCGACCTCCTCGCCCATGAGAAGCGTGAAGATCTGGTCGGCCATGACGGCGTCGCCGAGCGTGATGCGGCGCAGGGAGCGCTGCTCGGGGTCCATCGTCGTCTCCCAGAGCTCGTGGGGGTCCATTTCGCCGAGGCCCTTGAAGCGGGAGATGTCGATCTTGACGTTGGGATTGTCCCCTCGCATCTCGGCGGAGACGCGGTCGCGCTGCTCGTCGGAATAGGCGACGCGCTGCTGCTTGCCGCGCGTGAGCTTGTAGAGGGGGGGAACGGCGGAATAGACGTAGCCGTTTTCAATGAGCGGGCGCATGTGGCGGAAGAAGAACGTCAGAAGGAGCGTGCGGATGTGGGCGCCGTCGACATCGGCATCGGACATGATGATGATCTTGTGATAGCGCAGGCGGTCGAGATTGAACTCGTCCCCGATGCCGGTGCCGAGGGCAGTGATGAGGGGCTGGAGCTTGTCGTTGCCGTAGATCTTGTCGATGCGGGCCTTTTCCACGTTGAGCATCTTGCCCCACATGGCGAGGATGGCCTGGAAGCGGGAATCGCGGCCCTGGATGGCGGAGCCCGCGGCGCTGTCGCCCTCGACGATGTAGATCTCGCAGAGGGAGGGATCGCGCTCGTTGCAGTCCTGCAGCTTGTCGGGCATCTGGCCGGACTCGAGGCCGGTCTTGCGGCGGACGGATTCCTTGGCCTTGCGCGCCGCCTCGCGGGCGCGGTTGGCCATCATGGCCTTGTCGAGGATCGTCTTGGCGACGGAGGGATGCTCCTCGAGATACGTCGCCATCTGGTCGGAGACGATGTTGTCGACCAGGGTGCGGATGTAGGCGTTGCCGAGCTTCTGCTTGGTCTGGCCCTCGAACTGGGCCTCGGGGAGCTTGACGGAGATGACGGCGGAGACGCCCTCGCGGACATCGTCGCCGGAGACCTTGTCGGTGTCCTTGATGAGCTTGTTCTTCTGGCCGTAGGCGTTGATAACGCGCGTGAGCGCGGTGCGGAAGCCCGTCTCGTGCATGCCGCCTTCGGGCGTGTGGATGTCGTTGGCGAAGGAGACGACGGTCTCGTTGTAGCCGTCGTTATACTGCAGGGCGATCTCGGCGACGGCGCCGTTCTTCTCGTCCTTGCCCGAGAAATAGAGAATGTCCTCGTGGACGGGAGTCTTGTTGCGGTTGAGGTAGGAGACATATTCCCGGATGCCGCCCTCGTAGCAGAGAACGTCCCGGCACTCCCGGTCCGGGTCCTCGCGGTCGGGGCGGACGTCGGAGATCGTGATGCGCAGGCCCGCGTTCAGGAAGGCCTGCTCGCGCATGCGCGTGTGGAGGATCTCATAGTCATAGCGCGTATCGTCGAACATCTCGGGGTCCGGCTTGAAGCGGACCGTGGTGCCGGTATGGTCCGTGGTGCCGACGACGGCAATGTCCTGCGTGATGGCGCCGCGGGAGAAGCGCATCTGATAGATCTTTCCGCCGCGGTGCACCTGCACCTCGAGCCACTCGGAGAGGGCGTTGACGACGCTGGCGCCGACGCCGTGCAGGCCGCCGGAGACCTTGTAGCCCCCGCCGCCGAACTTGCCGCCGGCATGGAGGACCGTATAGACGACCTCAAGGGCGGATCTGCCCGTCTGCTCCTGGATGTCCACCGGGATGCCGCGGCCGTTGTCGCTCACGCGGATGATGTCGTTCTCCTCGATGGTGACGTCAATGTCCGTGCAGTAGCCGGCGAGGGCCTCGTCGATGGAGTTGTCCACGATCTCGTAGACCAGATGATGAAGGCCGGAGGAGGACGTGGAGCCGATGTACATGCCCGGGCGCTTGCGGACGGCCTCGAGGCCTTCGAGCACCTGGATCTGGGACGCGTCGTATTCCTGGGTCACTTTTTCGGTAATGTCTGCCATAGCTTTCTGTGCTTCCTTTTATTTCAGTACTTCCATATGTCTGGCGAGCGTTGCGGACGAGCTCTGGACGAGCGTGAGGCGGCCGGAGGCATCGAGAACGAAGGACTTCGGCAGGTCCTCGGAGGCATTGTCCACCGCGCCGCGCTCCTCCGAGGCGCGCAGAAACGCGCGCGTGAGGTGCGACTGCGAGGTGATGTCCAGATCAAAAACGCCGACAACGTCGGGGGAGGCGATAAATTTGTTTTTGCCGAGCTCGAAGATCATGCGCGCACCCGGCCCTTCTCGATGAAGAGGACCTTGCCGCCGGTGCGGTGGGAGATGCCCTCGTCCTCGCAGCAGGTGATGAGCGTCTGGCCGCCGCCGATGCGGTTGAGGACGAACTCCTGGCGGGCGGCGTCGAGCTCGGAGAGAACATCGTCGAGCAGGAGGACGGGATATTCGCCCGTCTCGGCAAAGAGAAGATCCCGCTCCGCGAGCTTGAGGGAGAGGGCGGCCGTGCGCGTCTGGCCCTGGGAGGCAAAGCTCCGGGCGGAGGCGCCGTTGATGGAGATGTCCAGATCGTCCTTGTGCGCGCCCGTGAGGCAGAGGCCGGATTCGATCTCGGCGCGGCGGTGCGACTCCTGATGGTCGCAGAGGGCGTAATAGATCTCCTTTTCGGAGGCGAGGGGGTCCTGTACAGTGCCGACGGTCTTATATTCCACCGTAAGCTGTTCGTTTGAGGCGGAGAGCTCCCGGTGGATCGGCGCCGCCGCCTCCTGCAGGCGGAGCGTATAGGCGGCGCGGTAGCGGATGAGCTTGGCCGAGCAGCGGCAGAGCCCGTCCGAGAATTCGTCGAGCGGGTCGAGAAGGGAGGGCTTTTCGCGCCAGTCCTTCAAAATACGCGTTTTCTGCTCGTAGAGGCGGTTGAACTCGGAGAGGATCGCTTCGTACTGCGGGCGGATCTGGCCGATGGCCTGATCGAGCAGGCGGCGGCGGACCGCGGCCCCGTCCTTGATGAGATCCAGGTCGTCGGGGCAGAAGAGGACGACGTTCAGCGTCTCGGCGAGCTCGGAGGCCGACTTTTTGACGCCGTTGACGAGGATCTTCTTCGCGCTGCCGGGGCGGAGGGCGATCTTCACCGTCTGCTCCCGGCCGCGGCTCGTGAGGTCCGCCAGGATCTCGGAGGAGGAATAGGCGAAGTTGACCAGCTCCTTATCAAAGCGCGTGCGGAAGCTGCGGCCGCAGGAGAGGAGATAGACGGACTCGAGAAGATTCGTCTTCCCCTGGGCGTTGCTGCCGGAGATGACATTCGTGCCCGGCGCGAACTCGATCGATTCAAACTCGTAATTGCGAAAGCCCGTGAGGGCGAGGCGGTCAATCTTCATGAAGAACGCGGAGCTTCTGATGCGCAAGCTCTACGACGTCGCCGGAGCGGAGCTTTTTGCCGCGCATCGTGCAGACCTCGCCGTTGACGAGGACCTGCCCGTCCGAAATGAGCAGCTTCGCCTCGCCGCCGCTCGCGACGAGGGAGGCGTATTTCAAGAGCGCGTCAAGCTTGATAAAGTCCGTTCGGATGGTGATCTCTTCCATAGGTAAAGGTTCCTTTTTTTGATCTCTCAGGCGTGCAGGCGGACGGGGAGGATCATGTAGGTGAAGCTCTCCGAGCCGTCGGACGCGCGGATGACGCAGGGGGAGGAGGAGGTATTGAGGCAGAGCTGAAGCTCGTCCTTCTCGCAGGCCTTGAGGGCGTCGAGGAGATAGCGGTCGTTGAAGCCGATCTCGATGCCTTCGCCGTCACCGTCGCAGGAGCAGGTGTCCTCCGCCTTGCCGGTGGAGGCGGAGCAGACGCAGTGGATGCGGCCGTCGTCAAAGGTCATGCGGACGGGGTTGTTGTTCTTGTCGTTCAGGACGAGGGAGACGCGGTCAATGACCGAGATGAGCTCGCCGCGGTCAATGCCGACGACCGTGCGGAAATTCACGGGGACGGACTTGCGGTGGTTGAGGAAATCGCCCTCGAGGCGGCGCGTCACGACGACCGTGCTGCCGACCGTGAAGGAGATGTGCTTGCCGCCGATGGAGAGATAGCAGGGCTCGTCCGTGTCGCCGCAGATCTTCTCGACGTCGCTCAGGGCAAAGCCGGGGACGACGAAGGCCGTGTTCTCCGTGTTTTTGTTCTCGATGTGCTCGACGCGGCGGGCGAGACGGTAGCCGTCGACCGCGACGATGGTCAGCTCGCTGCCCTGGAGCTCGAACTGGGCGCCGGTGTAGACGGGGCGGATCTCATCCTTCGCGACGGCAAAGATGGAGCGGGAGATCATGTTTTTGAGGAGGTTCTGCGGGATGGTGAAGGTGCTCGTGCCGTTGAAGGAGGGCATCTCGGGATAATCCGACGTGTCGAGGCCGATGATGCTGAACTCGGAGCGGCCGCAGCGGACATTGACATTGAGCTTCTCGTCGCACGTGAAGGTGACGAGACCGTCCGGCAGGCGGCGGATCAGCTCGTTGAAGAAGCGGGCATTGAGGATCATGGAGCCCGGCTCGGCGACGTCGGCCTCGATGGAGGTGTAGATGGCCTCCTTGAGGTCAAAGCCCGTGAGCTTCAGGGCGACCCCCGCCTCGAAGAGGATGCCCTCGAGCGCGGCGATCGGGCTTTTGGAGGCGACGGCGCGGGAGGCGACGATGCCGGCCTCCTGCAGAACGGATTTCTCGCATGTAAATTTCATGGCAGATTCTCCTTGAGAAAGATCGTTTGAGAGGAATATATAAATAATATTTTTAGTAATAACAGTATTAGAAAGCGAAAATTGTGGAAAAGCGGGAAAAATGCTTTAAAACAGGGAAAAAGCAGAGGAGGGAACCTGTGGAAAAACGGGAGGAAACGGAAGGGGAAAAGGAGGGGAAAAAAATTTCGACCGGAGAAGGGAGCGGTTTGAACAGCAAAATGTGGAAAACTACTGGGAGTTGATGTTGGAGGAAATGTCCCGGATCTTGGCGGCCATGGAGGCGTCGGACTTGATGGAATCCTCGATCTTGCGGATGGAGGAGAGGACCGTGGAATGGTTGCGGCCTTCAAACTGATCGCCGATCTCGGAGAGGGAGAGCTGCGTGAGGTTGCGCATGAGGTACATCGCGACCTGGCGCGCCTCCGCGACGAGGCGGGCGCGGTTCTGCCCGCGGATCTCCTCCTCGGAGACGGAATAGTAGGCGGAGGTCTCGAAAAGGATGCGGGCGGGCGTCGTCTCCTCCGTGCGGATGACGTCCTTGATGGCGCGGCGCACGGAGTCCGTCGTGATGACCTCGTTCAGGATCTCCTTGTAGGCCGTGAGCTTCTTGATGACGCCCTCGAGCTGGCGGATGTTGGACTTGACCTGCGCGGCGATGAATTCCACCGCCTCCGGAGAGAGCATCAGGCCGAGACGGCGGGCCTTGTTGGAGACGATGGCCATGCGCGTCTCGAGGTCGGGGGGCTGAATGTCCGCCATCAGGCCCCATTCAAAGCGCGTGCGGAGCCGGTCGTCCAGAAGGGACATCTCGATGGGAGGGCGGTCCGACGTGACGACGATCTGGTTGCCGGCTTCGTAGATGGAATTGAAGGTGTGGAAGAACTCCTCCTGCGTCTGCTGCTTGCCGGCGATGAACTGAATATCGTCCACCAGAAGAAGGTCGACATTGCGGAACTCCTCGCGGAAGTCCTGCATCTTGTGCTGCTGGATGGAATGGACCAGGCGGTTGGTGAAATCGTCTCCCTTGATGTAGGAGATCTTTTTGGTGGGGTCGGCGGTGTGGATGCGCTGGCCGATGGCATAGAGAAGATGCGTCTTGCCGAGGCCGGAGTTGCCGTAAATGAAGAGGGGATTGTAGCCCTGGCCGCCCGGCTTTTCGGCGACGGCCATAGCCGCGGCGTGGGCAAACTTGTTGGAATTGCCGACGATGAAGCGGTCAAACGTATAGTCCTCCATCTCGGGGAGAAAGTCACCGTCCCCGCCGGACTTGGTCTCGTTATAATTGAGGACCTCCTCGTCTCCCGCGAGAAGAAGCACGTCGACGTCCTCCGAAAACAGCTCGCGGAGGGCGGCTTTGATCTTTTCGGAAAAGCGCTGCTCGATGATCTTGCGCGTGAACTCGTTCTTCACGGAGAGGACCAGCTTGCCGCCCGTCCAGTCCACCGGGCGGCAGTCCGAGAACCAGGTCTGGATCGCCGTCGGCGTGAGGTCGGAGGATAAAATTTTCAGAACCGCGTCCCACAGCTCCTGATAGGAATTCATAAAAAACCACCTGCCGCATAATGTGCCTATTATCGTTTAAGTATAACAAAAAGGGAAAAAGTTTGCAATACTTTAATTATAATAAAGTAGAAAGAAGCGCAAAAAAACGGCTCCGGAACGCGTCCGGAGCCGGGAGAAAACGGGAAAGGAGCGGAGAAGAAGCTCAGGCCTTCGGCGTGAGGACCTTCGTGCCGCCCATGTAGGGCTGAAGGACCTCGGGGATGGTGACGGAGCCGTCCGCCTGCAGGTGATTTTCCAGGAAGGCGATGAGCATGCGGGGAGGCGCGACGACGGTATTGTTGAGCGTATGCGGGAGGTACATTTTGCCGTCCTCTCCCTTGACGCGCATCTTCAGGCGGCGGGCCTGGGCGTCGCCGAGGTTGGAGCAGGAGCAGACCTCAAAATACTTCTGCTGGCGCGGAGACCAGGCTTCGATATCGCAGGACTTGACCTTGAGGTCCGCGAGGTCGCCGGAGCAGCACTCGAGCTGGCGGACGGGAATGTCCATGCTGCGGAAGAGCTCGACGGAGAAGCGCCACATCTTTTCATACCAGGCCATGGAATCCTCCGGCTTGCAGACGACGATCATCTCCTGCTTTTCAAACTGGTGGATGCGGTAGACGCCGCGCTCTTCGATGCCGTGGGCGCCCTTTTCCTTGCGGAAGCAGGGGGAATAGCTCGTGAGCGTCTGGGGGAGCGTCTCCTCGGGGATGATCTGGTCGATAAACTTGCCGATCATGGAGTGCTCGGAGGTGCCGATGAGGTAGAGGTCCTCGCCTTCGATCTTGTACATCATGGCTTCCATGTCCGTCTGGCTCATGACGCCTTCGACGACGTTGCCGTGGATCATGAAGGGGGGAATGCAGTAAATAAAGCCTTTGTTGATCATAAAGTCGCGCGCGTAGGCGAGGACGGCGGAGTGGAGGCGGGCGACGTCGCCCATCAGGTAATAGAAGCCGTTGCCGGAGACGCGGCCAGCGGCGTCCATGTCCACGCCGTTGAGGCGCTCCATGATCTGCGTGTGGTACGGGATCTCAAAATCCGGGACGAGGGGCTCGCCGAAGCGCTGGACCTCGACGTTGGCGCTGTCGTCCGGGCCGATGGGGACGGAGGGGTCGATGATGTTCGGGATCGAGAGCATGATGGTGTGGATGCGCGCGGCGAGCTCCTCCTCGCGCGCTTCGAGCTCCGCGAGGCGGTCGGCATTGGCCTTGACGAGGGCCTTGACCTTCTCGGCCTCCGCAAGCTTGGAGGGGTCCTTCTTCGCCTGGCCCATCAGCATGCCGACCTGCTTGGAGAGCCGGTTGCGGTCGGCGCGGAGGTCGCTCGCCTCCTTGATGGCGGCGCGGTTCTCGGCATCAAGCGCAACGACCTCGTCCACGAGCGGGAGCTTGAAGTCCTGGAACTTCTTTCTGATGTTTTCCTTGACGGCTTCGGGATTTTCACGGACAAATTTGATATCAAGCATGATTCGTTTCCTCTTTTATCTTAATCTTATTTTTTTCGTTGCAGCTTCAGCTGAGACGCTTCAGGGCTTCGATCAGGGCCTCGCGGTCGTCCGCGGAATAATACTCGAGCTCGAGCTTTCCGCCCTTGCGGCCTTCCTGCAGGCGGACCCGGCGGCCGAGGAGCTTCGAGAGCTCGTCCGAGATCTCTTTGGCGTAATCGATCTGTACGCCCGAGGAGGCGGGCGCTTCGGGGGCTTCGGGAGCGGCGGCTTCCTTCGCGATTCGGGCGGCCAGGGACTCGGCGCGGCGGACGGAATAGCTCTTCGCGATGATCTCGTCGGCCGCCTGCTTCTGGCGGGCGGGGTCGGAAATGGGAAGAAGGGCGCGGGCGTGGCCGGCGGAGAGGGCGCCTTTTTCCACGAGCGGGATCACGGCGGGGGAGAGATTGAGAAGGCGCATGGCGTTCGTAATGGCCGGGCGGGAGCGGCCGACGCTGCGGGCCGTCTCCTCCTGGGTGAGGCCGTATTCCTCCATGAGGGCCTTGTAGCCCTTCGCCTCCTCCATGGGATTGAGATCCTCGCGCTGCAGATTCTCCACGAGGGCCAGCTCGGCCGTCGTGCGGTCGTCCGCTTCCAGAACGCGGACGGGGACCTCGGAGAGGCCTGCGAGGCGGGAGGCGCGCCAGCGGCGCTCGCCGGCAATGATCTGATACTGGCCGTTCGGCAGGGGGCGGACCGTGATGGGCTGAATGATGCCGTGGGTCGCGATGGAATCGGCCAGGGCCTGCAGGGCCTCCTCGTCAAAATAATTTCGCGGCTGCTCCTGCCGGGGCTCGACCTTGCCGATGGGGAGAACGGAGAGGTTCTCCTTCTCGTCCTCGAGATCGTCCCCGAAGAGGACGCTGAGCCCGGCGCCGAGGCCTCGTTTTTCTTTTTCTTTGGGCGGCATGATGTCTCCTTATGCTTTATGCTTTTCCGGTTTTGGTCTTTGCGATGAATTCCTCCGCGAGCGCTCCGTAGGCGCGGGAGCCGCGGTTTGATCGGTCATAGTCGACCCCGGGAAGCCCGTGGCTCGGGGCCTCGGAGAGGCGGACGGCACGGGGGATGACCGTGTCATAGACCTTCTGCGGAAGATAGTTCCGCAGTTCGTTTGCCACCTGCACCGTGAGGTTGGCGCGGGAGTCATACATCGTGAGAAGAATGCCCTCGATCTCCAGGCGGGGATTGAGATTCTTCTTGCAGCGGCGGATGCTGTTCATGAGGTCGGCAATGCCTTCGAGCGCATAGTATTCGCACTGCATCGGGATGAGGACGCTGTCCGCCGCCACGAGGGCATTGAGCGTGAGAAGCTCGAGGGAGGGGGGACAGTCCAAAAAGATATAGTCATAGTCCGTATAGAGCTTCTGGAGCGCCGTGCGGAGAATTTTTTCCCGGTTCTCGAGGCCGGTCAGCTCCACGGAGGCCGCGGCGAGCGAGCGCCCGGCGGGGATCACGTCGCCAAAATCCGTATGCTGAATGCAGGAAAAGACGTCGGCATCCTGAATGAGGAGCTCGTAGGTGCCGGGGACGGTCTTCTTGCTGACGCCCATGCCCGAGGTCGCGTTGCCCTGGGGATCGCAGTCCGCCAAAAGAACGCGCTTGCCGAGGCGCGTGAGCGCGGCCGTCAGGTTGACGGCGGTGGTCGTCTTGCCGACGCCGCCCTTCTGGTTTGCAATTGCAATGATTTTTGCCATCGATCGTTTCTCCTTTTTGTTCCCGTGCATTATAACAGCACAAGGGACGGAATGCAAATGTTTCACGTGAAACATCGGGAAAATGTTTCACGTGAAACATCGAAAAACTACAAGATTTTGTGGCCGGATCAAAGGAAGGCCACAAGGAAAAAAAGAAAAATTTTTTTGCAAAAAAGGCTTGCATTTGGTTTACATATTTGCTATAATTCACAAACGCGATCGGATAAAGAGCGCAATTTTTTAGGAGGAGGTGCAATCGATCCATGGCCAATATTAAATCTGCTGCAAAAAGAGACGAGAAGTCCAAGGAGCTCCGCGCAAAGAACCGCGCTGAAAAGACGGAACTCAAGACCATGATGAAGAAGTTTGACGCTGCTGTTGCCGAAGGCGATAGCGTGAAGGCAGCCGAAGCCTATAAAGTTGCAGTCAAGACGGTCGATCATGCAGCCGGCAAGGGTCTGCTGCATAAGAACAACGCAGCACACAAAAAGTCTGCGATGACCATCAAGCTCAATCAGATGGCATAACTTGCATGCAACATCAAAAGGGGCGCAGTGTTCTGCGCCCCTTTTTTTAATCCAATCATCCAAAATAAAAAATGGGGCCACGCATATGAAAAAGAAACTTATGCTGATCATCAATCCTGCCGCGGGGCGGGGCGCCTATACCGTGAACTTCCCGGAGGCCATGCAGCTGCTCGCCAAGGGCGGCTACGAGACCACGCTCTACTATACCGAGGGGCGCGGGGACGCGACGCGGTACGCCCGGGAATACGCCGGAAATTACGACACCGTCGCCTGCATCGGGGGAGACGGGACGCTCAGCGAGGTACTCTCGGGGCTGATGGGCGTGGAAGCGCCCCCTCCCGTCGGCTATATCCCGATGGGAACGGCGAACGACGTCGCGACGACGCTGGAGATCCCGAAGAACGACACGCTCGGCGCCTGCCGGCTCATTCTGGAGGGCGAGGGGCACCCCTTCGACGTCGGCGGCTTCGGCGAGGACGCCTATTTTGCCTACATCGCGGCCTTCGGCGCGTTCACGGCCGTGAGCTACGCGACGCCGCAGAGCCAGAAGAAGGCGCTGGGGCATCTCGCCTACGTCCTGCAGGGCGCGGCGGAGCTGCCGAACATTGAAAAATATCACGTGCGCGTGGAGACGGACGTCGGCGTGCTCGACGAGCCGGATCTCGTCTACGGGAGCATGAGCAACTCCACGTCCGTCGCGGGGATCGTGCGGCTGCCGGAGAACATGGTGCATCTGGGGGACGGCATGTCCGAGCTCGTGCTCGTGAAGGACCCGGGAAGCGTGGAAAAATTCGCGGAGCTCGCCTCCGCGGTGCTCTCCCGCCGCTTCGACAGCGACAAGCTCATCATCCTGCACACGAAAAAGGCGCGGTTTATTTTCGACAGACCCGTCGCCTGGACGAGGGACGGGGAGGACGGCGGCATGCACGAGGACGTCGTGCTGCGCAACTTCAAGTGCCCCGTGCAGCTGATCTTCTGATTGAAAAAGAGAGAAAGAGCGCGTATAATAGATCTGTTTTATATTCCGGCAATGCAATTGTGAAAAGTAAGGAGAACGAACGAGATGAAGCGTCAGAGAATCGCGGGCCTCTGGGAGGACGCCGCGGCATTCGAGGGAAAGAGCATCACGGTGTGCGGCTGGGTCCGCACGGTGCGGGATCTGAAAAACTTCGGATTTATTGAACTCAACGACGGCAGCTGCTTCAAGCCGCTGCAGGTCGTACTGGAACGGGAGAGCCTGGAAAATTACGAGGAGATCGCCAAGCAGAACGTCGGCGCGGCACTCGTCTGCCGCGGAACGATCCGGCTGACGCCGGAGGCGCCGCAGCCCTTCGAGATGAAGGCCGAGAGCATCGAGGTGGAAGGCGTGTCCACGCCGGACTACCCGCTGCAGAAGAAGCGCCACAGCGTGGAATTCCTGCGGACGATCCAGCATCTCCGCCCGCGGACGAATCTTTTCTCCGCGACCTTCCGCGTGCGCGCGGCGGCCGCACAGGCCATTCACGAATTCTTCCGGAGCAAGGGCTTCGTCTACGTCCACACGCCGATCATCACGGGATCGGACTGCGAGGGCGCGGGCGAGATGTTCCGCGTGACGACGCTCGACCTCAACAATCTTCCGCGGAAGGAGGACGGGACCGTCGACGACAGCAAGGACTTCTTCGGAAAGGCGACGAATCTCACCGTCTCCGGGCAGCTCAACTGCGAGAACTTCGCAATGGCCTTCGGCGACGTCTATACCTTCGGGCCGACCTTCCGCGCGGAGGTCTCCTACACGCAGCGGCACGCGGCGGAGTTCTGGATGATCGAGCCGGAGATGGCCTTTGCCGACCTCGAGGATGATATGGAAAACGCCGAGGAAATGGTAAAGTACGTGATCAACTATGTGTTCGAGCACTGCCCGCAGGAGATGGAGTTCTTCAACAAATTCGTCGACAAGGGGCTCATCGACCGGCTGCGCAACGTGGCGGACAACGAGTTCGGCCGCATCGACTACAGCGAGGCCGTCGAGATATTGCAGAAGAGCGGAAAAGAGTTCGACTACCCCGTCGAATGGGGGACCGACCTGCAGACGGAGCACGAGCGGTATCTGACGGAGGAGGTCTTCAAAAAGCCCATCTTCGTCAAGAACTACCCCAAGGAGATCAAGGCCTTCTACATGCGCCTCAACGACGACGGGAAGACCGTCGCGGCGGCGGACTGCCTCGTGCCGGGCATCGGCGAGATCATCGGAGGAAGCCAGCGCGAGGAGCGCCTCGACGTGCTGACGGCGCGCATGAAGGAGCTCGGGCTCAAGGAGGAGGACTACTGGTGGTACCTCGACCTGCGGCGCTACGGCTCCTGCCGGCACGCGGGCTACGGGCTCGGGTTTGAGCGGCTCGTCATGTATCTCACGGGCGTGAGCAACATCCGCGACGTGGAGCTCCACCCGCGCACGACCGGCAACGCCGACTTCTGAGCGGCCTTTTCCCAAACACATGAACAAACGCAGAAACCGGGTCTTCCTCTCCTGCGGCATCACGGGAGGCGTATGCCTCCTCGTGCTGATCTTCTGTCTGTCGTTTCTCGCCGTGCGCGCCGGCGGCACGCAGGCCTCGGCCGAGGCCGCCGAAAGCACGGAAGCCTCGGGCTCTCTCTTCAGCCGGCTCTTTCCGACCTACGGGATGAAGAACGCGGAGCCGCCGGAGAGCGTCGTCGTGAGCTATATGCAGGGGATCGACGTCGACGAGACGGGGCAGAAGTGCCTCATCACCGCGGACGGCGGAAGCCTGTATATCGACCGGCCGCCCGCAGGCGACGAGGCGAAGCTGCTCTGCAGCCTCCTGCAGGGGAGCTGGAGCTGGCAGATGGATCCCGCCGCGATCGAGGGGACGGAGGCGGCCGTGAACGTCTACATCACGTGCCCGAGCCTTTCGGCGATGGCGCCGCTCGTGCAGAGCCGGATGCAGGAGCTGCTGGAGGAGCGCGTGGAGGCCGCCTCCGCCGGAAGCGACGTCTACAACGAGGACGAGAGCGTGCGGCAGGACGTGCTGGACGATCTGTTCTGGGCGGCGCTCGGAGAGGCGAGCGCACAGGCAAAGGAGCAGAGCAGCGTGACCGTGCAGGCGCAGCTCCGGCTGAGCTATTTTGACCGGGCCTGGCACGTCACGAATCCCGCCGGGCTGCAGCAGAGCCTCGATGCGCGCGTGGCGCAAATGAAGGAGACGGCCGCGGCCGCGCTCACCTATATTCCGAAAATTCAGCCCATCGACGAGACCGCTACCGCGGGCCCGGAACCGCTGCAGAGCAGCTTCGGCAGCACCGGAGACCCGGCAGCGGTCTCCGCGCTTCTCACCGACCGGCGGGCGCAGCGCCTCATCGGAGACGAGACACCCGTTTTCAGCGAAGAGATCGACTTCATCCCGGGGACGCTCATCCGCTATTATCTCGACGAGAGCCTGCTGATGATCCAGTGGCAGGAGGAAGAGGCGGGAATGGTGGGGACGTTTGCGGAGATCTTCACCGCGGACGGCTCCCAGATCCGGAGAAAGATCGCGGGGGACAGCTACGGGGACATGAACTTCTGCACCGCGAGCGAATTCGCCGCGCAGACGAACGCCGTGCTCGCCGTGGGGGGAGACTTCTACAACCACGCGAGAAACTGCGGGATCGTCGTCTATCAGAGGCAGATCCGGCGGTTTGACCCGTCGACCTGCGACACCTGCTACGTCACCGCCTCGGGCGACCTGCTCTTTTCCTACCGGAATCAGTTCTCCTCGCAGGAGGAGGCGCAGCGCTTCGTGGACGAAAACGACATTCTCTTTTCGCTCTGCTTCGGCCCCGTGCTCATCGACGAGGGGCAGGACGTGACCCCGGACGACTATCTCTGGGGCGAGATCCGGGACACCTACGCCCGCGCCGCGCTCGGCATGTACGGAGAGAGGCACTATCTCACGATGAACCTCAACTGCGGCACCGGGGAATATTATCATTACGCCACGCTCCGCCAGGCGGCGGACGCGATGCTCGCGAAGGGCTGCCGCAAGGCCTACACGCTCGACGGCGGGCAGACCTGCACGACCGTCGTGAACGGGGAGCTCGTGAGCCCCGTGCAGTTCGGGTGGGAGAAGGCCGTGAGCGACATCCTGTATTTCTGCACGGCCGTACCCGGAGGCGGCGAATAGAAACGATTTGAATTTCATATCATAGAAAAGGAAAACTTTTCTTGCAAAATTCCGCCGCACAGGATATACTATGCGGCGGAATTTTTGAAAGGAGAAAATCATGGAAAAGTCAAACGAAGCGATCTATGACGCAAAAACCCTTGGTACAGGGAAAATGCTCGTCCTCGGCCTGCAGCACATGTTCGCCATGTTCGGGGCGACCGTCCTCGTGCCGATCATCACGGGGCTGAGCGTCTCGGCAACGCTCCTCTTCGCCGGCATCTCAACGCTCTTTATGCATCTCGTCACCGGGAGAAAGGTCCCCGTCTTCCTCGGCTCCTCGTTCGCGTTCCTCGGCGGCTATGCGGCCGTGAAGGCGGCCGGCGTGGCGGCAGGATATACGGAGAGAGAGGCTCTCGTGTATGCCAGCGTCGGCATCGCGTGCGCAGGGCTGCTGTATCTCATCCTCGCCCTCGTGTGCAAGGTGTTCGGCAGCAAGAAGGTCATGAAGTTCTTCCCGCCGGTCGTCACCGGGCCGATCATCATTGCCATCGGCATGAACCTCGCCCCCTCCGCGATCAACAACTGCGTGACGAACTGGGGCATCGCCCTCGTCGCGATCGCGGTCGTGATCGTGTGCAACATCTGGGGCAAGGGCATGATCAAGATCATCCCGATCCTCATCGGCGTGCTGGCGTCCTACCTCGTCGCGGCCGTGACGGGCAACGTGGACTTCAGCGGCGTGAAGGAGGCGGCCTGGTTCGGTTTGCCGTTCCAGATGCAGGACACCGTGTTCGGGCTGTTCTCCGCGGGCAGCGTGGACAAGGGGCTGCTGGTCTCCGCGATCCTGACGATCGTGCCGATCGCCGTGGCCACGATGATGGAGCACGTCGGCGACATCAGCGCGATCGGAAGCACGGTCGGCAAGAACTTCATTGAGGATCCGGGCCTGCACCGCACGCTCATTGGAGACGGCGTCGGCACGGCCATCGCGGCGCTCTTCGGCGCCCCGGCCAACACGACCTACGGCGAGAACACCGGCGTGCTCGCGCTGACGAAGGTCTACGACCCGAAGGTCATCCGCCTTGCGGCCCTCTATGCCATCATCCTCTCCTTCTGCCCGAAGTTCGCCGCCCTCATCACGGCTATGCCCTCCGCCACCATCGGAGGCGTGAGCCTGATCCTCTACGGCATGATCTCCGCCATCGGCATCCGCAACATGGTCGAGAACCACACGGACTTCCAGCAGAGCCGCAACGTCATCATTGCCGCGCTCATCATCGGCCTGGCCATCGGCGTGAGCTACAGCGACGCGGGCGCCATCGCCCTCGGCAGCGTGAGCCTCTCCGGCCTCGCCGTTGCCTCCATCGTCGGCATCGTGCTCAATGCCGTTCTGCCCGGCGGGCGCACCGAGTACGCCCCGAACGACGAGAACTCCGGCTCCCTCGGCAAGTATTGATCTGAATCTTCGCATAAAAAAGAGGACCGCAGCCCGAACCAATGGGCTGCGGTCCTTTTTTGCTTTTTCTCAGTCGTAAAGATCCTCCTGCGGCTCGCAGGAGCGGTAGAGGAGCTTCACGTTGACGATGACGGCGATGAGAGAGACGATCATGCTGATGTAGCCCGTGACCGTGGAGCCGTAGCGCTGGATGCTGTACTCGCCGAAGAACCCGACGCCGACGAGGGAGACGACGAAGACGAGAATGGAGAGAAGGTGCTTCCAGCGGAAGCGGTTGACCCGCGCGGAGGAGACCACATAGTAGATAAAAACATAGGCGAGGAAGAAGGCGGACGTCACCTGGGCGAAGCTGATGAAGGCGGAATAGGCATTGAGCGAGGTGAGATAGGAGAAGTGCATGAGGGGCTTGTCCGTACGGAGGGAGTCCATCAGGATCTCAATGCAGGAATAATAGAGCAGGTAGCGGCGCCAGACGTGGCCCGTCAGGCCGCAGGGCTCGTAGAGCTCGGCGTTGCGCTTGCGCAGGAAGAAGGCGAGCACGACGAAGAAGGCGATCATCAGCAGGAGAAACTCGAGGAAGAAGACCGCGAGGCGGTAGGAGACGTTGCCGGCGGCATCCGTCACGGCCACGCAGAAGGGGAGGCGCTGCAGAAGGGAGAGCGTGACGGGCCGCTTGCCGCGGCAGCTGGAGTTGAAGAAGGAGCTGAGGCGGATGAGCGCGACGAGCAGCAGGAGCCCGGGGGCGGCAAAGTCCAGCAGGCGGCCGGGCTTCGAGACATAGCCCAGAAGGGAGACGATGCCGGCGGCGAGAAGCACGCCGATCATGACGCCGGGCAGGCTGTAGCTGCCGATGGAGAAGTCCGTAAAGGCCTTGCGGAAGGAGGCAAAGTCTCCGGCGCCGAAGGAGGAGACATAGGTCTCCTTGTTGAAATACCAGTGCAGGCCGCGGCTGAAGAAGAAGCCGAGGACGAGGGCGAGCAGGAAGAAGAGCCAGAGCCCGGCGGAGCTGCGGTTCTTCGGCTTCCAGAGCGTGAGCGTCATGGTGATGCAGGCGAGGATGCCGAGGAAGATGAGCAGCGAGGGCCAGGTGACGACGATCTTGTTGAAATAGATGGCGACGGAATTTGTCATTGCGTGACCTCCTCTCCGTTGATGGCCGAGGCGAAGTAGATCATATCGCTGACCTGGCGGGAGCTCGTGCCGTTGACATGGTCGACATGGTTGTAGGCCTCGCCGCCCTGGAAGACGATCTCGCTCGTCTGCCCGCCGTCGAGCGCGTAGGCGTTAATGACGCCCTTTTCATAGAAGTGCTGCGCGAACTCCTCCATTTTCCAGCGGGCGGACTTTTCGTCGGAATGGTTGAGGGACATGTAGAGATAATGGTGCTCGCCGAGCTGGCCGATGCCGGCGCGGGAGTAGCCGGTGTTGATCTCGCCGATGGGGTACCACTCCTCTTCGAAGTAGCTCGTGTTCAGCTCGCCGTTCTCCACGAGGATGGGGCCGAAGGCGATGGAGAAGAGAATGTCGTTCTCGTCGATGAACTGCTGCATGGCCTCGGGCGTCGTCTCATCGTAGAGGTGCCAGAAGAGAAAGTCTCCGTTCGAGGTGACGAAAAGCGTGTCGATGCAGTTGTACTTGCGGAGCATCTGGCCGTAGCGGAGGAGGTATTCGCCCTCGTTGAAACGGTAGAGCTCGCGGTTGTAGACGACGATGCCCATGTCGCGGAAGCGGTAATAGTCGGCATTCATGGAGACGACGGCGTTGGTCTCCTCGTGCATGGTGGTGGTGTACTCGAGGATATCGGAGCCGAACGTGTCGCCGGCGAGCTTGCGGCGGAACTGGGAGCCGTCCTGCATCTTGACCTCGCAGAAGGTGCAGGTGTTGCCGTCAATGATCTCCTTCCAGGCGATGACGAGGAGCGTCTCGTCGAGATAGTACTGAATGTCCTGATAATAGGAGCCGGTGTTGAACTCGGCGTTCGGGTCGAAGGCGACGGTCTCGTCCTCGCCGAGGAGGCCGTAGGCGCGGGCCTGCTCAATGACGGGGAGGATCTCGGAGGCCTCGCTCACGGGGACCTTGCCGAAGTTCATCGCGAGAGCCTCGGGGGCGACCACGGCGTCCTCGGCGATCTTGTAGACCGTCTTCGACGCGGGGAGGATCTCCTCGGGGACGATCTCGCTGAGCTCCGTGGCGGCGCGGAGAGCGGCGTCACGCGTGAGCTCGGTGGCGTAGGCGTTGACGGAGGAGGCAATGTCGGCCGAGCGGGAGGAGGAGCGGGTGGAGGCCGCGGAGCCGGCGGAGGGATTGACCACATCCAGGACGAAGGCGAGCATGGCCATCACGAGAAGGATGCTCACGGTCTTGACAAGGCCGCGGGGGAGCCGGTCGGCAAGCGGGATGTGCTCCCGTTTCGGCTTCTTTTCCTTCGGGGGCTTCGGCTCCTTCAAAGGCTTCTTCGGCTGCTTCTTTTCCGGAGCGGGCTTTTCTTCTTTTTCCTCGCGCTTCGGCGCTTCGGCGCGGCGGGCTTTCTTTTTCTTCGGCGCCTCGTCCGGCACCGGGGCCGGCGCTTTTTCCGGCTTTTTTGCTTTTTTCGCGGGAGCATCCGTGACCGGCTCGAAGACGGCCGTCTTTTCCTTCAGAGGATCCGGCTCTTCGGCCTCGGAGGGAAGCTCCGGGGCGGGGGCGGCGGGGACGGAGGTAAACTCGGAGAGGATCGCGTCCAGGTCCAGGTCAAAGTCCTTATTTTCTGCCATAGAAGCGCTTCCTCCTTTCACGCGATGCCGCCCTGCAGCGCCGAGAGAAGGTCACTGCCGAGCGTCATGGTCCAGGTCCCGTTGGTGTAGGTGACGGGGATGTCGTAAAAATCACTGGTGCAGTAAGGGTCCGGGTCCGCAAGGATCTGGCGGAGCGCCGTGATGTATTCCTCGCCGGCGACCGCCTGCGCGGCGGCGTCGACGGCGGCGAGGTCCAGATAGCGCACCAGCACCTTCTGGCTGGCGGCCGTGCCGGCAAGGGCGCAGCTGCCGGAGAGGCTGTAATCGTAGCTCCTTTTCAGCGCGCTGAAGAGGAGCTGGCCCTCCTCGCTCTCGGGCGTGTTCTCCAGGCCGAGGGAGGAATAGCCGTCGACATAGGAGCAGGCAAGATCATAGTTGCCCGCCTCGAGGGCGTTGAAAAAGCCGGTGACGGCGTCCTGCGGGTTGCCGGACGGGCGCGCGAAGAGGACGCCGCCGGAGGCGCCGTAGACGCAGAGCACAAAGGAGAGAAGCACGAGAAGGATCGTGAGGAAGGCCCAGAAGACATGCACTTTTCGTTCCATGAGCGCTTCTCCTTAGCGTTCTTCCCGGAAATACGGGAGGCCGAGCGAGGCGGGGGGCTGATTTTCGCGCTTGTTGCGCATGCTCGTGAGGATGAGGACGATGACCGTCATGACATAGGGGATCATCTTGTAGAGCTCCTTGAGCTCCATGTGGTCCATCGTCGTCGGAAGGTAGAGATAGAGGATATAGAGCCCGCCGAAGAGGAAGGAGGACCAGATGCCGGTGCCCGGGCGCCAGATGGCGAAGATGACGAGGGCGATGGCGAGCCAGCCGCGGTCGCCGAAGGCGTCGTTGCTCCAGACGCCGCAGGCATAGTCCATGACGTAATAGAGGCCGCCGAGGCCGGCGATCATGCAGCCGATGCAGGTGGCAAAGTATTTGTACTTCGTGATGTTGATGCCGGCGGCGTCGGCCGTGGCCGGGGACTCGCCGACGGCGCGCAGCTGCAGGCCGACGCGGGTATGGTTCAGAACGTAGGAGGCGATGATGGCGATGATGACGGCGAGGTAGGCGAGGTAGCTGTAGGAGAAGAGCATCTGGCCGAGCACGCCGAGAGAGGAGGCGAAGGGGAGCGTCGTCTTATAGACCAGGCTCGTCTGCGAGAGGACGACGGAGGTCATCGTGGAGCCCGAGAGCTTGATGAGGGAGCCGCCGAAGAAGTTGCCGATGCCGACACCGAAGGTGGTCATGGCGAGGCCGGTGACGTTCTGGTTCGAGCGGAGCGTGACCGTGAGGAAGCAGTAGAGCAGGCCCATCAGGAGAGAGCCGATCAGGCAGCAGAGCAGCGGGATGAGATCCGCGAGGTGACTGTTGAAGCAGCTCGTCGCGATGGCGTACTGTTCGTAGAAGAAGGCTCCGATGACGCCGCAGATGCCGCCGACGTACATGACGCCCGGAATGCCGAGGTTCAGGTTGCCGGACTTCTGCGTCAGGATCTCGCCGGTGCAGCCGTAGATGAGGGGAATGCCCTGCACGATGGCGCGGGGAATGAACGTGGAAAGAAAGCTCAGCATGACTTAGCCCTCCTTTTTGGCGCTGCTGCGGAAGCACAGCCGGTAACGGATGAAGAATTCGCAGCCGATGATGAAGAAGATGATGATGCCGGTGAGGATGTCGGAGAACGAGGTGTTGAGCGAGAAGGCCGTCGCGATCTCGCTGGCGCCGCGGCCGAGGAAGACGATGAGGAAGCTCGTGAGGATCATCGTGAGGGGGTTGAACTGGCTCATCCAGCTCACCATGACGGCCGTGAAGCCGCGCCCGCCGGCGAGCGTCGTCGTGAGGGTGTGGTTGATGCTGCCGACGAGCAGAAGCCCGACCACGCCGCAGATGGCGCCGGAGAGGAGAAGCGTGCGGATCATGACTTTCTCGACCTTGATGCCGACATAGCGGGCCGTGCGCTCGCTCTCGCCGACGACCGTGATCTCATAGCCGTGCTTGGTATAGTTGAGGTAGATGTAGACGGCGAGCGTCATCGCGGCGGCGACGAGGATCGTGAGGAGATACTTGTTGCCAATCTGCATCCAGCCGAATTCGGAGGCGTTGTTGATGATGCCGATCGTGCCGGAGCCCTTGGGGTTTTCCCAGATGATCGTAAAGCAGGCGACGAGCTGCGTCGCGATGTAGTTCATCATGAGCGTGAAGAGCGTGTCGTTCGTGTTCCATTTGGCCTTGAAAATGGCGGGGATGCCGGCCCAGACGGCGCCCGCGGCGATGCTGCAGACGACCATGAGCAGGATCATGAACCATTCCGGCACCTTGTCCGTCAGCGTGATCATGACGGCGGCGGCGGCCCAGGCGCCCATGAGGACCTGCCCCTCGGCGCCGATGTTCCAGAAGCGCATCTTGAACGCGGGCGTGACCGCGAGCGAGATGAGCAGGAGGACGGCCGTGTTCTGGAAGGTGACCCAGGTCTTGCGCGCGGAGCCGAAGTTGCCCTTGATCATGGAGGCATAGACGGCGATGGGGTTGAGCTTCGTCGCAAGGGCCGTGACGAGGGCGCAGACGACGAGCGCGAGCACGATGGCGAGCAGGCGGATGCCCCAGGTGCGCTGCCAGGAGAGGGAATCGCGCTTGACGATATGAACGAGCGGTTCTTTGGGCTTTTTATTCATTGCTTTCACCTCCGAGACGCGTCATCATCATGCCGACCTTGCGCTTGTCGGCGCCGCGGCCCTCGATGATGCCGCTGACTTTTCCTCCGCAGAGGACCAGGATGCGGTCCGACAGCTCGAGAAGAACGTCCAGGTCCTCGCCGACGTAGATGACGCCGACGCCGGCCTTCTTCTGCTTGTTGAGCAGGTCATAGATCACATACGAGGAGTTGACGTCCAGCCCGCGGACGGCGTAGGCCGTGAGCAGGACGGAGGGGGCGCAGGCGATCTCGCGCCCGACGAGCACCTTCTGCACGTTGCCGCCCGAGAGACGGCGGACCGGCGTCGTGACGCCGGGGGTCACGACCTCAAGCTCCTCCACGATGTTCTCCGCAAGCGCGCGGGGCGAGCGGCGGTCCGTAAAGAGGGAGCGGCCCTGGCGGAAGGAGCGGAGCATCATGTTGTTCGAAAGGTCGAGATTGGCGACGAGGCCCATGCCGAGACGGTCCTCGGGGACGAAGGAGAGGGCGACGCCAAGCTCCTTGATGGCGAGGGGATCCTTGCCGATGAGCTCCTCGCGCTTCCCGTCGTCCGATAGGAAGGCGATCGAGCCGCTCTCCGTCTTCTGCAGACCGGCGATCGCTTCGAGAAGCTCCTTCTGCCCGCAGCCCGAGATGCCGGCGATGCCGAGGATCTCGCCGCTGCGGAGCGTGAAGGAGACATGGTCCAGCTTCAGAACGCCGTCCGGCGAGCGGACCGTGAGGTCCTTCACCTCGATGCGGGGCTTCGGGTCGACGGGGTCGGGGCGGTCAATGTTGAGCGTGACGGCGTGGCCGACCATCATGTTCGTCATCTCGTCGGCATTGGTGTTCTTCGTGAGAACGTCGCCCACGAACTGGCCCTTGCGGAGAATGGCGACGCGGTCGGAGATGTCCTCCACCTCGTGGAGCTTGTGCGTGATGATGATGATGGCCTTGCCGTCGTTGCGCATGTTGCGCAGAACGGCGAAGAGCTTGTCCGTCTCCTGCGGGGTGAGGACGGCCGTCGGCTCGTCGAGGATCAGAATGTCCGCGTTGCGGTAGAGCACCTTGACGATCTCAACGGTCTGCTTTTCCGAGACGGACATGTCGTAGATCTTCTTGGAGGGGTCGACGTCGAAGCCGTATTTGTCACAGATGGCGGAGATCTTTTCCGAGGCCGCCTTCATGTCAAACTTTCCGCCGAGGCCGAGGACGATGTTTTCGGCGGCCGTCAGAACGTCGACCAGCTTGAAGTGCTGGTGGACCATGCCGATGCCGAGGTCAAAGGCGTCCTTCGGGGAGCGGATGACGACCTCGCGGCCGTCGATCTCAATGGTGCCCTCGTCCGGGAAGTAGATCCCGGAGAGCATATTCATAAGCGTCGTCTTGCCGCTGCCGTTCTCACCGAGCAGGGCAAGGATCTCGCCGCGGTAGATGTCCAGCCAGACCTTGTCGTTGGCGAGGACCTTCGCACCGAAGCGCTTGGTGATGTTTCTCATTTTTACTGCGGGAATTTTTCCGTCCAAAAAGCATCCCTCCGTTATGATCAAAGATAAGCGGGAAACAGATCTATTCTACCATGTTCCGCCCAAAAGGGCAACGCAGAAAAAACAAAAGCTCCGGATCACCGGAGCTTTTGAGGATCGGGCTGGGAAGATCAGAAGGCGCTGTTGAGGAGGCTGATGCCGTCGATCTGGTAAGCGAAGGAAGGAGCGGAGGCGGCGGAGGACTCGGCATAGTAGCCGTCAACGACAAGAGCGTCGTCCTCGGAGGTAAGGGTCTTGCCCTCGACGGTGAAGGTGGAGCAGTCAAAGACATGGAGCTCACCGGAGACGAGCTTGGCTTCGACTTCGGCCAGCTTCTCTTCCGTGCCTTCAGCGGCAGCGGCGCCGAGCTTGCCGTATTCCACGGAGCCGGTGGCGATGGTGCCGACATAGTCCGTGCCGATCTCAGTGCCGTTCACGACGCTCTCAACGGCGTACTCGATGAACGGAGCCCAGTTGATGCGGGAGTAGGCAACGTAGGTGTTGGGGCAGGCTTCCTCGGTGGAAACGTTGTAGGTGACGTCGGGGACACCGGCGGTCTCGCAGGCGGTCGGAGCGCCCATGGAGTCGGCGTGCTGGGAGATGAGAGCGCAGCCGTCGGCAATGAGGGTGTTGGCGCCTTCCTTTTCGGCCGTCTCGTCATACCAGGAGCCCGTGAAGGTGACCTTCATGACGGCGTTGGGAACGACGGAGCGGACGCCGAGGAACCAGGAGGTGTAGCCGGAGATGACTTCCGCATAGGTGAAAGCGCCGACGTAACCGACCTTGACGTTGCCGTCTTCATCGTAGTTGGCTTCGGTGACGGTACCGTCATCGATCATGGCCTGGAGCTTGAGGCCGGCAGCAACACCGGCGAGGTAGCGGCCTTCGTAGATGGAAGCGAAAGCGTCATGGAAGTTGTCAAGGCCGACGGACTGGGCCTGGTAGCCGGTGGCATGCAGGAACTGCACGTCCGGATACTCCTTGGCGGCGCGGATCATATAGTCCTCATGGCCGAAGGAATCGGCGAAGATGACATTGCAGCCGTCATCGGCGAGGTCGCAGGCGGTCTCGTAGCAGTCTTCGCCTTCGGAGACGCCCGTCTTGACGACGAGCTCGAAGCCGAGCGCTTCGGAGGCTTCCTTGGCAGCCATGATGAAGTTGTTGTCGTAGGTGGAGTTCTCATCATGGAGCGTGATGAGGCCGAACTTGATCGAGGAGCAATCCGTGTCCGCAGATGCGCTGAAGGCGCAGAGGGAAGCGATCATGACGAGAACGAGAGCAAGAGCGAGGATCTTTTTCATTTCGAACATGTCCTTTCTTTATTAAAATAATTTGCGGGATAAGCATATCAATCGGCCCGACAAAAGTCAAGCGCAAATTTCGGCATTTTCCACAAAAAAAGAGGCTTGTTTTTGGGCAAAATGCTCAATCCTCGAAGGTGATCGAGGTATCCGTCATCGAGGCGATGCGGGCGAGAGACTCGATGCGCAGCCCTTGGGCGCGCAGCTTGTTGCCGCCGCCCTGGAAGACCTTCTCCACGGCGATGCCGGCGCCGGCAATGTCCGCCCCGGCCTTCTCGCAGATCTCCTTGAGGCCGCAGAGGGCGGCACCGGTGGCGAGAAAATCGTCGACGATGAGGACGCGGTCCTTTTCCGAGAGATATTCCTTGGAGACGACGATCGTGTTCACGTTGCCGTGCGTGAAGGATTCGACATCGGCGGACCAGACGTCCGTCGAGATGTTGCGGCTGCGGCTCTTCTTGGCGAAGACCATCGGGCAGGCGAAGGCGCTTGCCGCCATGATGGCAATGGCGATGCCGGAGGCCTCGACCGTCAGGATCTTGTTGACGCCCGCGCCGTCATAGAGGCGGCGGAACTCGGCGGCCATGGCCTGCATGAGCGCGGGATCGATCTGATGGTTGAGAAATCCGTCCACCTTCAGAATGCCGCCCGGCTTGACCACGCCGTCCTTCAAAATGCGTTCTTCCAGAAGCTTCATAAAAATTCCTCCCTAAAAACCGAAAAAAGCCCAACTCATCAACGGTCGGGCTTGTTTTCGGTAATGTTCAATTACTGGGCGCGCTGAACCTTGCCGCTGCGCAGGCAGCGAGTGCAGACATAGACATGCTGGGGAGCACCGTCTACAATGGCCTTGACGCGCTTCACATTGGGCTTCCATGTGCGGTTGGAACGGCGATGAGAGTGGCTGACTTTGATGCCGAATACCATTTCCTTCTCGCAGAACTGGCACTTTGCCATAGGGGAGCACCTCCTTGAAGTGTAATAATCGCTGAAAAGACAGCTCAAGTATAATAGCACAATCCCTGCCGCAATTGCAAGAGAAATTTACATAATTTTTCGAACTATTGAAAGCTCGGGAAAAAAAGGGTATGATATAAGATAAGAAAATCTGCCGATCTTTATAAAGCAAAGGAGCACGCCATGGTCACCAAATATTCCGTCCCGCTCAAGACACTCGTCAAGGATCATCAGCTCAAGCCGCTGCACCTTTCCAAAGACTATGAAAATACCCTCGTCCGCACGGCGGACGTGAACCGCCCCGCCATGCAGCTGACCGGGTTTTACGATTACTTCGACCCCAGCCGCATCCAGATCGTCGGGCGGGTCGAGACGACGTATCTCATGATGCTCGAGGCCGACCAGCGCCGGGCGGCCTTTGACCAGCTGTTCGAGTATGAGGTGCCGGCGCTCGTCATCTGCCACGAGTGCATCCCGTTCGAGGAATGCATGGAGTCGGCCGAGAAGTACGACCGGAACGTCTTTCTGACCAATCAGGACACCTCGGACTTCCAGGCCGAGCTCATCGGCGGGCTGCACCGCTACCTCGCGCCGCGCATTACGACCCACGGCGTGCTCGTCGAGGTCTACGGCGAGGGCGTGCTCATTACGGGCGAGAGCGGCATGGGCAAGAGCGAGACGGCGCTTGAGCTCGTCAAGCGCGGGCACCGGCTCATTGCGGACGACGCCGTCGAGATCCGGAAGGTGGAGCGGGATACGCTGAGCGGCTGCGCGCCGGAGCTCATCCGGTATTATATGGAGCTGCGCGGCATCGGCGTCATCAACGTGCGGCATATTTACGGCGTCGGCGCCGTGAAGCCGGAGACGCATATCGACCTCATCGTTCACATGGAGCCGTGGGACGACAAGAAGGCCTACGACCGCCTCGGCCTGACGGACGAGACGCAGGAGATCCTCGGCGTCAGCCGGCCGAAGGTCACGATCCCGGTGATGCCGGGGCGCAACCTCGCCGTCATCATGGAGCTGGCCGCCCTGAACAACCGCCAGAAGAAGATGGGCTTCAACGCGGCCGAAACACTGGCCGGAAATATCGACGCCGCCATCGACAACGGCGGCTTCTGAAAGGAATCGCCATGGAGATCGCTCAGGCTCTGACGGACGCCGTCGGAGAGATCCGTTCGCGCTTCCCGCTCCTCGCGCTGCGGGAGCAGGAGGAGATGAACGGCCATTGTACGTTTAAGATCGGCGGGCCCGCGCGCGCGCTCGCGATGCCGGAGAGCATCGAAGAGGCGGAGGAGATCTGCCGCATTCTGCGGCGGCATGCGCTGCGGCCCTGGGTGCTCGGCAACGGGAGCAACGTCGTTTTTCCCGACGAGGGGACGCCGAAGCTCTTCGTGCTCTCCACGGAGAAGCTGCAGGGCATCCGGGTGCGGGAGGACGGGTGCATCGAGGCCGAGGCGGGCGTTTCGCTCGCGCGCCTCGCCGGATGCGCGCTGGAGCACGGCCTCGCCGGGCTGGAGTTTGCCTCCGGGATCCCGGGCAGCGTGGGCGGCGGCATCCTCATGAATGCGGGAGCCTACGGCGGCGAGCTGAAGGACGCGGCCGTCTCCGTCACCGCGCTGGACCTCTCCACGCTCCGGGAAGAGGAGCTGACGCGGGAGCAGTGCGCCTTCGGATACCGGACCTCCGTTTTCCAGACGGAGGGCGGGAGAATGGTGCTGAAGGCTGCTTTCCGCCTCGCGCCGGGGGACCGGGACGCGATCTTTGAAAAAATGAAAGAGCTGAACGCCCGCCGGAGAGAAAAGCAGCCGCTGAATCTCCCCTCGGCCGGCAGCACCTTCCGCCGCCCGGCGGGGTATTACGCGGCGGCGCTGATCGACGAGTGCGGGCTGAAGGGAGCCGCCGTCGGCGGAGCGCAGGTGTCGGAAAAGCATGCGGGCTTTCTCGTCAACCGCGGGGGAGCGACGGAGAAGGAGCTTCGCGCGCTGATGCGGCACGTGCAGGATACCGTGCTGCGGGAAAAGGGCGTGCGCCTCGAGCCCGAGATCATCCTTCTGCCGCCTTCGCTCTCCTCGGCGGCGGAGGAGGCGGGCGCATGAGCTTTGCCTTGTCCGTCAAAGAGGAGATCTGCCGGGAAAGGATCGAAAAGGGCGCGCTTGCGCTCGCCGAGTGCTTCGGCATCCTTTTGTACTGCCACACCTTCGCGCCCGACGGCATCCGCATCATCACGGCAAACGCCGATTTCTGCCGGCGCCTGCCGAAGCTCTGGAAAAAGGCCTTCAACCTTTCCTTTGACGTTCTCCCGCCGGAGGACGCGGAGGGGAAGCGGACCTTCCGCGTGACGGAGCCGGAGAAGCTGGCGCAGATCTTTGACGCCTTCGGCTACGACGCGCAGACCTCCTTTGCCTGCCATGTGAACTACGCGCTCCTCGAGGAGGAGGACACCCGCGCGGCCTTTCTGCGGGGCGCGTTCCTCGCGGGCGGCAGCGTGACGGATCCGGAGAAGCGCTATCACCTCGAGCTCGCGACGGCGCATCAGAGCGTGGCCCGGGAAACGTATTCCATTCTGCTGGATCTGGGATTTTCCCCGAGGCAGTCCTCCCGGGGAGGGTGCGCCCTGCTTTACTTCAAGCAGAGCGACGCCATTTCGGATCTCCTCACCGTCATCGGCGCGCCCGTCACGGCGATGAATGTGATGACGGCGAAGGTGGAAAAGGAGATGCGCAATACCGTCACCCGGCAGATCAACTGCGACAGCGCCAACGCCGACAAGACCGTCACGGCCGCGCAGGAGCAGCTCGCGGCGATCCGGCGCTTCAGCGCCGCCTCCGGCGGGCTCGATGCGCTCCCCGAGCCGCTGAAGGAAGCGGCCCTTTTGCGGATCACCAATCCGGCGGCAAGCCTGGCGGATCTCGCGAGGCTCTCTTATCCGCCGCTTTCCAAAAGCTGCCTTTCGCACCGATTGAAAAAGATCATGGCTCTTGCGCCTCCCGGGGAGGGCGAGAGCGGGGAAGAGGATCCCGCACTATGAGTTTCGTTCATCTGCATGTTCATACCGAATATTCCCTGCTCGACGGCGCCTGCCGGATCGACCGGATCGCGAAGCGCGCCAAAGAGATGGGGATGGAGGCCCTTGCCGTCACGGACCACGGGGCCATGTACGGCGCCGTCGCCTTCTATAAGGCGTGCAAGGCGGAGGGCATCAAGCCCGTCATCGGATGCGAGGTCTATGTCGCGCCGCGGTCTCTGCGCCAGAAGGAGCACGGGATCGACAACCGCAACTCGCATCTCGTCCTCCTCTGCCGGAATGAGACGGGGTATCACAACCTCTGCTATCTCAACAGCATTGCCTATACGGAGGGCTTTTACATCCGACCGCGGATCGACTGGGAGCTGCTGCGCGAGCACAGCGAGGGGCTCATCTGCCTCTCCGGCTGCATAGCCGGCGAGATCCCGCAGAAGCTCGAACGCGGAGAGTACGACGAGGCAAAGGCGCAGGCGCTCTCGCTGCGGGAGCTCTTCGGAGAGGACGGGTTTTATCTCGAGATCCAGAATCACGGCCTTGCCCGGGAGGAGACGGTTTCCCGCGGCCTTATCCGCATGAGCCGGGAGACCGGCATCCCGCTCGTCCTGACCAACGACGCGCACTATATCGAGAAAAGCGACGCCTATTATCAGGACGTTCTGATGTGCATCCAGATGGGGAAGAGCGTTGCGGAGGAGAACCGGCTGAAATTCGATTCCGACGAGTATTACCTCAAGACGGAGGAAGAGATGGCTCAGCTCTTCCCGGAGGAGCGGGAGGCGATGGAAAATACCGTCCGCATCGCCGAGGCGTGCAATTTCGATTTTGAGTTCGGCCACTATAAGCTGCCGCGCTTCAAGCTCCCCGCGGGGGAGACGGACAGCTATGTTTACCTCCGCAAGCTCTGCGAGCAGGGCTTCGCCGAGCGTTATCCCGGGAGGGAGGACGTCCGGAAGCAGCTCGACTATGAGCTCGATATGATCCACCGGATGGGATTCGTGGATTATTTCCTGATCGTTTCGGATTTTATCGGCTACGCCAAGCGGAGCGGGATCCCGGTCGGCCCCGGGCGCGGCAGCGCGGCGGGAAGCGTCGTGTCCTACTGCCTGAAGATCACGGACGTCGACCCCATCCAGTATAATCTCTTTTTCGAGCGTTTTTTGAATCCGGAGCGCGTCTCCATGCCGGATATCGACGTGGACTTCTGCGTCAACCGGCGGGGCGAGGTCATCGAGTATGTCAACCGGGTGTACGGGAGCGACCACGTCGCGCAGATCGTCACCTTCGGGACGATGGCCGCGCGGATGGCGATCCGCGACGTTGCCCGCGTGCTGGATATCCCTTACGGCGACGCCGACCGCGTGGCCAAGCAGATCCCGGCGACTCTGAACATGACCATCGCCGAGGCGCTCAAGCTCTCCAAGCCGCTCAAGGAGCTCTATGAGAGCGACGGGACGATCAAAAATCTGATCGACGTCTCCATGGCGCTCGAGGGGCTGCCGCGGCATGCGTCCACGCATGCGGCCGGCGTCGTCATTACGGACCGGCCGGTCTATGAATACGTCCCGCTCGCGAGCAACGACGGCAACCCGGTCTGCCAGTATCAGATGACGACGCTCGAGGAGCTCGGGCTTTTGAAAATGGACTTCCTCGGGCTGCGCAACCTGACCGTGCTCGAGGACGCCGCGAAGATGATCCGCCGCAGCGAGCCGCTCTTCCGCATCGAGAACGTGCCGAAGGACGATGCCGCCACCTTCGAGATGCTCGCGCAGGGGAAGACCTGCGGTGTCTTCCAGCTGGAAAGCCCGGGCATGACGGGCGTCTGCACCGGCATCAAGGCGAAGAGCATTGAAGACATCACGGCCATCATTGCCCTCTACCGCCCCGGCCCGATGGACTCGATCCCGCGCTTTATCGAATGCTCCCAGCATCCGGAAAAGATCACCTACAAGCACGAGCTCCTCCGCCCGATCCTGGAGGTCACCTACGGGTGCATCGTCTATCAGGAGCAGGTCATACAGATCTTCCGGCAGCTCGCCGGATTCTCGCTCGGGCAGGCGGACATGATCCGGCGCGCCATGAGCAAGAAGAAGCACAAAGTCATCGACGCCGAGCGCGTCGCCTTCGTGCACGGAGACGCCGAGCGCGGCATCGCCGGCGCGGTCGCGAACGGCGTTCCGGAGGAAGTCGCCGACAGCATTTACGACGAGATCCTGGATTTCGCAAGCTATGCCTTCAACAAGGCGCACGCCGTCAGCTATGCCATCGTCTGCTACTGGACGGCCTATATGAAGCGCCACTATCCCCAGCCCTATATGGCGGCGCTTCTTACGTCGATCCTCGGCAATACGGCCAAAGTGGCGGAGTATATCGGCGAGTGCAAGGACATGGGCATTGCACTCCTGCCGCCGGACGTCAATGAATCCTGGGCGGATTTTTCCGTCTCGGGGCAGAACATCCGCTTCGGCCTCGCCGCCATCAAGGGCATCGGCCGCAGCGCTGTGGAGGAGATGACACGGGAGCGGGAGGCGAACGGGCTTTTCCGCGATTTTGAGGATTTCTGCTCCCGCATGGCGGGGCGGGATCTGAACCGGCGCGCGATCGAAAGCATGATCCTCGCCGGCGCCTTCGACAGCATGGGCTATACCCGCCGCTCGCTTTATGAGGCGGCGGAAATGATCCTGGACGGGATCGGACGCGCGAAGCGGGACAATATCGAAGGCCAGATCGGCCTCTTTGACGATCTCTCCGCGGAGGACGCCTCCGGCAGCATTGCGATCCCTGTCCTGCCGGAGTTCCCGCGCGCCGAACGCATGGCAAAGGAAAAAGAGGTCACCGGGCTGTATCTCAGCGGACATCCGATCGATGAATACCGCACGGAGGTCCGCCGCGCCGGCGCCGTCCCGATCGGTGCGCTGATGGCGAGCCTGACCTCAGAGGAGGAAAGCTCTTCCTATGCCGACGGGCAGAGCGTGCTTCTCGCCGGCATCGTCGAGAGCGTGAAGACGAAGACGACGAAGAGCAATTCCCTCATGAGCTATGTCCGCCTGGAGGACGATACCGGCGGCATCGAGATCATCGCCTTTCAGCGCGCGCTGGATCAGGGCGGACAGTATCTGACACCCAATGCGTTGGTGACCGTCCGCGGGCGCATTTCCATCCGGGACGAGAAGGAGCCTCAGCTGATGGCGGATTCGTTTGCGCCGATCTCGGAGCTCGGGAAGAGCACATCGGCGGAAACAAGAGAAGAAAAACAGCAAAAGCCGGCTGCTGCCGCGGAGAAAACGCTCTGGGTCCGCATCCCTTCGGAGGCGGGGGAGGAGCTGGAGCACATCCGGCTCCTGCTCACGATGTTCCCGGGACGGGAAAAGATGGTCGTTTACTGCGAGAAAGAAAAAAAGCGCATCGGGACGCTCTGCGTCATCCACGAGGCGCTGATCGACGAGCTGAGAGAGCTGTACGGGGAGAAAAACGTGGTGGTAAAATGAGAACACAGGAACAGGTCAATGAGATCGTCCGCCTTCTTCTGGCAGAATATCCGGAGGCGGACTGCACGCTCGATTATGAAAAGCCCTATGAGCTCCTCTTTTCGGTTCGCCTGGCGGCACAATGCACGGACGAGCGGGTCAATCAGATCACGCCGGCGCTCTTCGAACGATTCCCGTCGCTGGAGGCGTTTGCCGCGGCGGAGGCGGAGGACGTGGAGCCCTACGTCCGCTCCTGCGGGTTCTTCCGCGCAAAGGCAAGGGACATCGTCGCGTGCGCAAGAGTGCTTCTCGAAAAATATCACGGAGAGCTGCCGCGGACCATGGAGGAGCTGACGGCGCTCCCGGGCGTCGGGCGGAAGACGGCAAATCTGATCCTCGGAGATGTATTTCGTGTTCCGGGCAGCACCGTCGTCGATACGCACTGCATCCGCCTCTCCAACCGCCTCGGTCTGGTCGATGATCTCAAGGAGCCGGAAAAGATCGAGCGGGAGCTGCGCAAGCTGCTCCCGCCGGAATCCTCCTCGCAGTTCTGCCACTGCATCGTCCTCCACGGCCGCGCCGTCTGCGATGCGAGGCGGCCAAAATGCGGGCAGTGCTGCCTGAAGGAGCTCTGTCAGCAATATCAGAGGGAAAGCGAAAACGAAACAGGATGCCACCCGCTGCGGTGATGCATCCTGTTTCTGCTTTTTTATTTGTTTTTCTTTGCATAAAGAAACATCCAGAGGACCAGGATCAGCAGCACGAGCAGAACGGCGATGCCGAGGATCGCATTCGTGACGCTGCCGAAGAGATGCAGGGCCCCTAGGATCACCTTCAGCACGCCGAAAAGAACGATGGCTGCCAGAACGCAGGCACACAGGATCAGAAGCGTGGATCTTTTCATATTTGCTTGCCTTTCATGTAATAGGAGGACCCAGGCGGGAGAGGACTTCCCGGAAATATTCCGGGATCGGCGCCTCCAGGAAAACGGGCTTCCCGGTATCGGGATGAAGGAACTGAAGCTTCTGCGCGTGGAGGCACTGACCTTCCAGCCCCTTGTCCGGGCAGCGGGCGCCGTACAAACCGTCGCCCAGCAGGGGGTGGCCGATGCTCGCCATGTGGACGCGGATCTGATGGGTGCGGCCGGTCTTGAGCTTGCAGCGCAGAAGCGTATAACCGGAATAACGCTCCACAACGGACCACAGCGTTTGCGCCGGGCGCGAATGGATCTCGGTCACGGCCATTTTTTTCCGGTCGTTGACGGCCCGCCCAATGGGACGGTCGATCAAGCCGGAGTCTTCCCGGAAGCTGCCGCAGGCGAGGGCAAGATATTCCCGGGAAAGGCTGCGGTCGGAAAGCTGGGCGGAAAGGAACTGATGCGCCCGGTCGCTCTTGGCGACGATGAGGAGCCCGGAGGTATCCTTGTCGATCCGGTGCACGATGCCGGGGCGCTTTTCTCCGCCAATGCCCGAGAGGGAATCGCCGCAGTGATAAAGAAGCGCATTGACAAGCGTCCCGTCCGGATGCCCGGGGGCCGGATGAACGACCATTCCGCGCGGCTTGTTGACGACGATGACCGAGGCGTCCTCATAGCAGATATCCAGGGGAATGTCCTGCGGGAGCAACTCACTGACGGAGGGCGGGGGAAGAAGCACCGAAAACATGTCGCCGGCGGAGACCCTGCAATTCTTGGGTACGGCAGTTCCGTCCCGCGTGACGGAGCCCTGCACAAGCAGCTTTTGGGCCGCGCTGCGGCTCAGCTCCGGGATGAGACGCGCGAGGAGAGCGTCGATCCGCTCGCCGCTCTCCTCCGCTTTGATCAGAAGTTCCTCTTCTTCCGAGAAATTCATTCTTATTTAAATTCGTTCAGGATGCTGTCCAGGTCGAAGTCGTCATCCGCCGATGCGGCAGGAGCGGACTTCGCGGCCGGCTTCGCGGCGGTTTTGGGGGCCGGAGCAGCTTCCTGCTTCTTGACAGCGGGAGCGGCCTTTTTGACCGGAGCCGACTTGGAAGATGCCAGATATTCCGAGAAGGCGTCGACCTCGCCCGATGCCGAGCCGGAAGAGGCTGCGGCCGTCTCTGCCTTGGTGCGCGTGGCCTTTACGCGGGCATTGGCCTGCTCCCATTCGGCAAACGGATCCTCAGACGCAGCGGCAGCGGATTTCCGTGCCGTGCGGCGGGCAGCGGGCTGAGCGGCTTCTTCCTCGGCGGCAGCTTTCTTTTTCGGCTGTTTCTTTACGGCTGGGGCTGCACTTTCCTCTTCTTCCGAAACGGCGGAACGGCGGGCCTTGCGGCGCTCGGCAGGAGCTTCCTCGGCAGCAGGGGCAGCTTTGCGGCGGACCGGAGCTGCAGCCTTGCGCTCCGGCTCCTCCTCTCCGGTGCGTTTCCGCTTGCGCGGGGCGGGAGCAGGCTCTGCCTCCTCTTCCTCCGCGGCTTTTTTGCGGCGGGCGGAACGGCGGGGCATGTCCTCGTCATCCTCGTAGACAACAGCTGCCTTCGCACGGGAACGGGGACGGTCTTCATCCTCGTAATCGTCTTCCTCGTAGGCATCGGCCGTTTTTGCGCGCACCTTTTCTCCGCCGAAGAGAATATAGATGATGAAGGCGATGCAGAAAACGGTGATGAAGATATCGGCAACGTTGAACACGGCAAAGTCGAAGAGCTCGACCTTGAACATATCGATGACGTAACCGAAGCGGACGCGGTCGATCAGGTTCGCGAGACCGCCGGCGGTTATGAAAACGAGGCACCAGCGGCCGAAGCGGCCGGAAACAAAGTTCGTTGCCAGGGCGAGAACGACCAGAACGGCAAACACGGCCGTGATCACAATGAAGGCGATGCGTGCGCTGCCGCCGCTGAGAAAGCTGAAGGCAGCGCCGTCATTCTGCACGCGGACGAGGCTGAGGATCCCGGGGATAAAGGTACGGACCGGATCCGTCCAGTTGATATTTTTGTCGACCCAGTATTTGACGACCTGGTCAAGAATGATGACCAGCATACCGACGATGGAATAGAGCATATGATTCTCCTATCTTTCCCGATGGGAAAAGCAGATTCGCGAAGGAAAGGAAAACGCGGAGGGCGCTGCTTATTTCGCGGCAAGGACGCGGGCGCAGCGCGGGCAGAGCCCGGTCTCCGGGTCGGCATCCACAGAGTGGATCCAGCAGCGCGGGCACTTGGTTCCGGGGGCTTCCTGCACGGAGATGGAGAGACCGGGGAAGGCAGAGCCGCTGCCGGTCACGCTCTCTTCGGGATCGGAGTCGGAAACAAGGCAGGAGGAAACGATGAAAAGCTCGGAAAGATTCATGCTGCCGGCGGTCTTGAGGACCTGCTGCGAAGCATCGTCCGCTGCACGAAGCGTGACGGCGGCCTCCAGCGGCTTGCCGATGCGCTTCTGGGCACGGGCCGCCTCAAGAACGCCATTGACGTCGTTGCGGAGAGCGATGACCTGGTCCCACTTCGCCATGGTCTCGTCATCAAGCGCATAGCCGGTGAAGGGCTTGTTCATGACATTGAAAACGACATTGCGCGCATCGTCCGAGGACTTGTGCGGCATGGCCTGCCAGATCTCGTCGCAGGTGAAGGCAAGGATCGGGGCGAACATCTTGGTCATCGAGTCCAGGATGAGATAGAGCGCCGTCTGTGCGCTGCGGCGGGCAAGGCCATTTTTCTCCTCGCAGTAGAGCCGGTCCTTGATGATGTCAAGATAGAAGCTGGAGAGCTCGACCACGCAGAAATCGTTGATCGAGTGGGAGACCAGATGGAACTCATAGTCGCCGTATGCCTGAGCGACCTTTTCAATGAGCACATTCAGGCGGGAGACGGCCCAGCGGTCCAGCTCAAGCATATCTGCAGGAGAAACGAGCTCATCGGGGTTGAAGCCCTCAAGATTGCCGAGGCAGTAGCGGGCCGTGTTGCGGAACTTGAGATACTGCTGGGAGAGCTGCTTGAAGATCTCCTTGCTGCAGCGGACGTCGACATGATAGTTGGAAGAGCCGGCCCAGAGACGAACGAGATCGGCACCGAATTCCTTGTAGAGGTCGGCCGGGTCAACGCCGTTGCCGAGGGATTTGTGCATGGCCTTGCCCTCCCCGTCGACCGTCCAGCCGTGGGTGAGGCATTCCTTGTAGGGGGCACCCTTTCCGAGAGCGCCGACGGCTACGAGCAGCGAGCTCTGGAACCAGCCGCGATACTGGTCGCCGCCTTCAAGATACATGTCGGCCGGCCAGAAGCCCTGGTCGCGCTGCATGGAGGCAAAGTGGCTGGAGCCGGAGTCAAACCAGCCGTCGAGCGTGTTCGTCTCCTTGGTGAAGTGGCGGCCGCCGCAGTGCGGGCAGACGTAATCCTTCGGAAGGAGCTCTTCCGCTTCCATGTCAAACCAGGCGTTGCTGCCCTTTTCTTCAAAGACAGAGGCAACGGATTCGATCGTCTCGTCGGTGCAGACGGGCTTCTTGCAGTCCGCGCAGTAGAAGACGGGGATCGGGAGACCCCAGCGGCGCTGGCGGGAAATGCACCAGTCGGCACGCTCGCGGATCATGGCGCCCATGCGCTCCTTGCCCCACTCGGGGTACCACTTGACATTGTCGCAGGCCTTGATGGCCTCGTCCTTGAAGGAATCGACGGAGCAGAACCACTGCGGCGTGGCGCGGAAGATGATCGGGCTCTTGCAGCGCCAGCAGTGCGGGTAGCTGTGGACGATCTCTTCCGAGGCAAACAGCGCACCGCTCTCCTTCATATCCTGAAGGATCACGGGGTTGGATTCTTCCGTCTTCATGCCGGCATACTTCCCGGCGTAGTCCGTGTGGCGGCCCTGGTCATCCACCGGGACGACCATCTCCATGCCGTAGCGCATGCACGTCTGATAGTCGTCGGCGCCGAAGCCGGGAGCCGTGTGGACGCAGCCGGTGCCGGAATCCATCGTGACATAGTCGGCGAGGAGGAGGCGGGAGGTCTTGTCAAGGAAGGGGTGCTGCGCGAGCATGTTTTCAAAGAAGGAGCCGGGATGCGTCTCGAGGATCTCATAGCGGTCGAAGCCGCCGATGTGCATGACCTTGTCGGCGAGGGCTTCCGCCATGATGTAGATCTCGCCGTTCGGCGCCTGGATGAGGGCATAGGCCTCGTCCGGGTGGAGGGCGATGGCGAGGTTTCCGGGCAGTGTCCAAATGGTCGTCGTCCAGATGACGAAATAGAGATGGGAATGATCGATGTGGGCGAGCTTGCCGAGATCGTCCTTCATGGCGAACTTGACATAGACCGTGGTGCACGGGTCGTCCTGATATTCGATTTCCGCCTCGGCGAGAGCCGTCTCGTCCTTGGCGCACCAGTAGACCGGCTTGAGGCCCTTGTAGATGTGGCCGTTGCGGTACATTTTGCCGAAGATGCGCACCTCGTCCGCCTCAAAGCCCTTGCTCATCGTGCGGTAAGGATGCTCCCAGTCGCCGATAACGCCGAGACGCTTGAAACCTTCGCGCTGTACGCCGATATATTTTTCCGCATATGCCTCGCAGGCGGAACGGAAATCGGAGACGCTCATGGCCTTGTGGTTGAGCTTCTGCTCCTTGATGATGGCGGATTCGATCGGCATGCCGTGGTTATCCCAGCCGGGGATGTAGGGCGTATAGTAGCCGCGCATAGCGTAGGAACGGACGATAAAGTCCTTGATCGCCTTGTTGAGCGCGTGGCCCATGTGGATCGAGCCGTTGGAGAAGGGAGGGCCGTCATGCAGAGAGAAACGGGGATTGCCCTCGTTCTTTTTGAGAAGCTCGTGATAAACGTCCATCTCTTCCCATTTTTTGAGCATTTCCGGCTCGCGGACAGGAAGGCCGGCGCGCATGGGAAATTTCCGGTCCAGCTGCTTGTTGTCGGGGACATTCAGAGTTGCTTTGTAATCCTGTGCCATTCTTTTTTTCTGACTCCTGTTGTTCAATCAAAATCAATGGGGCACGCGTTTGCGCGCCCCGGAAAGATCAAGAGATGTGCTTAAAGCGTGAAGGGCTGAGTGCTGTCAAAATCCGCAGCGGGCTCATCCTCTTCTACGGCCGGGGCGGCAGCCTTTGCTGCCGGGGCAGCGGGCTCGGCCTTTACGGCCTTGGAGGAAGCGAGATTGTCAATGTTCTTCAGCTGGGCGTTGCACATGGCGCGGATGCCGTCGAGGAACTTGGCGGAGGCAGCCTCTGCGGCGGCCAGGCGCTTCTCCTCAAAGTCCTTCTTCTCCGTGATGCTGCCGAGCGTTTCCGCGGCCTTGGCCTCGGCATCGGCGATCAGCTTGTCCGCCTTTTCGCGGGCCTCGGCTTCGATCTGGATGGCGAGCTTCTGAGCGGAGAGAATGGACTGGTTCAGAGCGGATTCGTTGCTGCGGTATTCTTCGATCTTGTCAACGAGGACCTTCATCTTGCTCTTGAGAACGGCCGTCTCCTTCTGGGAGCTGGTCAGGTCATCGGCGAGCTCTTCGAGGAAATCGTCGACCTCGGCCATATCGTAACCGCCGATCTTTGCCTTTTCAAACGTCTTTTCGCGAATATCCTGAGCTGTGATCATAAGTGGATCCACCTTTCTTCAAGTACAATTTTACAAATTTATCGTTTTCGCAAAGGGGCTTATTCAAAATCTCCGGAGGAGCTTCCGGAAGAGGGCTGCGCATCGAGAAGATCAACATTTTCCGGGGTGACGAAATACGTCTTCGCGGAGACGGGATTGATCTTCCCGTTCAGCGCAAAAGCGATGCCGGACATGAAATCCAGCAGGCGGCGGGCCGTTTCGGACGGAAGCTCTTCGAGCGACATGATGAGGCTCCGGCCCTGCTCCAGATAGCCGACGAGCTCGCCGGCCTCGTCAAAGTCCTTCGGATTGAAGCGCACGACGGACTGATCCACCGCATATCCGGCGTTCCTCCCGCGGGCAGGCTTCTGCGGCCGGGCAGCTTTTTCCTGCCGGGGCTCCCGGGAGCCAAACAGGCCGCCGGATGCGGGAGAGGAGAGCTTGGGCGCCTTTTTGGCAGGCTCCGGGGCCGCGGCAGGCTCTCCGCCAAAGGCGGCTTCAAACTGAAGCTGGTCTTCGCTGGGCTCCGCCGTCTCCTGCGGCCGGAAGGAGCTGTCGGCTCCTTCAAAGAAATCGTCATCATCCCCGTAGGGCTGCGTAAGTTTTCTTAAATTATCCATCAGACCCATAGGCTACGCCTCCCGGTAAACTGCGCATGCAGAAATAAAGGCCCTTTTGAATGGTAAAAAGTCCATATTGCTATTATCGTATTTTTCTTTTGCAATGTCAATAAAAAGCTGAAAAACATGCCGAAAAAAGGCGCTTACTGCTCAAGCGAGACACGCGAGAAGGCCAGAGCCTCCCGGAGAAGCGCCTCGGGAGAGGAGCCGGGCGCGTCATGATACAGCCGGCAGGCGCCGGTACAGCGCTGAAACCAGGTCAGCTGCCGCTTGGCGTATCGGCGGGAGGAGAGCTTGATCTGCCCAGCTGCCTCCGAAAGCGTGCATCTGCCCTCCAGGCAGGCGGTGATCTCCTTATAGCCGATCGCCTGCATGGCCGTGCAGGCGGGGGAAAGGCCGGCATCGAGCAGGGAGCGGACCTCCTGCACCAGCCCCTGCGAGAGCATCTGATCAACGCGCGCGTCAATGCGGGCATAGAGCCGGGAGCGGTCCAAAAAGCCGGGGATCAGGACGGCGGAGCGGTACCGCGGCGGAAGGAGGCGGGAGCGCCGGTCATGTTCGGTGATCGTCTCGCCCGTGAGGCGGTAGACCTCAATGGCGCGGACGATGCGCTTTTTGTCGGCGGCGGGAAGGAGGGCGGCACGCTCCGGGTCAAAGGAGCGAAGCTCGGCAAGCATGGCCTCGCCGCCAAGCTCGTCATAGCGGGCATTGAGCGCATCGCGCAGCGCAGAGTCGTCCTCGCGTTTGCCGAACTCGCGCCCGGAGAGAAGAGAATCGATATAGAGCCCGGTGCCGCCGACCAGGATCGGGAGGCGGCCGCGCGCGAAGATATCCTCACAGCAGCGGGAGGCCTCCTCCACATAGCGGGCGACGGAATAATCCTCGCCCGGGTCGGCCACATCGATCATATGATGCGGAACCAGCGCACGCTCCTCGGGCGTTGCCTTGGCCGTGCCGATGTCCATGCGGCGATAGATCTGCATGGAGTCGGCGGAGACGATCTCTCCGCCGAGCGCACGGGCGAGGGAGAGGCTGAGCGCGGTCTTTCCGGAGGCCGTCGGCCCGCAGACGACCAAAAGCTTCGGCGCTTCCATCAGACGATCCGCCGAAACAGCTTGTCCAGGTCCTTGCGCGTGAGAACGGCAGAGACCGGGCGGCCGTGCGGGCAATATTTGATCTTTCCGGTGAGGACGGCGACAACGAGACGGTCCAGCTCGGCGCGCTGCGTGTCCCAGCCGGCCTTGATGGCGGCCTTGCAGGCGACCGTATGCAGGATCTCGTCCCGTGCGGAGGCGGGATCGGGGGCTTTTCCGGAGCGGAGCTTTTCGCAGATCTCCTCGATCGAGGCGGGAACGTCGGAGACGTTCATGTCCGCCGGCACCCCACGCACGATATATTCCTTCTCCCCGTAGGGTTCAATCTCAAAGCCGAGGTCGGAGAGGAGGGAGGCGTTCTGCGAGAGAAGCTCGGCGTCCTCCAGAGAGAGACGGAGGATCGCGGGGGAGAGGAGAAGCTGGGAGGGGATGCCGCTCCCCTGCGCCTTGAGGCGGTCAAAGATCATGCGCTCATGCGCGGCATGCTTGTCGATGAGAATGCATTCGTCATTTTGCTCAACAATGATATAGGTGCGGAAGGCCTCCCCCAAAATCTTGTAGTCGGGAAGGGCAAAGTTTTCCACATTTTGAACCGGTTTTTCCACAGCCTGCGCGGCGGGAGCGGAAAAGGCCGCCCGCGGCGGGGCTTCGGGCGCCGGCTGTGCAACCTGCACAGGGGCCTCTTCCTTCGGAGCGGGAGAGAGATCCATGCGCATCTGGGACGCATAGCCGACCTCCGGAGCTCGGAAGAACTCGGGAGCAGAGCTCTTTCGCTCATCTTTGACCGGCTCCGGTGCCGGGGCGGCCGGCTTCGGGGCCGGAGCTTCCTTCGGCTCCGCCGGAGCAGGGACCGGAGCCGGTGCAGAAACCGGGACAGAGACCGGAGAGACCGAGAGCCGGTCCTCTGAGGCGAGGGCGAGGCGGACCGCCTGATACACGAAATCAAACACCTGTTTTTCCGCCCCGAAGCGGATCTCCGTTTTGGCCGGATGGACATTGACGTCCACGCTGCCGTAGCCGAGGGACAGATAGAGCACGCAGGAGGGGTAGCGCCCGACGAGGAGCGTATTTTTATAGGCCTGCTCGAGGGCCGACTGGAGAAGCGCGGAGCGGATGAAGCGCCCGTTGACGTAGAAGAACTGATGCGCCCGGTTGCCGCGGCCCTCTGCGGGGGAGGAGATGAAGCCCTCCAGCGAAAGCGAAGGGGAGGAGCTGATGCACGGCAGCATGCCGGAGGTCTCCTCGCGGCCGAGCAGGGAATAGAGGCAGGAGTCCGCGCGCCCGTCTCCGGGGGAGAAGAACTCCTCCACTCCGTCCCGGATCATCCGGACGGAGACGTCCGGCCGGCCGAGCGCGCAGCGGAGCGCCGTCGTGATGCAGGCGGAGGCCTCGCTCCGGTCGGATTTCATGAATTTCAGGCGGGCGGGGGTGTTGTAAAAAAGGTCGCGGCAGATCATCGTCGTCCCCTCGGGGCAGCCGAAGGCAGTCATATCGTCGATGTCGCCGGCCGTCAGCGTGACGCGGGTGCCCTCCGGGGCGCCCTTCCGGCGCGTGATGAGCTCCATGTGGGAGACGGACGAGATGGCGGCGAGCGCCTCGCCGCGGAAGCCCATGGTCTGGATGGCCTCGAGCCCGGAAGCGTCGGAGAGCTTGGACGTCGCGTGCCGGAGAAAGGCAATGCCGGCATCCTCGGGGGCCATGCCGCAGCCGTCGTCCGTGACGCGGATGTAGGTGGTGCCGCCGTTGCGGATCTCGCAGACGATGCTGCGGGCGCCGGCGTCAAAGGCGTTTTCCATTAGCTCCTTGACAACGGAAGCCGGCCGCTCGACGACTTCGCCGGCGGCAATGAGGTCAGCCACATGGGGAGAGAGAATATTGATCACAGACATGAAATCGTCCTCCGTTTCTGGAAGGTATTATACCCGATTCGTCTTGAAAAGGCTATAGGGATTGTGATAAACTGAAAAAACAACTCAAGGGATGCAAAGGAAAAAATCATGTACGAGATCAAAAAAATCACTCCGGAACAGATCCGGCAGCAGGAACAGATCTGCGCGGAGATCTATGACCGGCTGAATGCCTCCGTCGCCCGCCCGCTTGCGATGGTGGACACCTACGGCTGCCAGCAGAACGAGGCCGACAGCGAGAAGATCCGCGGCTATCTCGCGGAGATGGGCTACGCCTTCACGCAGAACGAGTTCGAGGCGGACGTGATCGTGATCAACACCTGCGCGGTGCGCGAGCATGCGGAAATGCGCGTGCTCGGAAACGTCGGCGCGCTGAACCACACGAAGAAGGCGAAGCCCGAGCAGATCATCGCCGTCTGCGGCTGCATGGTGCAGCAGGAGCACATGGCGGAGAAGATCAAGATGTCCTATCCCATCGTGGACCTCGTCTTCGGGCCGCACGAGCTGTGGCGCTTCCCGGAACTCCTGAACGCCGTCATGACGCGCCATAAGCGCATCTTCGCCACCGCGAAGGACGACGGCTCCGTCGCCGAGGGGATCCCGCTGCAGAGGGACGGCAAGGTGAAGGCCTGGCTCAGCATCATGTACGGCTGCAACAACTTCTGCACGTACTGCATTGTGCCTTACGTCCGCGGAAGGGAGCGCTCCCGCCGGCCGGAGGATATCGTCGCCGAGGCAAGGCAGCTCGTGGAAGAGGGCTACAAGGACATTACGCTTCTGGGCCAGAACGTGAACTCCTACGGGAAGGACCTCGGCACGGGCACGGACTTTGCGGACCTGCTCCGCATGGTGAACGACATCCCCGGCGATTTCATCCTCCGCTTTATGACGAGCCACCCGAAGGACGCGACCGAGAAGCTCTTCCGCACGATGGCGGAATGCAAAAAATGCGCCCACCACATCCACCTGCCCGTCCAGGCGGGGAACGACCGCATCTTAAAGGCGATGAACCGGCACTATGACCGCGAAAAATACCTCGCGCAGGTCAAACTCGCGCGCGAATATATGCCGGACCTCGTCCTGACGACGGACATCATCGTCGGCTTCCCCGGAGAGACGGACGAGGAATTCGAGGACACGATCTCCCTGTGCGAGGAGGTGCGGTACGACGCGATGTTCACCTTCATCTATTCCAAACGCGTCGGCACGCCGGCCGCTTCGATGGAGGACCCGTACACGCGAGAGGACAAGCAGAAGCATTTTGACCGTCTGACCGAGACGGCAAACCGCATCTCCGGCGAGAAGCACGCCGCCTACATCGGCACGGTGCAGCGCGTCCTCATCGACGGGGAGACGGGCAGAGACGAATACAACCTCTCCGCCCGCACCAACGGCGGAAGGCTCGTGCACCTCAAGGGCAGCCCGGAGCTGATCGGGCAGTTCCGGGAAGTAAAGATCACCGACGGCAACACCTGGGCGCTGTACGGGGAGATCGCAGAAGAATAAGAATAAAAGTGCTCCGAAGGGATCTCTTCTTCGGAGCACTTTAAAGTCAGGAGAGCAAAAACGGCATAAGATAGATCGGAAGAAAGCCGATACCGTCCGATTTTCCGATGTCTTTCTGCGAGATCAGCCAGGCAGCCTCTACAGCGCCGGAATATTTTCGGCAGAATTCGTTCAGAGATTTATGCTTTCCGGTTCCGGAAGATTTTACTTCAATGGGAGAAATCTTCTGACCATTGGAAATCAGAAAGTCAATTTCGAAGCTGTGTGTGCTGTTCTGCTTTTCCCAGGTATGATAAAAAACCTCTCTGCCGGCCGAGGCGATCATTTGTGCTGCGGCATTTTCATAAAGATATCCGAGATTTGCCGGAAGCTTATCGGAAAGAAGTTTTGCATAGAGAATGTTTTCGGTTTCCGGCCGGTCAATGAAAAGCAGCGTGATAAAGAGGCCGGTATCGGAAAGATATAATTTGTAACTGTCAAGATCCTTGGTCGCTGTCAGGCTAACGCGGGGATCGGTCGTATTATAAGAGACGAGGACCGTTCCGGAATCGATCAGGTCGTAAAGCAACTCTTCGTCTTTTCGGCTTTTGCGCTTCCCCGTTGCAGCCGATATCCGATATTTTTTCAGGTCCTTTGCCAGCATAGCAGGGATGGCGTGGTACATGGCCGATAATCGGCCGGAAGGGTCGATCTTTTTAAAATCCTCTTCATAGAGGCGGATGATCTCTCTTTTTATGCGGTCGATCTCAGCAAAATTTTTCCCATTTATATATGCTTCAACGGCCTGGGGCATTCCGCCAACCGCCATATAGATCCGAAAATCCCGCATGAGTTTTCGATTCGTCTGCTGTCCGACCGGCAGATCTCGCTGAAAGAGCTGTCTGCGGAGCTCAAAGTCCGAGCTTCCGGTGGCAAGGGAAAACTCTTCCGGATCCATCGGATAGACAGAAATTTTCATTTCCTCGGAGGGAATTCGGATGTCTTTCACATTCTTTTTGATCGAGATCAGAGATCCGGTCTCAATATAATGATATCTGCCGTCTTTTACCAGAATGCGAATTGACTGCCGCGCTTTGGGGAAAAGCTGTACTTCGTCAAATACAATAACGGACTTGCCCCGGGGCAAGGTGCAGCCGGTAGCCGCCTGCAGACGGAGAAAAAAAAGATCCGGGTCTCCAACGTCATCAAAACAGGAACGGACAGCGGGGGATGCTTCCGCAAAGTCGATCATCAGGTAGCTTTCGTATTCATTTTTTGCAAATTGCTCCGCGATGGTCGATTTCCCGACCCGCCGCGCGCCTTCCAGCAGGATTGCATAACGGTCGGCATATTGAGCCTTCCAGTCCAGCAGTTTTTTATAAGCTTTCCTTTCGAAATACAATTTTTACCACCTCAAATTGGATTATAATCCGAATCTTGCATTTCTTCAAGATTTGAAAAGCCAATAATTGACATTTCTTCAAAATTTTAAAGTCCCGAAAACGACATTCCTTCAAAATCAGGGAGGATTTGCTTTCTCCGGCTTTATCTTATTATCATGACGCCGATGCGGGAAACTTCGTGATCTCCGGGCGGGAGAGCTGCATTGAGCCGCGCAATTTTTACCGGGCGTACCGCGCTTTTCTCCAAAGCGCCGGCCTCCCGCCGTATACCTTCCACATTCTCCGCCACACCTTCGCCACGCGCTGCGTCGAGCAGGGGTTCGACGTGAAGTCCCTCTCCGAGATCTTGGGCCACGCCGACGTGAGCATGACGCTGCGCCGCTACGTGCACCGTCCCTGGAGCTGAAGCGGAGCTATATGGACCAGCTGGCGCTTCATCAATAAGCAGATAAAAGAGACCTCATCTCACGGACGGAACCGGAGATGAGGTCTCTGCTGCGTTTCTAATCTGCCCGTAATCAGCTTGATTTCCTGCAGAGAACGTTTTATAATTAAGACATAAGATCAAGAAGAAGGAAAAAATTATGCCTACAATCAGCATGTTCCGCTTGAACCTCGGAATGGAGCTGCGAGACGCGGAATATTATGCGGCAGGCCGGCGCCGCATCGTGAATGTTATTCCGCAGCCGGATTTTACACTGCTTCTTTCTTTCGATAATGGAGAAAAACGGGTCTATGACATGAAACCGTCTTTGCGTCCAAAGACGGTCTTCGAACCTTTTATGAACTACGAAAATTTCAAACGAGTTTATCTTGATGAAGACTTGTGTGTGTCATGGGACGTGGATCCGAAGATAGACAGCCATACTGTTTGGAGCAACAAAGTTGATATTTCCTCGGATAGCTGTTATCTTGACAGCGTACGCATCGATTGACGTCTAATGAATTTACGCCGGGGGTTCTTACCCTTTTACCCTCTCACCCTCCAATATATTAAAATATCCGAGGGGAAAAGGGTAAAAGGGGGAGTACCTCCGGCAGTGTCGCCTCCGGCGCCGGCTGCCCGGTGCTATGAGCTCAACGGAGAGCGCCCTAGCCGGGGTCACGGCATAAAAATTGCTTCGAAGGAAATCTCCTTCGAAGCAATTTTTAATATCGGAGAAAGTTTTACTTGATCGACGCGTGATGATCCTGCAGGGAGATGACCTCGCCGTTTTCCTTGCGGAGGATCGTGCGGATGCCCTTGGCGGTCGCGAGGGCGGCGGCCATGGTGGTCATGTAGGGGATCTTGTACTTGATGGCGGACTTGCGGAGATAGCTGTCGTCATAGACGCTCTCCTTGCCGGCGGGGGAGTTGACGATCATGGAGATCTGACCGTTCGTCAGGGCGTCGAGAATGTTCGGGCGGCCCTCGTAGAGCTTCTTGATCTTCTCGGCGGGGATGCCGGCGGCAGTGATGCAGTCATACGTGCCGGACGTGGCGAGGATCTTGAAGCCATCCTCATGCAGAATGGTGGCGAGCTCGACGACCTCGGCTTTGTCGCGGTGATTGACGGAAATAAGGACCGTGCCGGAGGTGGGCAGAGGAGACTGCGCACCCTCCTGGGCCTTGACGAAGGCCTCCCAGTACGTCGGCGCAAGGCCGAGGACCTCGCCCGTGGAGCGCATCTCGGGGCCGAGGATCGGGTCGACCTCCTGGAACATGTTGAACGGGAAGACGGCCTCCTTCACACCGTAATACGGGATCTCCGGCTCGCGGAGCGAGGGAACGGGAGAGGGAGCGCCCGTGAGCGGCATGGTGATGATCTCCGTGGCGAGCGGCACCATGCGGATGTTGCAGACCTTGGACACGAGGGGAACCGTGCGGGAGGCGCGCGGATTGGCCTCGAGGACGAAGACGACGTCGTTTTCAATGGCGTACTGCATGTTCATGAGACCCTGAACGTGCATCTCTTCGGCGATCCTGCGCGTGTATTCCTTGATGATCTCCACGTTCTTGGGGGAGATGTGGGCGGAGGGGAGGATGCAGGCGGAGTCACCGGAGTGGACGCCCGCAAGCTCGATGTGCTCCATGACGGCGGGAACGAAGGCGTGCGTGCCGTCGCAGATGGCGTCGGCCTCGCATTCCATGGCGTGGTTGAGGAAGCGGTCGATCAGAATGGGGCGGTCCGGCGTGACGCCGACGGCAGCCTTCATGTAGCCGGCCATGGCCTCGTCGTCATAGACGACCTCCATGCCGCGGCCGCCGAGCACGTAGGACGGGCGGACCATGACGGGATAGCCGATGCGGTTGGCGATCGCAGTGGCCTCCTCGACCGTCGTCGCCATGCCGGATTCCGGCATCGGGATGCCGAGCTTGTCCATCATGGCACGGAACTGGTCGCGGTCCTCGGCGAGGTCAATGACCTCGGGGGAGGTGCCGAGAATGTTGACGCCGTTGCGCTTGAGGTCGGAGGCGAGATTGAGCGGCGTCTGGCCGCCGAACTGGGCGATGACGCCGAGCGGCTGCTCCTTCTCGTAAATGGAGAGAACGTCCTCCAGCGTGAGCGGCTCGAAATAGAGCTTGTCGGAGGTGTCGTAGTCGGTGGAGACCGTCTCGGGGTTGCAGTTGACGATGATGGTCTCGAAGCCGAGGCGCTTGAGGGCCATGGCGGCGTGGACGCAGCAATAGTCAAACTCGATGCCCTGGCCGATACGGTTCGGGCCGCCGCCCAGGATCATGATCTTGCGGCCGTTCGAGACCGTGGTCTTGTCGGGCGCGTTGTAGGTGGAGAAATAATAGGCGCTGTCCTTCGTGCCGGAGACGTGAACGCCTTCCCAGCCCTCGACGACGCCGATCGCCTTGCGGCGGGCACGGATGTCATCCTCGGGGACAGAGAGGAGCCGGCTGAGATACTTGTCGGAGAAGCCGTCCTTCTTGGCCTGCGTGAGGGCCTCGTCGGAGGGGACGGAACCCTGAAAGGCGAGGAGCGCTTCCTCTTCTTCCACGAGCTCCTTCATCTGCTCAAGGAAATACTTCTTGACGCGGGTGAGGTCATAGAGCTCGTCGATCGAGGCGCCCTTGCGGAGCGCTTCGTAGAGGAGGAAATAGCGCTGGGAGTTGGGGTAGATGAGCTTCTTGAGAAGCTCGTCTTTGGAGAGAGAGTCAAAATTCGCGGCGTGGCCGAGGCCGTAGCGGCCCTGCTCGAGGGAGCGGATGGCCTTCTGGAAGGCCTCCTTGAAGTTCTTGCCGATGCTCATGACCTCGCCGACGGCGCGCATCTGCGTGCCGAGCTTGTCCTCCACGCCCTTGAACTTCTCAAAGGCCCAGCGGGCAAACTTGATGACGACATAGTCCCCGTCCGGGACGTATTTGTCGAGCGTGCCGTATTTGCCGCACTCGATATCCTTCAGCGTCAGGCCGCAGGCCAGCATGGCGGAGACGAGAGCGATGGGGAAGCCGGTCGCCTTCGAGGCAAGGGCGGAGGAACGGGACGTGCGGGGGTTGATCTCGATGACGATGATGCGGTCCGTCACCGGGTCGTGCGCAAACTGCGTGTTGCACCCGCCGATGACCTGCACCTTGTCGACGATCTTGTAGGCGGCCTCCTGCAGACGCTTCTGGACGTCCTCGGAGATCGTGAGCATCGGGGCGGCGCAGAAGGAATCGCCGGTGTGGACGCCCATGGGGTCAATGTTCTCGATGAAGCAGACCGTGATCATGTTGCCTTCGCAGTCACGCACGACCTCGAGCTCCAGCTCCTCCCAGCCGATGACGGACTCCTCGACCAGCACCTGGTGGACGAGAGAGGCCTGCAGGCCGCGGGCACAGACGGTCTTGAGCTCTTCCTTGTTGTACACAAGGCCGCCGCCGGCACCGCCCATCGTGTAGGCCGGGCGCAGGACGACCGGGTAGCCGAGCCGGTCGGCAATGGCGAGGGCTTCCTCAACGGAATAGGCCACCTCGCTGCGGGCCATCTCGATGCCGAGCTCGTTCATGGTGTTCTTGAATTCGATGCGGTCTTCCCCGCGCTCGATGGCGTCGACCTGGACGCCGATGACCTGGACGTTGTATTTTTCCAGAATGCCGGCCTGATAGAGCTCCGAGCAGAGGTTGAGGCCGGACTGGCCGCCGAGGTTCGGGAGAAGCGCATCCGGGCGCTCCTTGGCAATGATCTGCTCCAGACGATGGACGTTTAGGGGCTCGATATAGGTGACGTCCGCCGTTTCGGGGTCCGTCATAATGGTGGCGGGGTTGGAGTTGACGAGGACGATCTCATAGCCCAGCTTCTTCAGGGCCTTGCATGCCTGGGTACCGGAATAGTCAAACTCACAGGCCTGGCCGATGATGATGGGGCCGGAGCCTATAATAAGGACCTTGTTGATATCAGTTCTTTTCGGCACGGTGATTCCTCCTTAAGCTGCAATCATTTAAAATCGCAAGATTATATCATAAATCCCGCAAGATGCAAATATAATTATACAATTGACAGGGGAGCACCATAGTAAAAATAGGGCTTGACGGGGTGCAGGATCTTTCTTATAATGATAAGACATTCTCAAATTTTGAATATAAATACAAAATAGACAGGAATTGAAACGCTATGATCTCTTTAAAAGGAAAAAATTTTCTGAAGCTGCTGGATTTCACACCGGAGGAGATCTCCGGGCTGCTGGATCTGGCGGACGAGCTGAAGCGCCAGAAGAAGGCCGGCATCCCGCACCGCCTCTGCGAGGGGAAAAACATCGCCGTCATTTTTGAGAAGACCTCCACGCGCACGCGCTGCTCCTTCGAGGTGGCGGCGGCGGATCTCGGCATGCACCCCGTATATCTCGACCCGAACGGCTCCCAGCTCGGCAAGAAGGAATCCATTGCCGACACGGCCCGCGTGCTCGGGCGGATGTTCGACGGCATCGAATACCGCGGCTACGGGCAGGAGCTCGTGGAAACGCTCGCCCAATACGCGGGCATCCCGGTGTGGAACGGACTGACGAACGAATTCCACCCGACGCAGATCCTGGCCGACTTCATGACCATCCGCGAGCACTTCGGCACGCTCGAGGGGAAGAAGCTCGTCTATATGGGAGACGCACGCTACAATATGGGTGACTCGCTCATGGTGGGCTGCGCCAAGATGGGGATGCACTTCGTGGCCTGCACGAAGGAAAAATACTTCCCCGACGCCGCGCTCATCGCTGAGTGCCGCGCCATCGCCGAAAAGACGGGCGCCGTGCTCGAATTCCTCGAGGATCCGATGGAGGCCGTGAAGAATGCCGACGTGATCTACACGGACGTGTGGGTCTCCATGGGAGAGCCGGACGAGATCTGGCAGGAGCGCATCCGCGATCTGCTGCCGTATCAGGTGAACGCGAAGCTCATGGAGGCGGCGGGAGAGCAGTGCCGCTTCATGCACTGCCTGCCGGCCTTCCACGATCTCAACACCTCCACCGGGCGCAAGATCTACGAGAAGTTTGGCCTGGACTGCCTGGAGGTGACGGACGAGGTGTTCGAGAGCGAACAGTCGATCGTCTTCGACGAGGCGGAGAACCGCATGCACACGATCAAGGCCGTGATGGCGGCAACGCTCGCCTGAGCGGAGCGGCAGAAAAAGAGGGGGAGAACTGCCATGATCTATAATACCTTTCAGGAAAAAGAGCTTTCGCGCCTGGGCTTCGGCATGATGCGCCTGCCCGTGAAGGAGGACGGGAGCATCGACCAGGAGCACGTCAACCGGATGGTGGACTATGCCATCGCCCACGGTGTCAACTATTTTGACACGGCCTACCCTTACCACGGGGGCAAGTCCGAGATCGCGGCGGGGATCGCCCTCGGCCGCTATCCCCGCGAGAGCTACTGCCTCGCGACCAAGTATCCCGGGCATCAGAGATCGAGCTTCATCACGCCGGAGCGGATCTTTCCGGAGCAGCTGGAAAAGTGCGGCGTGGATTACTTCGATTTTTATCTCCTGCACAACGTGAACGAGGCCTCGCTCGGCACCTATCTCGACGAGAGCAACGGCATCATGGAATATTTCCTCGAACAGCGCCGCACGGGGAAGATCCGCCACCTCGGTTTCTCCTGCCACGCCAACCCGGAGAACCTGAAGCTGTTTCTGGACCGGTACGGCGACGAGATGGAGTTCTGCCAGATCCAGCTGAATTATCTGGACTGGACGCTGCAGAACGCGAAGCTCAAATATGAGATGCTCACGGAGCGCGGCATTCCCGTGTGGGTCATGGAGCCGGTGCGGGGCGGAAAGCTCGCCTCGCTTAGCGACGCCGACACCGCAAGGCTGAAGGCGCTGCGCCCGGAGGAGAGCATCCCGGCCTGGTGCTTCCGCTGGCTGCAGGGGCTGGAGAACGTGAAGATGATCCTGAGCGGGATGAGCTGCCTCGAACAGATGGAGGACAACGTCCGCACCTTCGAGGAATGCCGGCCTTTGAGCGAGCAGGAGAACGAGACGCTGCAGAGCATTGCGGAGGGCATGAAGAACTCCGTGCCCTGCACGGGCTGCCGCTACTGCTGCGACGGCTGCCCGATGGGGCTGAATATCCCGACGCTCATCAGCAGCTACAACCAGGTCCGCTTTGCCCCGGAAAACACCATGCAGATCAGCATCTTCCTCGAATCTCTGCCGGACGAAAAGAAGCCCTCGGCCTGCATCGGCTGCGGAGCATGCATGCACGCCTGCCCGCAGAACATCGAAGTGCCGAAGATCCTGCGCTCGCTCGCCGAGGCCTATGAGACGATGCCGAAATGGAGCGAGATCTGCCGGCAGCGCGAGGAAGCGGCCCGGGCCATGCAGAAAAACAAGGAGTAAAAAACAACATGAAGAACAAATTGCGCCGGCTGCTCTGCCTGCTGGCGGTGCTTTCTCTGCTGCTCGGCTGTTTTGCCGCAACGGCTCTGGCCGACTGGCGGGATACGCTTGCCTCCCTGCTCGAGGAGGAGACCGGGACTGCGGAGGAGACGGCCGAAGAAGACGAAGATTGGCTCGACCCGGACGGCAGCTATACGACCAAAGAGGATGTGATGAATTATCTCATCCAGTACGGCGAGCTGCCGGGGAACTTCATCACGAAGAAGGAAGCCCAGGCCCTCGGCTGGGAGGGCGGCTCGCTCGAGCCGTACGCGCCCGGCAAGTGCATCGGCGGAGACTATTACGGCAACTACGAGGGCCTGCTGCCCAAGGCAAAGGGCCGGAAATACACCGAGTGCGACATCAACACGCTCGGCAAAAAGAAACGCGGCGCCGAGCGGATCATTTTCTCGAACGACGGCCTGATCTACTATACGGGCGACCACTATGAGAGCTTTGAGCTGCTGTACGGAGAGGAGTGAGCGCGGAATGAAGATCACGCTGAACGGAAATGAGATCGGCTCACGGGAGGAGCTCTACCGCGCCGTCGGAGAGCAGACGGAGCTGCCGGAATGGTTCGGGAAGAATCTCGACGCGCTGCACGACGTGCTGACGGAGAAGCCGGAAAAGCTCCGCGTTACGGTCCGGAACCCGGAAATGCTCGCGGAGGGCATCGGCGAGCGGTATTTGCAGGCGCTTTTTACCATGCTGCTGGACAGCGGCGCCGAGCTTACGCTGACAAGAGAAAGTGAATAAAAAACAGAGCCGCAGTGACCAAAACTTAACGGGCCACTGCGGCTCTGTTTTCGTTGCATTTTATATAAAAAAAGGGTAAACTGAATATTTGTGAAAAAAGCGCGGTCTGCGCGAAGAAACGAAGGAGAGAAAACATGTTTGTGATCTGCCTTTGCCTGTGGATCCTCTTCAACGGGAGATTCACGGTCGAGATCCTGCTGTTCGGCATCGTGATCTCGGCGGCGGTGTACGCCATGGCGTGCGCACTGCTGGGGTTCAGCATCGAGCAGGACAAAAAATTCGTGAGGAAGCTGCCGGGCATCGCGAAGCTGCTCGCCATTCTGGTGGCGGAGATCGTCAAGGCGAACCTCGATGTGATCCGCCGCGTCTACAGCGGCAAGGCGCCGGAATCCTGCTATGCGGAATTTACGGCCCCGCTGAAGAGCACGGGGGCGCGCGTCGCGCTCGCCGACTGCATCACGCTGACACCCGGGACGATCACCGGAGAGCTGGAGGACGGGAAATACGTCATCCACTGTCTGGACCGGAGCCTCGCCGAGGGGCTGGATTCGAGCAGCTTCGTCCGTCAGCTGGAAACGCTGGAGAAATAAAGGGGGACACGGAAAATGACCTATGAAAATATCAGCCGCATCCTTCTGATCGCGGCGGAGGCGATCCTCGCGGCCGGAACCGTCGCCTGCCTGGTGCGCGCGATCCTCGGGCCGAAGACGGCGGACCGGCTCGTCGCCGTGAACATGACGGGGACGCAGGTGATGTGCCTCGTGTGCCTCATCGCAGGGCGCACGGGAGAGACGGGCTTCGTCGACATCGCGATCATCTATGCGCTTCTGAGCTTCCTCTCGGTCGTGGTGCTGACGAAGATCCTCAGCGGAAAGGGGAAGGACGAATGACAGGAATGGAAATTCTCCGCCTCGTGCTCGGCGGCGCGCTTCTCACCCTCGGCGTGTTCGTCATGGTGACGGCGGTGATCGGAAACTATAAATTCCAATATGTGCTGCAGCGGATGCACGCGGCGGGGCTTGGCGACACGATGGGGATCGCACTGATCCTGCTCGGGATCGTCGTGCTGCGGGGGACGTGGCTGCTGGCGCTCAAGTGCCTCGTCGTGCTGGTGCTGCTGGAGCTCACGAGCCCGGTGGCGTCCCACATGATCCTGAAGATGGAGATCGAAAACGGAAGCCCGGCCGGCCCCGATGCGAAGAGCGCAAAGAAGGCCTCCGGCAAGGCAGGGAAAAGGAGAGGAGCAAAGGGCAAATGAACATTGCAGTCGCATTTCTTCTCGGATTTCTGATCCTGTGCGCGGTGTCCGTCGCGCTGACGAAGGATCTGCTCACGGCCGTGCTGATCCAGATGGGATACAGCACGATCACGGCCGTGATCTGGCTGCTGCTCGAGTCGCCGGATCTGGCGATCACGGAGGCCGCCGTCGGAGCGGGTGTAACGGGGATCCTCTTCTTCGCGACGCTGCGCCGCATCGGCAAGATCGGCGGAAAGGACGGGCAGAAGAAATGAAAAAGCTCAGCAAAGAAGCCGAAAAGGCGGCGCGCGCGGAAGCGCGCAAGGCACGGCGCGGGCAGAGCTACCGCGTATTCTCCGTGCTCATCTGCCTGACCGTCATCGGGACGCTGCTACTGACGGTGTCCCATCTGCCGAGGTTCGGCTCGGCGGACAACCCGGTCAACAACGAGGTCTACGAGCGCTACGTGGAATCCGGACTGGAGGAGACGGGCGCGATCAACATCGTGGCGGGCATGATCCTCGATTACCGTGCGTTCGATACGCTCGGCGAGAGCAACGTGCTGTTTATCGCCGTGTGCAGCGTGATCATCCTTCTGAAGGCGGACCGGAAGAAGGACGGGGAGCTGTACATCCCCGAGCTCGAGATCCGCTATCAGGACCGGCAGGACGACCGGATCCTGCAGTGCGCCGCCTATCTGCTGGTGCCGGTGGGCTTTCTGTTCGGCATTTACGTGATCCTCAACGGCCATCTCTCGGCCGGCGGCGGATTCTCCGGCGGGGCGATCATCGGGGCGTCGCTGATCCTCTATGTGAACGCCTTCTCCTCGGAGAAGCTCGACCGCGTGTTCACGTTCACGACCTACAAGTGGATCACTTTTGCCGCCCTTATCACCTACACCCTCCTGAAGACGTATTCCTTCTACACGGGGGCCAATCACCTTGAAAGCGGCATCCCGCTTGGAACGCCAGGGGCGATCCTCTCCAGCGGACTGATCCTGCCGCTGAACGTATGCGTGGGGCTCGTCGTGGCGTGCACGATGTACGCGTTCTATTCCCTGTTTACCAGAGGAGGCATCGGCAATGGGAAGTAATCTTTTCTACAATTATTTTGAAGCGACGGCGATCATCGTGTTCGGCATCGGATTCACGATGCTCTTCCTGGACCGCAATCTCATCAAAAAGGTGATCGGCTTCAACTTTATGGACAGCGGAATCTTCCTCTTCCTCGCGGCCAAGGGCTATATTGCGGGGCGCGTCTCGCCCATCGTGACGGACGGCGTGACGAGCGTCGAGGCCTACATCAACCCGATTCCGGCGGGGCTCGTGCTGACGGGCATCGTCGTGTCCGTGAGCGTGTCGGCCTTTCTGCTGGCGCTGGTCACGCGCCTCTATCTGCGCTACCGCACGCTGGATCTGGACGAGATCATCATTTTAGCGAACGCGGAGGAGGAATAAGATGGAATTTGTTCGGAATTTCCCCTTCTTTGCGATCATGCTTTATCTGGCCGGAGGCGTCACCTGCTGCGTGATGAAGCCGAAGGTCTCGAAGTGGATCTGCCTGGTGCTCAACGCGTTCGTCACCGTGCTCATGGTCGCAACGCTTTCCTACACCGTAAGCACGGGGGAGAGCTATGTGTTCTATATGGGCCATTTCCCCGCCCCCTGGGGCAATGAGATCCGCATCGGCAGCCTCGAGGCGCTGACCGCCGCCGTCTTCTCCGGCGTCATGACGGCAACGCTGATGGGCGGCATGGAGCACATTTTTGAGGACGTGGAGGAGGGCAAGCTGAGCCTTTACTTCACCGTCGTCAATCTGCTGATGAGCTCTCTGTTCGCACTCGTTTTCACGAACGATATCTTCACGGCCTACGTGTTTGTCGAGATCAACACGATCGCCTCCTGTGCGCTCGTCATGCTCAACTACCGCAGCGGCCGGGCGCTCGTCGCGACGACGCGCTATCTCATGATGAGCCTGCTTGGCTCCGGGCTTTTCCTGATGGGCATCATCATCCTCTATGCCATCACCGGCCACCTGCTGATGGAGCCGGCGGGAGAGCAGGTCCGGGAGCTGTTCCGGAGCGGGGAATACGATATCCCGCTGACGATCGTCACGGGGCTGTTTGCCATCGGGCTTGCGCTCAAGAGCGCACTCTATCCCTTCCACTCCTGGCTGCCGGGAGCCCACGGCTCCGCAACGGCCTCCTCGAGCGGCATCCTCTCGGGACTCGTGCTGAAGGGCTATATCTTTCTGCTGATCAAGATCTTTGTGCGCGTCTTCGGGGAAGAATTCGTGCTGGACAGCGGCGTGACGAGCATTCTGCTGGTCTTCGGCGTGCTGGCCATGGTGCTCGGGTCGGTCTTCGCACTACGGGAGACGGATCTCAAGCGGATGCTGGCCTATTCCTCCGTGGCCCAGATCGGCTATATCTATGCCGGCATCGGGCTCGGGACCCACGCCGGCATGGAGGCGGCCTGCATCCAGATCATCGTGCACGCCTTCACCAAGCCGATGCTCTTCTGCACGGCAGGCGGCTTTATGAGCGTGTCCGGCGGAAGCAAGCAGTTCCGCGAGATCCGCGGCGCAGGGAGGAGAGATCCGCTGAGCGGCATCGCCTTTGTCGTCGGCGCGATGTCTATGATCGGAATTCCGCTGTTTGCAGGCTTTGCCACGAAGCTCCGCCTGACCGATGCGGCGCTGACGGCGGCGGGATGGAAATGCGCGCTGGTGCTGATCGCCATCGTCGCGAGCGCCGTGCTCAACGCGCTCTATTATATCCCCGCGATCGCCGTGCTCTTCGGAAAGCGGACGGACGGGAAATACAAGGGCGTGAAGGCGGAAAGGAACTGGATGTACATTTTGGGCATCGTGTTCTTCGTCGTGATGAACTTCTATATTGGCGTACAGTCCGAGGGCTTCATCACGATCGTGCAGAACGGCCTCGGAATGTTGGGCTGAGGGAGGATGAATATGAAAAATACGGTTTCTTTGCTCTTCCCGATCCTGCTGCCGGTGATCGCGGGCATTGTGCTTGCCGTCCGGCCGGAATTCCGCGACGAAAAGAAGCGCCGCACGCTTGTGCTCGCGGCGCTCGGCGCAACGCTTGCGCTCACGCTGTGGCAGGTGCTGCTCGGCGGGGCGCAGCTGAAGCTCTTCTCGCTGACGGACGAGCTGCCGGTCAAGTTCGGCGTGGACGGCGTGACGCGGATCTTCGCTGTGCTGATCGCCTTCATGTGGCTCATGAGCGGGATCTTCTCCTTCGAATATATGCACCATGAAGAAAATCATGTGCGCTACTACAGCTTCTTCCTCCTCTCGGAGGGAGCCATGCTGGGCATCGCCTTCGCGGCGAACTATCTCACGATGTATCTCTGCTTCGAGTGGATGACGATCCTCTCCATGGCCCTGGCCTTCCACAGCCAGACGGAGGACGCCATGAAGGCCGGCAGCAAGTATCTGCTGTATTCCTTCGCGGGCGCCTTCGCGGGGCTTGTGGGCATCCCCTTCCTGCTCCGCTACGGGACGACGCTGGACTTCGTGCCGGGCGGCGTCCTGGATGCGGCGACCGTGAGCGGACACGAGGGCCTGCTTTTGACGGTTGCCTTTCTCGTGACGGTCGGCTTCGGGGCGAAGGGCGGGCTCTTCCCGCTGCACGCCTGGCTGCCGACGGCGCACCCGGTCGCCCCGGCGCCGGCTTCGGCCGTGCTGTCGGGTGTGATCACCAAGGCGGGCGTGATCGCGATCCTGCGCGTGGTCTATTATCTCTTCGGCGCGGAGTTCCTCCGCGGGACCTGGGTGCAGACGGCACTGCTGTGCCTCGCGTTGCTGACGGTCTTCATGGGGTCCTCGATGGCCTTCAAGGAGGACGTGCTGAAAAAACGGCTGGCCTATTCCACCGTCAGCCAGGTGAGCTATATCCTATTCGGCATCTTTCTCCTTCACCCGCTGGCGCTGACGGGCGCCCTGCTGCATGTGCTCGTGCACTCCATCTCCAAGGACGGGCTCTTCCTCTGCGCGGGCGCGATCATCTACAAAACGCACAGGACGCGCGTGAGCGAGCTGCGCGGGATCGGCAAGGAGATGCCGGTTACGATCTGGTGCTTTACGCTCTGCTCGCTGACCCTCGTCGGCATCCCGCCGATGAGCGGCTTCCTCAGCAAGTGGGACCTTGCGCTTGGCTCTCTTGCAACGGGCATCCCCGTGATCTCCTGGCTCGGGCCCGTGATCCTGCTCATCAGCGCGATCCTCACGGCGGCCTATCTGCTGCCGGTGACCGTGCACGGCTTCCTGCCGGGCTCCGATTTCGATTACGGAAAGCTCGAAAAGAAGGAAGGGAACGCCTGGATGCTCGTGCCGCTCGTGATTTTGACCGTGCTTGCCGCATTCACAGTATTTCCGCAGCCGTTCCTCACGCTCATTGAGAGCGTGACGGCGGCCGTACTGTAAGAAAGGGGGAAACCGACGATGAAATATCTGCTTTTCCTTCCGATCCTGATCCCTCTTTTCGCAGCCTGCTATATCTATCTCCATCCCTTCGCAGACGCAAGGGAGCGGGACCGGTTCACGCTTGCGGCCGTGGGGCTCAACTCCCTGCTCGTGCTGCTGCTGATCCTCCTCCGCCCGACCGGCACCGTTACCGTGCTGCATCTCTACTATGACATCACGATCGCCCTGAAGCTCGACGGACTGGGCGTCGTTTTCCTCGCATTGATCGGCTTTCTCTGGCCGCTCGCGACCTCCTATGCCTTCGAGTATATGGAGCATGAGCACGAGCTGCCCCGCTTCTTCGCCTTCTATGTGGCCTGCTACGGCATCACGGCGGGCGTTGCGCTGAGCGCGAACCTCGTGACGATGTATTTCTTCTACGAAATGCTCACGATGGCGACCGTGCCTCTCGTGGCGCACGAGTGGGACCGCCGGGCAACGGCGGCCGGACGGAAGTATATGATCTATTCCATCGGAGGCGCCGCGGCGTCCTTCGTCGGCATCGTGATCCTCTATCGCTACGGCGCGATCTCGGACTATGTTTACGGGGGCGTGCTGACGGCGGAGAGTGCGGACCGCAACATTCTGCTTCTCGGCTACATGCTGACGTTTATCGGCTTCGGCGTGAAGGCGGCGATCTTCCCGCTGCACGGCTGGCTGCCGACGGCGGGCGTCGCACCGACGCCGGTCACGGCGCTGCTGCACGCCGTCGCCGTGGTCAAGAGCGGCGTATTCGCCTCGATCCGGAGCACGTTCTATTCCTTCGGACCGGAGTTTCTGGCCGGATCTTGGGCACAGACGGCGACCATGATCATCGCTGCCGTGACGATCGTCTACGGCTCGTCGATGGCGCTGCGCGAGCAGCATATGAAGCGCCGCCTCGCCTACTCCACCGTCAGCAACCTCAGCTATATTCTCTTCGGCATGACGCTGCTCACGTCGGCCGGCCTCACGGCGGCGCTGAGTCACATGCTGTTCCACGGCATCATGAAGATCACGCTCTTCTTCTGCGCGGGCACGATCCTGTGCAAGACAGAGCGGGAGTACACCACGCAGATGGAGGGGCTCGGACAGAAGATGCCCCTCACCTGGGCGACCTTCACGCTCGCCGGCCTTGCGCTGACGGGAGCGCCGCTCCTGCCGGGCTTTATCAGCAAGATGAACCTGCTGACGGCGGCCGTTGAGCAGGGAAGCGCCACGGCGATGCTCGGCATCGCGGCGCTGATGATCTCGGCGCTGCTGACGGGAGCCTATCTCCTGCCGCTGGCCGTGCGGGCCTTCGTGCCGCGCAAGGGGGCGGAACTCGTCTTCACGGAAAAGGACCGGGATCCGGGGCTGCGGATGCTCGTCCCGTTCGCGATCTTGTGCCTTGCCATGGTGATCTTCGGCATTCATTCCGCTCCGCTGATGCATGCGCTGGAAGCGCTTGTCACCGGGGCATAAGGAGGGAAGACGAATGAAAGGAAATGTGCTTCTTCTCGTGCTCCCGTTCTGGCCGGCGGCCGGAGCGATCCTCAGCTATCTCATCGGCCGGAGAAACAAAAACGCAAGAGATCTTTTTGCAGACGCTGTCGGCGTGAGCGAATTTGCGCTTCTGGCCTTTGCTCTCGTTCAAGTCATCGGCGGGAAAGAATTCTCGTTTGAGGCGCCGGCTCTCATGGGAGGGCTGCAGCTGCAGCTGGACGGCTTTCGCGCCACCTACGGAACGATCGCCGCACTCATGTGGATGATGACGACGATCTTCTCCAAGGAGTATCTGCAGCATTACCGCAACCGCAACCGGTATTATCTTTTCGTGCTGATCACATTCGGCGCAACCGTCGGCGTGTTCCTGTCGGCCGACCTCTTCACAACGTTTATCTTCTTCGAAGTCATGTCCTTCGCATCGTACGTGATGGTCGTGCAGGAGGAGACGCCGGGGGCCATGCGCGCGGGGCAGACCTATATCGCCGTGGCGATTTTGGGCGGCATGGTGCTGCTGATGGGCCTCTTCCTGCTGCGCACGCTCGTCGGCACCTTGCGGATCGACGAGCTCAAGACGGCCTGCGCCGCCGTGCCGGCAGAAAAGCGGGGCACGCTCTATCTCGCGGGGGCGCTGATGCTCTTTGGCTTCGGCGCGAAGGCCGGTATGTACCCGCTGCACATCTGGCTGCCGAAGGCGCATCCGGTCGCTCCGGCACCGGCCTCGGCGCTGCTCTCCGGCATTCTCACGAAGGCAGGCGTGTTCGGCATCCTGGTGCTCTCCTGCCAGATGTTCCTGCATGACGCGCCCTGGGGGATCGCTATCCTCGTGCTCGGCGTGCTCACAATGGTGACGGGGGCCGTAATCGCGGTATTCTCCGTCAACCTCAAGCGGACGCTGGCCTGCTCGTCCGTCTCCCAGATCGGCTTTATTCTGACCGGGATCGGCATGCAGTGTCTCCTCGGGGAGGAGAACACGCTGGCCGTGTGGGGCAGCGAGCTGCACATGGTCAACCACTCGATGTTCAAGCTGGTGCTCTTCCTGTGCGCGGGCGCGATCTATATGAATATCCACAAGCTCGACCTCAACGACATCCGCGGCTTCGGCCGGGGCAAGCCGCTGCTGATGCTCATCTTCCTCTGCGGCTATCTCGGCATCTCGGGCGTGCCGCTTTTGAGCGGCTATATCAGCAAGACGCTCATTCACGAGGGCATCGTGGAATATATCGAGGTGCTGGAGGAGGCGGGGAGGAGCATCTTCGCGATGAAATGCGTGGAGTGGCTGTTCCTCTTCAGCGGCGGACTGACGTTTGCGTATATGACGAAGCTCTTTGTCTCCATTTTTGTGGAGAAGAACTGCAATGCCGAGCTTCAGGCAAAGTATGACGGCAGGAACGGGCACTATATGAATCTCGCAAGCGCACTCGCACTCGGCATCCCCGCGCTGCTGATCCCGATCTTCGGCTCGCAGCCGACGCGCCTCATGCAGGGCCTGGCCGAGCTGGGGCAGGAGTTCATGAACGGAGAATCCCCTGAGCATGCGATCCACTGGTTCTCGCTGACGAATCTCAAGGGCGCCGCGATCTCGCTTGCAATCGGGGCTTTGGTCTACTTCTTCTTCGTGCGCAAGGTGCTGCTCGTGAAGAAGGAGGACGGAACGACGGAGTATGTCAACCGCTGGCCCGAGAAGATCGACATGGAGGACCGGCTCTACCGGCCGCTGGCCGCCTTCTGCGGCAAGGTCTGCGTGGCCGTGAGTTCCGTGTTCGCAGCCGTGCCGGACGCCGTCGTATGGGCGCTGCGGAAGACGGTCCTGCGCGACATCGCGATCCCCGAGCGCGATCCCAAAGACCACGAGCCCGGGCAGCTGGGCTTTGACATCAAGCTTCCCAAGGAAGCGGACGATCTGCTCGGAGGCTTCTCCTACGGGCTGATCCTCTTCGGCATCGGCCTGTGCATTACGCTGATGTTCCTGCTCCGCAACTGAAAGATACAAAAAGGAGAATACTATGCCCTGTACTACGATCCTCGTCGGGAAAAAGGCCAGCCGGGACGGCTCGACGATGATGGCGCGGAATGAGGATTCCGGCGCCGGCCATTTTACCGAAAAGAAATTCAAGGTCGTCCTGCCGGAGGAGCAGCCGCGGCACTATGTATCCGTGATATCCAAAGTGGAGATCGATCTGCCGGACGATCCGCAGCGGTATACCTCCATGCCCAATGCCCTTCCGGACGAGGGAATCTGGGGGGAGGCCGGGATCAATGAGAGCAACGTCGCCATGAGCGCCACGGAGACGATCACCTCCAACCCGCGCGTGCTTGGGGCCGATCCGCTCGTGAAGGGCGGCATCGGCGAGGAGGATCTCGTCACGATCGTGCTGCCCTATATCCGCTCGGCCCGCGAGGGCGTCGAGCGCCTGGGCCGGCTGCTCGAGACCTACGGCACCTATGAAAAGAACGGCATCGGCTTTCAGGACGCAGACGAGATCTGGTGGCTCGAGACGATCGGCGGGCATCACTGGATCGCAAAGCGCGTGCCGGACGACTGCTATGCCGTCGGCCCGAATCAGCTCGGGATCGACTTTCTGGACCTGAAGGACGCCTTCGGCGAGGGGCGGGAGAATCTCTGCTCGGCCGACCTGCTGTCCTTTATCGAAGAAAACGCCCTGGACCTTGAGATGGGGCGGGAGGAGCCGCTCGCGGAGCGGACGGACTTTGACACCCGCGCCGCCTTCGGCAGCCACAGCGATTCAGACCACGTCTACAACACGCCGCGCGCCTGGGTCATGGAACGGCATCTCAACCCGACGACCTGCCGCTGGGACGGGGAAAACGCCGACTTCACACCGGAATCCGACGACCTTCCCTGGTGCCTCATCCCGGAAAAGAAGATCACCGTGGAGGACGTGAAGTACGTCCTCTCCTCGACCTTCCAGGGGACGGAGTACGACCCCTACACCCGGTGCGACAAAAAGTATCGCCCCATCGGCGTCAACCGGAACAACTTCGTCTCAGTCACGGTCCTCCGCCCCGGCCTCCCGAAGGAGATCATGGCCGTGGAGTGGATCGCCGTGGGAAGCAACACCTTCAACTCCATGCTCCCTGTCTACGCCAACGTGACGGAGGCGCCCGCGTATCTCAGCTTTACGGAAAAGACCGTATCAACGGAGAGCTTTTACTGGGCCAACCGCCTGATCGGAGCGCTGGCGGACGCGCACTACCGCAAGTGCCTTCAGCCGATCTACCGCTATCAGGACGCGATGATGAGCTTCGGCCATGAGCTCCTGCGGGAGACCGACCGCGCCTACGAAGCGGGCACGGATGTACACGCCTATCTCGCCGCGGCCAACGAAAGATCCGCCGCGCATGCCAAAGAAGAAACCGACAAGCTCCTCGGAGAGATCCTCTTCATCGCAAGCTCGGGAATGAAAAACGGCTTTTCCATGTCGGACAGCTGAACCGAAATGAAAAAAAGGGCCGCCTGCAGATGCTTTCATGCTCTGCAGGCGGCCCTTTTGCGTCACAGCGTCGGGGCGGCGAGCTTTTGAAGGATGCGGGAGCGTGTGTCGTCGAAAAGGAGCTCCCGATTGTGGCGGAAGTAGGCGTCACAGCCGAAGGCTTCGATAAACCAGGAGGTATCGTAACCCGCCGTGAGCTCGGTGACGAAAAGAACGAGCTCCTGTCCGGGGCCGACGGAGGACTCCAGAAAGCGGAAGACGGCATCGAGCATGGAGGAGGCTTCCTCGGAAAGCGAGGCGCGCTTTTCGACCTCCTCGGCGAAGAGCGGCTTGAGGCGTTCCATGGCTTCCGCCGTGCAGGATACGGGGTCGAGCCGCAGGGAGGTGGCATAGGCGTCGAGCGCGTTGATCTCGCGCTGAAGAAGCGAGCGCTGCTCGCGGTCTCCCTGCCCGGCGTCGGCGGCGCGGCGCAGGGCCGTACGGCGGTCGGCGGCGAGAGACTCCAGCATCGAAAGCGTCTCCGCGTCGGCGGCGCGGTCACGGAACTCCAGAAGAGACGCATGGAGCGCGACCGTCAGCGCGTCCTGCAGGCGGATCGAGCGGCAGGCAAAGGAGAGGCGCGACAGGAGCAGAGAGAGCACGGAGAGCTTCTCGTCAAACGGAGCCGCTGCGAATTCCGACTCTGTGGCCGCCGCCCAGGCGCCGCGAAGGATCTCGTCGACATGATAGGATTCCTGATACTTCCGGTAAAGCGAAAGGTAGTTGGCAAAATCGCGGGCAATGGCGGGATACTGGATGTAGGGGAGCACGACCGAAACATCGACCGGGAGAGAGAGCTTTTCATAGGCGAAGAGAAGCTCGCTGAGGTCCTCCCAGCCGCGGGCCGTGACGATCTGCTGCCCGTCGGCCGTGGCTTCGATGCGGTAGAAATTATCCTTTTTGATGTCAAGATAGGAGAGAACGGCGCCGTGGAGCCCGCGGCGGAGGGCGTATTCCTTCCAGACGGCGAAGTCGGCGTCCACGTCCAGTCGGCGGACGCGGTCCAGGGTGACGACGTCAAAATCCCGGACGGAGCGGTTGTATTCCGGCGGATTGCCGGCCGCCACGATGAGCCAGCCCTCGGGCAGACGCTGGTTGCCGAAGGTCTTGCACTGGAGGAACTGGAGCATCATGGGGGCGAGCGTTTCGGAGACGCAATTGATCTCGTCGAGAAAGAGAATGCCCTCGCGAAGGCCTGTGCGCTCCATGAGCTGATAGACCGAGCCGATGATCTCGCTCATCGTATATTCCGTGACGCTGAATTCCTGCCCGCCGTAGACCCGCTTTTCAATAAAGGGAAGGCCGATGGCGCTCTGGCGGGTATGGTGCGTGATCGTATAGGCGACGAGACCGACGTTCTGCTCGGAAGCAATCTGCTCCATGATCTGCGTTTTGCCGATGCCCGGAGGGCCCATCAGAAGGACCGGACGCTGGCGGACGGAGGGAATGAGATAATTGCCGAGCTCGTCGCGCGTGAGATAGGCGCGGAGCGTGTCGGAGATCTGCTGCTTGGCCTGCTTGATGTTCATGTTTGTTCTCCTGTCGGGAAAAGCAATTTATAGATCCGGAAGCTCGGAGAGCGTGTCCAGAATGTCGTCGTCCGTGTCGTCCGGGATGCCGGAGGAGTGCTGCGCACGCTCCAGGTCCGGGAAGTCGAGCACGAGGCGGATGCACCAGGGGGGCATCTGGTAGGAAAGGGGAGGCTCCTCGAGAAGGACGAAGGCCGTCTCGTAGGGAGGGCGGCGGGAGGGATAGACGCCCATGCCGTCCGTGAAATAAATGAGGCCGCGGAGGGAGGAGAAGGCGCCTTCCTTCTGAAGCGCTTCGATGCGGTCGAAGACGGGGCGGAAGTCCGTTGCGCTGCCGCCGGTGAGCGGAATGTGATCCATGTATTCCTGAAGCTCCGCCATGGAGCGGATCTGCGTGTCGCTCCGGAGCTCGTCGTCGCACTGCATGATGTGGATATTGAGGCGGGAAGTGAAGGTCTCCACAGAGCGGAGAACGGAATACGTGCAGGAGAGAAAGGCGCGGACGAGCTCGCCGGAGGTAGACATAGAGGTGTCGATCGCGATGACGAGGTCTTCGATGCGCTTTTCCTCTTTGGATTCCGGAGGCTCGATGAGGGGCATGTTGCCGTAATGGGAAAGGCCGTAGGTATAATAGACGTAATCAAAGGCGTCCTCGTCGCAGCGCAGCACCTCGCGCGGAGCGGCAAAGCGGCGAAGAAAGGCGCGATAGTCCACATCGTCTCTTGCGGCAACGCGGATCTGCTCCAGAACGGCTTCTCCGCCGTGCGCCTCCTGCGAGAGCACCGTCTCCATGCCGGTCTGGGCGCGGGAGGCAATGTTCTGCCATTTCCGGTCCTGCTGCTCGGAGGATTCCTCCGAATCCTGCTGTTCGGGATCCCAAAGGCCGTGATCGTCCTCAAGAAAGGCGCGCTGTAGCTGCGCGAGCTCAAAGGGAGAGAGGCGAGCGCGCAGAAGATAGCGATAAATGCCTTCCGCCGTCAGGACCTTCATTTCCGCACGGCATTCGCCGTAGAACTTCAGCCGGGCGGGGACGGGGGTGCGGGCCAGGCAGGGATAGGAGAAGCCGTCGAGAATGCTCTCAACGGCCGCATCGCAGGCGAGGTCCCACAGCTCGCTCTCCCGGCCGCGCTTTTTGGCCAGATGCCGCAGCATACAGTGGAGAACCGTGTGAAGATAGAGCCGGGTGACAAGCACGCCGCTGCGAAGAAAGCGGTCCGCCAGAAAGGCGGCATTGTAATAAAGCGCCTCGCCGTCGCAGGCGGCGGTCGGCGTCGTCTCTTCGCCGGGCAGAAAGCGAAGGGCACAGAGCGCTTCGCCCATGTAGGGAAGCGCCATCATGAGCTCATTGCGCGCCTGGAGCAGGATCTCCTGCCCGATGGAGGAAAGATCGGAGTCCGGCAATCGGAATGCCTCCTTTCGAAAAGAGTCACGGCGAAGCGGTCAAAGGTCAAAGCTCCGCATACGGGCGGGAGGAAAGCGGCGGTGCTGCTCCTCAAGGAGCAGCGCGGAGGCCTCGGTGAAGGAAAGGGAGCGGGAGAGCTGCTGCGCATAGGAAAGCTCCTCGGCGGAGGGCTCCGCCCAACGGAGCAGCAGACGCAGGCCGGAGGCATCCTTTTCCTCCAGCACGAGGCGGAGCGCCTCGTGGCAGTGCCGGGAGAGAAAATCCGTATAAGCGGCGCGGGCCTCCTCGGCCAAGGCAAAGGGATAGCGGACACGCCACCAGGCCATGCGGAGCGCCGAGAGAGGATCGTGCTCCGCGGAGAGAAACTTCTCCCAGAGCGCATCGTAGGCAGAGAGCGAGATCCGCTTTTTCTCCGCAAGAAAATGATAAGGGTAGCCCGGGCCGGAAATGACATAGCTGAAGGAATGATTCGGGACGTTTTCATCCGTCACCTCCCGGTATTCCGGGAAGAGAAGGCGGATCTCGGAGCCATCCTCTTGTGTGATCACGGCGGAAAGCTCGTTGGAAAACGTCTCCACCAGGAGGGCAAGCGTACGGCAGGAGGCAAGCGAAGCACAGGAGAGGTCGATCCGGGAAAAGGAGCGGCAGTTCATAAAGGCATCCGCGCCCAGCGTATCCAGCTCGCCGGAGAGACGCAGCGCTTCCAGGGCGCGGCAGTTTAAGAAGGCGTAGCTGCCAACCTTCTGCAGATGGCAGGGGAGAGTGAGAGCGCAAAGATTGCGGTTGTCAAACTCGCCTTCGGGCACGCCGCAGGTGATCGTGAGCTCCTCGCCTTCCACGCTGCGCGCCGAGGGAGCGAGCGCATGGTCGGCAAGCTCGGTGATGGGGAGGCCAAAAAGCGCATCGGGCAGCACGGCGGCGCTGTCGCAGGTGACGGCACGCAGCAGGACCGCATGATCCGCCTCCCGACGAAAAGTCAGGTGCCAGTTGCTGATGCCGGAGATCACTTCCATAGGGCCTCCCAAAGTGAAATTTCAGGTTATTATAACACATATGAAAAACAATTGCCATAAGCTGCAAAAATAGAGTATAATAGCATTCATTGAAAAATAAGATAACGGAGCGAAGATTATGGCAGAGCTGACGCCGATGAAACGGCAGTATATGGAGATCAAGGAGCAGTATCCGGACTGTCTGCTCTTTTTTCGCCTGGGCGATTTTTATGAGATGTTCAATGAGGATGCTTATGTGGCATCCAAGGAGCTGGACATCGCACTGACCACGCGGGACCGCAACGTGGAAGACCCTGAAGCGCGCACGCCGATGTGCGGCGTGCCGTATCACGCGGCGGAGACGTATATTGCCAAGCTGATCGCGAAGGGGCACAAGGTCGCCATCTGCGAGCAAATGGAGGATCCGGCGCTTGCCAAGGGGCTCGTGAAGCGGGACGTCATCCGCATCATTACGCCGGGCACGGTGACAGACAGCTCTATGCTGGAGGAGAACCGAAGCAACTATATCGGCAGCGTGCATCTGCAGGGGCGGAAAGGGGGCGCCGCCTTCTGCGACATCACGACGGGCGAGATGTGCTGCGCGGAATTTGAAAACGACGCCGTGAGCCACATTCTCAACGAGCTCGGCCGGTTTGCGCCGAAGGAAGTGCTCCTCTCGCCGGAGGCGGCGCAGTGCAAAAGGATCACGGATTTTCTCGCCGAGAAGCTGGGCGCGATGCCGGAAACGGGCGAGGAAAAATTCGAGCTCAACCGGGCGAGCGCACGCATGTGCGCACAGTTCGGCTATGCGGACACGGCGGAGCCCGGGCTGCAGGAGGCGGACGAGGCCGTGACCGCCGTGGGGGCGCTGCTGAGCTATATCGATGAAACGCAGAAATTCGACACGAGCCACATCGGCTCTCTCGATGTCTTCCGCGGCGGGCGGTATATGGAGCTCGACTGGGCAACGCGGCGCAATCTCGAGCTGACGGAATCGCTCCGCAGCGGGGAAAAGCGCGGTTCCCTCCTCTGGGTGCTGGATAAGACGAAGACACCGATGGGCTCCCGCCTGCTTCGCTCCTGGGTCGAGCGGCCGCTCCTGTCGGCGCTGGCGATCCGGCGGAGGCTCACGGCCGTCGACGAGCTCGTGAACGACAATGTCCGCCGCGGAGAGATCATCGAGCGGCTGAAAGAGATCAGCGATATGCAGCGGCTCGTCGGCCGCTGCGTCTACGGGACGGCCGGCGGCCGCGACCTGCGGACGCTTGCCAACTGCGCATCCGCTCTGCCCGGCATCCGCACGGTGCTGGAAGGCTTTCACAGCATGGAGCTGCGCGAGATCGGGGCGCTGGACGCACTTGAGGATATCCGCTCCGTGATCGACCGGGCCATATGCGATGATCCCCCCTTCTCTGTCCGCGAGGGCGGCATGATCCGGGAGGGCTTTTCGCAGGAGCTGGACGAGCTGCGGTATACCCGCGACAACGGCGCGCAGATGGTGCGGCAGCTGGAGGAGCGGGAGCGGGAGCGCACGGGGATCAAAAAGCTCAAGGTCGGCTACAACAAGGTGTTCGGCTATTATATCGACGTTCCGCGTTCGGCGGGAGACGGGAGCATCCCGGCGGATTACATCCGGAAGCAGACCCTGGTTTCCAATGAACGCTATTTCACGCAGGAGCTCAAGGAGCTGGAAAATACGCTCCTGACCGCCCGCGAGAAGATCAACGAGCTGGAATACAACTTCTTCTCCGAGCTGCGGGACCGCGTCGCGTCCGACGTCGGGCGGATCCAGGCAACGGCGGATGCCGTTGCGCGGCTCGACGCGCTCACCTCTCTGGCAGAGACGGCCGTCCGGAACCGGTATACGATGCCGGAGATCGACACCTCCGGCACGCTCTCCATCACCGAGGGGCGTCATCCCGTCGTTGAGCAGACGATGAAGGACGTGCTCTTCGTGCCGAACGACACCTTCCTCAACACCTCCGAGGACCGCGTGGCCATCGTGACGGGGCCGAACATGGCGGGCAAGTCGACCTATATGCGGCAGACGGCGCTGATCGTGCTGATGGCGCAGATGGGCTCCTTTGTTCCGGCGCGCGCAGCCAGGATCGGAATTGTGGACCGCGTCTTTACCCGCATCGGGGCTTCGGACGACCTCGCCTCCGGGCACTCGACCTTCATGGTGGAGATGAACGAAATGGCAAACATCCTCAAGTATGCCACGAGCTCCTCGCTCCTCGTGCTCGACGAGATCGGACGCGGCACCTCGACGTTTGACGGAATGGCGATCGCGCGGGCGGTGCTGGAATTCTGCGCCGACCGGAAACGGCTTGGGGCCAAGACGATGTTCGCCACACACTATCACGAGCTCTCCGCACTCGAAGGCGAGGTGGACGGTGTGCGCAATTACAATATTTCCGCCAAAAAGCAGGGCGGGACGCTCGTTTTCCTGCGGAAGATCCTGCGCGGGGCGGCGGACGACAGCTACGGCATCGAGGTCGCCAAGCTGGCGGGGCTTCCGGACGGCGTGATCAGCAAGGCAAAGAGCTATCTGAAGGAGTTGGAAAGCCAGGGGACCGGAGCTTTGCCGGAGCGGCACGAGGCCTCGGCGCAGATCAGCTTCACCGACGTCGGCACGGACGAGATCCGGCGGACCCTGGAGGCGACCGACCTCAATACGCTCTCTCCGCTGGAGGCGCTGAATCTGCTCAGCGAGCTGCAGAAAAAGGCAAAGGCATGAAAGAAAACGACAAAAGCCCGGCCGCCTTCACAAGCTGCATGGAAAAGCGGGAGACGATCCTCACGCTGATCTGGTTCCCGATCCATCTCTGGCTCCTGCCGGAGCTCCTGATAAGGCGGATCGGGCCGGGCGGTCTGACGGAGGCCGAAGCCAGCTTTGCGCTCTATGCAGCGGGCGCCGTCTATATGCTTGCGATCGGCTTCCGGTTTCTGCGCAGGGAGTTCGATCCGCTGTGCGAGCGGCCGTTTGCCTGCATGCTGCAGATCGGCCTCAGCTACATTGCCATGATGGGGTTCAATCTTTGCCTCAGCGGCATTCTGTCCGCCCTGGAGCTCGCACTTTCAGACGGGAGCGCGGCGGCTAACCCGAACAACGAGGCCGTGATCTCGCTGGCATTGGAGGATTACAACACCATGGCGGCAGCGGCCGTCTTCCTCGCGCCGATCGTGGAAGAGATGCTGTTTCGCGGCGCCGTTTTCGGCGCGCTGCGGAAATGGAACCGTACCGCCGCCTATGCCGGCAGCATGCTGCTCTTTTCGCTTTATCATGTGTGGGCCTATGCCATGGAGGACCCGATCTACTGGATCTATCTGCTGCAGTATCTCCCCGTGAGCTATCTGCTCTGCCGCTGCTACGAGAAGACGGATTCCCTCTGGTGCAGCATCTTCTTCCACATGCTGGTGAACGGCGTATCCATGCGCCTGCTGCTTCTGCTGCAGGAAGTGCTGTGAGGAGGCGGGCATGGAAACGATCGAACTGAAGCCGATCGCACATATTGAGACGGACTTCGGCACAAAATTCGGCATTCCGCGCCAGGCAGGCCTGGTGGAGGAACTCAAGGGAAGGATCGTATTCGAGCCGGAATTTCGCCGGGAAGAGGCGCTGCGGGGGATCGACGCTTTCACGCACATCTGGCTCATCTGGCAGTTTTCCGAGAACGCCGGGAAGGAATGGACGCCAACGGTGCGCCCGCCCCGGCTCGGCGGGAATACGCGCATGGGCGTATGGGCAACGCGCTCTCCCTTCCGCCCGAACGCACTGGGGCTTTCCTGCGTCCGGCTGGAGGGCCTGGAGCGGGACGGCGAACGGGGAATGACGCTGCTCGTCGCCGGGGCGGATCTGATGAACGGAACGCCGATCTTCGACATCAAGCCTTATATTCCGTATTCGGATTCGATCCCGGATGCGGGCGAGGGCTTTGCGCCGCGGCCGCAGGAAGCGCTGGAGGTCATCCTTCCGCCGGAGGCAGCCGCAATGCTGCCGCAGGAAAAGCGGGAGGCCCTGAAAAGCGTGCTCCGCTGCGACCCGCGTCCGCACTACCAGAAGGATCCGGAACGGGTCTACGGGATGGAATTCGCCGGGAAAAACGTCCGCTTCCGCGTGGAGGACGAGACGGTCTATGTCCTTTCCGTCGAAGACATGAAATAAAAACTGCCGGGCAGGAGATTCCTTTCGGATTCCTGCCCGGCAGTTTTCTGCTTTCTTTTATTTGATAATGACCGGGGTCTCGATGCCGGTTCCGCACGGAGTGACCAGAAGAAGATCGCTTCCGAGCATAATGGCGGAGAGATTCGTCTTCGGATTCAGGCCCTGAAGAATGCCGGAGACCTCCGCATATTTGACGCCGTAGGCCGTGCAGAGATTGCCGGCCGTGTCGCCGCTCGCAACGGTGTGGGAATAGACGGCATAGGCTGCGTTGACGGCCGAGGCGCTCGGGAAGAGATAGGAGGTACCCGCCTTGACCTTGGAGGCATCGCTGAGGCCGTTGATGCTCGTGACCATCGCGGCCATCTCGGAGGTATATTCCTCGCCGAGCGATTCACATACGCTGCGGACCGTCTCTCCGGCGGCCATGGTGTGGGAGACGAGATAGAAGGAGAAGGTGTCCCCGGCGTTGACGAGGATATTCGTGTTGGCCTCAACGGCCTTGGCAACGGTTTCGGAGATGGCGGAGGCATATTCGTCACTGCGGGGGAGGAAGAAGGTCTGCCCGGCATAGATGGTGTTCAGCTTGGCCTCGCCGGACCAGCCGTTCAGGCTGAGGATGGCTTCCTTGCAGGTGCTGTAGGTGAGGCGGAGAGAGGAGCAGATGCTGAACAGCGTGTCTCCGGATTCCACCGTATACGTCAGCACATAGGACTCGGGAATGACGGCGGAGACGACGGCGTTATAGAGCGTGACGATGGCGTCTGCGGCGGCTTCGGACTTCGGAATGTTGATCTTCTGCCCGGGCCGGACGGCACCGAGCGAATCGGCCGTGGCAAGACCGTTCGCAATCAGGACGGCCTGCTTGACGACGGGAATGTAATCCATGCCGCGAGCGGCACAGATGCCGATGACGGTGTCTCCTTCCTGGATCTCGACCTCGTCATAATAAGGAGAATAGTCCTTGGCGGCATAGGCCTGGGAGGCGAGCATTGGAACGAGCATACAGAGCACGAGCAAAAGGCTCAGAAATTTCTTTTTCATGTTGAACTCCTGTCCGCAGGAAGATCCCTGCGATTCTTATACACCCATACTATACCGCACTCGTTACCAAATTGCAACTATTTTGAAAAAATTCATGAATTATTAAAAAACGGGCTGCCGAAGCAGCCCGGAAGCAGGATCATTTCAGCCGTTCCAGTCCGCCGTCGTCCACGACGACTTCCACGGCGGGGATGATCGGCTTTTCTTCTTTTTTGAAGTTGGAGACCATCACCCAGTTGAGCATGACGAACATCAGCGCGGAGGCTCCGAACATGACGGATTCGCCGAGCATGCGCTCGTCGGCGATGCACATCATGCAGAGCATGGCGGAGAGCATGGAGAAGAACATGCTCTTTCCGGTGCTCGGGACGCCGTAGGCAAAGCCTGCAATGCGGAAGGAGGCTTCCATGCAGACGATGAGCGCCAGGATCTCGATCACAAAGTCCCAGCGGACCGGGTTGATCGAGTTGCGCTTGTAGCTCGTGAGGAGCCATACGCTGAAAAAGAGGATCGGGATCAGAGAGAGAAGCGTCGTCGTCGACTGCTTGACGGCGTGCGGCCGGTTGGCACAGGAGAGAAGCAGCGGGAAGCAGAGCCCCGTCAGCACTCCGAGCACGGAGAGCACGCGGAGGAAGACGACGTTGCGGTCAGTGCTGCTCTCGAGGAAAAGGAGCGCACTGCCGGCGATCAGAGCCGCACCGATGATCCAGCGGACGACGGTATAAGCCGTGCCGTTATTTCGGAGCGCCTCGAAAAGATCGCCCGAAAGCGTGAAGCCGGCCTCTTTGGACTTTTTCAGGAAACGATAAAAGATGAAAGCGCCCGCAAGGATGAGAAGCGGGACCAGGACGTTCCAAACGCTGCTGTCCGGCAGGTCATCGTCATTGTAGGCAAGCTGCAGCTGCATCCAGCGCGCGAAGATGCTGAAGGCACCGGCGCAGAGGACATAGCAGCTGATCTCAAGGGATCGACTGTCTTTGAACATAATGATGCATTCTCCTTTGCTGTGCTGAGTTTTTTACAGGCGTTCGTAGGTGCAGAACCGATAGGGGATCCCGTTCTCCTCCAGCTCTTCGCCGGGATCCGTGACCGCCCAGGCGGGATCCGCGTCCAGATCGGGGAAGAAGCGGGCCGAAGGCGGGCAGCACCCGATCTTTGTAATGTATACCTTGGTCATATAAGGGAAAAACTGCTCGAAGATGCTGGCGCCTCCGATGACAACGCAGCGCTCCTGCCTCTGCGCGGCGGCAAGCGCTTCCTCCGTGCTGTGTACGACCTCCGCCCCCGGAATCTCGGCCGGGCGCCGGGTGACGACGATGTTGTGCCGGCCCTTCAGCGGCCGCCCGCCGGGGAAATCCTCCAGCGTTTTCCGGCCGACAAGAACGGCAGCTCCCATCGTGACGGCCTTGAAGTGCGCCCGGTCTGCCGAAACGACGACGGGCTGCGTGGTCCCGTCTCCAATGCCCCAGTCGGAATATACGGCAACGATCGCTTCCATGGGCGGCACCTCAGACGGCAACGGGGATCTTTCCCGTAAAGTCGGAATACTCATAGTTTTCCATGCGGAAGCTGTCCCGCGTGAAGGAATAGAAGTCCTTCACCGAGGGGTCGAGATAAAATGAGGGGGCGGGCTTCGGCTCGTTTTGGAGGATCTCTTCGATCATGGGAACATGCCGGTCGTAAATATGCGCATCGGCGATGACATGAACAAATTCGCCGGGCTCAAAGCCGGAGACCTGCGCCATCATCATCGTCAGGACGGCATACTGGACCACGTTCCAGTTATTCGCAGCCAGCATATCCTGCGAGCGCTGGTTTAAGATCGCGTTGAGGCGGCTGCCCGTGACATTGAAGGTCATCGAGTAGGCACACGGATAGAGCGCCATCTCGCTGAGGTCGGCAAAATTATAGATATTCGTCATGATGCGGCGGGAGGCGGGATTGTGCTTGAGATCCCAGAGCACCTTGTCGACCTGGTCCATATCGCCCTCGGGATAGTGATGCTTCACGCGGAGCTGGTAGCCGTAGGCCTTGCCGATGGAACCGTTCTCATCGGCCCAGGCATCCCAGACGCGGGCACGCAGATCGTGAACATTGTTGCTCTTGGCCTGCCAGATCCAGAGAAGCTCGTCAATGGCGGACTTCCAATACGTCCTCCGGATCGTGAGGATCGGGAATTCCTGCGAGAGGTCGTACCGGTTGACAATGCCGAAGCGCTTGACCGTATGCGCCGGGGAGCCGTCCTCCCAACGGGGACGGACTTCGCGGTCCGTATCCCAGATGCCGTGATCAATGATCTCGCGGCAGTTTTGGATAAAGATCTCGTCTGCTCTGCTCATGCCTGCACGTTACCTCCGGCTTCTTTCGTGAGTACGCATTATACCACGAAAAAAAAGATCTGTACATGAAAAATCAGGAAAAAGATAAAAAAACAGGTTGACAAATCCACCCGATTTTGCTATTATACTCAAGCACCAAGCAAATGGCCATGTAGTTCAGTTGGTTAGAACGCCGGCCTGTCACGCCGGAGGTCGAGGGT